>JGI12627J18819_10000868_pt1 | contig 10268 bp, 13 predicted proteins | sample TexAe_OM1H0_M2_FD_18819 | JGI IMG/M metagenome (IMG submission 18819)
CGGAATCGATTCTAGAAGAGGCGCCTAAAAGTCACGCCTTTTTAGGCGCCGGCTTCAGACACGAGGCGACGACAAAATGAGCCCTGTCGAGGGCTAGAGTAGCCCTCTATCAGCAAAGCTCACGGTATCGCCGCCGGCGATGATGAGATGTTAGGAGGATTTCAGAGATGTCACCCTCATTTACATTCTGTCGAGGGTGATTAGACTGGATTGGGCCCAGTAGCCTATGCCTCCGGCAGAGACGGTAGTCACGTGGTTTCGATCGTCCATAAGACAGATCTGCCTTCTCCCGATGAGGTTCCACCATCGCTTCGGGCTGCCGCGGTTGCAGCACTTGGGATGCCTTTGCGAGAGCCTAGAGCAGCCGGGTTTCCGTTGCTGTTCACTTCCGACATGAAGCTCATCGAACCCGCGGTCGCCTTTCTGCATGAGCATTCTATTCAGCGAGTACATAGCGTCGAGACAGTGAGGACCTACGCTGAGATCCTTCTCGATTGGTTCGATACGCTCGAGCAGAACGAGATCCCTTGGCGGAACGCCGATGCGGTCGACTTAGTCGCGTATCGCAACCGCATGCTATCGACTCCTAGCCCCCGGACGCATCGGGCTTATAGCACTCGCACGATCAACCAGCGGGTCTGCGGAGTCCAGCGCTTCTATGAGTGGGCGGTCCGCCATTCGTGGCTTCGCTCCTCAGAACTAGCCGGACGAGACACCGAGTTTACAGTTTCGCGCCGGTACGATGGCTCGCGCGACCGCGTAAGCGACCGTGGGATTTTTATATTGCGGCAGTTTGAGGGCGTGCCACGGCCGTTGAGCGGCGAGCAGGCATGTGAGCTTATGGCGCGGCTCATGCCACCGTATGACCTAGTGGCGCGTTGGCAGCTTTATACCGGTCTCCGTGTGAGCGAAGTGCTTCGATTGTCGATCGATGATGTCGACAAGGGCAAGCAGGACGGTTTTGCCGCGAAGTCCCGTGTCATCGAGGTCTTGTGCAAGGGTCGCAAGCGCGGGCATGTGTTGGCATCTGCCAGCTTGATCGACGATACCGATGTGTACCGCTCTCAGCACCGTCGAGCGTGGCTTAACCGGGCCGCGCGGCGCGCGCGCCGATCGGATGGCGCTTGGCTTTTTATCGGCGATCGAGGAACAGTTGTTAAGAAGAACACGTACCAACGCATCCTTCGGAAGACGGGTGAAGCCTGCGGTTTCCGAGCCACGAGTCATCAGTTGCGAGCCACCTTCGCGTGCATGATGTTGGCACGACTCGAACAGCTGGCGGCCGCCGGCGCAGCGATCAACCCACTGCTCATCGTCAAGGTGCTGCTGCACCATGAGCGCATTGAGACTACCGATCGCTATTTGCGCGCCGTCGCCGTCGATACACAGTCGCTGACGGACATTCTGGATTCGCTTCTCCCGGGACAGACGTGAAGCGGCAAGCGGCGTCGAAGAAGAAGGCTCTTCTTCGCCGCTCGCCCCTGTTGAGACTGGTACCGCCGCTCGACGCACCGCGGCGGTTTCGGCGGACGACACTCGACTTTCGCACGTTGCACCTGCCCCGCGATGTCGCGGTTGTCCTATCAGATGCGTTTTGGCACCGCGCCGGCGCAGCTGGATTGCAGACGATGTTCGATCATTGGTCGCGCCTTCGCTTCTTTGGCCGCTTCAACAAGGAGACACGTGCCGTCCGCGGGCTCCCTGACCTTAAAGGCGACATCTTGGTGCGATACGTGGGATGGCTGAACGTACAGAGCACCGCAGAAGGTACGCCGCTCAGCAAAGCGACCCGAGCATCGACCTATACATCATTATTGAAGCTACTGCAGTGGATAGCACGATGTCGTCCCGGAGTGCTGGGCTCCATCGACTGGCCGATTCGGCCCTTTCCGTGGCGCAACCGCGATACTAAGAACCGACATGGGATTCCCGCGGCCCGAGTGCGCGAGCTGCTGAAGGCCTGCGAGCGCGACATCGCTGCCACTCGTTTGATGCGGCAGGAGGGCGAGCAGTTGCGAGAAGTCTCCCGCGCCGCCAGCGCCACTTATCGGAACGCCCGCGGCGCGGTCCTCGACTTCATCGACAGCGAGTTTGGAGGCGTCCTGCCGCCAACGCCGATCTTTTACCGAACGCATAATCACTTCTATCACCATTTATACAAGCACGGCAGATTTGGAGCTTTCGAACCATATCTCTACCCCGACGCCTATGGACTCTTCGCCTATTACCTGGCCATCGTATTGCACACGGCGGGCAACTCCCAGGCGATCGCCGAGATGCAGATGGATTGCCTGCAACCGATGCCGCTGCTCGATGACCGGGAGATGTTGGTGTGGGACAAGCCGCGCTCGAGCACCGTCCAACGCCGATCGTTCCGAACCTCCGATCCCTTCGAACCACCAACCCTTATCCGCGAGGTCATCGATTGGACGCAGCGGCTAAGGTCGCGCGTGAAGGTCGAACACCGCAACCGACTGTTTCTAATGAAGACCACCAGGGGGCCGACCGCCGCGACGCGGATCAAGTTCGATCGCGCCCTTCGCGTGTTCATCGCACGCCACCGCCTGAGTCCCTTCGTATTGGGTTCTCTAAGGCCAAGCGTGCTCACCGCCCACTATCGCTCGACCGGCGATTTGCGGCGCGTCAGAGAGGTCGCGAACCATAAGAGCATCTCGACCACGGCTTCTTACGTTCAAGGGCCTGAGGTCGCCGCGCAAAATGGATTGCGCATGGCGGCGCTGCAAAGCGCCTGGCTCGGCCATATCGAACCGGCCGCCGACGCTAGTATCTCCAAGCTCGCTACCGCCGCCTCCGAGAAGCCGCCGTCAGGGGCGGCCATTTCGATGTTTGGGTTCTCCTGCAAAGATCCGCTGTCAGGTATCGCGCCGGGTACTCGCCAAGGCGAGTTGTGCACCAACTTCCTGGCATGCCTTACCTGCCCGAACGCGATCATTCCGACCGACGCACCGACATTAGCGCGACTACTCCACGCACGGGATCACCTGCGTGCGGCGGCCGAACACATTCATCCGGCGCGTTGGGCAGCGATTTATGCGCCGCAGCTGCGGATTCTCGACGAGGACTTACTTGCTCGTTTCCCGGCACGCGAGCGCGCGGAGGCGGAGCGCCTTCGTACGGCGCTACGGCCGCTGTTGCCGCTTCGATGAGTTCATCTCCCGCACTTGCAGCCGCGCGCTCGGGAAGTCGAGATTGGTTTCTGCGCGATTCGCGGTGGGATGATGCGCGCTGGATATTGGTTCCGACATCGGCGGTGTTTAAGGACCGACCCGCCGCCATTCACTGGGATTTTAGCCTCCCCAACGGAGTTAAGTTCACTCATCCCCGCCACGCAGCGTTGCTCGAGAGCGCAAAAGAGCACGTGGCCCAGTTCCGCGTTGGTAGCACCATATCCCGCTCGGGGTGCGCGAGTACGTCCCTGATCATGTATTTTCAGCATTTGCGCACTTTCATCCGCTGGATGATTGAGGAGCGACTTACGCGATTTGCGGATGTAGATGCCGTTTCCATTGCGGAGTATGCGCGTTGTGTCCGCCGCCGCCGTGGCCGCACCGGCCGGACCATTGGTCCTGCGGCGCTGCGGAACCACTACTACGTGCTTATAGGGCTGTACCGACATCGCCTAAAGGTGCGCGATGCACTTCAGGTTCATCCGTTTCCCGGGCTAAGTGCCCGTTCTGCATCGGCGCACCGATCCGACGGGGGTACGCCCATGAGGTACACGCCAGACGTCGTCGCGATTCCGCTGATTCAGAGGGCCATCGAGTTCATCGAGGATTGCGCGCTCCCCCTTCTTGCGGCGCGCGAGAAGTCCCTGCAGATGTACATCAAGGCGCGACGTGCAGGGGCGACTCCTCGCTGCGCCCGATCCGCGGCCCTTGCGACTTTACGTTTGATAACCGTCGATACACCTCAAGGCCGCCGCCAGCTTGACTCTCATCGATCACTCTCGATGCTGATTGATTTGCTGTACGGCGCGTGCTTCGTGGTCATCTCCTATCTCGTTGGCCCTCGCGTGAGCGAGATTCTGCAGCTAAAAGCCGGTTGCGTGCATCCCTTTGATGACCCGGCTTCCGATCTCACACCGAAGATTGCGACGATCATTGGTACGATCTACAAGGCGGAGTCCTATCATGGTCGCCGCCATCAGTGGATTGCCCCATTGCCAGCCGTTTACGCCGTCACCGTCTTGGAAGCGCTCTCCGCGCCTCACCGCGAGAGCGGCGGAACACCGGATCTCTGGCAGCGCCCCAGTATTCGGAACTTCGGTATCGATGAGTGGCTTCCCGATGGCGTTTTGAAGCTGCGTATCTCCGAGAGCAAAAGCGCAAACGCCCGAGTCAACCGACTCGCGCTCTGGCTGCAGGTGCCGGCCTTTCGCGGCCGACCGTGGCGATTCAGTTCGCATCAGGGCCGCAAGACCTTTGCCCGATTCGTGGCCCTTCGGGACCGTACCGCGCTGTATGCGCTCGCCCAGCACTTGGGTCACCGCGATATTCGCCAGACCGATCAGTCGTATGTCGGCACCGACTATAAACTCAATGAGGAGATCGACGCAGCTGTACTTGATGAGTCTATCTCTGCCTGGGAGAAGATGTTAAGCGCCACCACACTTGCCGGCCGTATGGGGGCCGAGGTGCTGGCTCGCCGACCGCGATTTCGCGGCGCGCGCGTAAAGCAGGAGCTTCGCGTCTACGCGCGCATGCTGACGGATTCGGGTCTTACCCTCGGAGTGTGCGAGTGGGGGTACTGCGTTTACCGCGAGGAGTTCAGTGCATGCCACGGCACCAATACAGGACCTGACCCGGTGCTTCGGGAACCTTCCACTTGCGCTCGCTGCAAGAACTTCTCTGTAACCGACGCGCACCGCCCTTACTGGCAAGACCAGGCGGATCGCTACCAGCTGCTGCTAAACGATGCGAGCCTGCCCACACAGACACTCAAGATTTCCCGTGCTCGATTGGACGAGGCCCGCTCGCTGCTGCGCTCATTGGATTCAAGCGTCAAGGAGATTCGTCGTGCGCGTACTGTCCGTCTCTAAACCGTCGATATCAAGACGAGCCTCCCCTAAATCGGTCAAGCAGCGATTCGCTGAGGCATTGGCCACCATAGCCTCGATGGCATCCGGATCAGCTTCCCGTCCGACGATATCCGCACTCTGTCGCCTGGCGGGTGTGTCTCGCAATACACTCTATCGATACCATCCCGATGTCGCCAAAGCGGTTCGGCATATTGGTGGTCGGAACGGCAAGCGTGCGCGGTTCGCGCGACAGAAGGTTCTCGCGACCCTGCGCTCTGACGTGTCGCTGCTGCGCGGTCAACTGGCCCAGATGGCCGCGCTGGCGGACCACTATTATGCATTGGCGGAGGAACAACGGGCGCTGGTTGCGCGACGCGATCGAGAACTCGCCTCTCTTCGCAACAACATCCCGCAGCGCCGACGCGCATCCATCGCTGAACGCGCGCCGGCGGGCCAAAGGAACACTCGAACACTTACAATAGTCCCCTCTGAGCGAAGCTGAGTACGCTTGAACCGGCGAGCACCAAGTGATCAACTAGGCGCACATCAATGAGTGCGAGAGCTTCCTTCACGCGCGCGGTGATGAGCTCGTCGGCTTGACTCTGGTCTGCGACGCCCGACGGATGATTGTGGTACACGATGCACGCTGCGGCACTTTTCTGCAAAGCGATCTTCACGATTTCGCGGGGATGCACCGACGCGCCATCGATCGTGCCGCGGAAGAGATCCACGCACTCAATGACCCTGTGCCTTTTGTCGAGGAGGATCAGTCCGAAGACCTCATAATCCAGGTGGCCCAGGCGCATCGTCAAGTATTCACCAGCCTTTTGCGGTGATTGCAGCGAGGCACCGCGACGTACGCGATGGGCCAGCACTTGTCTCGCCGCGATGAGGATTGTCTCACTCGATGCGGGTTTCACCGCGCCGTCGGCGCCTAAGGTNAAAAGATTGTAATTAGACATGATCGCTCTCCGGCATTTTCTCGGGCGGGATTGCCCGGTCCGGAGGCAGGCCATCGCAGCGCAGCCGTCAGGGCCGCGCGAAGCGCGCTTGCGAGCACGGTCATCCGCGCGCAGGCCTTGAGGGCGAGAACGATGGCGTAAGATAAAAGGATTCAGCAAGTCCGCCCTTTTGGGATTTCAGGCTTTGATTGGTGCCTCGTTTCGAGGGATCGATGCGGTGCCGATTTGAAGCCACTTGGCCAGCATCAGGCCGAGCAGCGCACCGCAGAGTTGGGAGACGATGAACGCCGGGGCGTTCTTGGGCGCGATGCCCGCGAACGTATTGGAGAGCGCCCGTGCGATCGTGATCGCGGGATTCGCGAACGAGGTCGAGGCAGTGAACCAATACGCGGCGCCGATCCAGGCGGCCACCCGCCACGCCGCCTCCCTTGGACTTGTTGAGCCGATCACGACCAGGATCAAGCCTGCCGTGGCAACCGCCTCGGACAGCCATTGCGCCGGACCTGCGCGCAAGTGGACTGAAGATTGGATGATCCGCAGTTCGAACATGGCGTGCGCGAGGAAAGCACCGGCGACACAGCCTGCGATCTGAACGACCGCATAAGCGATCGCCGCTCTAGCGCTTAAGTTACCGCGCAGTGCCTCGATGAACGACACGGCGGGATTAAAGTGCGCGCCGCTGATGGGACCGAAGAGGGCGATCAGTGTGGCGAGCACGGCCACCGTGGCGCCCGTGTTGGCGATGAGGGCGATGGCGAGATTCCCGCCCGCGAGCCGCTCGGCCATGATGCCGGAGCCTATGACGGTGGCGGTGAGCAGCATCGCACCTAAAGCTTCGGCAAGGAGCGCGCGGCGCATTAGGCGGGCCTGGTCGCGCCTTCGCTATTACCGATCTCGCGAAGCTTCGCCTTGAGCGTCATGCTATCGAGTGAGTCGATAGGCAGACTCGTAAAGAGCTTGATTCGCGTTTCAAGCTCCTTGAACGCCTTGCGGAAGGCGGTCGCCTTCTCCACATCGCTACCCTCCACGGCTGCCGGATCGGCAACGCCCCAGTGGGCTGTCATCGGCTTTCCGGGCCATACGGGGCAGACCTCGCCCGCCGCGTTGTCGCAGACCGTGAAGATAAAGTCGATCGGCGGCGCACCAGGGGCGGCAAACTCATCCCAGCTCTTGCTTCGAAGGCCTTCCGCCGGCAGGTTCATACGCCTAAGGAGATCCACCGCGTAGGGATTAACCTGGCCCTTCGGGAAGCTGCCCGCGCTGAAGCCGCGGAACCGACCGTGACCCCAGTGATTTAAAAGAGACTCGGCAAGGACGCTACGAGCCGAGTTGCCCGTGCATAAAAAGAGGACGTTGTAGACCCGCTCCGTCATTTGGCGCAGCAGCTCGCCGCCGCTGGCGCGTTCCTCTGCGCCGGCACGCAGCATTGAGCCGGGGATTTCTGGATCGGAACACTCGACTCGCCATGATTGAAGACCGGCGTGTCCTCACCGTACACCGGGATGCTCCCAAGTGTGTGGAAGGTCTCCCACGCGATGCCTGTCGGATCAGTCACCCAGTACTTGTCCGATTTCGCGTAGCAGCAGGGCTGTTCGTTTTCCTCGACCATGCGAGCATCGGCGGCCTCGAGTTGTGCTCGCATGCCGCGCAGCTCCTCGTCGGTTTCGACTTGGAACCCCAGGTGATTGACGCCGACAGGTTGGCGGTTTATTGAGATTGCGAAGTTCACTTTGGGATCCTCGAGCATCCACTTCGCATAGTCGGGCTGAGTCACTACGGGCTCCGCGCTGAACAGAGTCCGATAGAAGCGGATGGAGGCGGGAAGGTCCTTGACGCTGACGTGAACGTGGAGTCGTTTCATGAGACACCTTTCGTAAAGCTATAGTCGTTTGAACATGAACGCGGAGCTCGCGGGACAGAGGCCGGCAAACTCACGCGTCGACCGGATCGGCGCCGGCGCCACCGTGCGGTCGATACGGTGGTAGCCACGACGAGCGAAGAAGTTCTCCGCCGTGGTCGTCAGAAGATAGAGTGTGCCCACACCGTGCATTGCCGCGTGTGCCTCGGCGCGCTCAACCAGCGCTGAACCAAGACCCTTCGAGCGGACAGTGGGATCGACTACCAACGAGCGAAGTAATGCCTCGGCCCCGAAGATCTCCAGACCGACCAGCGCCGAGGGCGCTGTGGCGGGTCCGCAGTAGAAGAACTTGGCGAGTTGCTCGTCGGTCAGATCCGAAGTCGGCAGATTGGCCGCTGCCAGCAGGCCGCGTGCCGCCGCGGGCAAAGGACCTGCGCTGATGGGCTCTGCGAGATTCGTCATGCGACCTTGGCTGCACGCTTCGCCGCCTTCGAGGAGCGCGGCGGAGCGCACGCGGTCGAGCAGCTCTCGCCGCTCGCCTTGCAACAATTCTCGGTCAGATAGCCAACCAGACCGTTCATAATGTCAAAGTCCGCACTGTAGATTAGCTGTCGGCTGGCGCGCTGCTGAGTAATCAGCCCCGCCCGCTGTAGGTTTTGCAGGTGGAACGTTAACGAGGACGGCACCAGGCCAATGCGCTCACCGATAATGCCGGCCGGCAAACCCTCAGGGCCGCGCTCTACCAAAAGTCGATAGATTGCGAGTCGGTGCTCATGGGCGAGAGCGCTCAAGGCGCCAATGACCTGGGGAGTCTTCATGATCCATACGATATTACGGGAATACTCGTAATGTCAACCGGGTCCCCAAATCGGAGACGGTTCCACATTTGCAGCCCTGGTTTTCTTGGCCGACGGTGTATTCTTGTCAATTTGATTCTTGCTTGCTCGTTTCTATCTTTCCTACAAGGAGTCCTAACATGACACCGGAACTCAAATGGCTCATGTACACGGCTTTACTGGCCGGTTCACTCTGGATTCCATTCATCATCGGGGTCAACACTTCGGAGTTTCCGGGCAAGGAGCAGCTGTTCTCTCGGCCACCAGATCCCAGCCAAATGAAGCCTTGGGTGCATCGCAGTCTTCGTGCACATCAAAATTTGCTCGAGCAACTACTCCCTTTTGCAATTGTTGTGCTCGTTGGCGCCTTGAGCCGGGTGTCGACCTCGACCACAGTTGCCTGCTCGATCATCTTTTTCTGGCTTCGGGTCGCCCACGCCATCGGTATGATCACCGGCTTAGCGCGCTTGCCGCTGCGCCCGATGATCTACTTCGCCGGATGGGTTGCCATGCTCGTCTTCGCCTGGCAGGTAATGCTAAAAGCGCCCTAAGGAGGGGGCCGTTGATCCCGCTGGCGCAAAAAACAATGGCAATTCTCGCGAGCCAAATCTGCGATGCGTCGCTCGGCGGTCGACTCCTAACGAGGGGTGAAGTGCGTGACACCCCATGCATTACACTTCGCCCACTTAACTGCGTGGAAGAGAAGCTTAATGGCTAAAGGTCGGGACAGCGGCATGCCCTCGGTCGAACAATGGGAGTCGTACTTTGATGCAGCCGGAGTTTTGGACTCGTTTGGTCTTCGCGACCTGAGTGGTGACGCTATCGAGTTTGGGTGCGGCTATGGCACCTTCACGATCGAAGCCGCGCGAAGAACACTGGGCGCGTTCTATGCCCTCGACATTGATCCGCTCATGGTCACCGCAACCACGACTCGCGCGTTGCAGAGCGGATTGAAAAACGTAGTCGTTGAACAACGAGATTTTGTCGCTCATGGGTGCGGGCGAAAACCTTTCTCAGCAACGGTGGCCATGCTATTCAATATCTTGCATATCGAAAATCCTGTAAGCCTACTGAAAGAGGCCCATAGAGTCCTTCGTGCCGGGGGACAGGTTGCAATCATTCATTGGAACTACGATGTGCGTACACCGAGAGGGCCGCCGCTTAATATTCGACCGCGGCCTGAGCAATGTCGCGCTTGGGGAGAAGAGGCGGGATTGCGATGGGTTCGCAACGTAACGCTGCCCGGATCGCCATGGCACTGGGGATTGTTATTAGCGAGGCCGTGAAGCTGCTTTTCCAGCGTCAATGGACGTTCGCGGAGTACCGGGATGGGCATATGAAAACGATCGTGGGACCCCGATTCCGATTGGCCCGGAACGCTGCAGTTTTATAAATGTTCTGTCACCCTCTAGATTTCGCACGAAACTGAGCGGGAATGGCTTGTGCTGCAGGCTAATCGGCTCAATGGTGACAGATTAAAATCCACCTAAGAGATGATCGAGGACTCTGATGTCGATTAGGTCCAAGGCCTTCTTGAGCTGTTTGGTGATGTCGAGATCGGCTTGGCTCGGGTC
>JGI12627J18819_10000869_pt1 | contig 10265 bp, 12 predicted proteins | sample TexAe_OM1H0_M2_FD_18819 | JGI IMG/M metagenome (IMG submission 18819)
CGCGGTATGTGGTATTTCCGCCAGATTCTCGGTTCGGCGAACCTGACCGGCGGCAAGCTCTTCCACTTGATGTCCGGCAACTTGTCGCATCAGATCGAACACCACCTGTTCCCGGACATGCCGGCCCGCCGCTACGCGGAGATCGCTTCTGAGGTGCAAGAGATCTGCCGGCGCTACGGGATCCCGTACAACTCGGGTTCGCTGCCCAAGCAGTTCGCCACCGTCGTGCGCAAGATCGTCAAACTGGCGTTGCCGCCCAAGAAGTCCAGCACTGCCGAGGTGCGTGAGCTGGTCGCCGCCTGAGTGCGGTTACCCCAGCTCGTAGGACTCCGGGGACACCCGGAAGAAGTGCCCGGTGCTGCTGTCGGTGCATTTGATCGCCGACTGCTCGCTGCTGCAGGCGATCGTGCCCCCATGCGGGGCTTGGGCGCCAACCAGCATCGGGCCGGCATCGCCGACGGTGCCCGGACTGTAGCCCACGATGGGCGCCTGGCCCCGCACGAGAAGGAAGGTGCTGGTGGCGTCCGGCTGGCCCGGCGGGGGCGGCTGCGGTGCCACCCAACTGTGGTGAGTGACGTCGCACTGCACGAAATTCTTGCTCAACGAGTGTTGGTCTGCTGGAGGGGCGCTGACCAGGTTGCAGGAGATGTCTCCCGAGGGCGACTGGAACTGCTCGGAGAAGGGGCTGGCGTGCGAGCTTGCTGCGAAGCCGATCGTTGCCGCGGCGACTGCCGTGCATACCCCCGTGATCATCCCGATTTTTCCGACGGCGTCTCGAGTTGCGCCGCCTAGTCGTGGAAGGTCGTCATCGTCACCGGGACAGTCACTCGGGTCCATGCTTCAGTATGTACCTAAGATCGGTTTCGATTCCGTTGCTAGATTGTCAAGCCATGGTTACCCTGCCCTCACTGGACGGCGTCGAGCACAAGTTCGTCGAGGTCGGGGCCGGTCTCACCATTCACGTCGCCGACGCCGGACCGGCCGACGGGCCGCCGGTGATGCTGGTCCACGGCTTCCCGGAGAACTGGTGGGAATGGCGCGAGTTGATCGGCCCGTTGGCCGCCGACGGTTATAGGGTGCTGTGCCCCGACCTGCGCGGTGCGGGGTGGAGTTCGGCGCCACGGTCGCGCTATCTGAAGAACGACATGGCCGACGACCTGGCGGCGGTGCTGGACCGGTTGGACGTCGGGCCGGTGAAGCTGGTGGCGCACGACTGGGGTGGGCCGGTCGCGTTCATCATGCTGTTGCGCCATCCGGCGAAGGTCACCGGGTTCTTTGGCCTCAACACCGCGGCGCCCTACGTGAAGCGCGGTCTGGCGATGGTCCGTGACATCTGGCGATTCTGGTACCAGATTCCGATGCTGTTGCCGCTGATCGGGCCGCGCCTGATCGCAGATCGCAAGGCCCGCTACTTCAGGATGCTGGCGTCGTGGGTCGGCGGCGGATTCACCGTGCCCGAAGAGGACGTGCGCTTGTACGTCGAGTGCATGCGTCAGCCCGGGCACGCGGTCGCCGGTTCGCGGTGGTACCGGACCTTTCAGNGCACGGAGATGTTGCGTTGGATGCGAGGCGAATTCGACGACGTCCGAGTCGACGTCCCGGTCCGCTGGCTGAGCGGCACGCAAGATCCGGTGCTCACACCGGGTCTGCTGGCGGGATATGGCGAGCACATAGACGATTTCGAGGTTGAGCTGGTCGACGGCGTCGGCCACTGGATCGTCGAGCAGCGCCCGGATCTGGTGCTCGACCGTCTCCGCGCGTTCCTCAAGAGCTAGCGGCGATACCCGAGCAGCGCAACGGAGGCATGCACCGCGGGCTCGACCATCTCGCGGAGACTTTGCCCGTCTTCGACAGTGAGCGCTGTCAGTTCATGCAGGCCGCCCAGCAAGATCACCGCCAGTGGCCGGGTCAACGGCGGCAGGCCGACCTTTTGGAACCCCGGGCTGCCGCTCAGCCCGATCAGCAGGCTGGTCAACAGGTGCATGCCCCGACGTTGGTATGGCCGCGCTGCGGCGGCTTCCATCGACGGCAGCTCGCGGATCCAGCTCCATGTGATCGCGGGTTGGGCCTCGATATGGCCCACATAGGCTTCTACGGCCTGACGAATCTGGTTCTGCCAGTCCGCATCTGGATCGACGGCGGAGCGAATCTCCTCGGCCAACCTTTGCACGTCGGCATGCAGCAGCTCGAGAAAACACTGCTCCTTGCTGGGGAACTGGTCGTAGAACGTGCGTTTTGATGTGCGGGCGTGACGAACGATGTCGGCCACGGTGGAGGCGCGGTAGCCGCGCTCGCCGATCGAGGTGGCCAGGCCGTCGAGCAGTCGGCGGCGGAACGGGTCGATATCGACGGGCTCGACCGAAGCCGCGTCGTCAGCGACGGTTGTTGCCACGTCGCCTCCCTCCGAGGAAACCAACCCGAGTCAGCCCTTGCCAGCACCTGGTACTAAAGGGTACCGTACCCGCATACGCCCTTGGTACGACGCAGTACCAAATCGATGTTGGGAGTGCACAGCGATGAGCACCATCGACACCCAAGCCCCGGCGCCGGCCGCAATCAACTTGCCGCCCGCTACGCGGGTTCCGAAGGCGTTACAGGGCGCCGCATTCTCGATCTCGCGCCGGTGGGCCGTAAGGCTGATGGCCCACCGACACGGCGACGTCTTCATGCTCAACGTCCCGGTCTACGGCCCCATCACGGTGGTGGCGAATCCTCAACTGGCCAAGCAGGTTTTTACCACCAGCCCGGAGGTTCTCGGCAACATCCAGCCCAACCTGAGCCGACTGCTCGGGTCGGGGTCGGTGTTCGCGCTGGACGGCGACGAGCACCGCCAACGGCGCCGCCTGCTGGCTCCGCCCTTCCACGGCAAGAGCATCAAGAACTACGAGAACATCATCGAAGAAGAGACGCTGCGTGAGATCGCCGCTTGGCCCGAGGCCACGACGTTCGCCACGCTGCCGTCGACGATGCGCATCACGCTCAACGCCATCCTGCGTGCGGTCTTCGGCGCCGAAGGCGCCGAGCTCGATGAGCTGCGGCGGATCCTCCCGCCGTGGGTCACGCTGGGCTCCCGGATGGCGATATTCCCCAAGCCGAAGCGAAGTTATGGCCGCTACTCCCCGTGGGGGCGGCTGGCGGAGTGGCGGCGGCAATTCGACGTCATCCTCGACAAGCTCATCGAGAACGAGCGGGCCGACCCGAATTTCGAGGATCGCACCGACGTCCTGGCGCTGATGTTGCGCAGCACCTATGAAGACGGTTCGACCATGTCGCGCAGCGACATTGGTGACGAGCTGCTCACCCTGTTGGCCGCCGGGCATGAAACCACGGCGGCGACCCTCGCCTGGGCGTTCGAACGGATCAGCCGGCACCCCGGCGTGCTCGCCGCACTGGTTGCCGAGGCCGACACGCAAGAAAACGAACTGCGGCAGGCGACGATACTCGAGGTGCAGCGCAGCAGAACGGTGATCGACTTTGCCGGCCGCCACGTCTATGTGCCCGTCTATGAATTCGGCGAGTGGGCCGTTCCCCGCGGGTCTTCGATTCTGGTGAGCATCGCGCGCATGCACGCCAACCCCGAAGTCTTTCCCGAACCCGAACGCTTCGACCCGCAGCGCTTCGTCGGCTCCAAACCGCCCAGCTTCGCGTGGATCCCGTTCGGCGGTGGCGCCCGGCGTTGTGTCGGGGCTGTGTTCGCCAACATGGAAATGGATGTGGTGCTGCGAACAGTGTTGCGCCACTTCACCATCGAGGCCACCACTGCTCCCGGGGAAAAGTACCATTCCCGCGGCGTTGCCTTTACGCCGAAGCACGGCGGCAAGATCGCGGTCCATCGGCGTTAAGATCGGCGGTCATGACTGCCAGTGAGGGTGGGGCAAACCAGCTCGTGGACATGATGAACGGCGCGCTGGAATCGACCATCCCGATTGCACACAAGATGGGCGTGAAGGTCGTCGAGGCTCGGCCCGGTTTTGCCGCCACCAGCGTCCCGGCCGAAGGCAACGGCAACCACTTCGGCGTCATCTATGCCGGCGTGCTGTTCACCGTGGCCGAAGTGCTCGGCGGAATCATTCCGCTGATCACGTTCGACCAGACCAAGTACTTCCCGCTGGTCAAAAACCTCGACATCCAATTCGTCGCGATGGCCAAATCCGACGTGCGCGCGGAAGCCACCCTCGACGACCAGACAATCGCGCGTGTCGAAACCGAAGCGGCCGAACGCGGTAAAGCCGACTTCACCCTGGAGGCAGTGGTGACCGACGCCGACGGTCAGACCGTCGCCACCGACCCGCGGCCTGTATCAGTTACGCGCGCTCAGGAGCTGATCGCTTCGCGGCCCGCGGCATCAGCACCGCGAGCACGATCGCGACGACCAGCAGCGCGGGCACGTCGCCCGTCAAGTGGCCGTGCTCGGCCGGGTCGGTGATCGCCTGGACGGCCATGATCCCGGCATGGACGACGCTCGATACGACGGTGAACCAGATCAGGCTGCTGTGCGCGAGGGGGTTGCGTGCTGCGATCAGCAGAAATACCCCGAGGGTGGCGTAGATGCCGATGATCATCATCAGGTAATGCGAATGTCCATGTCCCCAACTCCAGCCGGACGGCCACACCACCGTCTGGGGGTAGATCCCGAAGATGAAGATCAATCCGATGATTACCAGGGCGACGCGTAGCGCGGTCATCGACTCCGTCGCGTTCTTGTTGTCTGACATGCGTTTACGCTCCTAACAATCGCGAATCCTTCAGTATGCGCCCACGGCTGCATTCGCGGTACTGGCTTGCCGTTCGCGCGCGGGCAACAGCACGACGACCACAACCGCCGCCGCGATCGCGATACCGGCACACACGAGTGACCCGACGCGTAGGCCGTCGAGGAACGCGTGGTCGACAGCGGCGCGCATGACGGCAGCCCGGTCAGCCGGCAGCGAAGGATTTCCGATGACTTTGTACGCCGCGGCCATTGACCCCCCGATCATCGACCGGAGCTCTTTCGGTAGCGCAGTCAGCGCCGAAGCAGAGGCGATGCGGCCCGAGTAGATCGACGCGAAGACGCTGCCGACGATTGCTACGCCCAGGGTGCCGCCCAGTTCGCGAGTGGTGTCGTTGACAGCGGAGCCAACCCCGGCCTTGTCGGGGCTGAGCGATCCCATGATCGCTTCGGTGGCCGGCGCCGTCGTCAGCCCAAGGCCGGTGCCGAGCAACACCATCTGCATCGCGATCACGGTGTACGGGGTGCCCGCGTCGACGGTGGATGCCCAGGCCAGCCCAGCTGCAAACACGGCCAAACCTGCGCTAACGACGGCCGTCGTCCCGATCTTGTGGACCACCGCCGGTCCAATCACACTAGCCAGTGCGATCGAGACTGCCACTGGCAACAGTCGCACGCCTGCCTGAAAAGCGCTGTAGGCCTTGATGAATTGGAAGTACTGGGTGATGACGAAGATAAAGCCGAACAGCGTCAGGAACCCGGCGGTCACGGCCAGGCTGCCACCGGAGAACCGCCGATTCGCGAATACCGACATGTCGAGCATCGGCTGTGGGCAGCGTCGCTCCCACATCGCAAACCCGATAAGTATCAGGGTCGCTGCACCGAAGCCGACCAAAGTGCGCGCGCTGGCCCATCCCCACGAAGGAGCTCCAATAACGGTGTAGATCAGCGCAGTTATCCCGATCGCGGACAGGATCAACCCGGGGATGTCCACGGGTGGCGCCGCGAGATCCCGAGAGGTGGGAACGAACAGCAGCCCCCCGACGATCGCCAGCGCAGCGATCGGCACATTGACCAAGAAGATTGAGCCCCAAGAGAAGTGCTCAAGTAACCAGCCGCCCGTCATCGGGCCGGCAGCCACGCCGACTCCGACCATGGCCGCCCAGAGGCCGATCGCTTTGGCCCGGCGAATCGGATCGGTGAAGATATTGGTGATCAATGCCAAAGTCGTCGGGAAGATCACCGCGGCGCCGATACCCATCGCAGCGCGCGCCGCGATCAGAGCGCCCGCTGAATCAACCTGTGCCGCAACGGCAGAGGTCATCGCGAACACGAGCAATCCGGAGCTGAGCCATCCGCGCCGACCGTACCGGTCGCTTAGACTGCCGGCCGACAGCAGTAACCCGGACATGACAAGCGTGTAGGCATCGACAATCCACTGCAGCTGCGCCGTAGTGGCGTTGAGGTCGCGTGACAAGGTGGGCAGTGCGACGTTGACGATCGTTGCGTCCACGCTTATCACGAAGACGCTCAAGCAAATGACAGCAAGCGCAGCGGTCGGGTGGCCTGCAGATACGGGAAAGCTCAAGGAGCGCTGGGACTTAGACATAGACATAAAAATAAAGCATATGTAATGATAAATCAAGCATAACGTTGAAAAAGCTATCTCTAGTCTGTAAGCTGCTGATATGCCCGCTAGGAGCTACAACCAGAACTGCCCGATCGCGCGGGGCCTCGATGTCCTCGGCGAGCGTTGGACCCTGCTGATCCTTCGCGAACTAATCGGCGGGCCACGCCGTTACGGTGATCTGCGTGGCGAACTAGCGGGGATCGCCACCAACCTGCTCGCTGATCGGCTGCGCGAACTCGAGGACGCGGGCTTGATCGATCGCACCGAGCTGCCGCCGCCGGTCGCCCGCACCGTCTACACGCTCAGCGATGCCGGGTGGCGCAAAGTACTGCCGGTGATCAAGGCCATCGCCACTTTCGGACTTGATCTGCTGGAACCCGCCGACAGCGCGATCACGCCGTTGAATGGTTTCCTCGCCGGAATCCTGCTGGGCTTTGATCCCGCCAGGTCCATGGACCTGGCCGCGTCTTACTGTGTCGAAATCGACAGTCGTCGTTTCGAATTCGCGGTCGCAGGGTCCAACTTGGCTGCGGCTAAACAATCGCCGGCGGTCACCTTGACCGCCACCGCGGCCGATCTGATCACAGCGCGCCTCGGAGCCACGGGCGCGGAGCGGAAGGCGGCCCTTCGGCGATGCAAATTCGACGGAGCCGACACCGACGTCGACGCGATGCGCGTGGCTTTCCAGCTGTCAGGTGATCCCGGGCTNGCGCCGCNGGTGTGACCGCCCGTGCTAGACGGCCCGTGCGACGGCCTGGATGAGCACCAGCCGGTTTTCGCGGGCGTTGCTNAANAGGTTTCTGACCTTGGNCTGTATGTCNGGGACCAGCAGTTGGAGTCCCTTTGGGTCGCTGGGCGCGTCGAANATCGGNGTCATGACCTCGACCGCGAACTTGGTCAGATCGTTCCAAACCTCGAGCGTGAAACCGGCCTGCTGCAGCGTTGTGGCGAGTTCGTCGGGAGTGGCGAGGTGGCTGCGTTCGGGGACGTCGGCCCATGGCACCGGGAAGCGGAGGGGTTGCCGCGGTCCTGCCGCAGCGTCCCAAAGCGCGAGTCGTCCGCCGGGGCGCAAGACGCGGCGAGCCTCGCTGTACAGGCGCGGCTTGTCGGCGATGTTCATCTGGACGTGTTGGCTGACGACCACGTCGAAGGACGCGTTTTGCAACGGTAGGTCGGTGACATCTCCCTCGATCACCTCGATGCGATCGCCGAGGTTCACCAGGTCGTTCAACCACCGGGCCGTATCGCAGTATTCGGCAGTCAGGTCGATCGCCGTCGCCCGACAGCCGTAATCGGCTGCGAGCAGCCGAGCGGTGCCGCCGATGCCGCTGCCGGCGTCGAGGACGCGATCCGTGCTCACNACNTGCGCAGCGTCCAACAGGCTTGTCGTCCCTACCCGGCCAAGAGAGTGGAAGTCCTCGAACGTCGCGAAGTCGGCGGGGGTTAANGCGTCGAAGTCTTTGCCCGACTGGCGTAGTGCGGTGTCGATGCGCTCGCGCACGCCGCCGATGCCGTACTGGGCGATGGTGTTCTTCGTCATCGCGCCATCTCCGGTGTCACGTCGTTCTGCGATGGGTTTCGTGTCTGATCGGGATCGTGGCTCGACCGCCATCGGGCCGAGTCCACGGCGAGCTGGCCGATCGCGGCGCCGTCCTGGAACGTCCGTAGATAGCTGGTGCGGCTCGGTGCCGGGGTGATGGAGGATTTCGCCAGTATTCGCATCGCCCGCGCCATGCCCGAAAGCCCGCGATTGGTGCTGGGCAGGGCATTGAGGTACCGACGGGCGATAGTCGCCATGTCCTCCGGGGGACGGCCGGTAAGGCGCTGGACGGCGTCAGTCGGAGCGCCTATCGCGAAGGTGCCCCGCTTGAGTTCGTCGACGTACCAAGCGAGTTGGATTACCGCGTAATCGCTGAAGCCGATCGACCTGGCCGACTTGGCCATCAAGGGAAAGGGGACGTCGCGGTAGTGGACCGTGCGGCCCAATATCCGACCGAGGATCTCCGCGAACTCGGCGGTGTTGAGCAGCTCCGGGCCNGTNGGACGNTAGCGGCGTCCCAGATGCGGGCCGGGGTCGGCGAGCAGTGCCGCCGCGACCGCGGCGATGTCCTCATTGGANGGTGGCGCATTAAGCCCTTCACCGAAAGGCAATGTGAGGAAGCCGAATTGGGCGACAGCGTCCAGGGTGTACATGTAATTCTCGGCGAAAAACCCCGGGTTGACCGTGATTGACCCGACGTTGGGCATCCACTGGAAAACCCGATCGGTAAGCCACGCCGCACGAGTGTGCGCCGAGTGGTGGCCGGGGTCGGCCAGCCACTGGCTCATGGCGACCACCACCTCGAGTTTCTCTTCTTCGGCCACCGCGGCGAAGGCGGTGGCTGCCTCCAGCGCGCCTGGTGTCGTCGGCGCAGCCCAATAGGCACGCTGCACACCATGCAGCGCTTTCTGAATGTCGTCGACGTCGGCGAGGTTTCCCACGACGATCTCCGCTCCGCGGCTGCGCAACGCTTCGGCGCGCGCATCTGCGCGGTGGACCATCGCGCGAACCGGTAGGCCTCGCGATAGCAGTGACAGTGCGGTTTCCCGGCCGGTCTTGCCGGTCGCGGTGGTGATCAAGGTGATCGGTTGTGCGCTCATGGTGCTCCTCCGAGGCTGAAGATGATCGCTAGCCAGGAGCCTAAAGCGAGAAGACAAGAAAATCAAGTAAACGGTTTATAAAATAGTCTTAGTGCTGGTCAAGACGTATCCACCGCGGCGCACCGAGCGTCGATGCCCGCTTGCGTGAGTGAGAACCGCGGCGGTAGTTCGGCCTTAGCGGTCGGCCGCGGCCCGTCGCGGGAGCTTCCAGTCCGGCCTGATGAAGTGGCAGGTGTACCCGTTGGGGTAGTGCTGCAGGTAGTCCTGGTGCTCGGGCTCGGCCTCCCAGAAGTCGCCGGCGGGGCTGACTTCGGTCACCACCTTGCCGGGCCAGAGGCCTGAGGCTTCGACGTCGGCGATGGTGTCCAGCGCAATGCGCTTCTGCTCGTCGTCGAGGTAGAAGATCGCCGAGCGGTAACTGGGTCCCAGGTCGTTGCCCTGTCGGTTCTTCGTCGTCGGATCGTGGATCTGGAAAAAGAATTCGAGCAATGTCCGAAAGTCGGTGCGTGCCGGGTCGTAGGTGATCTCGATGCCTTCGGCATGCGTGCCGTGATTGCGATAGGTCGCATGGGGAACGTCACCGCCGGTGTAGCCGACCCGGGTCGAGACCACGCCGGGCTGCTTGCGGATCAGGTCCTGCATGCCCCAAAAGCAGCCGCCGGCCAATATCGCCTTGCTGTAGTCCGTCATCTCTTCGATTATCCATGTGCTCGACAAAACCGGATAGAACGTGTTCTAGTTTCATGCGTGGAGCAGGTGTTTAGCCGCGATGAGCTGGCCTCCGCGTTCGAGACGTTCGAGCAGACCGTCGCGCGCGCTGCCGAGAGCAAGAACTGGGACGCCTGGGTGGAGCACTACACGCCTGACGTCGACTACATCGAACACGCCGCGGGCACGATGAAAGGCCGCAAACAGGTGCTCACCTGGATCCGCGAGACGATGTCGACCTTTCCGGGGAGCCACATGACGGCCTTTCCATCGCTGTGGTCGGTGATAGACGAGCCGACCGGGCGCATCATCTGCGAGCTGGACAACCCGATGCGCGACCCGGGTGACGGCACCATCATCAGCGCGACGAACATCTCGATCATCACCTACGCGGGCGACGGCCAGTGGTGCCGGCAAGAAGACATCTACAACCCGCTGCGCTTTCTGCAGGCGGGAATCAAGTGGTGCAAGAAAGCCGAGGCGCTGGGCACGCTTGACGACGACGCTGCCCGCTGGATGCGCCAGTACGGAGGCCAGCAGTGAGCCGCGCCGGCGACGATGCAGAGCGAAGCGATG
>JGI12627J18819_10000870_pt1 | contig 10258 bp, 6 predicted proteins | sample TexAe_OM1H0_M2_FD_18819 | JGI IMG/M metagenome (IMG submission 18819)
TTCGATTCGCGTTCGACAGGACATTAGCTGGGTTGGGGTAAGACACGAGGAGGCAGCGGCGTTCGCAGCCGGCGCCGAGGCCCATCTCACTGGCAAGTTGGCGATATGTGCCGGAAGTTGTGGTCCCGGCAACATGCATTTGATTAACGGCCTCTACGACTGCCAGCGCAGCCGCGTTCCAGTCCTCGCCATCGCCGCACAGATTCCGAGCAGAGAGATTGGCAGCGGATATTTTCAGGAGACCGATCCCAAGCATATCTTTGCGCAATGCAGCCATTACTGCGAGCTGGTATCGGAGCCGGAGCAAATGCCGCGCGTGCTCGAAATTGCCATGCAGACTGCAATTTCGAAGCGCGGTGTTGCTGTCATTGCCATTCCCGGCGATGTCGCGCTCAAGCATGCCCTCGCGGACGGGCCTCGATTACGCTTTCAGGAACCCACACCCAACGTTTGTCCTTCCGAAGATGAACTCAATCTGCTCGCTGACCTCCTTAATAGGTCGAACAAGATCACTATTCTGGGCGGTGCAGGTTGCGCCGGAGCGCATGACGAACTGATCGAGTTAGCCAGCAAGTTGCAGGCCCCCATCGTCCATGCGCTGCGTGGCAAGGAGTTCATTGAGTACGACAATCCCTTCGACGTCGGCATGACCGGGCTTCTCGGATTCTCGTCCGGATACGTCGCCATAATGAATAGCGAAGTCTTGCTGATGATCGGCACAGACTTTCCATACCAGGAATTCTTTCCCAAAGACGCGACCATCGTACAAATCGACCTTCGCGGGGAACAACTCGGACGCCGGACCAAGTTGGACTTTGGTTTCGTTGGGGACACGAAGACTACTTTGCGCGCCTTGCTGCCGAAACTGGAGCAGAACCAACACCAACAACACCTCAAAGATTCGCGGGAACACTACAGGAAGGCGCGCAAAGGCCTGGACGATCTGGCAACGGGTAATTCCAACAAAAGGCCAATCCATCCCCAGTATGTTGCGAGTGTGCTCAACCAACTCGCAGCAGAGGACGCAGTTTTCTCTTGTGACGTGGGCACGCCCACCATCTGGGCCGCGCGTTACCTCACCATGAACGGCAAACGTCGTCTCCTCGGTTCCTTCAACCATGGATCGATGGCTAACGCATTGCCTCAAGCCATCGGTGTGCAGGCTAGTCACCCCGGCCGCCAAGTGATCACCATGTCGGGCGACGGCGGCTTCTCGATGCTCATGGGCGATGTGCTCACCCTGAAGCAACATGAATTGCCGGTGAAGGTGATCGTCTTCAAGAACGATGCCCTGGCGTTCGTGGAACTGGAAATGAAAGCGAACGGCTTCCTCAACTTTGCAACAGATTTGCATAGTCCGGATTTCGCCAAGATCGCCGAGGGAGCGGGACTGCTTGGACTGCGAGCTGAAACCCCAGACCAGGTGGAACCCGCGATTGCGCAAGCTCTCAAACACGACGGTCCGGCACTGGTCGAGGTCCTGGTCGCACGACAGGAATTGTCGATGCCTCCCACGATCTTTTATGAGCAGGCAAAGGGCTTCAGTCTGTTCATGCTGAGAGCAGTTCTCAACGGGCGCGCTGACGAGATTGTCGATCTGGCGAAGGTCAATCTGCTTCGCTGATCAAACCTACATCGCTCAAACGGAAAAAAGGGAAGGAAAGATACGAAATGGCCACCACGCTACCTATCACGCAATCAGATGTTTTGAATATTCCTCGGGGCATGGATCTCCTCGACACTCCTATCTTGAACAAAGGCACCGCATTCACCGAGGAGGAGCGTACAGAGTTCGGCCTGCAAGCGCTTCTGCCACCACACGTAGAAACCCTTGATGAGCAGGCCGTCCGTGCTTACGAGGCCTTCCAGAGAAAAGACAACGACCTGGAGCGGCATATCTACTTACGCGCTCTCCAGGACACCAACGAGGTTCTCTTTTATAGACTCATCGTCGACCACATCGAAGAAATGACACCGCTGGTCTACACGCCAACGGTTGCGACGGCGATTGAACAATTTAGCCACATTTATCGCCGGCCTCGCGGACTTTTCATTCCCTACCCTTTGCGCGACTCAATCCCGCAGCTTCTGCGGAATCGCTCTAATAAGGATGTCGATGTAATCGTGGTAACCGATGGCGAACGCATTCTGGGCATCGGTGATCAGGGTGCAGGCGGGCTCGGCATCTCGATTGGCAAGCTCTCGCTCTACACGGGCATTGGTGGGATTCGCCCGGAACGAACGCTGCCGATCGTCCTGGATGTGGGCACTAATAATAAGGAGCGACTGAATGATCCGGAGTACCTCGGCTGGCGTCATGAACGGATTACCGGCCAGGCCTATTACGACTTCGTAGAACAGTTCGTTCAGGCGGTGAAGCAGGAGTTTCCCGAAACATTACTGCAGTGGGAAGACTTCGCGACTCCGCATGCCCGGCCAATTCTCCAGCGCTATCGCGATCAGCTACTGACCTTCAACGATGACATCCAGGTCACCGCAGCAGTCGTTCTCGGAGCGATTCTGGGTGCGGTCAAGGTGACCGGAAAGAGTTTGAAGGAGCAGCAGATCGTCATGCTCGGGGCAGGCTCTACCGGAATCGGTGTGTCAGATGGCCTGCGCACGGCACTGAAAAGCGAAGGACTAAGTGAAGAGGAGGCCCGCAGCCGCTTCTGGCTCATTGACAAAGATGGCCTCTTACACTCCGGCCGAAATGATCTGAGTGCGGAACAGCGCGTCTATGCCCGGCCCGACAGCAGTGTAGCTGGATGGCCCCGGACTTCCAACGGACACATCGGCTTGGCCGATGTGATCGGGAAAATCAACGCTACAGCCCTGATCGGTTTTTCCACGGTTGGCGGGGCTTTTTCTGAGCCAATTGTTCGCGAAATGGCGCGAAAGGTCGAGCGTCCTATTATTTTTCCGCTTTCGAATCCCACCTCAAAATCCGAAGCAACGGCAGAGGATCTGATTCGCTGGACCGACGGCCGCGCTCTGGTCGCGTCCGGTTCTCCATTTGGGCCTGTCGACTACAACGGGCGCAAATTTACCATCGCGCAATGCAACAACGTTCATATTTTTCCCGCGATGGGACTTGGCATCGTCGCTTCCGGCACGCGCCGGGTGACCGACGGAATGATGCAGGCCGCTGCTCGCGCGCTTGCCGCGAATTCACCCGCCCTCAAAGATCCTTCCGCGTCTTTGCTCTCTTCGCTGAAAGACAGCCGGCGGGTGGCTAGGGATATTGCGATCGCGGTTGGCCTCCAGGCACAAAAAGACGGCGTCGCCCCAAAGCTCACTGAGGACGAACTGCGTCGTCGCGTGTTCGAAACGCAGTGGACGCCCTCCTACCCAAATCTATCGAATGGAGGAGTTCGATGAAGAACCCTCTCAAACAAACACAGGATCCATCGTTTGTGACGGCCTTCTTTCGCCTCGCAGCGCTCTTGATGGCGGCTTCCCCGTTGCTTGCGTCCACTTCGAGCTTCGTGGTTCCGAACGACATCGCAGTCCGGATTCGCTTGGACGACACGCTCACCAGTGATGAATCGAGAGTCGGCGATCCCTTCAGCGCAACGGTCGTTGACCGGGGGGAATACCAGAGTGCGCGAGTGTACGGTCATATCACGGAGATTCAATTCTCGGGCAGGGTCAAAGGGAACACCAGCATGGTACTTCGCTTTGACCGCCTGGTGATGCCCGACGGCCGCCGTGCTCCGATTCACGCCGAAATTGTTGAACTCTATCACGCACCGTCAGGCGAGAAGGTCGATGTGGAAGGAGCAATCGAATCAGGCGGCCGTGGCCGCAAGAGCATCGAGCATACAGCCATCGGAGCTGGCGCGGGTGCGCTGCTTGGCGGAATATTCGGCGGAGGCAAGGGAGCCGGGATCGGGTCCATCATCGGCGGCGTGGGCGGCCTGGGTACTACTGCATTCCACGGACATCAGAAGATCACGCTCAGTAGTGGGCAGGAGATGTTGATTCGCATCACGGGCCGCTGAATCAACTCACGATCCCTAGCAAGCTTCACAGACACAACGATCGTTCTTGGTCAGAAATCTGAGGGGAAATAACTACCATGTTCGCAGTTCTGAACTTATCGCCAGGTTCTCTAAGGAGAAGCGCTCGCTTTCTTGGCCTATTGGCGCTGCTCGCGAGTCCCTCGGCGTGGGGACAGGGTACGCAGGGCAATGCAGCTGCATGTCCTGATGCGCCGAAGAGTCTCCCACTCACCACCTATGACGAGCAGGTTGCATATCTAGCAAATTCTGACTGCCGAACGAGTCCTNTGGACAGGATTCAGTTTATTCCACTTAGTCGGGACAACGAGAACTACTACGTCTCGTTTGGGTTCTGGATTCGCGAACGCGGCGAGTACGCCAGCAATCCGAACTGGTCGGACAAACCGAGCGGAAATCCGTACCTGATGCAACGCTACTTCCTGCACACGGATCTTCACTTGGGTGAACGCTTCCGTTTCTTCGGTGAACTCGCAACGAGTCTCGTGGACGGCAGGAACGGAGGGCCGCGACCGGGCCTGGATGAAGAAAAGATGTATGTCCACCAGGGCTTCTTCGATCTCGGCCTGTGGAAGTCGGGCCGCGACAGCCTCACTTTGCGAGCTGGGCGACAGGAGATGGCGTTTGGATCGCAGAATCTCGTTTCGACTCGTGATGGCCGCAACATCCGGCGCAGCCTCGATGGTGCCCGGCTTACATGGGTAAAGGGTGACTGGACGGTTGATCTCCTAGCCGCCCGGCCAACATTGGAAAATTCCGACTATTTCGACAATCCACCTAACCATAGTCAAAGTTTTTGGGCCGCCTATGCAGTCCACCCAGTCAGATTTCTGCCACGCGGGAACATCGATCTCTACTACATGGGACTCGACAACAAGAGTGTGGCGTTTGACGGCAAAGGAACGGGCCGAGAACAAAGAGAGACCATCGGAACACGACTGTGGGGAGCCACCGAGCACTGGGATTACAACGACGAGTTCACATTTCAATGGGGTTGGTTCGGTTCAGGCGAAATTCGAGCCTGGGCTGTCTCGACTGAACACGGCTATCGTTTGGAGAAAGCCCCTCTAAGCCCGAGGTTTGGCCTGCGGGCAGTCGCTTACAGCGGTGATCAGAACCCATCAAGCCGTAACGTCGGCACATTCAACTCCATCTACGAAAAAGGTCCATATTTCAGCTATGCAGAGCTGTTCGCCCGGCGCAATTTGGTCGCGGTGCAACCTTTGGCGAACCTAAACCTGACGAAGACCGTATCGTTAACGTTCAACCCGGCTTTCTTCTGGCGTGAAAGTACGAGCGACGGCCTGTATAGCGTGGGCAATTCCGTCATCGTTTCAGGCTCGAAGNGCAACGCTCGATTCATCGCGTCCCAGGCCTCCGCCCAACTCCAGTGGCACATGAATCGCAACCTTACCTGGTTCACCGAATACGGACACTTCTTTGCAGGCGACTTCCTGAAACAGTCGACCCCGGGCAAGAGCATTAACTATTGGACTGGGTGGCTCGACATCAGGTTTTGAAGACTGAATCGATTTCGAAGAGGAATGAAATGGGAGTTTCAAACACAACAATAAGCAATGTTGTACAGGTCCCACCTTCCAGCGAGACTGTCGTAACGCCAAGCGTACGCTTTGAAGCTCGACCTAAGACTCCGCTGTGGAAGGCGTTGGCGCCCGTCGCAATTGCTGTCATCCTCGCACTGTTGCCGGTGCCTTCGGGTCTGGCGCCCCATGCGTGGTACTTCTTTTCGATCTTTGTCGGTGTAATCGTCGGCCTCGTTCTCGAGCCACTGCCTGGAGCAGCCATCGCGGTGATTGGTATCACGGCCGTCTCGGTGCTCGGGCGTTTCACGCTGTTCAGCCCTCAACAGCTGGCAGAGCCGGGATTTCGTCCGGCGAATGCTGCTCTAGCCTGGGCGCTGTCAGGGTACAACAACTCGACAGTGTGGCTGATCTTCGGGGCGTTCATCCTCGCACTAGCCTACTCCAACACTGGGCTCGGCCACCGCATTGCTCTCGTCATCATCAAGCGCATGGGCAAAAGCACTCTTCTGCTGGGTTACGGCATTGCTTTGGCCGATACGATTTTGGCACCATTCATACCTTCTCCCACCGCGCGCAGCGGAGGAATCATCTACCCCATCGCGAACGATCTGGCCCTTGACTATGGTTCAAAGCCAAACGACCCTTCATCGCGCCGGGTCGGGTCTTACCTCATGTGGGTCGCAATTATGACGACATGCGTGACAAGTTCGCTGTTTCTTACCGCCGCGTCATTTAATTTGCTGGCTGCCGGATTTGTTGAAAAGCTTGCACATGTCGAGCTGCGGTGGACCGATTGGTTTATTACTGCCGCCCCCGTAGTAATNCCGCTTTTGGTTCTCACTCCTGTTCTGACTTATTGGCTATATCCGCCAGAAGTGAAGCGTAATAGTGAAGTGTCAAAGTGGGCAGCGACGCAGCTTGAAAAACTTGGGTCACTCACTCGTAACGAAATGATCCTCGCGGGAGTCGTTGTGCTCTCGCTCGTATTGTGGGTAGCAGGAGGTGCTTACGTCGGTGCTGCGACTGTCGCAGGAATCGCAGTCTCGGTGATGTTAATCACCCGGGTGTTGACTTGGAACGATATCGCCGGACATAAGCGCGCCTGGACTACGTTCGCCTGGCTGGGTGCACTGATTGCGCTCTGTGATGGACTGAACCGAGTTGGCTTCGTTAAATGGTTCGCCGACGGCATCGCCGGGCACATGCACGGATTTTCGCCCCACCTCGCGATGCTCATTCTGCTCGCCCTGTTCTTCGTGGCCCATTATGTGTTCGCCAGCGTGGACGCCTACACGACCGCGCTGCTGCCAGTGATTCTTTTGACGGGCGCTGCCATACCGGGCATTCCCGTGAAGGAATTCGCCCTGCTCCTGTGCATGGAACTCGGAATCATGGGCGTCATCACACCTTTCGCAGACGCAGCCAGCCCTATTTATGCGAATAGCGGCTACCTGCCGGCGAAAGACTATTGGCGCCTCGGCACGACTTTCGGAGCGATCTTTCTCGCTCTGTTCCTGGGAATTGGCGTGCCTTGGGCATCTCTGCTATGGGGAAAATAGTTTTTGAGGAGAGTTGAAATCATGACTGTTACAACCGCGAACGAGTTCCGCATCGAGGAGGACGCTCTAGGAGACGTGCATGTTCCAGCCGAGCACCTCTGGGGTGCACAGACCCAGCGCTCTCACATGAACTTTCCGATTGGGGTCGAGCGCTTTCGCTGGGGCCGGCCTGTCATTCGAGCTCTCGGAATCTTGAAGAAGTGTGCTGCCTTGGCCAATGGGCAACTCGGCCAGCTTTCGAAGGAAAAAGTCGACCTGATCGTCCGTGCCGCGGAGGAAGTGATCGATGGCCGATGGGATGCCGAGTTTCCGTTGGTCGTATTTCAGACTGGCTCGGGCACGCAGACCAATATGAATGCCAATGAAGTGATCGCGAATCGCGCGATTCAGCTTGCCGGCGGCGTAGCCGGGTCGAAGAAACCAATTCATCCTAACGACGATGTGAATCATAGCCAATCATCAAACGACACGTTCCCGACCGCAATGCACATCGCGACCGTGGAGGCCATCGAGCACGGGTTACTACCCGCGGTGAACGGCCTGCGACAGGTACTCGATGGGAAATCGAAGCAGTACGGCGATGTAGTCATGGTTGGGCGGACGCACCTTCAGGACGCGACACCGCTAACACTCGGCCAAGTGATCTCCGGCTGGGTGGCGCAACTCGACGAGGCCGTTTATGGCATTCGCCAAGCTCTTCCCGGCGTTTACTCCCTGGCAATTGGTGGCACAGCAGTTGGTACGGGACTCAATGCCGACCCTCGCTTTGGCGAGACAGCTGCCCGATGGATCGCCGAAGAAACCGGTCAGCCGTTCGTATCAGCTCCCAACAAATTTGCCGCACTCTCGGCACACGACGGTATGGTCGGCGTAAGCGGAACTCTTCGCACTCTTGCGGGGGCGTTGATGAAGATCGGGAACGATGTCCGTTGGTACGCCTGCGGTCCGCGTGGCGGCTTCGGTGAAATCAAGATTCCCGAAAATGAACCGGGCTCTTCCATCATGCCGGGAAAGATCAATCCCACTCAGTGCGAGGCACTCACGATGGTAGCGGTCCAGGTGTTTGGCAATGACCACGCCGTGGCGTTTGCCGGTTCTCAGGGAAACTTCCAGCTGAATGTATATAAGCCCGTCATGCTGCACAACGTCCTGACGTCAATCGAACTTCTCGCCGATGCTTCGCGATCGTTCTGCGAACGTTGCGCCGTTGGGATCGAGCCGAATGAAAAGCGCATCAAGGAGCATCTCGACAACTCATTGATGCTGGTGACCGCACTCAACCCACATATTGGATATGAGAAAGCAGCGAAGATTTCCCTTACTGCATATCGCGAGGATATCAGCTTGCGTCAGGCTGCTCTGAAACTTGGTTTTCTCAACGCAGAACAGTTTGATTCATGGGTACGCCCCGATGAGATGACTCACCCTCTAGGAGTAAAGCAATGAGCGCCCCCCGGAAAGTGGTCATTATAGGCGGCGGGTTCGGTGGACTCTCCGCGGCCCAACACTTGAACTCAAATCTGGTAGATGTAACGCTCATCGATCGGCGAAACTATCACCTTTTCCAACCACTACTCTATCAAGTGGCGACGGGCTCGCTTTCGGCGGGAGAAGTTGCCTCGCCTCTTCGGAGCGTCTTGAGTCGGCAGAAAAATACTCGCGTTTGGTTGGGGACCGTCGTGGACATCGATCCTGATTCCAAACGCGTCTTTCTGGCCGACGGGGCCATCGTTTCTTACGATTCCTTGATCGTTGCGGCCGGCTCACAGACGTCCTACTTCGGGCACAACGAGTGGCAAGAGTGGGCGCCCGGCATGAAGAGTGTTGAAGAAGCCACGGCCATCCGCCACAAAATTCTTTATGCATTCGAAGTGGCCGAGCGCCTTTCGGATCCCGTGCAGCGCCGCGCCTGGCTCACATTCGTCATCGTCGGAGCAGGGCCTACTGGCGTGGAACTCTCTGGAGCGATTGCGGAGATCGCCCGCCAGACGCTAAAAAATGACTTTCGTTCCATCCATCCCGAGGAAGCGCAGATCATCCTGCTTGATGGTGCGCCTCGAGTATTGATGCCTTTCCCTGAAGACCTGGCCGAAAAGGCAAGCCGTTCGCTTGCCAAGCTTGGAGTCCAGGTGAGGTGCAGTGCAATGGTCAAAGACGTGGGCAAGGAGGGTTTGACGATTGACTCGGGGGGGCAAACCGATTCAATCGCCGCGAAAACAGTGGTCTGGGCTGGTGGCATCACAGCGTCGCCGCTGGGCAAAATCCTGGCTAGCCACACAAAAGCCGAGACCGATAAAGGAGGAAGAGTCAAAGTAAAACCTGACCTGACGATTCCGAGCTATCCGGACATTTACGTAGTAGGTGATTTGGCTTCAGCGATGAATGAAAAAGGAAAACCTTTGCCTGGCGTGGCCCAGGTCGCTATGCAAGGAGGAGCCTATGCAGCGAAGGCGATCTTGCGCAAAGTAAAGGGTCAGCGGGAGCTTCCGCCCTTTAGTTACTTCGACAAAGGATCCCTGGCAGTGATTGGACGCGCGGCCGCAGTGGCGGACACTTTCGGTCTTCACATTTCGGGGTTCTTAGCGTGGCTGGTTTGGGCCTTTATCCATATAACCTATCTGGTATCGTTCCAGAGTCGCATTCTCGTTTTCGTTCAATGGGCGATGCAGGATCTGACCTTTAGTCGTGGTGCACGGCTGATCACAGGCAGCGCTCCAACCGACTTCAACTTCAACAGCGAGGTCTCGCAAATGCGCCGTGTGCCAGAGACGAAACCTGAGCCGGTGAACGCGCCGCATTGACCATTTCGAGTTTTTCGGCGGGCATCGGGTCAAACGTCTCAGGACCGCGAGTGTGAGAAATCGGTGATACTCAGCGGCCGCGAACCCTTCCTTGAGATTCAACTTTTACGCGGCCGCCCTATTTGCGCATCCGATACAATCTATTCCGATATCGCCAGACCGGGTGTTCGTTCCCAGTAGTTGAGTACGCGAGACGCGAACGACTGCAGCTGATTGCGTCGCTGTGTCGACTGCAAATCTCGGCAGGAGACATGAGATCGGCCGGTAGCGATCTTGATTAGCTCTAACAGCGTGAGTTCAGCGAGAAAGACTGCATTTCGTTATGGACGTTCATA
>JGI12627J18819_10000871_pt1 | contig 10248 bp, 10 predicted proteins | sample TexAe_OM1H0_M2_FD_18819 | JGI IMG/M metagenome (IMG submission 18819)
CAGCACACACCAAATGTCAGCATTGACGCAACAATGTCAGGTGTGACATTGTGCGTTCAGTCGAGGGGTCACATCGAAGGGGTCACCATGTCCGACTACGACGCAATCGTCATCGGGGCGGGCCACAACGGTCTGGTCGCCGCAAACGTGCTGGCGCAGAACGGTGCGAAAGTCCTTGTCCTGGAACGGGCACACTTCCTGGGGGGCATGGCCGCGACCCGTGAGCTGTTCGACGGGTACAAGCACAGCGTCGGCGCGTGGGCGGTGCTGATCTGGCGACAGGAGATGACCGATCGCCTGGAGCTGACCCAGTGGGGCTTCGAGCTGATGGACCAGTGGACGTCGACGTGCACCTTCGGCGCCGCCGAGGACACCCCGTTCGTGATGTACAACGACCTCGAACGCATGGGCCGTCACCTGGTCGAGGACCACGGCGCCGAAACCGCCACGGCCCTCGGCGGCCTGTTCGCGCACATCGGCCGGTTCGCACCCTATTTCGTCGACTCGGCCTTCGGTCCACCACTGGACATCATCGAGGTGATCGCGTCGCAGCCCACGCCGGAGGACCGCCACGATTTCGCCCAGATGTGGTACGGCAGCACGATGGACACGGTTCGCCGATTCCTGGCGCCCGACCAAGGCCGTTGCATCCAAGGCTCTTTGGCGGCGATGTCCATCGATGCCTTCGACGGCGGGCCCTGGACGCCGGGCTCGAACGCCTCGACGCTGTACCACTACCTCATCGGCGGCGGCAACGTCGAATACATCATGCCGCGCGGCGGCATCGGCTCGCTGAGCGCGGCGTTATGCCGGCGCGCCGAATCGTTGGGCGCCGAAGTGCAGATGAAGCAGCACGTCAAGCAGATCCTGGTTACCGACGGACGCGCCACCGGAGTCCAACTTCGGGACGGCACAACGATTTCCGCCGATGCCGTGTTGTCGTCACTGGACCCCTACACCACATTTGTCAACCTCGCCGGGCCGGAACACTTTCCGCCCGACTACGTCCGCAAGATCAAGGAAATCAACTTCAACCTCGGATACATCCAGGCGCACTTGACGATCGACCAAGCCCCTCAATGGATCGAGCGCCTCGAGCCCTACATGCACGACAACGGGCAATGGTGTCCCACCATCGCGTATGCGCCGTCACCGGAGTACATCAGCGACGCCTGGGAGCAGTACCGAAAGGGCCAGCTCCCCGATGCCCCGCCGACCTACCTCTACATACCCAGCATGGTCGACTCGTCGCTGGCGCCCGAGGGTAAGCACAGCGCAACCATTTTCACCCCCTACTTCCCCACCGGACTGGACGCCGACGAAAACCGAAGCTGGAAAGAGCAATACGCCGACACCTGCGTGAAGATCTTCGACACCTACGCACCCGGGTTCGCCGACTCCGTCACCAACCGGGTGGTGTTCTCCAACCGATACTTCGGCAGCACCTTCAGCGCGCACGCCGGCGACTACTCGCACGGGCTGCTGCAGCCCAACCAGCTGTGGACCGGCCGCGTCGTCGAGGGAGCCGACAAGTTCGCCACCCCGCTCGACGGGCTCTACCTGTGCGGGCAGTGCACCCATCCCGGCCCCGGGGTGACCGGCATCCCCGGCTGGAACGGGGCCGAGGCGGCCCTGAAGCATCTCAACGCTCGCGTTGTGCAGGTATAGGCAGTGGTCCACCTTTGATGTACCGTTTGGTACATGTTTAACGAGGACAGCATCGAGATAGACGCGCCGCCGCAACTCGTGTGGGGCGTCTTCAGCGACGTCGAGCACTGGCCCGACTGGACCGCGTCCGTGACGTCCCTGGCCGGGCAGGACGGTTCCGCCCTCGCCGTCGGCAGGCGATTCGCGATCAAGCAGCCCGGCATGCAGAAGCTGACGTGGCAGGTCACCGAGATCGAGCCCGGGACGTCCTGGACCTGGGTGCAACGCTCCCCCGGCGTGCACGTCACCGCTCGCCACTTCGTGACCGCCCGTCCCGGCGGCGGCACGCTGGTCCGCCAGGAACTCGACCAGGGCGGCGTGTTGGGTGCGCTAGTCGGGCGGCTGATGGTCAAGAAGACCAAGCGCTTCCTCGAGATGGAAGCCGAAGGCCTCAAGGCCCGGGCTGAGCAACTCAGCCGCGCCGATGGCGCGCACTCCTGATCTTGCGCGGCGCCGGCAACTGCTCGATGCACTCGTCGACGAGTTCGCGGCGGGCGGCGTCGGCGACCGATCGCTGCGCGAGGTGGCCGACGCGGTCGGCACCAGCCATCGAATGTTGTTGCACCATTTCGGGTCTCGCGAAGACCTGCTGCTCGCGATCGTCGAGGAGGTCGAGCGGCGCCAAATGAGGCTGCTGACCGAACTGCCCACGGATCCGGCCGAGAGCTTTGCCGCCATGTGGGCCGACCTTCGGCGTCCCGAACTGCGCCGTCTGGAACGTCTCTTTTTCGAGTGCTATTCGCGCGCGGCGCAAGGCGAAAAGCCTTTTGCCCGAATGGTACCCGGCGCCGTCGATGGCTGGCTGCGGGAGGTCGAGGCGGCGGCGGCCGGCATTCCCTACAACGCTGCGATGGCACGGCTCGGGCTGGCGGTCACTCGGGGCCTGCTGCTCGATCTGGTGGCCACCAACGATGAGGCCGGCGTCCACGCGGCCGCGCAGGCTTTCATCGGGCTTTTGGCAACACTGAGATAAGGGTGTCGACGAGTTCCTCGGCACTGGTGTGCCACTTGCCCAAATCCATGTGTCCGGTTAAATCCAGGCCCGTGATCCCATGGGCGCTGGTCAGTAGGAGCGCCCCATAGCGCTTGGCCTGATGCGGACCGGTGACGCGTCCAACGATGTCGAGAAACAGGCCCTGCGTGCGCTCGGCGGCGCGGACCGCCGCGGTCGGGTCGCCCGCGGGCGGCGTAAACATCAGACGGTACAGGTGGGGCCGGGTGCGGCCCATGGCGATCAGCGAGAGCAGACCGGAACGCAAGGAATCCTCGGGCGAATCGTCGCTGTTCGCCAATTCCTCGATGACATCCCCCAATTCGGTCAACGCGTTGGTGGCCAGGACGGTCAGCAGCGATTCCTTATCGGCGAAGTGGCGNTAGGCCGCAGAGCGCGAAACCCCGCTGCGAGCGCCCACCTCGCGCAGCGTTACCGCCTCGACTCCACCCAGGTCCAGCAGCGCCCCGGCCGCCTCGATGAGCGAACGACGTGTCGCCGCAGCACTCTCCGCTCGACTCCTCACGCGCAAGAGCATAAGCCCGAGATCCAGTTGACAACGTCAACTCAAATGTCTTAGTTTCAGTTGACAGCGTCAACTCAGCTACCACAACCGACGGAGATTGCTATGGATTCCCCGAATCGCGCCGAACGCCAAGAGCTGATCGTGGTCACCGGCGCCTCGACCGGAATGGGCGCAGCGACGGCTAGAGAACTGGCCCGCAAAGGTTTTCACGTGCTTGCCGGAGTACGCCGACACGCCGACGCCGACGCGCTGCGCGCCGAGGGTATCGAACCGTGCATCCTCGACATCACCGTCGACTCGGACGTGGCCGCGATTGCCGACCGCGTCGCGAAGGATCCGCTGCGTCGTCCCCTCCGCGCGCTGATCAACAACGCCGGCATCGCGATCAACGCGCCAGTCGAAACGCTGCCGATTGCCCAGTGGCGCAAGCAGTTTGAGGTCAACCTGTTCGGTCAAATAGCGATGATCCAGGCACTGTTGCCGGCCCTTCTGATCAGCGCGGGCACCGTCGTGAACATCAGTTCCGTCGGGGGGAAGGTGGTCTTGCCGACGTATGGCGCATACGCCGGTTCGAAATTCGCGCTCGAGGCGGTCAGCGATGCCCTGCGCCGTGAGGTCAGCGATGTCGGGATCAAGGTCGTCGTCGTCGAACCCGGAGCGGTCAAAACCGAAATGGCGGAGCGCGGGATCGCCACCGCGGAGGCACTGATGGCGGACATGACCGCTGCCCAACTCGCGCGCTACGACAATCTGGCAGCAGCCGTCACGGCCCAAGCCCGATCGTTCGGCGAGGATGGCGTCTCGGCCGAGCATGCGGCAAAGGTAATTGCCAAGGCCGCCACCGCGTCTCGTCCCCGCACCCGCTACACCATCGGACGCGACGCCGCGATCCTGTTGCGGGTCAGCCGCGTCGTATCCGACCGGGTCCTGGACCGCATCGTGCGCCTGAACCTTCGGTCCTTCGCGAAGAGCTCAGCCCCGGACGGCCGCCGCGCGGCCGTTGGCGCGTGAGCCCACGCCGAAGAACTGGTACTCGGACGGTTTGACCGAACGGGTCGCGCGCCAGTACTGCCAGGTGTAACCGCCCCACAGCACGGTGTTCTTGCCGTGTTCGTCCAGGTACCAACTGCTGCAGCCACCGCTGTTCCATACCGAGCCGGCCAGCTTGTTCTGTAGTTCATCGTTGAATCGGTCCTGGGCGGCACGCGTCGGGGCCAGCGCCTGTGCGTCCAATTTGGCGCAGGTGGCGATCGCATCGGCGACGTAGCGAATCTGGGATTCGATCATGAACACCACCGAGTTGTGTCCCAACCCGGTGTTGGGTCCCAGCAGAAAGAACAGGTTGGGCACGTCGGCGATGGTGATGCCGCGGTGCGCCCCGATGCCCTCGCGGTTCCACCGGTCCACCAGATCCTCGCCGTTCTGGCCCTTGATCTGGACGTAGGTGTAGGAGTCGGTGACGTGAAAGCCGGTACCGAACACGATCACATCGGCCGGCCGCTCGGTGCCGTCGGCGGTGACGATCCCGTCCGGCGTGATCCGCGCAATGTGGTCGGTGATCAGTTCCGTCTTCGGGTCGGCCACCGCCCCGTAATAGGTGGAGGAGTTCAGGATTCGCTTGCAGCCGATGCGGTACTTCGGCGTGAGTTTACGACGCAGCTCGCGATCCTTGACCGACCGTCGAATGTTGTATTTCGCGTATGCCTCAATGAATTTCAGCGCGTTGGGCCGCTTGGTCATGCCGAACGCCAGCGCTTCCTGGCCCCAGTAGATCGCGAGACGCACCAGCGCACGCAGTCCGGGGACGTTCGCCATTGCCCGCCGCAACGCCTCCGGCAGCTCGGGGTTGGACCGAGGCACNACCCACGGTGGGGTGCGTTGGTAGAGCTGAAGTTCACCGACCTGCCCGACGATTTCGGGAACGATCTGGATGGCGCTGGCACCGGTGCCGATCATCGCCACCCGCTTGCCGCTGAGGTCGACGCTGTGGTCCCACTGCGCGGAATGGAAAGCGGGACCGCGGAATTCGTCGCGGCCCTCGATGTCCGGCACGGACGGGATGTGAAGTGCACCTGCGCCCGAGATCAGGAACTGCGCGACGTATTCGCGGCCGTCGGCGGTGAACACGTGCCAGCGGTGCTCTGCGTCGTCCCAATGGGCACGATCGACCAGCGAATCGAACACGATGTAGCGACGCAGCCCGTACTTCTCGGTGACGCCCTTGAGGTAGTCCCAGATCTCGGGCTGATAGGAGAACGGATTCTTCCAGTCCGGCTTGGGCTCGAACGAAAACGAGTACAGATGCGACGGGATGTCGCAGGCGCAGCCCGGGTAGCTGTTGTCTCGCCAGGTGCCGCCGACGTCGTCGGCCTTCTCCAGGATGACGAAGTCCACGCCCTGCTTTTGCAGTGCTATCGCCATACCCAGGCCGGAGAATCCCGTGCCGATGATCAGGGCCCCGGTGTGTACGGGCTGCTGCGCCGTCGCCTCGGGCTGGGTCAAGGCATTGGTCATGGTGGTGTGGTCTTCCTCTTCAAGGCCGGCGTCGGGCGGGCGTTGGCCGGCGCATCTTCACCATTGGCCCGGGGCCGCCGCAAATACCCAGTACCCAGGGTATCGGTTAGGACGAGTGTTATCGACGCCTGGGGCGATGTCAACGCCGTCGCGCTCAACTGGCAGCGGGGTTGCTCGGCATCACGTTGTGAATCGGCTGGTCAGGGTCCATCGTGATGCCCAGCGCCTCGGCGGTGCCGACGATGACCCCCATCATGATCGTCGTCAGGTGGGTGACGAACTGATCGCATGGCATGCGTCGGGGGCTGTCGGGTTCGGGCCCCAACCACCATTCGGTGGCCGACGCCGCCGACCCGAAAGCCGCGTGTCCGGCGAGTTCGATCGCCGCGTGGTCCAGCTCCATCTCGCGCAGTTCGTTGTCGAACATGTCGGCCATCGCCAGGGTGATGCCGCGGCCTTCGTTGAGGATTTGCGGGGTGGCCGCCGAGCGGCCCTCGATGAACACCCGCAGCACGTTGGGGTGTTGGTCGACCAGGGCGACGTACTCCTCGACGCTGCGGCGAACCACCTCACGGGCGGAGTCGGTGCTCAGGTTGATGGCCGGGAAGATAGCGCCCCACAGCATGTCGCGCAGCCGTTCGCCGATCGCCTGGAACAAATCGGACTTGTCGTGAAAATGCCGGTAGATCTTCGGTTTGGCGGTGCCGGCCTCCTCGGCGATCTCCCGCACGCTCAGCTCGGGCCCGAGCCGGTCGATGGCGCGGAACGCCGCGTCGACGATTTCACCGCGGACCTTCTTGCGGTGCTCGCGCCAGCGTTCGCTGCGCGCGTCGACCTTGGCCCCCGGCTTGGCGCTGGGGTGGGGCCGAGAGGGCCGAGGCATTCTCACCACCCCAAGCACCTTACCCGGTCGCGGTCGCTGACCTGGGCGAACTGCGCGGACAACGACCTGGCGCCCAGGCCTACAGCATGCAGGAGACGCAGCCTTCGACTTCGGTGCCCTCCAAAGCCATCTGGCGCAGCCGGATGTAGTAGAGCGTCTTGATTCCCTTGCGCCAGGCGTATATCTGCGCCTTGTTCACCTCGCGGGTGGTGGCGGTGTCCTTGAAGAACAACGTCAGCGAAAGCCCTTGGTCCACATGCTGGGTGGCCGCGGCGTAGGTGTCGATGATCTTCTCGTACCCGATCTCGTAGGCGTCCTGGTAGTACTCCAGGTTGTCGTTGGTCAGGTAGGGCGCCGGGTAGTAGACGCGCCCGATCTTGCCTTCCTTGCGGATCTCGATCTTGCTCGCCACCGGGTGGATCGAGCTGGTCGAATAGTTGATGTAGCTGATCGACCCCGTCGGCGGGACGGCCTGCAGATTCTGGTTGTAGATGCCGTGCTGCTGCACCGACTCCTTGAGCCGCTGCCAATCCTCTTGCGTCGGAATGCGGATGCCCGCCTCTGCGAAGAGCTCCTTGACCCGCGCGGTCGCCGGCTCCCATGCCTGCTCGGTGTACTTGTCGAAGAACTCACCCGAGGCGTACTTCGACTTCTCGAAGCCGCCGAATTTACTTCCCCGCTCGATCGCGATGCGATTCGATGCGCGCAGCGCGTGGTAGAGCACGGTGTAGAAGTAGATGTTGGTGAAGTCGACGCCTTCTTCGGAGCCGTAGAGAATCCGCTCGCGAGCCAAATAGCCGTGCAGGTTCATCTGACCGAGCCCGATCGCGTGAGACTCGTTGTTGCCCTGTTCGATTGAGGGCACCGACCAGATGTGGGTCTGATCGCTCACCGCCGTCAGCGCACGAATCGCCACCTCGATGGTCTGGGCGAAGTCCGGCGAGTCCATCGTCTTGGCGATGTTCAACGACCCCAGGTTGCACGAAATGTCCTTGCCCACTTTGGCATACGACAAGTCATCGTTGAACACCGACGGTGTGGACACCTGCAGGATCTCCGAGCACAGATTCGAGTGCGTGATCTTGCCCTCGATCGGGTTGGCCCGGTTCACCGTGTCCTCGTACATGATGTACGGGTAGCCGGACTCGAACTGCAGCTCGGCCAGCGTCTGGAAGAACTCGCGCGCCTTGATTTTGGTCTTGCGGATCCGCGCGTCGTCGACCATTTCGTAGTACTTCTCGGTGACCGAGATATCGGCGAACGGCAGGCCGTAGACCCGCTCGACGTCGTAGGGCGAGAACAGGTACATGTCCTCGTTCTTCTTGGCCAGCTCGAAGGTGATGTCGGGGATCACCACACCCAGGCTCAGCGTCTTGATGCGGATCTTCTCGTCGGCGTTCTCGCGTTTGGTGTCCAGGAACCGGTAGATGTCCGGGTGGTGCGCGTGCAGGTACACCGCCCCGGCGCCCTGCCGGGCCCCGAGCTGGTTGGCGTAGGAGAACGAGTCCTCGAGCAGCTTCATGATCGGGATGACGCCCGAGGACTGGTTCTCGATGTTCTTGATCGGGGCGCCGTGCTCGCGAATGTTGCTCAGCAGCAACGCCACTCCCCCGCCACGCTTGGACAGCTGCAGCGCCGAGTTGATGGAGCGCCCGATCGACTCCATGTTGTCCTCGATGCGCAGCAAAAAGCAGCTCACCGGCTCGCCGCGCTGCTTTTTGCCCGAGTTCAGAAACGTCGGGGTGGCCGGCTGGAACCGGCCGTCGATGATCTCGTCGACGAGCTTCTCGGCCAGTATGGTGTCGCCGGCGGCCAGCGTCAGCGCGACCATGACGACGCGGTCCTCGAAACGCTCGAGGTAGCGCTTCCCGTCGAACGTCTTCAGCGTGTAAGAGGTGTAGTACTTGAACGCGCCCAGAAACGTCGGGAACCGGAACTTCTTGGCGTAGGCCCGGTCCAGCAGCGTCTTGACGAAATTGCGGCTGTACTGGTCGAGAACCTCACGCTCGTAATAGTTCTCCTTGATCAGGTAGTCGAGCTTCTCGTCCTGATTGTGGAAGAACACCGTGTTCTGGTTGACGTGCTGCAGGAAGTACTGATGCGCGGCCTCGCGGTCCTTGTCGAACTGGATCTTGCCGTCCGCGTCGTACAGGTTCAGCATCGCGTTGAGCGCGTGATAATCCGTCTCCCCCGGCAACGCGTGGGCTCCGGTGCTTACAGGCTCTGCAGCTGTGACGGTTGGTGGCACGTCTGGTCCTTCCAGAATTCGGCGAGTCCCGCACGGACGGCGTCCACGTCGTCCGGAGTTCCCATCAGTTCGAAGCGGTAAAGGTACGGAACGCCGCATTTGCGCGAGACCACATTCCCCGCGTAGGCGAATTCGGCACCGAAGTTGTTGTTGCCCGCGGCGATGACGCCGCGGATCAACGATCGATTGTGCTCATTGTTCAAAAAGGCGATGACCTGCTTGGGGACGTAGCCACCCGCGTTGACATCCGGGGTGGCCCGGCCGCCGCCGTACGTGGGCAGTAGCAACACGTACGGCTGGTCGACCTCGATGCGCCCGTGCAGCGGTATCCGCGTCGCGGGGAGACCCAGCTTCTGCACGAAGCGGTGGGTGTTCTCCGAAACGCTGGAGAAATAGACCAGGTTGCGCGACTGCACCGCAACCTCCTTACCTGTCGTCTGCCGCTAGGCGCTGAGTGCGGCCTCGGACAGCGCCTTGATGCGATCGGGCCGGAAGCCGGACCAGTGGTCATCCCCCGCCACAACGACGGGAGCCTGCAGGTAGCCCAGCGCCATCACGTAGTCGCGAGCCTCTGAATCCAGGCTGATGTCCACCTTGTCGTAGACGATGCCCTGCTTGTCCAGCGCCTTATAGGTAGCGGTGCACTGCACGCATGCGGGCTTGGTGTACACGGTGATGCTCATGGAGCCGCTCCTTTGCGGAAGTGGGGAAGTGGGAGACCGATGGACTGGCAACTTCAGGGGTGTTAGGTATAGCGGTCCGTCAGGCCTCCAGATTCCCGTCGTGCGGCTGCCAGAGTCGAAGATCTGGTTTCGACTTCTGCAAGCCGATTTCGGGAGGTTCACCTGGCCACACTGGCTTGGTGATCCTGGGATCTGCCGGTGCTCGAAACACTACACCTAGTGGCTGACAACAAGTCCAGATACAAGATGTTCTGAATAACATTTTTGAAATTCCCTGGTAGTTAGCCCTGTCGCGGAGACGCGCCCGGCGTGTCGCAGGTCACAAACGCCGCCGATCACGCCTGTGCGGATAGGTATAGCAGCGGCCACCGACAACATCGCCGCCTCCGGCGGGTTTACCCGCAGCTAGCAAAGCCGCCAGCGGCGGCTGGCGGCTTTGGCTATTCAGTTCTGACGAAGTGGCTGGTCGCCGCCGAACGTCTTGTTGACTATCCCTAAATGAATTCAGCTCACTTCGGCGGCGAGCTTGCCGACGATGTCGCGAACATTCTCAGACAGCTCGGCGTGTTCCGCGGGAGCCTTGCCCTCCAAGGTCTTGAAAGGCACCGAGAGCTTGAGATCCTCGACGACCCGGGCACCGGCGATCCCGAACGACTTGCGGGTGTCGTCGTGCGCCCAGACCCCGCCGTACTGGCC
>JGI12627J18819_10000873_pt1 | contig 10243 bp, 11 predicted proteins | sample TexAe_OM1H0_M2_FD_18819 | JGI IMG/M metagenome (IMG submission 18819)
CCAGGTGCGCGAGGGTGCGCTTCAGCTTGCGCGGAATCGCCGCGCGCTTCGGTACTCCCAGCTCGCCGATCGACACGGCGGTGCGGCTGCCCGACGCGGCATCGTAGGTCCAATACGTGCAGCCGGTTTTGGCATCGAGGGAGTAAATGCGTCCGGCGGAGGTCGTCACGAACAGCCTGTCGTCGACCATGGTCGGCTGCCCGGCTGCCAAGCCGCCCTGGAAGCCGAAGGCCCACTTCAAGCTCAGCTTCGGAATGTCCGTGGCGCGTATCGCCGGCTCCGGCTGATAGCGCGTGTTCGCAAGGTCGCGGCCCCAGCCGTTCCATTGCACGCTGCCCAGGGCCACAGGCTCCGCGCGCGTTGCGCACAGGTTCTTTTCCGGAGCGAGAGGGGCTGGTTGCGCCGGCGCGGCAGATTGGGCCGGCACGGCGGGTGCGGATGAGGGCGACTGCGCTTCCTGTGCTGCCGCGGCGGCCGCGATCAGTGCCATCGCGGGCACGAACTTCAAGACCTGATCGAATGCCGCCACGTTAGCGCTTGTTGATCGGCAGATAATCTCGCTGCGTGGGACCTGTATAGAGCTGGCGTGGACGGCCGATTTTCATTTGCGGATCCGAGACCATTTCCTGCCAATGCGCCACCCATCCGGCAGTGCGCGCGATCGCGAACATCACCGTAAACATGGAGCGCGGTATCCCCAGGGCGCTGTAAATGATGCCGGAGTAGAAATCGACATTCGGGTACAGCTTGCGCGACACGAAGTAGTCGTCCTTGAGCGCGATCTCCTCGAGTTTCAGCGACAGATCGAACAGCGGGTTGCTGCCCTTGCCCATCTTCTCCAGAACCCGATAGCACATGCCGCGGATGATCTTGGCGCGCGGATCGAAGTTTTTGTAGACGCGATGCCCGAATCCCATGAGCCGGACGTTGTCGTTCTTGTCCTTCACGCGGGCGAGGAATTTCTCAATGTTCGCCACCGAGCCGATGCTGTCCAGCATGTCGAGCACAGCCTCGTTTGCACCGCCGTGCGCCGGTCCCCAGAGCGCGGAAACGCCGGCCGAAATTGCCGCGTAGGGATTTGCGCCCGTGCTGCCGGCCAGCCGCACCGTTGAAGTGCTGGCGTTCTGTTCATGATCCGCATGCAGGATGAACAGCAGATCCAATGCTTCGGCGGCGACCGGGTCGATCGCGTATGGCTCGCAAGGCACCGCGAAGAACATGTTGAGCATGTTCTCGCAGTAGCGCAGATCGTTGCGCGGATAAATGAAGGGCTGTCCCAGGGTGTGCTTGTACGCCGCCGCTGCGATGGTCGGCAGCTTGGCGATGATTCGATGGGCGAAGATCTCCCTATCCCGAGGATTTCCGATGTGCGTGGTGTCGTGATAAAACGCCGCCATCGAGGCGACCACCGCGGATACCATCGCCATGGGATGCGCATCATGATGGAACTTATCGAAGAACTTCAGCAGTTGTTCATTGATCATGGTGTGACGCATGATCGAATCGGTGAACGCCTCGAGCTCCGACTTGCTCGGCAGCGAACCATTGATGAGCAAGGCCGCGACTTCCAGGAAGCTGGATTTTTCGGCGAGCTGCTCCACCGGATAGCCGCGGTACAAGAGCACGCCCGCGTCGCCGTCGATATAGGTGATCTTGCTCTCGGTGCTGGCCGTCGCCATAAACCCGGGATCAAAGGTGAAAACGCCCTGGTCCTTGGTGAGATTCGAGATGTTGATTACATCGGGCCCGATGGTGCCGGAAATGGCGGGAAGTTGGCTCGTCTTTCCGGTCGTGAGATTTTTGAGTTCGAATTTCGTGCTCATTCGCTGTATCCGACGGCTGTGTAGATTGTTTCAGCCCGCAGCCTTGCACGGCCTCACATTGGAATCAAGCGCACAGATCGCCGAAAGCGAGAACCTCGTCGCGGGATCTGCGCGAGTTCGCTCAAGCGAATGAGAATGCGCGGCGGGCGTGTATCGCAGCCGCCGCGCGAGAAGCGAAAGAGCTTAAGCCTTCGCGGGCGCCGCGGCCTTCGCAGGCGCAGCCGCGTACTTCTTGCGGAACTTGTCGACGCGGCCGCCGGTATCCACAATTTTCTGCTTGCCCGTATAGAACGGATGGCAGTTGGAGCACACTTCGACTTGTAAATCGTGTCCGATGGTCGAACGCGTCTCGAACGTGTTCCCGCAGGTGCACGTCACGTTGATCTGTTTGTAGTCAGGATGAATGCCGGCTTTCATGTGAACCTCGTGATCTGTTGCAGCAGAATCGAAGCGCAAAAAGCAACTTCGCCACGCCGTAGTCCCTAACTGCTGGCGAGATTCGCTAAATCAATGCCAAAAATAGGGCCGCGCATCATATGCGCACTGTGCCCATCCGACAAGGGCCGCCTGATTGCACATATTTGTCCACAAATACTGTGGATAAGTCTGTGGATGGCACCTCGCCGGGGTGATTCATTCGGCGCAAATTCGCGTAATTGTTAATTTGGTCAAAAAATAGACACAATACTTTCTCTTTATTATTCAATAGCTTGTGAGACCCTCATGACCTACTGCAGATGCAATGTGTCGTAGGTCTCACTTTGTACGAGGCCCGCGGGGCGGTGTGCATAAACTTCAGGCCAGGAAACCGGCCTGCAGATCGTTCAGGAAGCGCCGGCCGAGTTCAGTCGGCCGCCACCCACTGGGCTTGGGCTCCAGCAACCCTCGGCCCTGGGCGCGCATGAGCTTTTCTTCGAGGGATTCTATCTTCAGACCTGTCCGCGCGTGGTAATCGGCAGCCTCGAATCCGTCGTTCAGGCGCAAGGCATTCAGCATGAACTCGAACGGCAGGTCCTTTCTGGCGACATACGCGCACTCTCCTATAGCCGTCGTCGCGCGCTGCATCTGATCCTGATATTCCCGCGGTTGCTTGGGCTTCACGGTGCGCAAAATCTTTTCCGGCAAGTCGAGGCTGACTTTGCCGTGTGCGCCCGCGCCGATGCCCACATAGTCCCCGAACAGCCAGTAGTTGAGGTTATGCAGGCAGCGCGAGCCGTCCTTGGCATAAGCCGACACTTCGTATTGCGCGAAGCCCGCGTCCGCCAGCATGCTCTGACCGGCAAGCTGTATTTGCCAAGCAGCCTCCTCGTCCGGGAGAACCGGAGGCAGCGAATGAAACACTGTGCCGGGCTCGAGGGTCAGCTGATAGTAAGAAAGATGCGAGGGCGTAAGGGAGCATGCGACCTGTACGTCATTGAGCGCCTCTTCGAGAGTCTGCCCGGGCAGCGCATACATAAGATCCAGATTGAAATTCCTTATCCCGGCGGCCTTGATCTCCTCGACGGCTCTATGCGTGTCGTCGGCCGAATGAATGCGGCCCAAGACTTTCAGCGCCCGGGCATCGAAGCTTTGCGCGCCCAAGGAGATGCGGTTGATGCCCGCGTCGGCGTAACCGGAGAACCGGCCGCGCTCGATCGTGCCTGGATTTGCCTCCAGGGTAATTTCCGCATCGTGCGCAAAAGCGACTCGCTCCTTGAGGACGCGGAGCAGCCGCGCAAACTCCTCTGGTTGAAACAGGCTCGGCGTTCCGCCGCCGAAAAACACCGAGTCCACCCTCCGATCCTTGATCCGCGGCGCCTCGATGTCGAAGTCCCTGATGAGCGCATCGATGTACGACGCATCGGGCTGACCGGATTTCAGTTGATGCGAATTGAAATCGCAGTACGGGCATTTGCGCACGCACCAGGGCATGTGCACGTAAAGCGCCAGCGCTTTGCCGATCACACGCGCCTCGATCGCGGGCCGGGCGCCGACATCGCGCGCGCGGCAAGTGCATCGCGCAGCGCCCGCATCGCCTTGCCGCGATGGCTCAAGGCATTTTTCTGCGCAGGCTCGAGCTCGGCCGCCGTCCGCGACAATTCCGGCAGCCAGAAGTAGGGGTCATAACCGAACCCCCCGCTGCCGCGCGGCGCATCCAGAATGAAACCCTCCCAGGATGACTCCGCCGTCAGCGGGGCTGCATCCTGTGCGCCCTCGACGAAGGCGAGCGCGCAGCGGTATCGGGCCCCGCGCTGTGCGGCTGCCACGCCCGCAAGCGCTTGCATCAACTTCCGGTTGTTGGCCGCATCGTCTGCATCGACGCCGGCATAGCGGGCCGAATAAATCCCGGGAGCACCGTTCAAGGCATCGACTTCGAGGCCGGAATCGTCGGCGACAGCGGCANAGCCGCTCAAAGCCGCAGCATGGCGCGCCTTGAGCAACGCGTTCGCAAGGAAGCTTGCGCCGGTTTCCTGCGGCGAGGGCAGTTCGAGGTCGGCGAGGCTCACGAGCTCGAATGCCAGTCCTTCGAGCAGCGCGCGAAATTCCCTCAGNTTGCCGGGGTTCGCGGTGGCGACGACCAGCCGCCGGGTGGCCTCTCGCCGGATGGGCTCCTCAGGCGGCGCGGGATTTGAGCTGGGCGGCATGCAGCTGCGCAATGCCTTGCGCGGCAAGGTCCAATAGTTGATCGAGTTCGTGGCGGCGAAAGGCGTGGCCCTCCGCGGTGCCTTGGACCTCGACGAACGCGCCGCCGCTGTTCATGACGACATTCATGTCCGTTTCGGCGTTCGAGTCCTCGGCATAGTCCAGATCCAGCACCGGCGTGCCGCGATAGATGCCCACCGATACGGCCGCGACCTGGCCGTGCAGCGGGTTCCCGGTGATGGCGCGCCGCTTGAGCAGACTATCCACGGCATCCGCCAGGGCGACGAAACCGCCGGTGATCGCCGCGGTGCGGGTGCCGCCGTCGGCTTGCAGGACATCGCAATCGATAGTGACTGTGCGCTCGCCCAAGGCTTTCAGGTCCACCACCGCGCGCAGGGCGCGCCCGATCAGGCGCTGAATCTCCTGCGTGCGGCCGCTTTGCTTGCCACGCGCCGCTTCACGCGGCGAGCGGGTATGAGTCGCGCGCGGCAGCATGCCGTATTCTGCGGTCACCCAGCCCTGATTCTGGCCGCGCAAAAAGCCAGGCACCGTTTCTTCGATGCTGGCGGTGCACAGCACGCGCGTGCCGCCGAAGCTGACCAGCACCGACCCCTCCGCATGCAGGGTGAAGCCGCGCTCGAATTTCAGTTCGCGCAGCTCATTCGCGGCCCGCCCGCTGGGGCGAACGCTCACGCCGTCTTCCAGCGCAGCGCCGCAGCACTCGTGTTGTCGCTGTACGGCGCCGACGCTTCAACGGCCTGTTCGCCCAAATCGTTGAGCGAATCGCGCAGCGGCTTGGCGTTGTTCTGGGCGAAGCGCACGAAGTCCGGATCCCGCAAGTTTGCCCATAGGCCGTCGGTGCACAACAACAGCACGTCCCCGGATTTCAGCTTGCGCCGCGACGATATGGTCATTTCAGGCAACGCCGAGTCCCCGCCGAGGCAGCATTCGACATAATTGCGCATGGGATGGCCGTGAACCTCGGCTTCGGTTATCAACCCCTCGCGCAGCAGCACCTCGACATGGCTGTGATCCCGCGTGCGTTCCAGTACCTGGGACTGGCGCAACTGGTAAATCCGGCTGTCGCCGACATGCGCCCAGTACGCCGCCGAGTCCTGCACCAGGCACACCGCACAGGTCGCGCGCGGACGGGCCTCGGCGCTCAACGCGGCGCCGAGCTTCACAACTTCCTCGTGCGCCCTGCCCAGTGCCAGATGCAAGAAGCCCAGCGGGTCGAAGATCGGATGGGGACTTTGCCAAAACGCTTCCAGCATGGTCGAGAGCGCGGTTTCGGCCGCGCGCGCGCCATCCGCATGTCCGCCCATGCCGTCTATCACTACCAGCAACACAGCCTGTTCGGCGGCCGCGATGGCGACGCGGTCCTGATTTTCCTCGCGGTGGCCGATCAGGCTCACATCCGCGGTTTCGATCTGCAATGCCGGCTCCTCGATCTGCTAAGCTTGCGAATCACCGATTATGGCCGATTTTAGCGACGACCCCCATGATTCGTAGCATGACCGGCTTTGCCCGACGCGAGCGGCAGTTCCCCTGGGGCCTGTTGGCCTGGGAACTCAAAACCGTCAATCATCGCTTTCTCGAGCTGGGATGCCGATTGCCCGAGGAGTTCCGGTCAGCCGAAGCGGATTTCCGTGCCGCGGTCGCCGCCGCCGTTCGCCGGGGAAAAGTCGAGTGTTCGCTGCATTTCCGGCCCGCCGTGGCGTCGACTTCGCTGGAGGTGGATGGCGAATTGCTGGGCAGCCTGACGACGCGGGCACAGCAGGTGGCCGCGCAAGCGGGCGTCAACGCGCGGATCGACGTGCTCGATTTGCTGCGCTGGCCCGGCGTCATCCGCGACGGAACGCGCGACGCCGCACCGATGATTGCCGCCGCGCACGGCCTGCTCGCCGACGCTCTCGCCGAATTGAGCCGCTCACGCGACAGCGAAGGCGGCCGCCTTCGCGACGCACTGGAACAGCGCTGCGCCGGCCTCTTGGAATTTTCCATGCGCGTCACGGACCGACTGCCTGAAATCCGCACTCGCATGCGCGCGAAGCTGCTGGACCGCATTGCGCAGTTGGTGGCCGATGTCGATCAGGACCGCCTGGAGCAGGAGCTCGCAATCCTGGCGCAGCGGCTCGACGTCGACGAAGAAATCGATCGGCTGCGCGGCCACGTCACCGAAGTGCGCAAAACCTTCGACGGCAAGGAGCCTGCGGGGCGGCGGCTGGACTTTCTCATGCAGGAACTCAACCGCGAGGCCAACACACTGTCGTCGAAGTCCCAGGACATCGAAACCACGCGCGCCGCCGTGGACATGAAGGTACTGATCGAGCAAATGCGCGAGCAGGTGCAGAACATCGAGTAGCTTCCGGAGCTGTTTGGTTTCGCCGCGCCCCCGCTCGCACCTGGTCGTGTCTCTTGTCGACCATAGCGGCAGTTCCCCAGTGACCGCTTTGCAGACGCCTTTTTTCCTGAACGCCATTGCATAAGAAGGCGAGGACGGGGGTCATCATGATCCCCCACCCTTTGCCCATAACGGTACGAACTCTCTGCCGCGTCACTCGGCATCCGCCAGAAATTGCGCATGCCCCAAACAACAAACCCCGACCAGATAATCGCGATCAGCATCGCCGAGGCATTCAAGTGCCAATTCATGTCCTGACCGTGTTGGCGCGTCTAGTCAACATCTCTAATCGACCCGCTGCGGTCGCTGGTCACGGCCGCCTTTGCGAGATGCGCTCACTGTTGTCACGCGCAATCTGCACGGTCCCGCGCATCCTCTCTGCTATAGCGTTCCCGCCATTCGTTTAGCTTTTCGCAAATAGCTTGTGCTGGTACGTCACTGACGTTCAGAATTGCGCCGTCCGCACCGGTGTCCTTGCGGATGAATTTAATGGATTCCAGTGGGCCAAGTGAATGTCCAACAGTAAAGTTACAAAAGCTCGACCAGGAACGGAGTTCTTTGGACAGGCCCGTGTTCCAAATAAAGCCTGATTCCGTCAACGTGAAGTTCGGGAGACCCCTGAGGAATTGAATCAGGAAGAGCACCGCAAACAGAACCAAGAGTCCTGATCCGCAAAGTGCCAGTCCATGCGCTGTTTCGTCGTAGGTATTCGCCTTCTTGAAACATATCCAAGACAACAGAAGCAGGAAAGCAATTAGCAAAGCCACTTTGCGTCCGCTTGGCGAGTAGATTACTTGCGAGGGCATGGCTGGATTGCACCTAAGAATCGATTAGATGCCAATACTGACGTCTAATTCTGCGCATTCCTTTCATCGCCTGGCATCGCATATCAGCATAGTAATGCAGGCGGTGACCGTCGGCTAACGGGCGTGTCCTCGGTGGTCGAATGTCGCAAATTGGCCGACTGCTGACGGTTGCGTGTTTATGCCAACACACGGTACGGGCCAGGTAGATGCAGTTGCGCCGACTCCGCGAGCGGATGAGTTCGCCACCGTTAGGCTAATTGCTCCTGGGCTGGGTCACAAAGTTGGACAGGATGAGACTCGCAGCGAAATTCTTTTAACGTTTACTAATTTCATTAGATAGCCAAACGGTCCCATTCAGGGACAGTTAATGGGAAAGTTTCGGCAAGGGTACGGTCGCAAGAGGAGGTGACAATAACACCAAAGAAAATGGCGACGACAGTCGCCGTCAACTGTTATAGGGACATCAAAATTTGCATTGACTTTAGGACTTCATAGCCTCTGCATTTAAACATTGGCCTATTTGACCGAATATGTCTGAACGAATACACCGAGAAGATTAAAAACCTCGTCATTATTACTGCATAAAGAAAAGCACATGGAAAAAGTAGAATTCCCAAGATTTGCTTGAGTACTCCTCGCCTGCCCAGAGTGTAAAACCTGCATAGCAGCATCGGTGCAGGTATGTGCTTCATGGCAACCGCGCGTAGAAAATACCCCTCAGCCTTTTTATAGTCTTTTGCGGCTCCATAACCTTGTGCAAGGAGTAAACCGAGCGCGCTTGCGGCGGGAACAAAGCCTGCCTTATAAGACGAATACATCAGGCGAGCACTGGTAGGGGCATCTTTCTCGTAACTTGCTGCATAGGCTAAGACGTAGTTCGCATACCCCGGCTCGGATCCCAAAGCAGCATTTCCGAGAGCCTTTGCTTTTTCTATATGCTGAGGCAGGTCTGGAATATTTCGAAGACTCAGATATGCAAGAACGCACTTCGCGAGATTTGATCCCATTGAAGCGAGCCGAGAAAGATCCGCTACGGCTTCCGACAGCCTGCCGTCAGCAATTAATTCGCGAACTTTTGAGCTGACATGACCATCGTACAACGGGAAATTCATTACGATTCCCGCTGTACGAGCTCAGGACAATGTCTTTCAGTCCCATTGAATTGTGCTGCGAGCAGTCGAAGCCGCTGCCTTGGTTCGTCTTGGTAGATTTAGCGTACCGCAACTCGCGAAAGGCCGCTTCTATTCAGCGAATTTGGGTTCACTGAACACCAGACGTGACGCTAACGGAGCAGTGATCCGGCCATGCGAAAGCTCTCTCTAGGCGTCGGCGGCCGACTGCCTTGCTGGCCACGCAGCCGGCGCCCTATGTGGACGATGAATAGCACGATGAATCAACGTTTTAGGAAAACTTGGCGCGAGCAGGTGCAGAACTCGGGTAGCCCCGGGGGCTGTTCGGCCCCGCCGCAGCACGCGGGTTGACACTCCTTTTCACTCCCTAATGTCGCTTTTTGCCGCGTCCCTGCGATCTATTGGTCAGGCGATACCAAAAGGAGATTGAAATGCGTCTACAGTTTCACACGGTTGTGCCGGCTGCGGTAACGCTGGCCGGATTGGTTGCCGCGCTGTGCGCTCCCGCGTCGGCCGGCGAAGTCGATCCGGCATCCGCAGTGCGTGGGTCCCTGGGTGTCTCACTCGATGAGCTCGTGTTCGGCAATGGTGCCGGCGCATCCGTGTTTTTATTGAATGCAGCCTGTACCCTGCTGTTTGCGGCGGTGGCAATCGCCGCGCAACGCCGGAAGCCGCGCGGCACCGGCCACATTCCGTACAAACCCACCTCTTATTTCGCGCGCTGATCCCGGCCTCATCGCTACGCCTATGTTAGATTGTGAGTTGGGCAAATCCTGCCCAACTCTCGTAGCGATTGATGATCCAAGGACGCCTCTACGTCGTTTCGGCGCCATCCGGCGCCGGCAAAACCAGTTTGGTGAAAGCCTTGATGGAGCGCGAGCCGCGCATCCAATTTTCGGTCTCCTATACGACCCGGCCGCGGAGGCCCAATGAAATTCCGGGCCGCGATTATCACTTCGTCGACCTGGAACGTTTCAACCAGATGGTCGAGAAACAAGAGTTCCTCGAGCATGCGAGAGTATTCGACAATTGCTACGGCACGGCGGTGCACACGGTCCAGGAAGCGCTCGCCAACGGCGAGCAGCTGTTGTTGGAGATCGACTGGCAAGGGGCTCGCCAGGTGCGCGCGCGTATTCCGGAAGCCTGCAGCATTTTCATCCTGCCGCCTTCGCGCCGGGCGCTCGAGGAGCGCCTCAAAGCGCGCAGCACCGACTCCGACGAGGTGATCTCGCGGCGCCTGCGCGATGCCGCAGAAGACTTGGGGCATTGGAAGGAATTCGACTTCGTGGTCGTCAATGACGACTTTGACCGGGCGCTGGCCGATCTGCAGGCCATCGTCGACCAGCGCGGAGCCTACCTGGCGGCGCGGCGGCCGGAGGTCGAGCAATTGGCGGCGGCCCTGGTTAATTCTTGAGCAATCCCCATTAACAAGCCTGGATTTCCAGCACTTTACAGTGT
>JGI12627J18819_10000874_pt1 | contig 10221 bp, 13 predicted proteins | sample TexAe_OM1H0_M2_FD_18819 | JGI IMG/M metagenome (IMG submission 18819)
GCGGGGCCAGCACCGGCAGGCTGTAGCGGTCGGCGACGTCGAGCAGCACGTCGCGGGTGTGGGTGGTGCGCGAGTCGTAGAGCGTCGGCAATGCACCGAGCAGTCGCAGATCCGGGTTGGTGATCTGCTGGACGTCGGCCACCGTGCGCAGGAACTGGCCGACGCCGCGGTGCGCGAGCGTCTCGCACTGCAGAGGGACGATGACCTCTCCGGCGGCGGTCAGCCCGTTGAGGGTGAGCACACCCAGCGACGGCGGACAGTCGATGACGATCACGTCGAACTGATCGGAGAGTTTTGCCAGTGCGCGTTTGAGCGCGTATTCGCGCCCGGCCCGCATCAACAACATCGCCTCGGCGCCCGCCAGGTCGATGTTGGCCGGCAGCAGCGTCATTCCCTCGATGGTCTCCACCAGTGCGGCATTCGGCTCGACCTCACCGAGCAGCACCTCGTGCACCGACACCGGCAGCTTGTCGGGGTCCTGGCCGAGCGAGAAGGTCAGACAGCCCTGCGGGTCGAGGTCGACCAGCAGCACTTGCTTGCCCTCGTCCACCATCGCCGCGCCCAGCGAGGCGACCGTGGTCGTCTTGGCTACGCCGCCCTTCTGGTTGGCCACCGCCAGTACCCGGGTCGTTTTGGTCACGAGCGCCCCCTCCTCCCGCTGCGCGGTTACAGTGCCCATCCTGGCATGTTCGCAAGCCGAACGCTTCGGCCAGCGGTCCCGGCATGTCGTCGGGCAGAATCGGTCGATATGGGCTTGCATGACCATCGACTAGTGCTGCTGCGCCATGGCGAGACCGGGTGGTCGAAATCGGGCCAACACACCGGCCGCAGCGAGATCGAGTTGACCGATGTCGGCCGAACCCAGGCCAAGCTGGCCGGTTCGGTGCTCGATGAACTCAATCTTGTTGACCCGCTGGTGATCAGCAGTCCGCGGAAACGCGCACTGGACACCGCCGAACTGGCCGGGCTGACCGTCGACGAGGTGTCGCCGATGCTCGCCGAATGGGATTACGGCTCTTATGAGGGACTGACCACGGCGCAGATCCACGAAACGGTGCCCGACTGGATGGTGTGGACTTATGGGTGCCCCGGTGGCGAGACCGTCGCACAGGTCAGTGACCGCGCCGACGCGGCTGTCGCCTGTGCGCTGGCGAACATGGAAACGCGCGACGTGGTGTTCGTCGGCCACGGCCACTTCTCCCGTGCGGTGATCACGCGCTGGGTCGAGCTGCCGCTCAAAGAAGGAATCCGCTTCGGCATGATCACCGGGTCCATCGCGCTGTGCGGGTTCGAGCACGGCGTGCAACAGCTCAGGGCGCTCGGGTTGACCGGTCAGTGAACACCGAACCCCCGTTCGTCCTGTGCGGGCCGACACAAACCCTGATCGCCGACGGGGTGCGTGAGCGCTACCGCGACCTGGGCTCGGCGCAGGCGGCGCTGCGATCCGGCGCCGCGTCGATAGTGTTGGGGGCGTTACCTTTTGACATTCATGGACCCGCCGCCCTGCTGACACCCGGTGCGGTGCGCTACTCCGACGGACCACCGGACTGGCCGACCGGCCCGCTGCCTATGGCGCACATCGCGGCCGCCATCCCGCCGCCCGCGGACTATCGCGACCGGATCTGTCGGGCACGCGATCAGCTCGCTGCGGCCGACAACCCGCTGCACAAGGTGGTGCTGGCCCGCGCGTTGCGACTGGTCGCGGACGCCCCACTGGACGCCCGCGTCATCCTGCGCCGGCTCATCGCCGCGGACCCCGCCGCATACGGCTATCTCGTCGACCTGACCGCCGCCGGTGACGACTACGCGGGTGCGGCGCTGGTGGGCGCCAGCCCGGAACTTCTGGTGGCACGCTCCGGGGACCGGGTCACATGCCGGCCGTTCGCCGGGTCGGCCCCCCGCGCCGCCGACCCGGAGGCCGACGCCGCCAACGGCGCCACACTGGCCGCCTCGGCTAAGAACCGGCACGAGCATCGCCTGGTGATCGAAACCATCCAGGACGCCCTGGAGCCGCTGTGCGACGGGCTGTCGATCGCGCCGGAACCCGAACTGAGCCGCACCGCCACGGTCTGGCATCTGTGCACACCGATCAGCGGTCGGCTGCGCGATACATCGACTACCGCAATCGATTTGGCGCTGGCGCTGCATCCCACCCCGGCGGTCGGCGGGGTGCCGACCAAGGCCGCGACCGAGCTCATCGCCGAGCTGGAAGGAGACCGCGGCTTCTACGCGGGGGCGGTCGGGTGGTGTGACGCCCAGGGTGACGGCCGCTGGGTGGTCGCCATCCGCTGCGCGCAGCTGTCGGCGGACCGCCGCACGGCTACCGCGCGCGCCGGCGGCGGCATCGTCGCCGAATCCGATCCCGACGAGGAAGTTGCGGAAACCACAACAAAATTCGCGACGATACTCAACGCCCTGGAACTTTCACAATGATTCGTGGCGCCACACCGCACGACGTCGGAGCGATCGTCGAAATGATCCACGCGCTGGCCGAATTCGAGCATGCCGCTGACGAATGCACGGTCACCGAACAACACATGGCCGCTGCGCTTTTCGGCGACGCTCCGACGGTGCACGGGCACGTCGCGGAAGTCGATGGCGAAATCGCCGCAATGGCACTGTGGTTCGTCAACTTCTCCACGTGGGACGGTGTGGCGGGCGTCTACCTCGAAGACCTGTTCGTGCGCCCGGACTTTCGCCGCCGCGGGCTGGCCCGCGCACTGCTGGCGGCGCTGGCCGCCGAATGCGTCGGCCGCGGCTACACGCGGTTGTCGTGGGCGGTGCTGAACTGGAATGTCGACGCGATCGCGCTGTACGACGAAATCGGCGGGCAACCCCAGCGCGAGTGGACCACCTACCGGTTGTCGGGTTCGCGCCTCGCCGAACTGGGCGAATCGCCCTGATTGCCGGCCGCCCACCGCACCGCCGCGGGGCTGAAGAGCAAAGCCAACACAGTCAGCGCTACGACGCCCGCGGGGATCCCGAACGCGGGCCGGTGCGACCCCACCGCGAGATACCACGTCACGGGCAGTAGCAGCAGTTGGGTGAACACGGCCAGCCCGCGGCCCCAACGCTTTCCGATCACCAGCGCGCGCCCGGCGGCCGCTACCACGCCGCCGATCACGACGAACCAGGCCGCGGTGCCCAGGCCGTTGACCACCCGCTGGTCGGCTCCGGCGATGCCCCGCACCACCAGCACCGCGGCGACCACCAGCGCCAGCACTCCCTGCAGCGCCACGATGATGCCCGCGCCGCGCACGGCGGGCGGAGGGACACCTGGGTTCACGCCGCAAGCGTAGTCAGCGGGCCGGCTTTACCTGTGGATGCGGGCGGTTCCCCACAGCGAAGCCTTAACCCGCCCGCATAAGCTCGTGCCTCATGCGTGCCGTGCTGATCGTCAACCCCACAGCGACCTCGACCACCCCGGCCGCCCGCGACCTGTTGGCGCACGCGCTGAAAAGCCGCCTGCAGCTCACCGTCGAACACACCAATCACCGCGGTCACGGCACCGAACTCGCGGAGAAGGCGCTCGCGGACGGCGTCGACCTGGTCGTCGTCCACGGCGGGGACGGCACGGTGAGCGGGGTGGTCAACGGCCTGCTGGGCCGCCCCGGCTCCCCCGCTTCGGCGCCGACGGAGCACGTGCCGGCGGTTGCGGTGGTGCCCGGCGGTTCGGCGAACGTGCTCGCGCGATCACTTGGGATCTCCCGGGACCCTGTCGCGGCGACCAACCAATTGATCCAGCTACTCGACGACTACCGCCTCCACGGCGCCTGGCGGCGGATCGGGCTGATCGACTGCGGCGAGCGGTGGGCCGTGTTCAACACCGGAATGGGCGTCGACGCGGAGGTGGTGGCCGCGGTCGAGGCCGAACGGGACAAGGGCGGCAGGGTGACGGCGTGGCGTTACATCCGCGCCGCGGTGCCCGCCGTCTGGGGCTACACACGCCGCGAACCGATGCTTACCCTCGAACTTCCCGGACGCGAACCGATCCCCGGCGTGAGCTTTGCGTTCGTGTCGAACTCCAGTCCGTGGACGTTCGCCAACGAACGGCCGGTGTGGACCAATCCCGGCTGCAACTTCGAGTCGGGACTGGGAGTGTTCGCCCCCACCAGCATGAAACCGATCCCCACGCTGCGAGTCGTCCGGCAGATGTTCGCCAAGCGGCCGAAGTTCGAGTTCAAGCACCTCGTCACCGAGGACGACCTGCCCGGCCTGCGAATAACCTCGTCCGGCGGCCCGGTCGCCTGCCAGTTCGACGGGGATTACCTCGGGGTGCGCGAAACGATGACGTTCAAGGCGGTTCCGGACGCGCTGGCGGTGGTCGCTCCCCCGCGGAAATACACGCCTGACCTGCGGTAACGAAAACGCGTCGAAACTAGCGACGAAAATCTCATCGAAGAGTGGCCCGTCAGTGTAGTACAACGGAGTAAGGGCTTGGCTACGAAATGGTCTAAGTGAGATAGCCCACGAGCGAACTCACACTATTGACATCCGTTGAGCCTGTGAAACGATCGAAAGGTTGCATGCAGAAAGTTGTGTAGGGGTACGGACCCATTTCTTGTGCACGCGTTAACAGCCGAAGAAAATTGGCCGTGCGCCTTGCTGCGCACTCAGTGAGGAGTAACACAGTATGGATTGGCGCCACAAGGCGGTCTGTCGCGACGAAGACCCGGAGCTGTTCTTCCCGGTAGGGAACAGTGGCCCGGCGCTCGCGCAAATCGCTGACGCGAAACTGGTCTGCAATCGGTGCTCGGTGACGACGGAATGTCTCGCCTGGGCCCTGAATACCGGCCAGGACTCGGGCGTCTGGGGCGGCATGAGCGAAGACGAGCGGCGCGCACTCAAGCGTCGCAACGCCCGGACGAAGGCCCGCAGCGGAGTCTGACCCAGTTAGCGCAGATAGAGTGCGGCCTCGACAATTGTCGGGGCCGCACTCTTGCGCGCGTTGCTTTACAGCAGCAACCGGGCCCGGCGACCGATCGGCACCCGCAGCACCACGTCGGTGCCGCGGGCGGAGCCCTGCCGCATGCCCAACGTGCCGTCGAGCTCAGCCGACACCAGGGTCCGCACGATCTGCAGGCCGAGGCTGTCGGACGACTCCAGACTGAAGCCCTCGGGCAGTCCGCGCCCGTCGTCGTGCACCACGACGTCGAGCCAGCGCGCCGAGCGCTCGGCCCGAATCGTCACCGACCCTTCCTGGGCGGCGGGGTCAAAGGCATGCTCGATCGCGTTCTGAACCAATTCGGTGATGACCATGATCAGCGCGGTCGCCCGGTCCGAGTCCAGCACNCCCAGGTCGCCGACCCGGTTGATCCGGATCGGCCGATCCACCGATGCCACGTCGTTCATGATCGGCAGAATCCGGTCGATCACCTCGTCGAGGTTCACCTGCTCGTCCACCGACATCGACAGCGCGTCGTGAACGAGGGCGATCGACGACACCCGCCGAACCGACTCGATCAGGGCTTCGCGCCCCTCCGCATTGGCCGTTCGGCGCGCCTGCAGGCGCAATAGCGCCGCCACGGTCTGCAGGTTGTTCTTCACCCGGTGGTGAATCTCCCGGATCGTGGCGTCCTTCGATATCAGGGCCCGGTCACGGCGCTTCACCTCCGTGACGTCGCGGATGAGCACCGCGGCACCGGCGCTGACGCCGTGCACCACCAACGGCAGCGTCCTTAGCAGCACCGTGGCGCCGCCGGCGTCGACCTCCATCCGCATGCTCTTACCGCCGGCCAGCAGGTCGAGCACATGCTCGGCCAGCTCCTGCGCCTCGAACGGGTCAGAGATCAGCGGACGGGTCACTTTGACCAGGTTGCGGCCCTCGAGCTCACTCGTGAGTCCCATCCGGTGATAGGCCGAAACGGCGTTGGGGCTGGCGTAGGCGACGACGCCGTTGACGTCGAGGCGGATGAAACCGTCGCCCGCCCGCGGGGTGGAACGGGACATGACCACGTCCCCCCCGTCGGGAAAGGTGCCCTCAGCGAGCATCTGCACCAGATCCCTGGCGCACTCGCGGTACGCGGTCTCCAGGTGACCCGACGTGCGGTCGGCCGTTTCGGCGGTTTGATGCTGGGTCAGCACCGCCACGACCTGGCCGCCGTACCGCACCGGGGAGGATTCGACATGTGGACCGGGTAGCCACGAATCCTTCTGGGCCGCAGCGAAATTCCGCTGGGCGGTGCCGGAGTCGAACGTCTCGGCCACGATCGACAGCCGGTCGGCGGCAAGAACCGTGCCGACCGAATCGGTCAGCAGCACCGTTGGTGCCGTGTTGGGCCGGCACTGTGCAACGCACACCAGTACACCGTCGTCGCGGCGAACCCACATCAGGTAGTCGGCGAACGAAAGGTCGGCCAGCAACTGCCACTCCCCGACCACCGCATGCAGGTGATCCACCGCGATGCCCGGCAGCATCGTGTGTTCGGCGAGCAGATCACCGAGAGTTGACATCAATGACTCCCCGGGTCGTTTCCCCGGCAGTGGGCAGGAAGGTCCAAGCTTTTTAAGGGCTAGCTGATCACTGCGATGAGGTCGCCTGCCTGAATGACATCGCCCACCGACACGCTCACCTTGCTGACGGTGCCGTCGACTTCGGCCAGAACGGGGATTTCCATCTTCATCGACTCCAGCAGCACCACGATGTCGCCTTTGCCGACCTGGTCACCCTCGTTCACCACCACTTCGAGCACGCTGGCCACGATCTCGGCGCGCACGTCTTCGGCCATCTTCACCCCACTCGTTTCGGCCATTTGCGCAGGCTGGCTGCTGGTCCCTCAAACTTGTATCAGGCTTTCGTATATCGAACCACAGGACCTGTCGAGCGCGCGGTGTGCGGGCCCGTGACACCGCAAAGACTTCCCGTGAGACAATTGCGGACAAGCTCTCGGCGCCAAGCGCCCGCTATCACGAGCATTCAGTCCCACGGAGGTTTTGAAAAATGGCCAAACGAGGCCGGAAGAAGCGCGACCGCAAGCACAGCAAGGCCAACCACGGCAAGCGGCCCAATTCCTAGCCGACGGCTACTACAGGCCCCGGATGATGGTGGTGCGCCGGATCTCCAGGCGCAACCGCTCACGTAATCCCTCAGGGGCCTTCTCACCCCTGCACTTGGTGGCAATCAGCGCCTTGATGCGCTCTTCGAGCCCGTAATGCTTGAAGCATCCGGGGCAAGCCTCGAGGTGCTGGCGCAGCCTTTCCCGGGTCTCGGGTGTGCATTCGCCGTCAAGTAGGGTCCATACCTCGGCGATCACCTCGGCACACCCCACACCGCCGTGGGAATCGTCGTTCGGGCACGCGTCGCCCTTGCCGGGGAACTCGCTCATGACGACACCTCCTCGTGCGCCTGCTGACCGCGGTTGAAGCCCCGCTCTTTGGCCACGTCGGCCAAAAGCCCACGCAGCTGGCGTCTGCCGCGGTGCAGCCGCGACATTACCGTCCCGATCGGAGTTTCCATGATTTCCGCGATTTCCTTATACGGAAATCCCTCGACGTCGGCGTAATAGACGGCCATCCGGAATTCCTCCGGCAACGCCTGCAGCGCTTCTTTGATCTCCGAGTCCGGCAACGATTCCAGCGCTTCTACCTCGGCTGAACGCAGCCCGGTGGAGGAATGTTCGGCGTTCGACGCCAGCTGCCAGTCGGTGATTTCCTCGGTCGGATACTCCGCAGGCTGGCGTTGCTTTTTGCGATAGCTGTTGATGTAGGTGTTGGTCAGAATCCGGTACAGCCACGCCTTCAGGTTGGTACCGGCCCGGAAGGAGCGGAATCCCGCATAGGCCTTCACCATCGTCTCTTGCAGCAAATCCTCGGCGTCCGCGGGATTTCGCGTCATGCGCAACGCGCCACCGTAAAGCTGGTCCAGCAGCGGAATGGCGTCACGTTCGAACCGCGCCGTCAATTCCGCGTCCGTTTCCTCCGACGGTTTGGGACTCTCTTCTTCTATGACGCCGTCTATGTCGGCCATGTGAATTACCCCGGTCCCTTCTGCTGCGGTGTTACCGGGCGACGATCGAAGCGCACCCGTACTCGCAAGGAAGCAAGCCAACCGCTCTGCGTCCGCTGGGCTGTCCAACAGACTCGTCGCCGCTGACACCAAACTGCTCCTTTCAATCTAAAGGCTGCTCCCGACAGTGTCTGCCTGGGCCGCCATGCAAACATCAGAGACCGATTTATCCAACAGCGACGGTCGGCGCGCTATTTCCAGCCCGAATCCAGAGCGCTCGCCCCTCCGCTCGCCGTCCGCTCGCCCTCTTGAAAGACCGGTTTTCGCAGGACGTTAGTGTGACGCCATGTCCCTTAAAGGCAAGACCATGTTCATCTCCGGCGCCAGTCGCGGGATCGGCCTCGCGATCGCGAAGCGAGCCGCGAGTGACGGCGCCAACATCGCGCTCGTCGCCAAAACCGCCGAGCCGCACCCGAAGCTGCCCGGCACCGTGTACACCGCGGCCAAGGAACTCGAGGAAGCCGGCGGCCAGGCGCTGCCGATCGTCGGGGACGTCCGCGACCCGGAATCGGTCGAGTCCGCGGTGGCCAAAGCCGTCGAGCAGTTCGGCGGCATCGACATCTGCGTCAACAACGCATCGGCGATCAACCTCGGCTCCATCGAGGAGGTGCCGATGAAGCGCTTCGACCTGATGAACGGCATCCAGGTGCGGGGCACCTACGCGGTCTCGCAAGCGTGCCTGGCACACATGAAGGGCCGGGAGAATCCGCACGTCCTGACGCTGTCGCCGCCGGTGCTGCTCGGCCAGGAATGGCTGAAGCCGACCGCGTACATGATGGCCAAGTTCGGCATGACGCTGTGCGCGCTCGGAATCGCCGAGGAGATGCGGTCTGAGGGCATCGCGTCGAACACGTTGTGGCCGCGCACGCTGGTGGCCACTGCCGCGGTGCAGAACTTGCTCGGCGGTGACGAGGCGATGGGGCGCGCGCGCAAACCCGAGGTGTACTCCGATGCGGCCTATGTCATCCTCAACAAGCCCGCCCGCGAATACACGGGCAACATGCTGCTGTGCGAGGACGTGCTTGTCGAGTCCGGTGTCAAGGACCTGTCGGTGTACGACTGCATCCCGGGTTCGAAGCTGGGTGTCGACTTCTGGGTCGACGGCGTCAACCCGCCGGGGTATACGCAGCAATAACATGGCCGCCACACCGGCCATTGCCGCACTCGTCAAAGCCGGTGTGCCACACCAGATCGTCAAGTTCGATCACGATTCCCGAGCGGCCTCGTTCGGCGTCGAGGCGGTCCAGGAGCTGACCAAGGCGGAAGGCATTGCGCCGGAGCAGGTTTACAAGACCCTGATCCTGGCNGTGCCCGACGGGCTCGCCGTCGCGATATTGCCGGCATCGAGCCGGCTTTCGCTGAAGGCGGCCGCCTCGGCCCTGGGGGTGGCCAAAGCCGGCATGGCCGAGGCCGCCACCGCCGAGCGCACCACCGGTTATGTGATTGGCGCGGTTTCGCCGTTCGGGCAGCGCCGACGGTTGCCCACCGTCGTCGACTCGGGCGCGCTCGCGTGGGAGCGGGTTTTCTGCAGCGCGGGGCGCCGCGGCTGGGACGTCGCGGTCACGCCGCAGGATCTGATCCGGCTGACCGGCGCGGTCACAGCCGAGATCCGCGCTTAGGTTCGCCCGCCGCATATGTGACCGAGACCAATCTCCGCTCGATGATCGTGTCCCGGCAAACAATGCCCAGTGCGCGCCTGTCGCCGACGATCAGTGATAACCCCCGTGAGCGAAGGAGTTTCTGATGGCAAGCAAGGATCTGAGNGCACAGTTCGAGAAGATCTCCGAACAAGCGAACTCGGCGACACAACATCTCCGTGCGGCAAGTCAGCGCACCCGGGATCAGCTGGCCACGGACGCCGCGAGCGCTCGGGACAGGGCAACCGCTGCCGCTAATCAGTTGAAAGCGCACGCAGATGGCGCCCGTGACAGCGCATCGTCGCATTGGCAAGACATCCGCGAGAAATGGCAGGCCCATGTTGCAAAGGTGCGGGCAAGCGTGCAAGAGAAGAAGGAAAAGGTCGACGCCGATGTGGCGGACACTGACGCCAACATAGCTCTGTCCTATGCACTCGATGCAATCGATTTCGCGGCAGCTGCTGTCGACGAAGCCGAGTCTGCTGCGCTCGACGCGATGTCTGCGCGCGCCGAAGCTAATGCGCTCCGCAGCTGATCGGCGAAGCAGCTGCTGACCTGGGGGACCGCGAGCACGCCCCC
>JGI12627J18819_10000875_pt1 | contig 10212 bp, 5 predicted proteins | sample TexAe_OM1H0_M2_FD_18819 | JGI IMG/M metagenome (IMG submission 18819)
GCCTGATCAGCCGCAAAAACAATACGCGCCTTCAACTGCGCTACGACTTTAACAAGACGAGCCTGTCGGACCTGCTCGTTCCAGAACTGGTGCTGCCGCGGGACAGGAATATCCATTTGTCTACCTTCTCGGGCACTCTCATTCGGGACACGCGCGATAAGCCGCTGGACGCGCATCGGGGAATACTGGCCAGCCTGGATCTTTCACTCACTCCGGCACCGCTGGGATCGAGCGCGAGCTTCGCAAAAGCTTTTGGCCAGTACGCCTTCTACAAGCCGGTCCACTCCATGGTCTTTGCCAACAGCATTCGCATTGGGCTGGCCAAAGCTTTCGCCAGTAGCTTCGTCCCGACGAGTCAGTTGTACTTCTCGGGAGGCGGAACATCCCTGCGCGGATTTCCTATCAATGAGGCCGGACCACAACGGCTGGTGCCGTTCTGCGGTGTGCTGCAGGGCCAGTCGGGCTGCGTCAATGTATCGGTTCCAGTCGGTGGCCGGCAACTTTTCATTTTGAATTCCGAGCTCCGCTTTCCCCTGAAAATCATGAAGGCTTTGGGCGGCGTGGTTTTTTACGATGGCGGCAACGTCTATAGCGCCATCAACCTTGCCAGCTTTGTGAACAACTACACAAATACCATCGGGTTCGGACTGCGCTACGCCACTCCCATCGGCCCGGTCCGAATTGACATCGGAAGAAACTTGAATCCTGTGCCGGGCATCAGCGCGACACAGTACTTCATCACTCTGGGTCAGGCATTTTAGGAAGACTCATGAAGCGCAAAAAGCTAACAATCTCGATTGCGGCAATCTTCGGCCTCCTCGTTTTGATTCTGATCGCTACATACGCTGGGCTCCGCAGCCCGGCTTTCGAGCGATATGCCATCGGCAAGCTTGTGCAGTCCACCAATGAAGCCACGGGCGGACGCACTGAAATCCAGAATTTTAATTTCCAGCCATCAACCCTGACAGCGACTCTCTACGGCATCACTCTCCACGGGAAAGAAGCCTCCAGCGATGCTCCTCTTTTGCATGCGGACAGACTCATGGTTCGAATGGGGTTGCAGAGCCTGCTCCACGGCAAGCTCACGTTCCGGGAACTGCTGGTCGACCATCCGGTGGTGCGTCTGCGCGTCAATGCTCAAGGTCAGAGCAATCTCCCGCAACCACCTCCCAGCACTTCCAAGAGTCAAGCAAATGTGTTCGACCTCGCCGTCGCCCATGCGCTTCTAAGCAAGGGCGAAATCTACGCCCAGGACAAGTCCGTTCCTCTGGATGCCGACCTTTACAATTTGAAAGCCGACTTTCACTTTGATCCACCGAGTACTCGATACCTCGGCGGCATTTCGTATGATCGCGGAGAAATCGCATACCTTGAGCATCCCCCTCTTCCGCACAGCTTCAACGCGACTCTCGGAATCGGACCGAATCAATTCGTCATCGACTCTGCAACCCTGAGAGTCGGGGCATCCACGGCAACCATTCGGGGCCAGTTGCGCAACTTCTCTCACCCTCAAGCTGACGGACAGTATGAAGTCACGGTTCAGGGGAATAACCTGAGTGGCATCTCCCCGCAAGTCACTCCGGCGGGCGACGTCTCTACCAAGGGGACAATTCGTTATCAGGCCAACGACAACCAGCCGCTCATGAAGAGCCTCGCCGTGAACGGAAATATTTCGAGCCAGGCATTCTCAGCCTCCTCCCCAGAAGGACGCTTCGAACTCCGCCGTCTCGCCGGCGCGTACTCGCTCGGCAACGGTACCTTTCAAACGAAAGACCTGAAGGCCGAAACGCTCGGAGGAGAACTCAGCGCTGATATTCGCGTGGAGCATCTCGATACGCAGCCTGTCTCTCGAATTCACGCAGCCGTGCGCAATCTTTCACTGCAAGCAGCGCAGCATTCGCTCCGTAACCAGCAAGCCAATCAAGTCGCCGTGCTCAGCCGGGCAGATGGAACGGTGGACGCATTTTCAGCCGGAACACTTGCCAGTTCAACTTTGCGCGCTGTACTTCGTCTGCGTGAGGAGGAGCAAAAGACGCCGTCCGCAACAACCGCGATTCCTGTCAGCGGCCTTGTGGATGTGAGCTATGACGGCCGCCCTGAGGAACTCGTCTTGCATCACACCGCACTCAACGTCCCTTCCGCCAGCCTCACGGCTGATGGCCAGTTGAGCCGTCACTCCAATGCGCGCGTGACTGCCCATTCGGACGATCTGAAGCAACTCGTTATGCTCGCGTCCGCGTTCCAAAGCACGGCACAGTCGCAGCTTCCGCAAGTTGCGGGCTCTGCGGTTTTGAACGCCAACATCCAGGGGCCAATGCAAGCGCCACATTTGAGTGGCGACTTGCAGGCGCAGAATTTGCAGGTGCAAGGAAGTGAATGGAGTCGCGCCAATCTGAAATTCCACGCCGACCCCGGGCAGTTCGTGATCGACAATGGAAACCTGGCGAGCGCTCAACAAGGAACGGCGTCTTTCAATGCGAACGTCGGTCTGCGTCGCTGGTCTTATCTGGCATCCAATCCGATTTCCGGAAAACTGTCGGTGCAACAACTCTCCATCGCGGATCTCGAGCACCTGGCCAACGTGAATTATCCAGTCGAAGGCAACTTATCCGGCGACCTCTCGATTCATGGTACGCAGCTGGATCCGATGGGATCCGGAACTCTCAAAATCACGAGTGCGCGTGCTTACGGGGAACCCATCGACAGAATCACCATGGATTTCAACGGAGCGAACGGATCAGTCCACTCGAAGGTCAAGGTCGCTTCAAGCGCNGGCGTCCTCAATGCGCAGCTGAGCTATACACCGAAAACCAAGGCGTACACATTCCAACTCGATGCTCCCACGGTAACCCTGCAGAAAGTGCACACGATCCAATCGAAGAATCTAGGCCTGAACGGCGTTCTCAGCGCGTCCGGAAATGGAAAAGGAACTGTAGACAACCCCCAACTGACCGCGACCGTGCAACTGACGAAACTGCAGGTGCGGCAAAAATCCTACTCCGATGTAAAGGCCGATCTTCGTGTGGCCCAGCAACGAGCAGACATTACCCTGCACTCCGAAGTCGAGCGGGCCGCCATTCAAGCTCACGGAACGGTCGACCTTCAGGGAAACAATCAGGCTGATTTACAGGTGGATACCGGAACAATAGACGTTGCTCCACTGCTCGCCGCCTACACCACGCTTCCCCAGGGTTTTGAAGGTCAGGTTGAACTGCACGGCACATTGAAGGGGCCCCTGAAGGACAAGACCCAGTTGGACGGCAGCATCACCGTACCGGTTTTCCGTGCTCAGTACCAAGCGATCCAGATCGGGGCTGCCCAACCCATGCGGGCAAGGTTGTCTCGATCTGTTCTCACCATTGACCCCACAGAAATCCGGGGCACCGGAACCTCGCTTCGGATTCAAGGAAGTCTACCTTTCGAAGGGAAGGCGCCAGCCACTCTGGCCGCGAACGGCACCATCGATGCCCAGATTCTCCGGATCGTACAGCCCGATTTGCGTTCCGCAGGTCTGGTCACGCTCGATATTCGCAGTTCCGGCTCCGGAAAAAACTGGGGAACCCAGGGACAAATCCATTTGCAGAATATTGCCGTCTCCACTCCCGATGCGCCCATGAGCATCGACAAGCTCAATGGCACTCTGGATGTGACCGGCGAAAAAGTGCAAATCTCGCAGGCCAAGGCGCAGATCGGGGGAGGAGAAATCAGTCTCGGCGGATCCGTTACCTATCGTCCCAAACTTGAGTTCAACATTGCGGCGAAAGCAAACTCCGTTCGCTTCCGGTATCCCGAAGGTGTACGCACCCAACTCGGAGCAAATCTGGCGCTGGTCGGAACCATGCAAGCCGCCACTCTCAACGGCAGAGTGCTCGTCGAGAGCTTGTCTTTTACCCCCGAGTTCGATCTCTCTAAGTTCGGTGATCAGTTCGAAAGCAACGTGCCCTCAGAACCGGGCTTCACCGACAACATCAAGTTACAGGTCGCGGTGCAGTCCACCGGCAATTTGAGCGCAACCAGCTCACAGCTCAGCTTGGAGGGACAGTTGAATCTTCAGGCGATTGGCACCGTAGCCAATCCCGTGATCATCGGGCGTACAGACCTAACCGGTGGTGAGCTCTTTTATCGAAACGTTCGCTACAATCTGCAAAGGGGCGTGATCACATTTGATAATCCCAACCAGACGAATCCTGTCATGAACGTCTCCGTGACCACCACCGTCGAGCAATACAATTTGACGCTCAACCTGCGCGGTTCGCTCGACAAGCTGACCACGTCCTACACGTCGGACCCGCCCCTTGCGACCGCAGATGTTATCAATCTGCTGGCTCGGGGTCGGACCACTGGAGAATCAAGTGCATCTGCTCCGAGTACCGATTCCCTCATCGCAGCGGGAGCGGCAAGCGAGGTAAGTAGCAGCGTGCAGAAGTTTGCCGGCCTCTCGAGTCTGCAAATTGATCCTTTGATCGGTGGCAATAGCCGGAATCCTTCGGCCCGCGTCGCCATTCAACAGCGGGTTACGAAGAATTTCCTGTTCACGTTTTCAACCGACGTTTCGGAGCCGGGCGCGGAAATCATTCAGGGAGATTACCAGCTCACCAAACGGTGGTCCGTCAGCGTCGCCCGCGACCAACTCGGAGGCGTTTCCGTCGACGGAAAATATCACACACGTTTTTAAGTATTCGCCGAGAATGGAGAGGAGGTAAATTCAACGCAGAAGAGCTAACTCCTATGCTGCCTTAGCATGGCTTTTCGCGCGGCGCTGCGATGCACCGCTGCTTCGCTTCGCCAGCAACTCTTTCGCCCGCTCCAACTTCGCTCTGCGCTCCTTGCTCAGGCCCTTTCCAGCTCGGTTAATGAAGTAGGTCAGCATCCTCATTCCCGATCCCGGCCCCTTGGGCGATACCTTAGGGGAGGCGAGAACCCGAGCGATGGTCGCCGGATCTTTGGTGAACAGGCCGGCCGGGGGATGCGTGGAATCTGTTTTTACCTGCGCCACCCAGCGATGCCTTTTTCCTTTTGCAGGTTTTTTCGCTTTCGCTCGCGGCATGCCAGTCCTCCTGATGAACAGCCGTCGGCCGATCTGTGTCGTTCGTGCAGCATCGGCACAATTTTGGCTGCTTGCGCTCGTGCCGCGCAATACCGGCCATGGTGTAGACCAGTCTGGTGTATCGGAGCGATTTGTTTGTTGCAGATATCCGCGCCGTAGGGATGGGGTGACTGAGTCAATTCGTGTGAATGCCTCAGTGCTGCGCGGATCGCTTGCGATCGGTCAGTTTACCGTCAGCATCAATACGCTGCTGTTCCCACCGCTCGTGCAGCCCAAGTCTGATGAATTTCCGCTTGGCGTCTGCACCTGTACCTTTACCGCTCCGGGGCCCGAAATGATTCCAGTCGTGAGCGTCACCTTCAGCTTCGCATCGCTGAGCACGCTGGTTGCCAGCGGAGTTCCATTGATCAGAACTACCGAGGCCGACACAAATTGACTTCCACTGACCACCAGGGAAACACCTTGTTCCACCTGAGTGAAATGAACGCTGCTGGGAGAAAGGGAACCGATCAGCGGCGCTGGCCTGGCACTGCCGCAAAACGGATTTAACGTGTTGCTGCAGCCTGGAAGAAACAGGAAAGCGAGCGCCACCACCATAGAGTGAGCACGCGTGCGCGACAGCATCATAGAAACTCCTTTACTGAGGATAGCCTATCTCGTCGGTCGTCTCCTTCAAGGGTCAAACAACACCCTCCGCGACAGGCCTCAGGGTCCTGGGGTGTGCGAACACCGGGAGGGAAGATAAGTTTCGTGGGGGAAAGGATTTTCCGTTTTGCCGCCCGCAATGTAGGGCAAGCTACAGAGCGCAAAGAAAAGCCCGCCGCACGCCGCGGCGGACTTGGGTTGAGAGGTTTGTCCGTTGCTTACATTCGTGCTTTCGTTTACAGGTGAGAAGCCCAGCGTTTGCGGCGGATAAAGCCGGCTACACCGATCAAACCTGTTCCGAGCAAGCTCAATGTGCCTGGCTCCGGAACCGTGACTTTCAGGTTCGTGTCCCCGCTGCCAAGCTGCGCGCTTCCACTGAAGAGACTTGTCCCGGTGTTAACCGTAAGTTGCACGGTCGCTCCGACCTCGCCGTTCATTGCCAGTAGTGCGCCGGAGAGGGTATAGAGATGCGTCCCGTCCTTAAGTGTCAGCAACAACCAGGTGACTGGACCGCTAAACGTGCCGTTGAAAATAACCCCGTTTGGAACTCCACTGGTTCCGTTCCCGGTAATTACGAAGTTGCCGCCGGCCATCAGAGTGCCGCCATGTTCGATGTCACCACTGGTGAAGGCGCCAGTCGTAAAGGTTAGGGATCCAAGGTTGTTGCCGGTAATACCGCCGTAGCCGATTAAGGTTGAGCCGGTCAGGGCTAAACCGCCGGAGTTTCCAATGACCACTCCTCCGGAATTTGTAAGCTCAATGCTATTGGCAAAGGCTGCCAATGGCAGGGCGAGCACGAAAACCGCCAGCCATGTCACCCTTTTGATCATGGATTTTCGCCCCTCCTAGGGAAGTTCGGACTGAAAGTGTTGCGGCGACGCCAATGCATCTCTCCACTGCCCTGAGTAGCTTTGCGTCGGGGTTTCGTCATCTCCACATCGACGAAGGTAGCGCTACAAACACTGCCATAAGGCGTTCCCGCGTTGGATAAGGTCGATTCTGTATTTCCGACCCGTCGAAACCGTGGACTCCATGTTCGCGGGCATTATCGTGCGCCAGCGCACGCGGAAGCCGCTACACACCGTAGCCCTCCCGACGGACCAAGTGACCTTTCGTCGTGGTGCGGATTACTCAAGTAACGGACTTCCGAGTCCATCAATCTAGGTTCAAATCGTTCGCGGCATTAAGATACGCAGAGCCTCCCCGCCTCAAATTTGGCCCGAAACAAGCGAGAACCGTTGGAAGCACGCTGGGGCAAATGTCTAGGACGCTATGAACTTGTCGCCGAATTAGGACGCGGCGCCATGGGAGTCGTCTACAAAGCGCGCGACCCCAAGATCGATCGCTTTGTCGCCGTCAAAACGGTTTCCCTCCTGGATGCTAATCCGGATCAAGCACTCGAATACCGCGAGCGATTTTTTCACGAGGCGCAGGCGGTTGGACGCCTCGTGCATCCCGGCATAGTCACGGTTTTCGACGTCGGTGAGGAACCTGACAGCCGCACTCCCTACATCGTCATGGAATTTGTCGATGGAGTCTCGCTGCGCGAGCTTCTCGAACAAAAAGGCGGCAAGCTTCCTTTAGACATTGCGCTGCAGCTTGCCGAGGAGTTGGCGGAGGCGCTCGACTGTGCCCACGGTCAGGGCATTGTTCATCGCGACATGAAGCCCGCCAACATTCTGGTAACGACTTCCGGGCGCGCCAAGATCACTGATTTCGGAATTGCCAAACTCGACATTTCCGGTCCCACTTCACCTGGGCATGTGATTGGAACCCCCGCCTACATGTCTCCGGAGCAACTGAACGGGGAGAAAGTGGATGGACGCTCCGACCTGTTTTCTCTGGGTGTAATCCTTTACAACATGGTCTGCGGATATCGTCCTTTCCAGGGCAACAGTTTCGCAACCGTCCGCTTCAAGCTCGCGAATCACGATCCACTTCCGCCCTGCGCTCTCGACCCTGACCTCCCGGCCGGAGTGGATGCCGTGATTTCGCGCGCCATGGCAAAACGTCCCGCGGATCGTTATCAGCGTGGACTGGAGTTTGCCCTCGATGTGCACGAACTCAGGGAGAACTTAACCTCCGATAAACTTGAGGATCGAGCGCGTACCAGCACCCATCACGGTCACCCCCGACGCGCTTATCTCTTTGACCTCGCGTCTGCCGGAAGCCCGTATTCCGCTATCGCGCTAGCGGATGGATGGCGGCGAAAAACATTTGCTTCCACGCCTGCGCTTCTACGTCGAATCTTCCGCCGTCCTTCCATGCTTTTTGCAGGGTTTGCATTCCTGATGGCCGCACTCGCAACCATGACGTGGTATCGGACCAGCAGCACAGCCGAAACCTCGCCTCCCTCTCGCTACTCAAAGGCGGGCATGCCTGCGAACAAAGTCGCGCCGTACGAACTCGAACCTGTTCAGCCGCCCACGATGCAGGCGAAGCAGGCAGCCGACAGTTCCAATTCCGACGGAAAGTCTCAGCGCCCCAAATCTCCTCGCGTTGCTGGACAGCAGCAAACATCGCGGCCCGCTGCACCTCCACCAAATGCGGATTCAGCGCTGCTTATCGACGTTGAGCATCATTTCTCTGACGGAAGCATTTCGGTCTGGAGCGCCGACGAACTCCTCTATTCTCATTCGCTGCAAACCGAGAGCAAGAAGCGCCTCATTCTATTTCGGACTGCTCAGGGCCACGCATCCAGCACGGTGCTTCTGACCGCTGGACAACATCACTTGCGCGTTCACGCCCATTCCACCTCTGATGACTACGACGAATTCAAGACCATCTCCGGGAACTTCACTCACGGCCAGAAGAGAACTCTGCAAATCACGTTTCACGGCAAGCAGAACGACATGCACCTCGAACTGCGCTGAATTTCCCGTCATACGCGGCAGCATAGTTTCGAGCTGAATAAAAAAGCGGCCTCCGGCACAAGGCCAGAAGCCGCCAAATTAAATCGATCATCTGCTTACACCACCGATTCCAATGGCTCCGAGACATCCACGTCCATATCCATATCCCTCGCCTCGGCCCTGTGTCTCTTGGCAACCAGCATGTAAATCGATGGCACCACGAAGAGCGTGAACATCGTACCGATGATCATTCCGCTGACCAGCATGATACCGATACTGTTGCGTGCTCCAGCGCCCGGCCCCTTCGCCAACACAAGCGGGAAGTGGCCGATTACGGTGGCGGCAGTCGTCATCAGGATCGGCCGGAGTCGAGTGCTGGCCGCCTCAATGATCGCATCCAGCTTTTCTTTCCCGGTTTCCTGAAGATGGTTGGCAAACTCGACGATCAGAATGCCGTTCTTTGACACCAGACCCACCAGCGTGATCAAGCCTACCTGGCTGTAAATATTCAGCGTCGTCAATCCCAGGAACGAGAACATCAACGCTCCCGAGAGGGCCAACGGCACCGACCCTGCCAGAATGATGAAGGGATCGCGGAAGCTCTCGAACTGCGCCGCCAGCACCAGGTAGATGAGGATGCCCGATAGCAGGAACGTCCCCAGGAATTTGCTGCCTTCCACCCGCAACTGGCGCGACTCGCCCGCGTAGTCGACCCCAAACCCCTGCGGAAGAATCTTCTGCGCCTCATCCTCAAGCAGGCGCAGCGCCTTGTCGAGGGGCACTCCCGGAGGAACCACGCCCTGAATCCGGACCGCGTTCAACTGCTGGAACTTCTTCAGCTCCCGCGGCTCTGTCGTCGTTCGCAAACTCGCGAACGTGGAAAGAGGCACCAGCTTATTCTGCGACCCCGTGACGTAAATCTGGGACAGCTGCTCGGGTGTCAGGCGCTCCACGCGCTTGACCTGCGGGATCACCTTATAACTCCGCCCCTTAATGCTGAACCGATTGACATAGTTGCCGCCCAGCAACGTAGAAAGATCCTGGCCAGCCTGGCTCAAATCCACGCCTTGCGAGCGAAGCTTATCGCGGTCAAAAACGACCTCCGCCTGCGGTTGGTCGTATTTCAAGTCGGAGTCGGCATAGATGAAGATGCCGCTCGTCATGGCTTTCTGCACCAGTTGATTTGCAAATTGAACCAGCTGCTCCGGCTCTCCCGGAGACGCGATCACGAAATCAACCGGGAAGTTTCCGCCGCCCGGCAAAGGTGGCGGCGTCAGCGGAATCACACGAATTCCGGCAATCTTCGACAGCGGCCCAGCCGACTCCACCAGTAATTGCTGCGCCGTTTTCTTCCGCTCGCTCCACGGCTTCGTCACCATGCCGCCAAAGCCGCCATTCGGACTCGTGATCTGAAAGATGCTCTCGCTTTCGGGGAACGAATGGTAGACGTCGTAAACCTCATTCGTGTACAGGTTCGTCTGGTCGATGGTTGAGTTCGGGGAAGCCTGAATGACGCCGAACACAACTCCCTGATCCTCCGCCGGAGCCAGTTCCCGTTGCGAAAACATGTAGAACGGGACCATCAACGCGGCCACGATCGCCCAAACAGCCAAAACCACAGGCCGGAACCGCAAGATACCTGCCAGATTGCTCGCATACGCAGCACGC
>JGI12627J18819_10000877_pt1 | contig 10210 bp, 11 predicted proteins | sample TexAe_OM1H0_M2_FD_18819 | JGI IMG/M metagenome (IMG submission 18819)
TCCTGAAACAGGCGGATGGCGGCAACGCCCGCCGCCCCCGCTTCGAGACAAGCATGCGCATTCTCGAGCGTGATTCCTCCGATCGCCAGCAGGGGCAGGGAGGCGGTGCGACAGACTTCCGTCAGCCGGTCAATTCCTTGCGGTGGACCATACCGGGCCTTCGACGGCGTTCGATACACGGGTCCGAAAATCACGTAGTCCGCTCCGCCCTTCTCTGCCGCCACAACAGCCTCCACGGAATGCGTTGACACTCCCACCAGGAACTTCTCCGCATGTTTGCGTTCGTCGAGCAGTCGTTTCGTTTCTCCCACGGGCAGACCTCCCTCGCCGAGGTGCACGCCGGCAGCGCCCAAGGCGTATGCAACGTCCAGCCGGTCGTTCACCAGGATGCGGCAGCTTGCTGGAACCCGCTTCAAGGCTCCCCGCACCAGTTCGGCCAGCACCCGTCCGGAAAGATCCTTTTCGCGAATCTGGATCCAGTCGACGCCCGCGCGCGCCGCCATTTCAACCTTTTCGAGCAGCGCGTCACACTGGGATTCGGCGGAGACGCGCAGGCCCTTCCGGTCCGTCACGTAACACAGCTTCATTTCACGGGTTGGAGGCAGGGGGGACACGGGCAGAGTCGGGCGGGGAATTAAACAATCCGAAAGCCACGAAGATATCCAGCACGCCGATACCGCTGACAATCCCGCGCAGCGAGGGATGCAGCAGAAAACGGACCAGCCATGGAAATTGATTCAGGAAGTAGTTCTGTTCCCAGAACGCCGACCAGGGCAAGTACAAGAGCAGCGCGCCCATCTCAAACAGCAACACTACCGTTAATGCGCGTAGAATCCGGTTCATTATCCTGCGGAGCTATCCCTGATTGAGCGTGGACTGGCCTTCAGCGCGCTGGTTTCTGTAACGAGGCAATCCGTTCTGCCACGTCGCGGTAGTCAATGTTGACGGCATAGACCTGCGAGAAACTCTTGAGCGCCGCTTCCAGATCGCCGGCCGACTCCTGGGCCACTCCTAAATCATACCGCAACGCCAACTTACTTTCCCCGTCGACGCCCGGAGTATTCAGCGCCCGTTCATACCAGATAGCGGCGATGTTGGGCTGCCCCTTTTCCATGAACGCCAGGCCCAACAGCGTGCAGCACTGCATGGCATAGCGGAACGCCTTTCCGCGGTCGTTCGCCTTCGCCACCTTTTGAAACTCGCCAATGGCCTCTTCGAGCAGGCCCATCTCGCGGAAGGCGATGCCTAAATTGTAGTGCGTCTCGAGGTCCTCATCTTCCGAACCCATCTCGCCGAGCTCCGCGCGGAACTCGTCAAAGACTTCCTTGAGCGGACCCGGCTCGCCGCCAAACCCGGCCGGCTCCTTGACCGTCTGGGCTGTGTCGCCCGGCTGTCCCTCGAGGTGAGCCGCCTCATCCGTCGAGGAATGCAGCGTGAGTTTGTCCAATCCAAGGTCGTCAATTTCCTTCGCCAGATCACTGAGAAAGTCATCCGTGGAGAAGCCGCGCCCATTCGTGGGCCCTGGCGTCTTATCCTTGTGCGGCACGGCCCCTTGTGCATGCGCGGCGTCTGCTTCTTTCTGGCTCAGCGGCGGGACTGGCGGGAGCATCTCATGCGGCGGCACAAGATTCTCCGGCTCCAGCACCAGCTCGAATTCCTGATCCAGCTCAAACTCCGGTTCCGGCGCGGGCGTCTCGTGCAGAGCAGGTTGCGTTCCGTCAAGCGCGGGCTCTTTCCCTTCCGCCGCCGGCCCCGCATGCTCCGGTATCGGCAGCGTCGCCAGTTCTTCGTAGGGCAGTAACTGTTCTTCCGCGTCGGGCGCAGCTTCTGCGGATGACCAGGCCGCATCCGTCCTTGCGGTAGGGCTCGACCACGCTTCCGGATTTACCTCTTCGACTGGGACATGAAATTCCGAGTGGCCGGTATCTTCGAATGCCGGCACGAGAGGCTTTACCGGTGCTGGTTCGGCCGCTGCCCCGACAGGCGCTTCCCCGGGTACAACCAGTTCGGGCAAGGTCGCTTGGTCACCCACGGGTTCCGCCGGCTTGTTCGCCCCTGCGGCAGCATCAGGCTGTGCCCTGTGGTCCTTTGTTTCCTCGAGCAGCGACGCCCACTCCGCCGAAAGGTCTACCTCTTCCTGCTCAGACCCGGCTGCCGTTTGCGCGACGGCCGGCTCAGGCGTGCCTTCATGAATCTCGATTTCGGGAAGCTCTTCGGCTTGCGCCGGCGTGCCTGTTCGCGCTCGTAGTTCCGCGACCGCTTCCGCAGGCGTTGCTGCCACGATATCGGCGGCGCCTTCCTCAACAGGTACCGTATCGACGGGATGAGGCATGGCGGCTGCTACCGCAGCGGCAATTTCATCATCGGTCAGGCCGGCCGCGCGCTGGAATCGCCGCCGCAATTCGCCAAACCGCTCACCGCTCCGGATGTCTCCGCGGCTGCCGTGAATGTGCTCGAGTTGCGCGGCCAGTTCCGCGGTTCGCCGGTCGTCTCCCGCGCCCAGCACGAAATCCAGCAGTTTTTCGAGCGTCGGCGTGTGCGTGGGGGCGCGCCGCAAAATCGCTTCGAGCAGCCCGATGGCTTTTTGCGTCAGCCCGTAGCTGGCAAACAGGTCCACGTCCGTCAAGGACTGCGCGATGAACTTTTGCGTTTCCTCGTCGAGCTCGGGTTCGACGCGCACGGGCGCCGCCGTACTCTCGGCCGGCACGACCGGGGCTTCCTTTTCCAGACCCCAGCGCAGCTTGGGTGCGGGCACTTGCGGCAATTCGGTCTGCAAATCCTCAGGTTCTACGGGGGGTTCGACCACGGCGCGCGGGGCCTCAGTTGCCACCCCCATCTTGCGCAGCACTTCGTTCAGCCTACGTTTGGCAGGATCGCTCTCGGGCTCACGGTCGACCAGCTGCTCAAACACTTCCTTGGCCCGCTGCAGTTTTCCGCTGGCCACCAGCGCGTCACCGAGATGCGCCAGGGCATCGGGCAATCGAAACGAATCACTGGTTCTGCCGAAAGTGTCCACCAGCCACTCGAGCGGTTCGAGCCGCCCGGGCAACCTCGAGGCCAGTTCGTTCAGCAGGTGCACCACGCCCTCGTGTTCCCCGGCATCAATCATCGGGATGCGTATGCGCGAGAGCACAGACATAGCTCGCTCGCCTTGCCCAGATTCGAGGAGGGCCTCGGTAACCTTTTGCGTGGCGCTGAAGTTCTTTTCATCCGTGGAGAAGATGCGCAGGGCCAGGCCCGTAGCTTCGTCCCACTTGGCATTCTTCAGGTATAAATCCAGCAGCAATTCGGCGGGCTCTCCGCCCTTTTCGAGGTCGGGCACCCTCTCGAGGATTTCTGCTGCCTGCGTCAAGTTGCCCTGCGTCAGGTGGGCCCGCGCCTTCATGATGAGGGCATCGATATTTTTCGAACTGAGCTGCAGCGCCTTGTCAGCCAGTTTCTCGCATTCGGCCTGGTCTCCACGAGCCAGAGCACGCTGCGCGGCGGAGATGTAGGTCTCAAGCGCTTCGCCGGACTGACCCATGGCCTGGTACAAATCCGCCAAGCGAATCTGAATTCGCAGATTGTCCGGCTCGGCCTGCAGCAGCTTTTTCAGCAGGGCGATCGCTTCCGGCTGTCTTTTGTTTTTCAGGTGCAGTTCGGCAAGTTGCAGGAAGAGCGGACGCGCTTCGCTCATGACCCCTTGCTGCACGTAGAGGTCAGCCAATTTCTCGAGCGGGCGGATCTCCTCTGGAGCCAGCTTGGCAATCCTCTTGTAAACCGCAATTGCCTTGGTCAGGAATCCGTCGCTCACAAACAATTGCGCCAGCCGCTCGAAGTAGTCGATGGCCTGAATGGTTTCGCCCTGGCGGATATAGAGCTCCCCGATGGTCATCAGGGTAACCTGGTCGCGGGGCTCGTATTTCAGGATCTGCTGATATTCGGCGATGGCCTGTGCCACCTTGCCCTGGTTCAGCAGCTTTTGTGCGGCTTCGACGAATTTGCTCTTGTTATAGGCCATGCGCTGACGGCGACAGCTTCCCCTCGAAAGCCATCGTGACTTTCTCCTCGTTGGGCGGGAGACAATCGCACTTCTACCACCCTACTTTTTCACGCTACGCTCCACCGTAAGGGGCGTCAATCAAAGCGCACGGGATTGTGAACAGGCAGTTATCCCCGTGGCAGATACGCTACGCCGGGTGAAGAAATAGCGAATGGAGGGCGCGCTGTTTCTCGAAGGCCTGCCGCTCTTTGTTGGCGTTCGGGTTCTTCAACGGCCCGGCGGCCAGATTTCGAGCGGCAAAGCCTCCTGCACTGCCCCCGCCGCCCAGCAGCCCGCTTCGCGCACTGGCGCGAACGAGTAGCGGTGCAAGGGCGTTGGCCCGTGCAGACGCAAGGCGTCCAGGTGATCGGGTGTGGCATATCCTTTGTGCCTTGCCAGCCCGTACTGCGGGTACACCGCGTCCCATTGTTCCATGCGCGCGTCGCGGTAAGTCTTCGCCAGGATCGACGCAGCCGCAATCGAGACGCTTCGGGCGTCACCCTTGATCAGGGATTTCTGCTCGATGAGCACGTCCAACTCCATCGCGTCAATCAAGAGATAGTCTGGCTGAATCGTGAGCTGTTCGAGAGCCGCCGCCATGGCTTGACGGCTGGCCTGATAGATGTTCCACGCGTCGATGCGCTGCGCGTCGATTTCCGCGACCGCCCAGGCCAAAGCGTATTCGCGGATGCGCGGCGCAAGCTCGCATCGGCGCTCCGGCGTCAGTTTCTTGGAATCGTCGAGTCCCACAATCCGCCGCTTGGGATTCAGGATGACGGCGGCAGCGACAACGGGACCGAACAGCGCGCCCCGCCCGGCTTCATCGAGACCCGCAATGCGCGTCCAGCCGAGCTTTCGCGCCGCTCGCTCGAAACGGGTGCAGCAGAGTCGGCTCATTACCTGAAAAGTGAAATTGCCCGGAAGCAATTCTAGCACGCGGGCCTGTGAGGCGAGCGGTGAAAGGCTCCACCGCGAACGAAAAAGGGGCAGGCATTTCTGCCGGCCCCCTCGCAAAATCTTGACGGCGCCGCTCTACGCGTTCGCCGGTGTGGCTGCTGGTTCGGCTTCTTCCCGCCCGGCGCGCTTGATGCGGGCAGCTTTGCCCCTCAAACCGCGCAGGTAATACAGCCGCGAGCGCCGAACATTACCCTTGCTGACCACGTCAATCGACGCGATCGACGGCGAGTGCAGCGGGAAAATGCGCTCTACGCCAGTTCCAAAGCTCACGCGGCGCACCGTGAACGTCGCGCTGCTGGCGCGGCCCTTCTTCGAAATCACCACGCCCTCGAACGTCTGGATGCGTTCCTTCACCTTTTCGCCTTCGCCTTCGAGCAGACGAACATTCACCTTGACCGTGTCGCCAGGGCGAAATTCGGGCAGGTCTTTGCGCAACTGTGCTTCGTGCAACTTACGGATTACCGGATTCATTTCAGTGTTCCCTCGAGACCCACTCAGGCGGGGCCAGCACTTCCAAGGCAAAGCGTAATTATAGCCGCTTTCCTGCGGTTTTTCCAAATGATTCTGCCCCTTAAGCCCCTTAAAGCCTGGACTTCAAACCAGGTCACGGTCTGTCAGCAGCCAAATTCTTCCGGTCGAAGATCGGGGCGGTTGCGCTGCGTCTTCTCGAGCGCTTTCAGGCGCCGCCACTTCGCCACTTCCGCATGGTTCCCGCCAATCAGCACCTCTGGCACCTTCCACCCGCGAAACTCCGCAGGCCGCGTGTAGTGCGGAAAATCGAGCAGCACACCCGGTCGAGGACCTACGCCTCGGCTCGCGCCCTCGTAATCCTGAAATGATTCATTTTGCGTGGACGCCTCGTTCCCCACGGCTCCGGGCAACAGCCGCGTCACCGCGTCCACAACAATCGCTGCCGGCAACTCGCCGCCACTCAGCACGTAGTCGCCGATGCAAATTTCTTCCGTGGCCAAATGCTCGGCCACGCGTTCGTCGACGCCCTCGTAGCGCCCGCAAATCAGGATCAGGCGCTCGAGCCCGGCATAGCGTGTCGCGGTCTTCTGCGTGAATAGCCGCCCGGCCGCGGACATCAGCACAATCGCCGTCCCTGGCTCGAGCGCCGCCGCCCTCTCCGAATCTCCGACGCTCTGTCCCAGGAGCATTTCAACCGCTTCAAACAACGGCTCCGGCTTCAGGACCATTCCTTCGCCGCCGCCGAACGGCCGATCGTCCACAGTGCGGTGGCGGTCCTTCGCGAATTCGCGCAAGTCCTGCACATGAATTTGCGCGATGCCGGCCCCTTTTGCACGCCGCACGATACCGTGGTCGAGCGGTCCGGCAAAAAATTCCGGGAAAATGGTGACCAGATCAAATCGCATGGCTTCGAGTGTAATGAAGTGGACGGCATGCTGTCATGCGTGCGGCAGTCGCGGCAACCAGCGAGGCACGGTCCGGCAGTAAACCTCGTATTGTTCGCCGAACAGTCGCCGCAGCGCTGGCTCTTCGTAAAGCCTCACAAAGGCGTGGAACGCAAGCAGCACAATCAGCAAGTAAATCCCAATCGAAGCGGAGCGGTAATAACCAGCTTGCCCCGCGATCATGGCAGCCACGCCCACATACATCGGGTTGCGGGTAAATCGGTAGAGTCCCTTGACCACCAGTACGCGTGGAGCATCAATCGGCGCCGGGGTTCCCAATCCCTTCACCGCAAAATCGCAGGCGCACCAGAGATAGATGATCGCCCCGCAAAGGAAAGGGACCAGCGATGCACGAGAGGAGACTGAGCGCGAAGCGTGATCTGCGGCAACACGGCTACGCAACGTCTGAGGCATATAGATCGCAACTGTGCCCGGCACCACTACCGTGAAGATTGCGGTTTTGATTAATCGCCAGAACACTGCCGCTACTCCGGGGGGTTCAATTCACCAAGTCCTTGGGGCAGCCGAACCTCGATTCGCCGCGCCGTTATCTCGATCAGGGTACAAATATCCTCGGCCAAGGGAATCATCAGTTCGCCGTTCGCCGTTTCCACCTGCAGCAGCGGCGTCCCGGCCACGCCCTCGCCCGGAAAATACACGTCGCGGACAGTGCCAAGCACTCGCGGCACCTGTTCGAGTGCACAGGCGGGAGAAGCCAGCTTCGACTGAGTCTCGCCCACTTCAAATACGGTCGAACCGATCAGGTCGGTTACAAAATAGCTTCCCGCGGGCAGCCTTACGCGCTCCTCAAGTGGCAGCAGTACCTCGCAGCCGCGCAACCTCTCCGCTTCGGAGATGGTTCGGCAACCCGCAAAATGAAAAACGCCCTTTCCCGGGTGGTTCCGGTCTACCCAGAAATGCTGTAATTCCGCCACCTGCGGCTCGGCGTCATCTTTGCGACACCAGATTTGCTTGAGATTGGAAAAGCGCTCGGGAAAGTCTGTGAGCAGTTCGGCGACAACTTCGCCTTTATTGCCGCGTGGCCTCAAAATTCGAGCCACCTGCACCCATCGCCGCGTTGGTTCGGGGTTGGCGCTCAATCTTCCAAGATCTCGAGGGTAAAGCGTTTATGGAGTTTCATGCCCGCGGCGCCCAGCAACGTGCGAATCGCTTTGGCGGTGCGTCCCTGACGCCCGATCACTTTTCCCAGATCTTCCGGGTGGACTCTCAATTCAAGAACGGTGACCTGGGAACCTTCGACCGCCTTTACCTGCACCCCCTCCGGGTGATCCACCAGTGCTCGGGCAATCTCCTCGACTAATTCTTTCATAGGGCCCCCTGCGTGTGCGTTCCCGCTGCGAACAACTACACGCGACCCTCTCCCCAAACCACCAGAGGACGCGCTATTCACCACTTGAGCCTGGACCGGAACTTGCGCGCAGAAAAGAAAGGATCGTGAACCTGGAAGTCACACAACCAGTCACGCGCCTTGGCTATGATATTTTCTGCTGCTTGATGAAGCTCCGGACCGTATCGCTTGGCTGGGCTCCCACGCCAAGCCAATATTTAATACGGTCGGAATCCAGTTTGATCTCTGCGGGCTTTTTCAGAGGATCATAAGTTCCTACAGCTTCACGCACGCGCCCATCGCGGGCTCGCGTCCTTTCAATCACCACCACGCGGTAATATGGTTTCTTCTTTTTGCCAATTCTGGCCAAACGGATCGTTAACACTAAGGTGTTTCCTCCTAGGAATCTACTATTCTAGCGTGACTTCCCTCTCATCAGCAAACTATCCTGGTTCTCCGGGCTCTCCGGCCGCCAGCCGTGAGGCGTCAAAATAAACGATTATTGGGGCGAATCGGTGCTGTCTACCCTGGGGAATCTCGTCAATTACCCGAACCGAATCTCAGGTTAGTGTTCCGAGTGCGGAGCGCCGCCGGCCCCGATCCGATGACTAGCAGATCATACGGTTGCGTTGGCCGAATCCTGCGTCTCCGGTTCTACGGTCTGCCCTGCCTCGGATGGGGCGATTACTTGCTCGCTTCCGGTATCGGTGATTCCCAAATGAAGCTCGCCAGGCCTGCCCGACCCATTCACAAATCCCCGCGCCAGATTCATCAGGTGTTCCTGCACGGAAAAGGTTTTACCGATCGCCGGCAGCAGCTCGTCATTCCAGCACTTATACTGCTCTCGAACGAACTGGTGCATGGATGCCGATAGCCGGTCGAGTTCCTCGGATGGCGTCAGTCCGTCCGGGCTGATCGACTGCCCGCCGTGTTCGATTTTCTGAAGGAAACTCGATACCCGGATCTCCACGAATTCGTCTAGATTGTTCGCCGTGATGGCCAGGAATTTCACCCGCTCAAGCAGCGGATTGCCGGGGTCGCGCGCTTCTTCGAGCACGCGTTGGTTGAACGCCAGCCACTGCAGATTGACGGTTGAGGTAAAAGCGGTGATCGTCCAAAGCAATCCGGCTCATGGCACTTCCCGGGAGCGAGAACAGTTATATCACTCTTGTTACACGCAGATGAACGCTCGCGACTGGTGATATGCTGGCTGGGCTCCCGGGGGTAATGTGCGAAGCGCTCTTTGTCGAGGACTCATCATTTTACTCACCGCGGCCATAGGCGCGCTACCGGTGGCGCGATCGGGCGCAGCGCAAATCGATAATTCGATCGACTCCATCCTCTCGCGCGACATGCAGCCGGACGCACCGGGGCTCGCCGCGCTGGTCAAAGATCACGGAAGGATTCTCTTCGAAAAGGGCTACGGCGTCCGCGAGCTATCCACCCGCGCGAAAATCGATCCGCAAACCAATTTTCGCCTCGCCAGCTTTACAAAGCAGTTCACGGCCATGGCCGTCATGCTTCTCGTCCAGGATCACAAGCTCCACTACGACGACCGCCTTACAGCCATCTTTCCCGATTTTCCGGCTTACGGGAAAGCCATCATGGTTCGTCATCTTCTTACGCACACATCCGGCCTGCCGGATTATGAAACCTTGATGGAACAAGAGGAGAAGGCGAAGGGGTCAACCTGGTCGGCAGAGCACCAGATTCAGGACAACGAAGTCCTCTCCCTGCTTGAAAAACAATCCGCGGGAAAATTCGCCCCGGGCACGAGTTGGGCCTACAGCAATTCCGGTTACGTTGTCCTTGGCCTGATCATAGCCAAAGTGTCTGGCATGCCTTACCGCGAATATCTTCAGCGGAACATTTTTGCCCCCCTGGGCATGAATCACTCCGTCGTTTATCAAAAAGGGATCAATGAAGTCGACCGTCGCGCTTTCGGCCACTCGAAAGACAAAGATACTTTTGTTCAGACCGACCAGAGTTCTACTTCTGCGACCCTCGGTGATGGTGGCATGTACTCCAATGTGGTCGATTTGGCGAAGTGGGATGAAGCGTTTCAGAAGCACACCTTGCTCAGCGAGGAAGAAATGGCTCCGGCGTTATCGCCGGTTCTGCTCGCGGATGGCGCGCAGCCTCACTGGCCCAAGGATACCGATGGCGACAATCTCGCTCCCGGAAAGCCTGTCGCGTACGGCTATGGCTGGTTCCTCGACCCCTACGAGGGCCACCCTCGCGTGTGGCACTCAGGCAGCACCGTGGGTTTTCGCACCGTGATCGAGCGCTTTCCTTCGGAAGGCCTTACGATTGTGATTCTCTGTAACCGCACCGACCTCGATGTCAAAGCCCTCTCCGAAAAGATCGCCAGCTCGATGCTGCCCGCGGCTCGACGCTGAAAGCTGACGGGAGGCAGCGCACTCTCCCCGCCATCATCCGAACTGCAGTCGGTTCACCCCAGACCCGCCA
>JGI12627J18819_10000879_pt1 | contig 10199 bp, 7 predicted proteins | sample TexAe_OM1H0_M2_FD_18819 | JGI IMG/M metagenome (IMG submission 18819)
AATGATCTGCGCGGCGTTCAGCAGGAGCGAAGCGCGTTCCTCTGCCGGGGTGTACTGCCACGTCTCGAAGGCTCGGAGGGCCGCCTGCACCGCCTTTTCTGCGTGCTCCGCTCCGGCCTTTTGGTGAATCCCCACCACCTGGTCAGGCTTGGCCGGATTGCGCGAGACGATCTTGTCTTTTGTCCGAACCCGCTCGCCGCCGATCACCAGCTCGTATTCATGGCCGAGCATATCGCCGACGCGCGTCAGCGCTTCCCGCATCGCATGAGCATTCTCATGCTTGCTGAAGTCGGTAAAGGGTTCATTGCGGAACTCACCCTGCGGCGTGCGCGGCAGGATAACAGTGGACATTTCGGTGGTAGCCATAACCCTTCAGTTTAGTCCTGTTCGCCGAAAACTGCTCGGCTGGCACGACAGGCGCCGGCAATCGGAACGGAAAGTATTTATGGCTCAGAACCTGTAGACGATGCCGCCGGCGATCACTGGATAAAAGCGGGCGTAATTCGCGTCATTCTGCATCTTGACGTGCGCTGCTTGAACGTTCTTCTGCACCTCTGGATCCGTCGCGATATTGCTGCAATAGTGCAGAGTAGCGTCCGTACAGACCACTCCGGAAAAGTTCAGAGTTGTTGCCGGATCGCCGTTGAACACCACACCCGCCTCAAATGGAAACAGAAAATGCCGCTGCCCGCGTTTTTCGCCGAAGTGCCGAATCCAGTTTCCCCACCCCACGGTAAGCATCGGCGAAGTCCGCCGGAAGTCCACGGCCCCGGAAGCCTGAACCGGGCTGGTCGGTGAGCTGTAATATGTAACGCCGTTCAGCGTAAAAGAACTTCCCGGCGTGATCGTCGCTCCGCCGTATGCGCGATCATGGTTTCCGAACTGCACTCCCGGAGTGATATGGAACGTGCCGTGAAACGGGTACCAATCCACGACTGCCTGCTCCGACTGGAGACGGATATTCGCTGTATACGGAATATCGTCCGCCGTACGATTCGTGGTATAGCTGAAATAACTCGCGCCTACGCGCAGGTTCACGGAACTGGTCACCGAAGTCGCAATTCGTGCGCCGAATCCCAGCGTGCTCCCAAATGTTCCGATAGCGAAACGGTGCAGAAACCATCCGCCTTGTGTGCTCGGAGCAGCAGCCTGGACAGCACCACCTCCGCCCTCAGAAGTCACACCCTGCACAGCACTGTGCCCCGTCGCGACTGGCCCATCCGCAAAATTCAACTGCTCTGCGCAAGCAATCGCCGCGCAAAGGGAAACACCTGCAAAAATAAGTGCGAACCGGAGGAGCCGTGTCATATACAACCCAGAAAATTGGACCACACGACCCAGGAAAAGGAAGCGGCTGTAGCGATTGCCTACGAACGCCGCTTCTAACCCAAAGCGATGCGGGTTCTGTCTCGTTTGTTAGATGCAGAACCTGCGTGTAGACTAGCACCGCCTCGAGCTCCCGTTAACAGTACAAAGGTCACGGAAATTCTGCGGGTTGCGGGTGTTATCCTGCGATGCTTTCAGTGCGTTGCGACATCCTTGCGGTTCGTTCGATCTTCTCCCAATTGAAGGGCCGTCCATCGATCGCCCGCTTGATCGTCTTGAATAGCACAATGGAAAAGACCTGCCGGTAAGCGAAGCGCTGCAGCCAGATATGGAACAGCAGCCATCCGTCGCCTTTATTCGCAGGATGGCGGCGCTCCAGTGAAAACGCGAGCGCCGATGTGACGAAATCAATTACAAGAAAAGCCAGGAAGTACGTGAGCAGCTTCTCAAAACTGGCCGCACTTGCCGCCTCAGGATGGAAGTGCCGGTCAACGAAAAAGTGAATGACGCCGGCCGCAAACATGAGGTCGATGAAAGGTGATACCAGCGGCAGAAGAATCTGGAAGATCACAATATTCGGCAGCGCGAATAGTCCCATTGCTCGATTGGTCCGGAATGCATGCTTGTGCTTGAACACTGCCTGCAGCGTTCCAAATGACCAGCGGAACCGCTGCCGCATCAATCCTCGCGCATTGATCGGAGCCTCGGTAAACGCCAGCGCGCGATCTTCGTAAATCACTTTGTAACCTTGCTGCAACAGACTCATCGTCAGATCGGCATCTTCGGCCACGGTGTTGATCGGATAATTTCCACCCGCGTGCACGGCCGCCGTCCGCCATGCTCCGATCGCGCCCGGCACAACCGTCACCACATTGAACAGGTCAAGCGCGCGCCGCTCGAAGTTCTGGCTCGTGATGTATTCCAGCGCCTGCCACCGCGTCCAAAGATTCACGCGATTACCCACTTTGGCGTTGCCGGCCACCGCACCCACGCTTTCATCGGCAAAGTGGCACACCAGCCTGGACACTGCGTCCGGAGCAATCACCGTGTCGGCGTCGATACCGACATAAATCTCTTCGTCGACGAATTGCAGGCCGAAATTCAACGCCTCGGCCTTGCCCGCATTCGGCTTGGTGAGCACCATCAGCCTGCCCGCAGCAATCTCCGGCCGATACGCGTCGCGCGCCGTATCAAAGGTGGCGTCGGTTGATCCGTCATCGACCACTACTACACGCAGGTTCTTGTAATCCGAATTCAGAACCGAGCGAATCGTGCGAACAATTACTGTTTCTTCGTTATAAGCCGGAATCAGCACCGCAATGGCAGGCTCATATTCTCCGGATGGGACCTTGCGCCGGCGCAGTCGATCGATCAGAGCAAACAATCCGATCAGGATCAGCCGCGCGCTCATCAGAACGTCGCCGAGGAAGAACACGTCCACCACAAAGTGGCTGAAGAATGAGAAGAAGAAAAACGCGACTGAATCAACGCGCGCCTGCCAGCGCATCTTCGGAGAAATCGGCGGCATCACTTCGGCCGTCGTCTTGCCCATCAGGTCTGAGACGTTGACGAACTCATAGCCTTTGGCGCGCAGCGTCGTGATGAGCAGCGGAAGCGCATTCACCGTCGCCGAGCGGTCGCCGCCTCCGTCGTGCATCAGGATGATGCTGCCCCGCATCCACGGCCTGGTCTTCATGTTCTCGAGCTGCTGAAGAACAGTATTTACGATCTCCTGCGGAGACTTCCGAGGATGTTCATTCCAGTCGTCGGTGTCAATCTTGTCGCCGATGATGGTGTAGCCCATCTGCTGAATGCGATATGCGGGCGCAGCCTGGTCGTTGGTATCGGGCTCCTGATCGATTGAGTAGGGCGGACGGAAGAACAACGGTTGCAGGCCCAGTTTAGAAGCAAAGAGACGCTCCGTGAGGTTCAGCTCCGAGCGCAGTTGGAAATCCGAAATTTCGCTGATGTCCGGGTGAGTATAAGTATGGTTGCCGATCTCGTGCCCATCTTTGATGTAATCCTTCAGGACCCCTACGTTATCCTGAGCCTCGCCGCCGATGACCATGAAGGTGGCCTTCACATTGTATTTCTTCAGCACAGCAAGAATCTTCGGTGTCCACACGGGGTCAGGCCCATCATCGAACGTAATCGCCAGCTTGTGCGGATCGTATCCATACTGCTCAACCACGTATGACCGCGGCAGCTCCGTCATCTCCTCATCGGTGATGGTGAAGTTGTCCGAGTCCATGTGGATCGTGCGGCTGCCGGTCTGGGGTTGGGCAACGATACGCAGAATGTCTCCCTCGCCCTCGGTGTCGACGTCGTTGCCGGGTGGCACCGTTTGCAACAGCTGCGGAGCATCCTTGTCATTCGGGCGGTCCCATATCGACCACAATGAGCCGTCTTCAATTCCCAGCCGCCACAGCGCAAACGTACGTATTCCCAGCAGACGCGCATCGCGCATCTCGTTGAGCGCTGTCACACCATCCAGGAACCACACCTGGTGCCGCACATGTTCATCTTCATCGTCATAGGCAAAATGTGGATTCAGCTCATCGCCTTCCAGATGCACGTCGGCGCCCGAATCCGAGGCGCGCTGCCATGCTTCCTGCACGCTGAGGTCGGTAACATCCAGAACCTTGTCCGATTCCGGCTTGCCCTTTTCCGGCAGCGGCACTGACCAGTCGTATCCATAGTTGCCCATTCCGCAGATGATCTTCTGCCGCGGAATCGCCTGCAGCATGTGCTGCAGGTTATTCACGAACCAATCTTCTGCCGCAACAGGACCAGGATCGCTCGAATCCTCGTGCTGGTCGTAGTTCATCAGAATCACGCCGTCCGAGTTCGCGGCCAGCGCCTTCAGGAACCAATCTTTGTTGCCAATTTCCACGTTCACGTACAGGCGAAGATTCTTCGCGTGGAAATCGTGATAGATCTCCCCAATCCACTCGGCGTACAGCTTGTGATCCTGCGCTGGGACCTGCTCGAAATCCAGGCAGATGCCGTGATAGCCGGGGTTCGCGTACAGAAACTTATCTAGCTGAATGTGGAGACGCTCACGCGCCGCCGGATTTTCCAGCATTTTGCCTATCGCGTCGCCGGCCCAGTCTTCCGTAAGAGGGTTGTAATCGTTCAGCATCGGGAAGACTTCCATGTCTTCCTTCGTCGCCGTAATCAGCCGCGCGACCCTGTTCTCAGGATCGACGCCGCGCACGCCAGCCTTATCGACCACGTTGTAAAGCTGAATGGGAAATTGCGGCGTCGAAGCGATCAGATTGCCGTCAGCCGAGACGACGTGCACCCAGTCCGGAAAAAGCATGTCGATCTGGTGAACGTGCTGCTTCAGTGCTGAATAGCTTGGCTCGTCATTCTGATAAAAAGCTGCGCGCAGACCCTCGTCCTCGTTGAACGGGATCGTCGACGCAAGACGGTGCGTTCTTCGCCGCGGCTGTCGCGCCAGATTCCGGCGGAGCTGATCCCCAACCCGCCGCTCCCGCAGCGCCTTGTAGTTGCGCTTCTGCGTGGGCATCAGAAGGTCGGGCAGTTCTTGCCGCTTAACGACCGTAAATATAAAAATAATTCCGACCAGAGTTGCAAGAACAAAAGCGAGATCGGTGACTCGCCGTAGCCTCTTCCATCTCTTCAGGTTCGGATCAAAAAAGACCTGCTTCATTGTGGGTGTTATATGCTTCTTCTACTTTACAGGTTTTAGCGCCTCCGCGAGCATCCCAACCCAGCCAATGCTCCTATCCTGAACGATATACGCTATACCCTGTAGCTTATGCTCCCTTCGCCTGCTGGGCACTATTCTGCGATTTCCCGCCGCTGGTGGGTCGTGCTGCTTGCGCTCGCCGCGGGAGCCGCTCTCCGCCTCTGGTTCATCCACGCGTATCCAGAAATTCTGGGCGACCCACTCATCTACGGCTCGATCGCGAAAAACTGGATGCTGCACGGCGTCTACGGAACCACGACCAGTGGGACCCTGCGCCCCACGCTCATTCGCCTGCCCGGCTATCCGCTCTTTCTGATGCTCTGCTTTAGGCTCTTTGGTATAGAACACTACCACGCCGTAATGGTTGCGCAGACCGTGGTCGATCTTGCCACCTGCATCCTGCTTGCAGCCTTCGCGCGAAGAATCTGGAACGAAAAAGCGGGCTTGTGGGCACTCTGGCTTGCTGCGCTCTGCCCGTTTACTGCCAACTACGCTGCGGTCCCGCTTACGGAAGCACTGGAAATCTTCTCCATCACGGTTGCCCTGTACGCCCTCGTGCGCTTTCTCGAAACTCCGAACTGGAGTTGGACAATCCTTGAAGCTTTGGCCTGGAGCTACGCGGCGTTACTGCGCCCGGATGGTGCGCTGATCGCTGTGGCTCTCTGCCCGGCGATGGTCTGGTACGGAGGCAAGCGCTGGGGCGGACGGCGCATGACGAAATTCGCCCTTACGGCCGCTCTTCTGTCCATCCTTCCCTTCATTCCCTGGACCATCCGCAACTGGCGTACCTTTCATGTCTTCCAGCCGCTCGCTCCGCGCACCGCGACCGACCCGGGCGAAGACGCCTTCCCGGGCTTCGACCGCTGGACGAGAACCTTCTGCGTCGATCTCACCTGCACATGGGAGATCTACTGGAACGCCAACAGCGACGAAATCGACACTCACCACCTGCCCTCGCGTGCGTTCGATTCCGCCGAGCAATATGACCGGACGGAGGAGCTGCTCGATGACTACAACCGGACCACCACGCTGACGCCTGATCTCGACTCACGTTTCGCAGCCCTCGCCGCCGAACGCATCCACGCACATCCTGTCCGCTATTACATCTGCCTGCCTCTCGCGCGCTTGGCCGACATGTGGCTGCGTCCGCGAACAGAGCTGCTCTGGATCGAGTTGCGATGGTGGCAGTATGGCATCCATCCCGCCGAAACTATCTTTGCGTGGAGCTACTCCGGACTGAACCTGCTCTATCTCATCGCCGCTATTGTCGGACTGAAGAAATGGCCGCCGCTTTCCGGAGCCATGCTGGCTTTTGTTCTTATGCGCTGCGCGCTGTTGTTGACAATCACTGCCCCTGAGCCGCGCTACACCCTCGAATGTTTTCCGATGATCATCGCACTGGCCGCGGCGGCGTTGAGCGGAAAACGGTTTGCGATCGACGTGTCGCGGACGAATCAGCCAAGGCAGCGCTGAACAACTAAGCACGGGATGGGCCCGCTCAATTCCGCTGCCGCTTGCGTCCCCAGTTTGCAGTGAACGTGATTACGCTGGTCCAATAATGCGGATCGCGATAGCGGGTTTGGAATTCCTCCAGCGTTCCCCGATTCACATGGCCCGACTGGAGCAGCGTGGGCGCAAGTTCGACCATCGTCTCGCTCCAGTAAGTCGCCCAGTCTGATCCTCCATTGAAATGCGCCGTATAGCCTTCGCCGGCAATACCCTCCAGGCCAAGCAAGTCCAGCCAGTCCAAAATCTTCCGTCCAATCGAATAATCGATGCCGGCCTGCGCTGACCACTTCAGCCATCCCTGCCAGAACAGGCGCATCGAATCCGGTTCGGCAACCGTGCACGGAAGCATGTCCGGTTCAATGGAAAGCAAGACTCCTCCCGGCTTGAGCGCGGCAACCATACGCTCCAATGCCCTGCCTGCAGGCGTCAGATGGTGGAGCAGAGCGCGCGCAACAACCAGATCATAGAAGCCCTCTTCGATCGCATCATGCAGAAGATCGATGCGGCGCACTTCCAGGCACGGCGCCTTAAGATTTCCGAGATAGCCAGGGTCGATGTCGCTGGCAAGCACGTGACCGGCAGGCGCGACGCGCGCCGCCAGCGCCTGTGAGATTGACCCGTTGCCGCAACCGAGTTCCAGGCAGCGCCAGCCCTGACCCACTCCGAGCCGGTCGAGGATTGCGAGTTCGATGGGATCGAGCAGCCTGGACATGAGCGCGAGACGCTGCTGCTCGCCTGTCAATCTGTGTGGCAACGTATACTCGCTCATCGCCCTCGCCTTTTCAGAGGTTGGGGATAACCTCGGATGCAGATTGTATGTTTACTTCGTCGAGACCTGGGTTCCGGGAGCGATCTGCAGCGTAAATGCGCTCGGAGGCACTTGATTCAGTTTGATATTTGAATAGGTCGCCAGTCGCCAGTCGCCGCTCTCCTGAAACACCTGTTGCTTCAGCGACACACCGCGCTTCGGGTCGATCCAAACCGTAATGTGCGTGAACTGATCGCTCGGCGTTTTTGGCGTCAGATCCAACTTCGCCGTCTCCACGCCATCAATTGTCTCGGTCCCCTGGTAGTTGATGTTCCAGTTCGCGCTCAGGTCCTTGCCGCTGCCGCCGAAACCCAGCGTGAGGTAGCGCTCGTAATTCGACCCCGCCTTGAGAATCGTCTCCTGCTTCACGGTCGGCTGATAGTAATCCAGTTCACCATTCTTGTAGAGCACGTCTTTCAGTGAAGACTGACCCTCATCCGTTTTCACGTGCATGATCATTTCCGTCGCGCCACCCGTGCGTCGGAAGGCGATTGTTCCCTTCTGCACATCGTGGCTCTGCACGACTGCCGTGTACGAATCAGCCGAAAAATCCGCCTGTGCGCTCCGGAAATTCGCCGACGCGGCATCCATCTGGCTCAAAACTTTCTGCAGGTTCGCGTTCTGGGCCAATGCACACACAGATGCCGCTGATACCATCGCGGCGAAAAGAAATGCTTTCATTGAGTTGTTCATGATTGGTAAAAAGACAACAAGTAAGATGCGCGGCCGCCTTTCAGCGGTGCGCCCACACCCGATAAGTGGTCACCTTTCCGTGCGGCTCCTTGACGGCCACATATCGGTCGATCGTCACTGCGCCGGAGACCTCGTTGATCTGTTGCTGCAACTGCGCGTCGAGCGGCGTTCCGTCATGGATGCCCCGCGCTGGAACGTCATAGATGAAACTCCCGGGCCCGGCCAGCTTTACCAATACGCTGTTCGGCGCAAGCTTGTCAGGCTGGGGCCGGTCTCCGTAGTTCCACAGGAAAGGGGTGATGAAAATGAAGGCCAGAATGAGCGTCACCATCACGTCGTAATGGAGACTGCCCCGCTCATAGGTCCAGAAGAAATAGCTCTTCAAAATTCGTCCCATACGTCTACTTCTCCTTCGCAGCTTTCCGACTCTCGATCACCGTAACTCCGCCCATATAGGGTACCAGCGCCTCCGGCACGCGGACTGAACCGTCAGCCTGCTGGTAATTCTCCACGATCGCCAGCCACGTTCGCCCAACCGCCAAACCACTCCCGTTCAGCGTATACAACAGCGCAGATTTGTTCTGCCCCTTCGGCCGGTACCGGATATTAGCCCGGCGCGCCTGAAAATCGCCAAAGTTCGAGCACGATGAAATTTCGCGATAGAGGTTCTGTCCCGGCAGCCACACCTCAAGGTCATACGTTTTCGCCGCGCTGAAGCCCATATCGCCCGTGCACAACAATACGCGTCTATACGGCAAACACAGCCTCTCCAGAACAGTTTCGGCATCGCGCGTCAGCTTCTCGTGCTCCGCTTCGCTGTCCTCGGGACGCGTGAACTTCACGAGCTCTACTTTCTGGAATTGATGCTGCCGGATAATCCCGCGCACATCCTTGCCGTATGAACCCGCCTCTGACCGGAAACATGGCGTATACGCCACCAGCGACTGCGTTAACTGAGCCTCGTCCAGAACCTCGTCGCGATAAAGATTCGTCACCGGAACCTCAGCCGTCGGAATGAGCCAGTGATCGTTGTCCCGGTAGACTCCCGGCTCATAACCCTCCTCATCCACGCACCGAAACGAGTCTTCAGCAAACTTAGGCAACTGCCCCGTTCCATACATGGACTTGCTGTTCACCATGAACGGCGGCAGAACTTCCGTGTATCCATGCTCGCGCGTGTGAATATCGAGCATCAGGCTGATCAGCGCCCGCTCCAGCCGCGCACCCTCGGCCCAGTACACGGCAAAGCGCGCGCCTGAGAGCTTCGCCGCACGCTCAAAATCCAGAATCCCGAGTTGCTCGCCGATCTCCCAGTGCGGCTTCGGAGAAAAGTCAAACTTCGGCGGCTCACCCCACCGATTAATCTCGACGTTGTCCCTCTCGCTGTTCCCCACCGGAACATCAGCCGCAGGCAAATTCGGAATCCGCGCCAGAATCGCCTGAATCTGCTTCTCTGCCTCGGCCGCGGCAGCTTCCAGCGCTTCCATCCTGGACTTCAGAGAGCGCGTCTCTTCCATCACCGCCGTGGCGTCCTGCTTGGCTTTCTTCAGCTGCGCCACTTCCTCGCTCAGCTTGTTGCGCTGAGCCTTCAGTTGTTCCGCTTCCGTAATGCGCTCACGGCGGTTCTGATCCAGCGCGCGAAAATCCCCCAGCAACTCCGCCGGATCCTGTCCCCTGTCGCGAAGCTTCGCCTCCACTAACTCAAGATTGGAGCGCACAAATGACAAATCGAGCATAGATATTCAGCTTACCTGAACGCTGTACGCTCCTTAGCACTCCTGCGATACTGAAATCGTTATGCAGCAGCTCAAACGGTTTGCCGCTCTCGCCCTCGTTTGTACGCTCACGCTCCTCAATGTTCCTGCTGCGCGCGCTACTGCTTACGACGACCATCCGAAGCTCGTCATCATCCTTGTTCTCGACCAGTTCCGCGCCGATTATCTCGAGCGCTACAGAGCCGACTTCAAGGCTCGCGGCTTTAATCTCTTTCTCAATCATGGAGCCTGGTTTCCGGACTGCTACTTCGACTACGCCAACACTGAAACCGCACCCGGCCATTCCACCATCGGCACGGGAGCCTACACCGACGGCCACGGCATCGGCGGCAATCAATGGTGGGACCTCGCCCGCAGCAAAGACCATCCCGTA
>JGI12627J18819_10000880_pt1 | contig 10197 bp, 8 predicted proteins | sample TexAe_OM1H0_M2_FD_18819 | JGI IMG/M metagenome (IMG submission 18819)
ACCCGCCGCCGGGATCGGCGGGACTCCCGTCATGAACCGGGGTTTATGAGATAGGTTCTTTTAATCTCCCTGAGAAGCCTCCGAGCAGACCGCAGGAGGCTTTTTCTTTGCTAACAGGGTATTCCCTCCGTCGCCCCAAACATGAATGAGGGGCATCCGAATTCGTGTCGGAGGTATGGAGAGCAGGGATGGCCTGTGACAGCGTGGCCAACCCGCTTCATTGAATAGCGCCGACAGTGGGTACGAGTCTATCGAAGACCTTAAGCAGATAGAATCCAGCTTCGAATTTCCAACCGTGCCGCGCTTTGGCGCGTTCGTTTAAATTAAATCGGGATTGAGCCATCCTGCGTGAGCGTAGGCGTGAGTTGCGCTCCCAGGCCATAGATTATACCTCCCCAACCCGTCGCACCTTCCTCTTTCGCACAGTCGAAGTACATACACCTACGGAACTGTAGGTTACCCCTTCGAGGCGTGTCGGGTGCATGCCTCAGACTGAGGCACTTATGACTTGTAGATTACAATCGACGGCAGCTGTCGTCAGCAATTGGTCTGCAGATTTTTCCGTCAGCTTTTTCCCATTGTCGTGTTTATGCGAGCGATTTTTCCTTGCGAAAGGCCTTCCTTCATGCTTTCTCTCCTAAGGTTGTACGAACGGTTTTCTTTGTTCGAGGTCCTCTCCCTCCAACGCCCGTAAGCCTAGAGCGTCGCTCGGTCCAGGGTTTCGCACGAATGAGTACGTAACCCGTCTGTGAGCTAGCCAGACCCACGTTAAGAGCGGGGCTAGCCAACTCAACAGGAAATTCAAGGTCTTAAACGTAGAGCGTGTCATGAACTAACTTATAAGTTGCTCGCTTTGAAGGGCTTACAAAAACCGTTCCCAAAAAGAGCCGGAATCGTAAGTCGCTGGAGCTGAAGGGCTTGCCGATGGGAAACTCCTCGATTCATGACACGCTCTAGTAAACAGGCGCCAGCGAAGTTGGTATAACAGTTTAACAGGAAAGCAGGTTATCGATGACAGAGCCGCAAGCGGGCGGGGCCAGGGAGGAAAGGTTCTTCGATCCGCACCAGCGCGCGACGCTGGAGGCCGCGATGGCGCGGATTATTCCGACCGACGATCAGCCGGGTGCCAGAGAGGCCGGGACGGTCGAGTTCCTCGACCGCTACCTCTCGGGCCTCGATTTCATCTACGCGAAGCCTGATGGCAGTGGCTTTGAGAAGCTCGAGGGCAAGCGCGCGGAGGCATGGCAGCGGCGCATCGCGATTCTGCGCGCGAAGTATGTCGAAGGTGTCAAAGAGCTGGATCGCAGGAGCCAGTCCCAGTTCGATGCCGATTTCGTGCGGCTAACGACTGAGCAGCAGGACAGGATCCTGGCCGGCGTGGAGCGGCCTACGCTACAGATCGAGGCAGGGCTGGAGGAGGCGCAAGCGGTCGCGGGTTTCGCACCGGTCGAGCCCGCGCTCCAGCAGACGAGCACCGAGATCGAACTCGATTTTTTCCCGCTGCTGGCCCTGCACACCCGCCAGGGCTTCTATGCCGAACCGATCTATGGCGGCAACAAAAACCGTGTCGGCTGGAAGCTAATTGGATTCGAGGGACCGGAGTCGCTGGCGGAGACGCACGCCGGCCGCTTCACGACGCTGCCGTTCTTCGCCGAGCAACAGATCGACTGGGAGGAGCAGAAGCATTATGGCGCAAAAGCGTAAACCGGAACGCGTAGATGTGGTCATCATCGGGGCAGGCGCGTCGGGCGCGACTGCTGCCAAGGTGCTCACCGAGCGCGGCATGCGGGTGGTGGCGTTGGAGCGCGGGCCCTGGCGCAAGCGCGAAAGCTTTGGCGGTGATGAGCTTGCCAATGTGAGTCGCTACAACCTCTGGCCCGACCCAATCCTCAATCCACGCACCTACCGGGCGTCGACAGACGGAGAAACCAAAGTTGAACTGTTCTGTCCGGTGCCGCAGATGGTTGGCGGGGGCACGGTCCACTGGCAAGGCTGGCTGCCGCGCTTTACAGAGAATGATTTTAAACTCCGCACGATCGCGGGTGACTTGCCCGGCACAACGCTGGTTGACTGGCCGATCTCCTATGCGGATCTAGAACCGTACTACACTAAGGTCGAGTGGGCCTTTGGCGTATCGGGCGCGGGCGGCGTGAACAAGTACGAGTCGTTCCGCAGTAAGGATTATCCATGTCCGCCCCTGCCCGCGACGCGCTACGGCCGAAAGTTCTACGAAGGCTGCCGCAAGCTCGGCTACAGTTGCTTCCCGACGCCCATGGCAGCGTTGTCACGTCCATACAGCGGACGACCCGTGACCGTTCAGAGCGCCTTTGCCCAGCAGCACGGCGATCCAACCGGCACGCGCTCAAGCGCGCTCTCGGTCTGGGTTCCCGACGCGCTGAAGACCGGCCGGTTCGATCTGCGGCCTGACTGTTACGTGCACGAAATTACCGTTGACGGGCAGGGCCGGGCGAAGAGCGCCGTGTATCAAGATGCCGACGGCGATTTCATCGACCAGGAGGCGGACATCTTTATTCTTGCCTGCGGCGCGATCGAGTCAGCGCGGCTGCTGTTGCTTTCACGCTCGGCCCGCTTTGCCCAAGGTCTGGCAAACGGCAGCGATCTTGTGGGCCGTAACGCGACTTTCCATGAGTATAGCGCGGCGATCGGCGTCTTCGAAGATCCGATCTATGCTTGGGCGGGCGGTGGCTATGTCGCAGCGAGCAGTTATCAGTTCTACGAGCATGACGACAAGCGCGGTTTCGTCGGCGGTTGTCATGTCGCGTCTGCGGGCGTCGGCATCCCCCTGCCGATCAACTGGAGCTTGCCGGATCGTCCGATGTGGGGCGTGCAAGCCAAGCAGATGGACCGCGACTTTTATAACCACAGTTTCGCCATCGGCATGGTGGTGCACGACATGCCTCAACACGAAAACCGCGTAGAGCTCGATGATAAGGTCAAGGATGCGTGGGGCCTGCCCGTTGCACGCATCACCAGCAAGATTCACGACAATGATCTTAAGATGGGCCGCTGGGTAATCGACCATAACGCTGAGATCCTAGAGGCCGCCGGAGCGAAGAAAGTCTACCGCGTCTATCCCAAACGCATCACCGGCAACTGTTCGCACCAGCACGGTACCACCCGTATGGGCGACGATCCTAACGCATCGGTGCTGAATAAGTGGTGTCAGGCACACGAGGTTGATAACCTGTTTGTCGTTGACGGCGGGCCGTTCCCGACCGGAACCGGAGCCAACCCTACGCTAACCATCATGGCCAACGCCTGGCGCGTCTCCGACTATATTGCCGACCGCTACGACGCCGAGCGCAAACCGCAGTAATGATTAGGGCGTGACTTTATGAAGCTGAGATACCCAACCAACACGGGGGGGTAGACATGCCACTTTGGAACAAAGCTTACCACGCGAACTGTTGGGGCGTACTCGGAGCAGAACCTGTCGGGGTCACTTCCGTGAAGAATTTGTTCTACCGGACTTTCGGCGACATCAATCGCGCGATCGCAGAGATCGGACAGGCCGGTTATCAGGCCATCGAACTCTTCGATGGTAACCTCGTAGACTACGAAGGAAAACTCGGCGAACTTCGAGGCCGGCTCGGCGAAGCCGGACTGCGTCTGCTGGCCGTTTACAGCGGTGGAAACTTCGTTTTTCCAGAGATATTGCCAGAAGAGTTATGGCGCATGAGGAAGGCCGTAGACCTTGGTGCAGAAATGGGCGCCGAGCACTTCATCGTCGGTGGAGGTGCAAAACGGACCGTAGCTGCCAGTGAAGAGGATTATAAGCGACTCGCAGCTGCGCTAGACCAGGTCACGGACCTAGCTGAGCAACGTGGACTACGCGCACATTACCACCCTCACCTGACCACGATCGTCGAAACGCCTGAACAAATCCGGAAGGTGCTAGCTTTATCTAGAATCTCATTTTGTCCCGACACGGCTCATTTAGCCGCTGGCGGCGGGGATCCAGCAAAACTGATCCTCGAGCATGCCCACCGTATTGAGTATGTGCACTTAAAGGATTTTCGACGTGATCCATTCGCATTTTTGCCATTGGGGGAAGGCGAGTTGGATATAACGGCCATTCTGCAAGCGCTTGTCACGATCAAGTACACGGGGTGGATCGCAGTTGAGTTGGATGCTTACGGCAATCCAAAGGCCGGTGCAGAGACAAGCATGCGTTATTTAACCGACTTTGAAGCGAAAGTTCCAAGCCATGGGAAGGCTTAGCTCTCTGATAACACTTGCATTGGCGTTTGCATTGGCCGCTGGATCGGTGCGGGTCGCCGCCGGACAAGAGGTCGATCCGGCAAAGGCCTTAGCCGACATCCAACAAACGCCCCTGAGTAAGGGCCCCCACGGGGAGAATCCCGTACCGGCGAGCGCTGTGACCTTGAGTTCTGACGAGATGGCTAAGGTCCAAGGCCTCAAAGCCAGGGCGGCGATTGTAATGCACTATGCGGGGAATGATTGGGCGCGGGCACAGGTGGCTGGCCTTAAAGCGCAGTTTGCGAAAATGGGGATTGAAGTCATTGCCGTTACAGACGCCGGCTTTAAGCCCGAAAAGCAAGTTTCTGATATCGAGACCATTCTCGCCCAGAAGCCCCAGATAATCGTCTCGATCCCAACCGATCCCATCTCTACAGCGCTGGCCTATCGAAGGGCTAGCGAGCGAGGCGTCAAGCTGGTCTTTATGGATAACGTCCCGCAGGGGCTAGAGCCGGGAAAAGAGTACATTAGTGTCGTATCCGCAGATAACTACGGCAATGGTGTGGTGGCGGCTCACCTGATGGCGAAGATACTTCACGGAAAGGGTCAGATCGGCCTCATCTATCATGCCGCCGACTTTTTCGTGACTCGCCAACGCTACGACGGTTTCAAGAAAACGATCGCGGAGCACTACCCTGGCATGAAGATAGTCGCCGAACGAGGTATCGGCGGGCCAGACTTTACCGGTGACGCCGACAGAGCCGCTTCCGCAATCCTGACGTCCAACCGGCACTTAACCGGCATGTGGGTGGTGTGGGATGTGCCGGCGGAAGGAGCAATATCTGCGGCTCGCTCCTGGGGTAGAGAGGACCTGGTTATCACGACATGCGATCTCGGACTAAATGTCGCGATCGATATGGCTCAGAACGGGCTTATTAAGGGCTTAGGGGCCCAACGGCCCTACGACCAAGGCGTTACCGAGGCGCTTCTTGCCGGATACGGACTTCTGGGTAAACCGGCCCCCGTCTACGTTGCTCTGCCTGCTCTGCCGGTAACCCGAGAGAATCTGCTGGAGGCGTGGAAGGAAGTATACCATACAGAGATACCCTCTAGTATTACACGTAGCATGCAATAACCCTTGAGAGACGCCGAGAGCCGGCGGTCTGTGAACCAGATCTAGACACTGCAAACACAAGACTAGGTAACTATGAACCAGGCCCAGGAACCACAGGTTGACGCCATCGTAATGACTGGTATTGCCAAGTCATTTGGAGGGGTCGCTGCCCTGGAACACGTGGACTTTTCCGTGCGCAAAGGCGAGATTCACGCGCTGTTAGGTGGGAACGGCGCCGGAAAATCTACAGTTCTGAAGATGCTTTCTGGCGTCCACAAGCCCGATAAGGGCGAAATTCGTATTAACGGCGTTAAACTCGAAGAACATACACCTGAAGCGGCGCGTCGTTTGGGGATCGCCATGATCTTCCAGGAGATGAGTCTGATCCCGTCATTGACCGTTGCCCAAAATATATTTTTGACGCGGGAACCTAAAGCCGGGATGGGCTTGCTAGACGATCGTGTCGCCTTGAAGAACGCCCGCGTTCTCCTCGAGAAGATCGGTGTCGGTCTCGACCCGCGACGGCGCGTTGAAAACCTTAGTTCAGGCCAGCGGCAACTGACTGAGATCGCGAAAGCCCTTTCTCAGGAGGCGAGCGTTCTAATCATGGACGAGCCAACGTCCACCCTTAGCACGGCGGAAATCGACCATCTCTTTAAGTTCCTCGACCGGCTGAAGCGCTCCCACGCGTCGATCATTTACGTTTCGCACAGAATGGAAGAAATCCGCCGAATCTCGGATCGTGTGACGGTGATTCGGAACGGGCGCAACGTGATGACGAAAGCCGTTGCTGAAACGACTCTGGATCACATCGTCGAGGAAATCGTTGGACGAAAAATCGGGGCCTTTGAGCGACAGCCGCGAACGACAAAGCCAGGACCAGAGGTGCTGCGCGTTTCAAATCTTACGGCTAAACCTCGTCCGGTTGACGCCAGCCTTAACATTCGTGGTGGCGAGATCGTCGGGATCGCGGGGCTTATGGGTAGTGGGCGGAGCCGCCTCGCACAGTCTATCTTTGGATTGCAACCGATTGCCGCCGGCGAGATTCGTCTCCAAGAGAAGGTCGTGAAAATTAGCTCACCTCCGGATGCCGTAAAGGCCGGGATTGCAATGATTCCGGAGGATCGTCTCACACAGGGTTTAGTACTTGAGCACAGCGTAGCTCATAATCTGACCCTGCCAGTTATAGATCGAATGGCCCGTTCCGGTTTTGTGGAGGAAGACAAGGAAAAAGCCATGGTCGACCAGTACATCAGGCAATTGCGGATCAAGACTGCGTCGCCCCGAAAAGCGGCCCGAACGCTTTCGGGTGGCAATCAACAAAAGATTGTCTTGGCAAAATGGCTGGCCACGGACCCACTCATCCTGATTCTGGATGAGCCCACGGGCGGCGTCGATATAGGCAGCAAGACGGAGATCGTGGAGATCATCCGCGAGTTTGCCGACCGAGGTAGGGGCGTCATCGTCATATCTTCTGAACCTGCCGAGCTCCTTGCACTCAGCGACCGGATCTTGGTCATGGCCGCAGGCCGGATCGTTCGAGAGATTAGCTCAAAGGAGATTGAAAGCTGGGCAGCAGATGCAAAGGACACAAGTCATCGAATCAATCTGATGGAGACAGGCCTGCAAGTTGCCATCCAAGAGGCGCAAATCCATGAATGAGACACCAGTAGTTAAAGATAGGTCGAGCCAAACGACCGAATCTGCTTTTCGCCGTGCACTCGAGGACTGGCGTCAATACGTCATCTATGCGGGATTTGTCGCGATTTTCATTTTTTTCTCGTTGAGCCTGAGCGAGAAGGGATTTCTCGACCCGAACAATCTTCTGAATATCGTTCGCCAGACCGCCATGATCGCCATCATGGCAGTCGGCATGACGTTTGTCTTGTCCGCAGGTGAGATCGATTTATCAATTGGCGCGGTTGTCGGCCTAACCTCAGTAACCACCGCATTGGCATTGGAGAAGTTTGGTCTTATCGGAGGGATTCTGGGTGGGCTTCTCACAGGCGTCGTGGTTGGTCTGGTTAACGGCCTTTTGGCGACACGAGTAGGTATCCCTTCCTTTTTGGTAACTTTGGCCATGATGGGGATCGCCAGGGGAACAGCCATGTGGATTAGCAACACCGCTGCTATTCCGATTTTGGACCGCACGTATTATTACACTTTCGGGTCCGGGAACGTGGGACCGGTGCCAGTGTTGTTAATCTGGGCTCTGATCGCGGCCGTTATTGGCCACATCGCCCTTCGCAAAACAACCTTCGGGCGAAAAACGTTAGCGACCGGTGGGAGCGAAACTGCGGCAAGATTTACCGGAATCAAGACGCGCAATATAAAGTTACAGGTACTGCTGATCTCTAGTATCACGGCGGCTGTTGCCGGGATGCTATACGCCGGCCGACTCAGATCTGGTCGTTTCCAACTTGGTGAAGGCGATGAATTGTCTGTCATCGCCGCCGCCGTGCTCGGGGGCACTAGCTTGTTTGGCGGCTTCGGTTCGGTCATCGGATCCGTTATGGGCGCGCTCATGATCGGTTTGATTAACAACGGTCTGATCCTGATGGGACTCGAATTCAGTCAACAACTAATCGCCCGTGGAGTGATCATCATTCTTGCGGTGACTGTGGCCAGATCACGTAGGTGAGTTGCACTTGAAACGAAAACTCAAAGCAGGCATGGTGGGTGGCGGTCGCGACGCCTTTATCGGTGGAGTTCATCGAATGGCGATGCGGCTCGATGGCAGGATTGATCTCGTCGCCGGCGCATTTTCATCGAACCCTGAGAAGTCACGGCTTTCGGGAGAAGACCTTTTCCTGGATGCTAAGAGAGTCTACTCAGACTTCCGGACGATGGCGGCAGAAGAAGCAAAGCTGCCTCAAGGTGAGCGCATCGACTTCGTCTCCATCGTGACGCCAAACCGTATGCATGTACCCGTGGCGACCGTCTTTCTGGAAACTGGATTTGACGTCGTTTGCGACAAGCCGGTCGCATTCGATCTGAAAGAAGCTCTTGCGCTGCGGGAAGTAGTCAGAAAGACGGGCAAGGTGTTCGTGCTGACGCACAATTACACCGGCTACCCGATGGTAAAGGAGGCACGCGAGTTCGTTCGCCGCGGTGAACTGGGCGAAATCCTGAAGGTGGTTGTCGAGTACCCACAAGGCTGGCTGCTCAAGCCGATTGACGACCAGGGCAATAAACAGGCCTCTTGGCGCACAAATCCGGAAGAAGCCGGCGCCTCTGGATGCATCGGTGACATTGGCACGCACGCAGAAAACCTCGCCCGTTACATCACCGACCTCGAAATCGACGAACTCTGTGCCGAGTTCACCTCTTTTGTAAAGGGGCGCCGGCTGGAAGATGACGCCAATTTGCTGATCCGGTACCGAGGTGGAGCGAAAGGCATTCTATACGCCTCGCAGATCTCCGCTGGGGAAGAGAATAACCTGACAATCCGCGTATACGGCACAAAAGCCTCGCTTGAATGGCAGCAGGAATTTCCTAACGAATTGACCCTGAAGTACCCGGATGCGCCGCGGCGGGTCTACCGCCGCGGCAACGGTTACGTAAGTGCCATCGCCAAGCACTTCACCAGGCTTCCCGCGGGCCATCCAGAAGCTTTTATCGAAGCTTTCGCTAACGTCTACCTCGAGGCGGCACGAGGCATTGAAGCGGAAGTTGACGGCGCATCGATTCCGCCCGATTGCGACTTCCCAACAATTGAGGATGGGGTCGAAGGCATGGCGTTCATCGAAACCGCAGTCCGAAGCGCCAAAGCCGGCAGCACCTGGACTCGGATAGTAGAAACTCAGAAATCGTAATTTGACGAGGAGTTATTCCAATTCTCGGTCAAAGAGATCCTTACGCCGGGCGGGAAAACTATCTGACGGACCGAGAATTCGTATTAGAAGCGGTGTGAGAGGGTGTCAGATGCCAAATTAAATGCGACTGGCCGTGATTTTTGCCAAATTTGGTGCGACTGAGCGTTCCACATTATTTGCGACTACAAGTCGAGGACGCTGAAACGGCCAGTTTGGGATAATGCCGTGAGTCGGTTATGATCGGCCAGTGGGAAAAGCTATTTACGCCATCGACGCCTTTCCTGATGACGCCCAGCTCTGGCGAATCGATTGGATTGGTGGCGTTGCGTATAATGCAAGTGTTCCAAGCGAACCGCTCATCGACGTTTGTCTGGCGCGGCTTCCCAAGGGCGAAACGAATCCCCTAAGCGCGAGATCGCGTTCCTCTGAAACGAAATTTGTCGCGAAGATCGGCGTTGGCCTCCTGCCGTTCATCTCTACTGCTTCAGTTTGGCAGAAGGGCCGGCCAGTAGCCACCGATTGCGCCGCTTACCGCCGCCAGCTAACGATTGATACCAAGTCGTGTCGCACGGAAATGCTCGGCGATTTGACGGCTAACTACAACGGCATTCCGAGAAGCTATTACCGCTTTGGGGCCTCCTGGCCACATGTCCGCGAGACTCTCCTGGTGATTCAAGAACAGGACGGCGATCCCTTTGCTGTGATGATGCCGACAACCGAAATCATTCGGTTTTACTACGCGCCCTCGACGCGCCTGGCTCAAGCCTTGTTTTGGGGGGAATACGGTGAAACGTTTAACGCCGAGCGAAGTGGCGTACTCGAAGAAGGCGTTGTAAGAGTCCATCTTCGGCAGTGGATGGAAGATCAAGATGCCTGGACTTTGGCTCGGTACATGTGCTCGCCGGTAATGCAATGCGAAACTAGCAGGCTTTATAGCGGTCTCCAGCTCTATCAACTCAATTCGCCCAATGTGATCTCGATGCCGAATCAAAACCTGCCGTGCGGGTTTCCCTTCGAGGGCTCGACAACTGTTCAGGGCATCTGCCT
>JGI12627J18819_10000881_pt1 | contig 10195 bp, 9 predicted proteins | sample TexAe_OM1H0_M2_FD_18819 | JGI IMG/M metagenome (IMG submission 18819)
CGATTTCATTCGCCATTGCCTGAGCCTCGCTCAAGCCCCATTGCTCGATGACTGAGAGCCGATCCTGGCGCATCGCGGTTTGCGGAAAACTCGACAGCTGCTGCGCAAGCGCAATGGCGGCGGTCAGCGCCTCTCCATCGGGAACGCACCGATTGATCAGTCCGATCTGCAGAGCCTCCGCGGCGGAGACGGAGCGGCCGGTCAAAATCAGATCCATCGCCCGGCCGTGGCCGATGAGGCGCGGCAAGCGGATGGTGCCTAAATCGACCAAGGGAATGCCGAAGCGGCGATTGAAGACGCCGAATATCGCGCTCGCGCCCGCAATTCTCAAATCGCACCACAGGATCAATTCCAAGCCACCGGCCACTGCAGGACCTTCGATGGCGGCGATGACCGGTTTGGAGAGGCGCAGCCGCGGCGGGCCCATGGGCGAGTCGCCTTGTGCCGAAACGAAGATGGGATCGCCGGCAACAATGGCCTTCAGGTCCGCCCCGGCGCAAAACACATCGTCGCCGCCGGCAAATACCGCGACGTCCAGGCTCTCGTTCGCATCGAATGAGCGAAACGCGTCAGCCAATTCCTTAGCGGTGTCCGCGTCCACCGCGTTGCGGCGCTCAGGGCGGCTCATGCGGATCACCGCGACTCGGTCGGTGGCTGCCAGGGAGACGGACATGGAACACCTCGTTGAATACGTATAAATGGAATCAAGGACATGGCATGCGATAAGCTCGCATGAGACTTGGGAGGAATGTTACATGCGCATCAAGGCAAGCGCGGCCGCCATTTTCGGACTGGCGTTTTCGCTTCAGGACAATCCTGCATTTGCGGCGGGCAGCGATGCCTGTTTGGTTTTGACGCGCCCGCAAATCAGCACCGTGCTCGGCGTGATCGTCGATGCCGGCCAGCACATCGGTCCCGGCGGCGCTCTATGCAGCTGGGGGGAGCCCGGCGATCCCAATCACGAGGGCAAGCATGTGCTCCTGACGCTTTACCGCTCCGTCGGCAAAATCAGCCCGGTCGAGCGCTTTGAGAACGGCAAGACGCCGATCGGCGGAATTCAGAAGACGCCCGTCAGCGGAATCGGCGATGACGCTTATTACATCGATACGCCGGGCTTCGGCTTGGGGCTCAACGTCAAAAAGGGCAATTCCGCGTTCCAAATAAAAGTGTTCGGCTTCAGCGCTGACCTGACCAAGAACCTGGAACGCACGCTGGCGGAAAGCGTGCTCGCCAAGCTGTAGCGGCGTGGCCGACCCGCATCATGTGGTGATCGTCGGCGCCGGCTTCGGCGGTCTGGCGGCGGCTCAAGCTCTTGCGGGCGCGAAGGTACGCATCACCATCGTCGATCCGCGCAACCATCATTTGTTCCAGCCGCTGTTGTACCAAGTGGCCACTGCCGCGCTCGCAACNTCGGAGATTGCCTGGCCAATACGCTTTTTGATGCGCCGCCGCCCGGAAGTCACGACGCTGTTGGGCGCGGTCGCCGCGGTCAATGCGCGGGATNACAGCATAACGCTGGATGATGGCGCTGCCGTCGGGTTCGATACGCTCGTTCTCGCAACCGGCGCGCGCCATGCCTATTTCGGACATGACGAGTGGGAGCCGTACGCGCCGGGTCTCAAGACTTTGGAGGACGCGACGGCGATCCGCCGCCGGGTGCTCATGTCGCTGGAATTGGCCGAACGGGAAGAGGATGCCGCACGGCGCGCCGCATTGCTGACCTTCGCCATCGTCGGCGGCGGTCCGACCGGCGTGGAATTGGCGGGCGCCATCGTCGAACTGGTGTACCAAAATCTGGTCGGCGAATTTCGACACATTGATACCCGCCGGGCCAAGGTCGTATTGATCGAGGCGGGACCGCGGGTTTTGCCGACGTTCGCGCCGGACTTGTCAGCCTATGCGCATCGCGCGCTCGAGCGTTTGGGTGTCGAGGTGCGCCTTGGCTCGGCGGTGACCGATTGCAATTCCAACGGCGTGATGATCGGCGATGAAGCACTGGCCGCGGGAGTCGTCATTTGGGCGGCCGGCGTTCGCGCCTCGCCGGCCGGGACATGGCTGGATGCGGACGCGGACCGCGCGGGGCGAATGAAAGTCGAAGCGGATCTGACGGTTCCCGGTCATGCGAATATTTTTGCGATCGGCGATACGGTCACTGTGAATGTGTGGAATGGCAAGCCCGCTCCGGGCATTGCACCGGCTGCCAAGCAACAAGGCATATATGTCGCGCGCACCATCAAGCGGCGTCTCAACGGCGATGCGACGCTGCGTCCGTTCCGTTACCGGCACGCCGGTGATCTCGCCACCATCGGCCGGCGCGCAGCAGTGATCGACTTCGGCTGGCTCAAGCTCAAAGGTTGGGTGGCGTGGTGGGTGTGGGGTTTCGCTCATATCTATTTTCTGATCGGCCTGCGCAATCGGCTGTCGGTGGCCCTGAGCTGGTTGTGGATCTATTTGACCGGAAACCGCAGCGCCTGCCTGATCACACAGGTCGATCACAACCGGCATGAGCAGTGACAGGCGCATGGAAATTCGAGCGATGATCGCAGCTCAGGCAGTGCGCCGCGCCGCCACGGGCAGCGGCACGGATGGCGAGCGCAAAAAACTCTGCAAATCCTGAGTGAGGCGGACCGCGTGCGTCACGGGCAATCCGTGCGGCGCGCCTTCGTAGACGATGAGCTGGGCATCTGCCATCAACGGAACGATTCGACGGGACGTCAGCTCGATCGGGGCGGAGGCATCGCGATCGCCGTGAACGATCAGCGTGGGGATTCTGGTCTCCCTCAGTTCGGCGCGAAAGTCTGCCTCGATCATGGCTCGATTGCAGTCGATGACCGCCTTCATGGAGCAGGTCAGCATCATGTTCTTGAGCCACGCGATCGTTTCCGCCTTGGTGTTCGCAGTAACGAACGGCCGCGCATTCTCTTCCAGCCACGCCGGGAAACCGTCCTCCAGAATCTGCCGGCGGGTAAGGTCCAACAAGGACCGATCGATGCCCTGCGGATTTCCAGGGGTTTTTGCCAGGCAGGGAAGCGTCGGGCCGATCAAAGCAATGCGCTGGATGCCGAGTGCATGGCGCTTGGTGACATAGCGGATGACCTCGCCGGCGCTCATCGAGTGCGCGACAATCCGGACATCGCTCAGGTGCAGAGCATCGAGCACCGCCGCGAGGTCGTCAGCGAGCGTATCGAAGTCAAATCCGCGGCCGGGATCGCTCGAGCGTCCATGGCCTCGCCGATCGTATGCAATGCATCGAAAGCCCGCCTCGCTCAACGGCAGCATTTGATAGGCCCAGAAGTCGGATGGCAAGGCCCATCCGGACAGAAATACAACGGGAGTGCCGCTGCCCCAGTCGCGGTAAAAAAGTTCAGCGCCGTCAGCGGTGCGGATAATATTTGATCTGTGCATGCTGTTTCCTCCTATGTGTTGGAGGAGACGATGCCAGCCGCCCCAGCGGCAGTCGATTACCTTGGAGGTAATGACCCTTTACGCCGGGCCGATAAAAGGCGACCCTTGTGGCCTATGGCATCGGCAAAATCGAAAGCTAAGTCTCCAGCGAAGAAAAAGACCGGCGCCACGAAGCGGGCTCGAGGCCGGCTGGCGCCCGGCTCCAAGGCCCGAGGGCTGGACGCGGCTCAAGTCGCCATTCCATTGGATAGCGAGGATGTTCGCGAGGTTGTCGCGTTGGTCGCAAGAGCCGGCGGGGCGGCGATCGGCGCCTATCGCGATCCGCTCGGCGGCCGGGCGCTGCTTCTGGCATCGCTTCCCTTGAGCGCTCTGCAGCCCACGCCCTTTCAGCGCGATCTGTCGCCTACCCATGCCAAGCGGTTGGCGATGAAGATCGATGAAACCGCGGCATTCCTCGATCCTTTGATCGTGGTGCGCGGCGAGGATGGCCGGTTCTGGACGCCCAACGGACGGCATCGGCTGGCCGCAGGAAAGGTGCTCGGACTGAAACAGATCACGGCGCTGATATCTCCGGACGAGACTTTGGCCTATCGAATTCTCGCTCTCAACACGGAGAAGGCGCACAACCTGCGAGATCGCAGCCTCGAGGTGATCCGCATGGCGCGCAGCCTCGCCAAGCGCCAAAGCACCGCCAAGGAGTCGCAGTTCACGGCCGAGTTCGAATCCGCGGAGCTGCTGACGCTCGGCATTGTGTACGAGAAATCATCGCGCTTCGCCGGAGGCGCCTACAGCTCGTTCCTCAAAAAGGTCGACCGTTTCAGCGATCGTACCCTGAGCGCGAGCCTGCGGGAGCGCGAGGGCCATGCCTCTCGGTTGTTGGAGATCGACGCGCGCGCGAAAAAGATCATCGAGACCTTGCAGCAGCGGGGATTCAAGTCTCCGTACCTGCGCAACTACGTCGTGGCGCGCATCAACCCCGTGCGTTTTCACAAGGCCAAGAAAGGGGACACCAAGCCGCCGATGCCCATCGCCCAGGCGCTGATGCGCATGGCCGCGGCCGCCAAGAATTTCAAGGTGGAATCGGTCTCGAGCGCGGATCTCGCCTGGGTTGCGGTCGGCGCAGGAGCGCAGGAGTAGTCAGTGATCGAGCGACAGATCGAAATCCTCACCCCCGACGGGCGAATGAACACCTTCATTTGCCATCCCGAGCGTTTCTCGCCGCATCCGGCGGTTATTCTGTACATGGATGCGCCCGGGATTCGCGAGGAGTTGCGCGACATGGCGCGCCGGTTGGGTACGGTCGGCTACTACGTCATGCTGCCGAACATGTACTACCGATCCAACGTCGAGGAATTGGGCTCTGTAGTCGGCGAGGCGAACGTCGCCACGCGGCAACGCGCTCTGCAGCTCATGGCGACGATCAATATTCCCATGGTGCTGCAGGATGCCGATGCGCTCATCGCGTTCGCCTCGAAGGATCCGGCCGCCACGACTCGCGCGATGGGATGCATCGGCTATTGCATGAGCGGCCAGTACGCCATGAACACCGCCTTGCGCCACAAGGACAAGGTGCGCGCCGCCGCCTCGATCTATGGCGTTGCGCTGGTAACCGACAAGCCCGACAGCCCGCACTTGATCCCGGCGCAGACCGATGCCCGCTTGTACTTCGGATGCGCGGAGAACGACCCCTACGCGCCCAAGGAAATGATCGACACCTTGCGATCACAAATTGCCGCCAAGGGCGGCAACGCGGAAGTGGAAATATATCCGGGCACGCACCACGGCTTCGCCTTTGCCTCGCGCCCCATGTACGACAAGACTGCGGCGGAACGCCACTGGGAGCGGTTGTTCACCTTGTTCAAGGGAGCACTTGGGTAAAGCGGTCGCCAAATACATCGCCGCTACTCCGGCACGTGTATGTGGGCCTTGATGTGCTTCAAATTGGCGACGATCGTGAATGTCATGATGACGAGCAGCGACCACGAGCTCCACTTGCCGATGTTCACAGTGGCCCAGGCGCCTATCTGATTGGGATAGCGCCACACGCCGAAGAAAGTACCGATGTTCTCGGCCAGCCATATGAAAAAGCCGATCAGCACGAAGGACAGCAGCAGCGGCATCCGGCGTTTCTTGCGAAGAGGCGTGAATGAGACCGAGGTCCGGGCGTATAGTCCCAGCGCGCACGCGACGATGTACCAGCGAAAATCGCCCACATAGTGGTGCGCGAAGAAATTGGCGTAGATGGCGGCGGCGATCAGCCATGCCATCCAATAGGGCGGATGATGACGCACCCGAAGCTCGAACAGACGCCAGGCCTGAATCACGTAGCTGCCGACCGATGCGTACATGAATCCCGAGAACAGGGGCACACCGAAGAGTTTGGTGTAGCCTGCGTCGGGATAGCTCCAAGAGCCTATGGTGTGCGAAGTCTTGAACACCTCGAGCGCAAAGCCAACGGCGTGGAAGAGGCACACGGCCTTGAGCTCATCATAGGTTTCGAGCCTGCTGAGAACCATCCAAGCCTGGATGAAGATCGCATAAAGAAGCAGCAGATCATACCGGGGAATACCCCATATGCCGGCGCGCGGCATCAGGAACACCCCGGCAAAGAACAGGGCGACGAACAGACAGGCGCGCACTTGCTTGACGCCGAAGGCCAGGAATTCCAATGCCGGATCCCGCATGCCCGCACTCTGAAGCGCCAATATGGCGGCTCACGGGCGCAATTCGGGCGAACGATGGCATGCCGGGTTAATATGTTTCGATGAGCGCTGAGCCCGAAGTCACACCGAGACTAGCCTCGACCACGATTCTGGTTCGCGCGCGGGGCACCCAACCGGAACTGCTCCTCCTGAAACGCGGCGAGCGCGCCCGCTTCATGCCAAATGCCCATGTGTTTGCCGGCGGCGCTCTCGATCTCAACGACGAAAGCGCCGATGTCTATGCGCTGTGCAAGGGATTGGACGACGGCGGAGCGAGCGAGAAATTGCAGCTGCCCTCGAATGGCTTGAAGTTTTTTGTCGCCGCCGTGCGCGAAGCGTTCGAAGAATGCGGGCTGCTGCTGGCTTACGACGCCGACGGCGAATTGGCGGACCTCACGGCCTGGGACGAATCGTTGCTACGCGAGACGCGCTTGCAGCTGTCGGCCGGGAGCTTGAGCATCGCTGAGCTGTGCCGCGCCAACAACTGGCGGTTGGCTGTGGACAGGCTGGCATTTTACAGCCATTGGATCACGCCGCCGGGCATGATGCGCTTCGACACGCGATTCTTTCTGTGTGCGGCTCCTGCCAAGCAAGCGGCGAGCCTGGCCGGGACTGAAATGTCCGAGCTTGTTTGGCGCACCGCTGCAGAAGCCTTGGCGGAGCACGCGGACAAGAAGCTGCTCCTCATGTATCCAACGCGCGCGATCTTGAAGGAGATTGCCGGGATGCGGGACATCGACGAATTGTTCGAGTATGCGGGGCGCCCGAGAAAAATTGCGCCGATTACCCCGGTGCTGCCCCCGGGCGCGAGGGCCGATCGCCCGCGATGACTCAGCGGACGGTCGCCGATTGCGCCGCGAAAATCTTGCGCACCGATTCCATGGTATCCGCCTCCTCGGCGCGCTTGTCATCGCGGTAGCGTTTCACCCGCGCAAGCCTCAAAGCGACGCCGCCTGGGTAGCGGCTGCTGGCCTGCAAATCGCTGAAAGCGATTTCCACCACGATTTCGGGCCGGATGTATACGGTTCCGGCATCGCGGCGGATCTCCCGCTTGATAAATTCCCCGGTCTGCCAGGCCAGCATGGCGTCCGTGAGTCCTTTGAAAGTTTTCCCCAGCATGATGTATTCGCCGGTCGCTGGGTCGCGCGCTCCCAAGTGCAGATTGGAGAGCTTGCCGGTGCGGCGTCCGTAACCCCATTCGGCGCCCAACACCACGAGGTCGAGCGTGTGCACGCGCTTTATCTTCAACCAGCTTGCGCCGCGATTGCCCGCCTCATAAGGTGCGTCCAGTGCCTTGGCCATGACGCCCTCGTGACCCGCAGCAATGGCCTCTTCGTAAAAGGCGCGGGCATCCGCTTCGGAGCCGGTGACCAACCTCGGAATCAGAAATGAAGCAGGAACTGCCCGGGTGAGCGCTTCGTAGCGCTCCTGGGTCGGACTGGTTGCAATGCTTTCCTCGCCGATTCTCAGGCAGTCGAAGAAAAATGCCTCGATCGGCAAAGTACGCCGCAGAGCCTCGACATTGAGCTTGCGGCCGAACCGCCGCATGGTCACTTGAAACGGGTGCGGACGCCGCGCGGCGTCGAAGGCAATCGCCTCGCCATCGAGCACCAGCGCGTGCGGCGCAAACGCGCGCGCGAGTTCAGCGATTTCCGGAATCGCCGCGGTGATCTCGTTGAGGCTGCGCGTGTAGATGCGCACCTCCTGCCCGAGCTTGTGAAGTTGAATGCGCGCGCCATCCATCTTCCACTCGAATGCNGCGGCGCCGTGAATTTCCTGCAGAGCTTCCGTCACATCCACGGCCGTTTGCGCCAGCATGGGGGAGACCGGCGAAAAGATTTCAAGCTGAAACTTGCCGAGAGCATCGACGCCGCCCGTGAAGGCGGCCGAGGCGACTTCGCCCAGATTCTTTCCGTACATGGCGGCGCGGCGCACGGGCGCAACCGGCATATCGGCCGCCGCCGCAATGGCGTCGACCATCACTCCCGCGAGCGCGCCTTGCCGCAGCTCGCCGATCAAAAGCCGCAGCAGAAATTGCTGCTCGTCTCGNGTCGAGCGAGAGAACAGCTCTTTGAGCGAGTCGGCNCGCCGCGCNGCCGACCCGGCGCCGCGAACGGTTGCGAGTTCGGTGAGGCGCCGATCGGTCTCGCCGATCGATAGAGATTCGGTGCCCGATGCCGCAGTGGCGGCAGCTGCCCGGACGGAGGCGTAACCGACGCCGATCTTCCCCTGGGGAATTTCTCCCGACAGATAATGAACGCCGGCGTCGACCTCATCGGGCGCGAGCGATTTCAACAGCCAGGCGAGTTCCTGGACCTTGGCGCGCCGGCTGGTGGTGGCGCCTACGCGTTGCGAGGCGCGCACGAGTTCGGCGAGCAGCGTCACTTGCGTGCTACCGCACCGATCCAGCCCGCGAGCGCATTGATCATGTCATCGTTGATTTGACTGTCGGTAAAGCCGCTGCGGGCCGGCACATGGAAGGAATGATCGGCGTTCGGCAGCAGCAAGAGGGTGGCGCGTTCGCCCAGCAACGTGATGAGCGGATTCAAGAGTTCCGGCTCTGCGTATACGTCGCGCGCGCCCTGCAGAAACAGCATCGGAATGTCCACTTTGAGCAGATGCGCGGCGCGCGAATCAGACGGTTGCTTGGGCGGATGCAGTGGGAATCCCAGAAACGCCAGCCCGCGAACGCCCGGAAGCGGCTTGTCGGCCTGCGCTTGCGACGTCATGCGGCCGCCGAAGGATTTTCCGCCGGCGAACAGCGGCAAGGCAGGCTGCAGCGAGCTTGCGGCATCTACGGCGGCGCGAACCGTGGCGTGGCAGCGAGCAGGCGGATCGGGACGTCTGCCATTCTTTTCCATGTACGGGAATTGATAGCGCAGCGTGGCGATGCCGCGCGACGCCAAGTCGTCCGCCAGGTTCACCATGAAGCGATGTTCCATTCCCGCGCCCGCGCCGTGCGCGATGACGAAGCAGGCCTTGGCAGAGGGGGGCGCGGTCAACAATCCGGAAACCTGTGTCGAAGCGTCGACGTCGATGCGCACGGGCTTGGAGTCGAATGTAGTCACGCCTGATCTACGGCAGCGCCGGCTGGTGGAAGTTCATGTGTTCACCGCGTTATATGCTTGATGGCATCCGCCAAGGAACGGGCGCCGTCATCGTAATCCTTCCATGCCTTGCTTTTGCCCANCAGCTTAGGGGCGCTTCGCACCGTGAAGGCCTTGGGGTCCAGGCCTTTCTTGACGTCCTTCCAAACCAAGGGCATGGACACCGGGGCCCCGTCGCGCGCTCGCGGCGAGAGAACTGCAACGGCCGTTGCGGTGCGGTCGTTGCGCAGATAATCGAGAAAGATGCGTCCGGAGCGCTTGGCCTTGGACATGTTGTCGAGATAGCGGGTTGGGCTGTCCTGCGCCATTTGCGCGCAGATCAAATGCGCGAAATTTTTCGCATCGGGCCATGCGACTGCCTTTTTTCCCTCGATGAGCGGCGTCACCACGTGCAACCCCTTGCCGCCTGTGGACTTGCAGAAGCACACCAGGCCGACTTTCTCCAGCCGCTCTCGGATGTCGTGCGCGGCTGCGATAACCTGGTCGAATTTCACGTCCGGCGCGGGATCCAGATCGAACACCAGCCGGCCTGCGGTTTCCGGATCGTTGCGCGAGCAGTTCCATGGATGCAGTTCCAGGGCGCCGATCTGGGCGACGGCGGCGAGCGCTTCCACGCGGTCGATTTCAACGTACGGCGCTTTGTCGCCGCGTACCTTGACCATGTCGAACAACTCGGACATGCCCGCCATGGCATGGCGCTGGAAAAATTGCTGGCCGGCAATGCCGTCCGGCGCGCGCACCAGAGAGCAGGGCCGGCCGGCGATATGCGGCAGCATCCACTCGCCGACCTGCTCATAATAATGGGCGAGATCGATTTTGGTGACCGGCTTGCCGTCGCCGGCGTTCGGCCACAAAGCCTTGTCGGGTTTGGAGATCGTTACCCCAAAGACGGTTGAAGGGCCGGAGGCGGGCGCAGCCCCCTTGCTTGTTTTCGAAGCGCGGGCCGCCGGCGCTGCGCGCGAGGCCGCCGGCGCTGCGCGC
>JGI12627J18819_10000882_pt1 | contig 10186 bp, 10 predicted proteins | sample TexAe_OM1H0_M2_FD_18819 | JGI IMG/M metagenome (IMG submission 18819)
TGCACGACCGGGCCGGTGAATTCACGTCGGTTCTGTTCGCGCAGAAGCACTTTCCGACGGCGTCGGAACTCCTGCTGGGCGGTTCGATTTTTCCGGCGATGCAGAATTTCCTGCTGGCCGCCCGCGCTCAAGGCCTGGGTGCGTGTCTGACCAGTTGGGGAGCCTACGGCGGCGAGCAACTGCTGCGGGACGCCGTCGGCGTGCCCGACGACTGGATGCTGGCCGGGCACATCGTGGTCGGCTGGCCGAAGGGACGGCACGGGCCAGTGCGTCGCCGGCCGCTGGCCGAGGTGGTCAACCTCGACCGCTGGGACGATGTCGCGGCCGAGCGAACCGTGAACCGATCGGAGCGGGGACCCGTTGTCTCAACGGAGACGCTGCGTGTAACTCGAATGGAGAATTGATTTGTCTACGGCTGCACGACTTTCAGCGCTGGGGCAGGCGATCAGCCGGTATGGATTGGCGCTGACGCTTGCGTGGATCGGATTCGGCAAATACATCAAGATGGAAAGCCGCGTGCTGATCGAGCACAGCCCCTTGATGAGCTGGGTCTACGACGTGTTCAGCGTGAACACCGTGGCGCGCGGCCTCGGGACGCTGGAAATCGTGGCCGCGATGCTGATCGTCAGCCGGCCGGTATCGGCGCGGCTGTCGGCGATCGGCAGCGCGCTGGCGATCGTGCTGTTCTGCGGAACCCTGAGCTTTTTGTTCACCACGCCCGGTGTCGTCAGCCGGTTCGCCGGCCCGGTGCCGGTGCTCTCGGCGTTACCCGGGCAGTTTCTACTCAAAGATGTTGTGCTGCTTGGTGTTGCAGTGTGGACGCTCGGCGAGGCGTTGCAGGCGCACCGCGCGTCGTCAGCTTTTGACGCCGACCGTGAACAGGTCGGCGATGGGCCGCGTCCATAGCGGGCGCCGCACCCGATGCTGCTCGACGATGGTGAACCCCGCGCCCTCGAACAGTCGCCGCATCTCGGCCGGTGTCGGATTGTGGGCCGGCGCCAACCTGCTGCCCGGCAGAAACTGCTGCCGGGCACTCATCGTCGACACGGCCACCAGCCCACCGGGTGCGAGCACGCGGTGGAATTCCCGCAGAGCGGCCGGCTGGTCGAAGAAGTGGAACGCCGACGTCGTCACCACCGCGTCCAATTCCGCGTCGTCGAAGGGCAACTGCTCGGCCGGACCGCGACGCCAGTCGATGTCGCTCGATCGGGATTGAGCCTGCTTGAGCATCCCTTCGGACATGTCGACGCCGTAGACCGCGGCGGGATGCAGGTCGCGTTCGATCCGGTCAGCCAGAATGCCTGTGCCGCAAGCGACGTCGACTATCCGCGCCGACTGGTGGTCGCGCAATTGCGCGACCACCTCGTCGTGCGCCGGGCGGTAGACCCACTGTTGCAGGAACGGCAGGTTGTAGGCCGGGGCAGCCACGCCCCAGAACCGAGTGACGACGTCGTTGAAACCGCGACGTTGCGGTGCCTGCGTCACTTGGCCGAGGTGTAGTAGATCGTGTCGGCCATCGACACCGAGTCGCTGGTCTGCGGGACCGGCGGAAGGCCGTGCTCGGCCAGCAGCTCACTCATCGGCCGACCGACCGAGCGCCAGCCCAACCCGTCCAGGTATTCAGCGACGTCGGCGCGGTCACCCTCGTAGCCGAGCTCTTCGAAGTTCAGATCGAAGCCGTGGGCTCGCCACTGCTCGGTGGCCTGCTGCATCAACTCGCGCGCCTTCTCCTTGTCGACGTCGGGCATGTCCGGGATGGCTTCGGTGGCCAGCCGGCTGCCGTCGGCGCTGAGGGCGGAGATGTTGTCCAGCAACCGGTCCTGCGCGTCCGGCGGCAGGTAACCGAGCAATCCCTCGGCGATCCACGCCGTGGGTTGGCTGCGGTCGAAGCCGGCTTCGGTCAGCGCGGCCGGCCAATCGTTACGCAGATCGATGGCAACCGTACGGCGGTCAGTGGTCGGAGCCGCACCGAGTTCGGCGAGGGTCTCGGTCTTGAACGCGATGACCTCAGGTTGGTCGACCTCGAAGACGGTCATGCCGGTCGGCCAGTCCAACCGGTAGGCGCGGGCATCGAGGCCGGAGGCCAGAATCACTGCCTGACGGATACCGGCGGCGGTCGCCTCATGGAAGAACGCGTCGAAGAAACGAGTCCGGGCGGCCATCGCGTCGGGCATCTGCTGAAGCTTCCAGGTGGATTCCTCGGTGTCGACGTTCGCGGCGTCCAACTCTCCGGCGGCCCATCGGCTGAGGAAATCCACGCCGACGGCTCGCACGAGTGGCTCGGCGAATTGGTCGTTGATCAGGGGGTTCTCGGACTTGGTGGCGACGGCTCGGGCCGCGGCAACCATCGTGGCTGTTGCTCCAACGCTGGTCGCGAGGTCCCAGGTGTCGTTATCGGTGCGCGGCATGCGTGCTCCTNAGATAGTCGGGACGTACTTAGTTAGCATAACAAGTATTTAGCCGATCTATCAACTTGTCCCCGATGATGCCACCACAGACGGTTTACTTCGGTTGACGACTCGGCGATCCCGTGCTGGTGTGGGTGAATCAAGGAGTCACCGTGACAAATCCGCGGAACCCCGCCCTCGGCCGACGTTGGGTTCTGGGGATATCTGTATCGGCCGTGGGCGCAATCGCGCTATCGGCATGCGACAAGCCGAAGCCCACGGCAGCAGAGCCCGGCGCCCCCGCGGAGGACCAAGTGCCGGTCACTCCNCCCGAAGACTTGATGCGCGAACACGGAGTACTCAAACGCGTACTGCTGATCTATCGAGAAGGAATCCGCCGCTTGCAGGCGAGCGAACAGCTTCCCGCCGACGCGCTCAACGCAGGGGCGGCGATCATTCGAAGCTTTATCGAGGACTATCACGAGCAACTCGAAGAGCAGCACGTTTTCCCTAGGCTGGAGCAGGCGGGCAAACTCACCGGCGTCACCTCGGTGTTACGCACCCAGCACGTGCGCGGTCGCGTGCTGACCGACCGGGTGGTCGCCGCCACCGGTGCCGGCATGGCGCTCGATCAGGCTAAGCGGGAAGCGTTGATGCAGGACATGTCGGCGTTCATCCGGATGTACGAGCCACATGAGGCGCGCGAAGACACTGTCGTTTTCCCGACGTTGCGTCAGGTAGTGCCCGCGAAGGAATTTCGGGACATGGCAGACGTTTTCGAGGACGAGGAGCACCGGCGGTTCGGGCCGGCCGGCTTTGAAGGTGTGGTCGATAAAGTCGCCGATATCGAAAAGAGCCTCGGCATTTACGATTTGAGTCAATTCACTCCGACCTAAAGTCCGTCAGTGTAGGTCCGCGGTGACTCGCGCGACGCGCCGTCCGATGGCATCGATCCGCTTACGTGCCAGGGCCTCCAGCGGATGGACGGCGACAATCATCGCGACCCGGCCGCGGGGGTCGAAGACCGGCGCGGCGATCGTCGCCACCGGCTGCTCCTGGCGCGCGCTGTCGTCATCGGGCAGGAAGCCAATCGTGGTGAATTCCGTCAGGAGCTGATCGGTGATCTCGCGGACGTGGTCGGGCAGTCCGTCACTGGGCAGCGTTCCCATCACGTGGGCGGCCTGGGTCAATGCCGGCGTCGTGCAGTCCACGTCGAACCCACGCTGACGGGTGCGGGCCAGCACCTTTTCGAGGCGCCGAGTGAGCACATCGTTGGTGGCAGCGCTGCGCTCGATCCAGGCCCGCTGCTCCTCGGGGGTATCCCAGGCGGCGAATGCGACTCCGAAAGGCGGGGCGTAACGGATCCGTTCGCCGGGCGCGCCGCTGGACCGCCGGCCGGCGTCCTCAAACGCNGTGATCACCAGCGAATCGCCGACTCGTTCGACAACCGATGTGGCATAACCGAATTCCCCGGCAAGGTTCAGCGCGGTGATTCGTGCGCTGTGTGCCAGCGGGCGCGCGGTTTCGACCCGCGTCGCCACCACTGCCAGCGCCGGTCCCAACGAAAACGTCTTGTCGATCGGATCTCGATTGACCCAGCCGCGATCAGACAACGTGGTCAGGATCGCGTGCGCGGTCGCTTGGGTCAGCCCGAGTTCGCGCACCACATCGGAGAACCGGAGCCGTTCTTCGGTGGCGGCGGCGAGCAGTTCGATCACATCGAGCACGCGCGTGGTCGGTGGCGACGACGGAATGGCTTGACTTCCTTTCGCGAGGCTTCGTAGTCTGACTTCAGATTATCGAGATACTATCTCGAATAATCGAGAACAGCCAAGCCCAAAGGAGTGCGCGGATGCGTGCGGTGGTGTTGCGTGACGGTCGGCTCGACGTGCGAGAGGTCGCCGACCCGGTGCCGGGATCCGGCGAGATGTTGCTGCGAACGTTGAGTACCGCGATATGCGCGTCGGACGTCCATTTCATGGATCACCCGGAGATGGGGATCGACGATCCGACCGGCCGCTCGCTCTATGACGCCGACCGCGACATCGTGCTCGGCCACGAGTTCGTCGGTGAGGTCATCGGGTATGGACCGGGCTGCGCCGAACAATTTCCGGTCGGCACGCGCGTCACCTCCCTTCCCATTCGGGTGGTCAATGGCGGCGCGGACGGCGTGCGGATCATCGGCCAGCACCCGGAGGCGCAAGGCAGCTTCGGTGAATTACTGGTGGTCGCAGAGACATTGGCCAAACCCGTCGACGGCGACGTATCAAGCGATGCCGCGGCTCTGACCGATGCGTTCGCCGTCGGCGAGTTCTATGTGCGTTCCGCGCGGATGGAGGCCGGCGAGATTCCGGTCGTCATCGGTGCCGGCGCGATTGGGTTGTCGGCGGTCGCCGCGTTGGCCGCCCGCGGTATCGAGCCGATCATCGTGTCGGACTACAACTCCGAACGCCGCGACCTCGCGTGCAAAAGCTTCGGCGCCCATGTCGCGGTGGATCCGGCGGAACGATCGCCGTTCGATGTGTGGCGGGAGCTGCGTGTCGAGCGCGGACTGTGGGGACCGATGGTTGTCTTCGAATGCGTCGGCGCGTCGGGCCTGATCCAGAAGATCGTCGACTCCGTCGATATCGGGACCCGGATCTATTGCGCCGGAGGCTGGTACACCGGCGACTCGCTGAACATCACCGACGCGACCCGCCAAGGCGTCACCATCCAATTCGGCGGCGGCCCGCACCCGCAGGACTGGTACGGCACACTTGACGCGATCGTCGCCGGGCGACTGGATCCGCTACCCAGTGTCGGAGCGGTCGTCGGTCTCGACGAGGTGCCCGATGCCCTTGACTCGGCCCGAAAGTCCACTGGGCCAGCGCGAATCATCGTCCACCCGAACGGAGATGTGAAGTGAGCGAGCGAGAAGATCGTCAAGACATCGCTGAAGTGCTGCTGCGCTATGCGACGGGCATCGATCGCCGGGACTGGCCGTTATTCCGCACGGTGTTCACCGACGACTGCGAGCTGAACTACGGCGAGGTTGGTTCCTGGAAGGGCGTCGACGCGATCACGGAGTTCATGCAGCAGGCGCATTCGATGGCAAGCCACACCATGCACCGGTTGACCAATCAGGTGATCACCGTCGACGGCGACAAGGCGGAATCGCGAACCTATGTCGACGCGCTGATCATGGTGGGCGATAACAACTCCGGGGTCAATGCCGCCGGCTTCTACGACGACGAGCTGGTCCGCGGCGACGACGGCTGGCGGGTGGCCCGCCGCCGATTCATCCAGGTGCGGGTGGCCCCGGTGGGGGATCCGGCATGACATTCGCATCCAAGTACGGTCCGTGGGCGCTGGTGGCCGGCGCATCCGACGGTGTGGGCGCCGCGTTCGCCGAGGGGATCGCCGAGCGCGGCGTGAACGTCGTGTTGGTGGCGCGGCGCCAGGCTGTGCTCGACGAGGTGGCCGCCAGGATTGCCGATCGCACTGGCGCCCAAACCCGAACGTTGACAATCGATCTCGCTGAGCGCGACGCGGCGTCACAGGTGGCGAAAGCGACCACCGATCTGGAGATTGGATTTGTGGTGTACTGCGCGGGGGCCGATCCGAATTTCGCGCCGTTTCTGGCCAACTCGATCGAGACCGCGGAAGCGATGGTGCAGCGCAACTGCATCGTGCCGATGCAGTTGTGCCATCACTTCGCCCCGCCGATGGTGCAACGGGGTGGCGGCGGCATCGTGTTGTTCGGCTCAGGTGCCGGGCTCGCCGGCGGACCGAACATGGTGGCCTACGGTGCCACCAAGGCGTTCGACATGGTGTTCACCGAAGCACTGTGGAGCGAGTTGCACGACAAAGGGGTCGACGTGCTCGGGCTGATCCTCGGCAAGACTAATACACCGGCGCTGCGGCGACTCGAACACAGCCGCGGTCATCTGAGCTCTGAGGACACGGCGCCGCCGGATGCCGACAGCGTCGACCAGGTGATCGCCGAGGCGTTCGAAAACCTCAGTAACGGACCGACTTTGATGGTCGGCGAAATGATGCGCGCCGTCGTGCCGATGCTGGCGTCGCTGTCCCGCAACGAGGCCGTCAGGCTCATGACGCAAGCGCAGGCAGCGGCCATGGGCAGCGACTGACGCGTCAGTGGCCAACCTGTTTGATGAACACGCTGACCCGGTTGATCATCCCGTCGGGATTCTGTTCGAACACAAGGCATTCCGGATATTCGGTGGGCACACCGTCGGCCTCGAAGGTCTCGCTTAGCTCGACATAGCACAGCCGATCCGACGCGTGCGAGATCCGATGTACATCCAATCGGTAGCCCTCCGGCTCGGCGAACACGCCGCGCAGGAATTTCAGATACCGCTGCTTGCCCTCGACGACGTCGCAATAGGGACCCTCTCGGATCAGATCCTCGTCCGCGATCGTGGCGGCCAGGCCGTCCCAGTCGTGCACCGCCAGACACGCCAGATAGCGCTCGATCACGCCGGCGTCCTCAGTTTGACCCATTGGATATTCCTACGCTTGGCGAGCCGGGCCATCAATGCCAAACATCCCAGGCCCCTGAGGACCTGGGATGTTTGGCGATTGAGACCTACAGACCCAGGAAGGCCAGCGGGTCGATTGCGGAGGCAGCCGCAGTCGCCACGTCCAGACCACCGGTGAAGGCGTCGCCCGGGTCCAGCCCCTGGACGGCGTCGAACAGCGAGCCCAGGTCGATGTTTCCGAATGGCGTCACGAACGTGTCGGTGATGGTGTCGCCCGAGGCAGTGGCGCCTGCGATGTCGGTGTAGATGTTCTCGTACCCGCCGCCGAAGTTGAAGACGTCGTAAACCGATCCGACTGTCGGCAGATCCGCGGACGTGCCGGTGACGCTGTCGACAGTGAACTCCGTGTTGGTCAGGCCGAACAGATTGGTCACCGCCTCACTGGTGTCGATGCTTCCAATCTCAGTGGCGCCCGTCCCGGTGCCGTCGTAGACGTTGAAGTCCTGCGCCGCAAGCGGTACCGAACCAAAGCCGGCGCCAAGGCTGAGCGCACCGCCGCCGATCTGCAAAAACGGCGGAGCAGCAGTGAGTTGGACGACAGGGTCGAAGCCCTCGCCGCCGCTCGGAAGGTCCGTCACTTGGTCGGTCAACAAGGGGTCGAAGGTGGTGTCACCGATGCTGAAAGCGTCTGCACCGATGCTGCTGTCGCCGGCCTCTAATCCGGTGAAGGCGTCACCCGGGTTGAGCGGGGCCGCGGCGTCGACGCCGCCGAACAGCGAGTCCAGGTTGATGTCGCCGTTCGGGGTCACCAATGTGTCGGTGACGGTGTCCGGCGCGCCGTTGGCGCCCGGGATCGCGGTGTAAACATTCTCGTACCCGTTGCCGAAATTGAACGCGTCGTAGACCGATCCCACTGTCGGCAAGTCCGCGGCAGTGCCATCGCCAGTCGGGGTGGCGCTTTGGACGACCAGCTCCGTGTTGGTAAAGCCCAACAGGTCCGTGACATTCTCGCCGGCGTTGATCGTTCCGACATCGGTTGCGGCAGAGCCGGTTCCGCTGTAGACGTCGAGGCTTTGGGAATTGAAGAAGGTGCCCTGAAGCGTTCCGCCACCGATATCCAAAAGAGGCGGAGAAGCGGTGAGCGCGGGGATGGTGTCGAAGCCCTCACCTCCGGCCGCAAGGGTGGGGTCGAAGGTGAACCCGCCGATGCTGAAAGCGTCTGCACCGATGCTGCTGTCGCCGGCCTCTAGACCGGTGAAGGCGTCGCCCGGATTGAGCGGGGCGGCGGCGTCGAAGCCGCCGAACAGTGAGTCCAGGTTGATGTCGCCGTTCGGGGTCACCAATGTGTCGGTGACGGTGTCCGGCGCGCCGTTGGCGCCCGGGATCGCGGTGTAGATGTTCTCGTACCCGTTGCCCAGGTTCAGTGCGTCATACACCGATCCCACGGCGGGCAGGTCCGCGGCGCTTCCATCGCCGGCCGGGGTGACGCCTTCGACGGTGAACTCGGAGTTGATCATTCCGAAAAGGTCCGTCACGGTCTCGCCGGTATTAATGCTTCCCAGGTCGGAGCCGCTTGTCGGGTCGAACACGTCGAAGGTTTGCGGAGCAATGGTGAGGATGCCGAGCGGCGTCCCGCCGCCGATTTCCAGCAAAGGTGGTGCGCCGACGAGGGTTGAGACGGGGTCAAAGCCCTCGGCTCCGCTCGCGCTGATGGGGTCGAAGGTAAAGCTGCCGATCGTGAAGGCGTCGGCGCCAGTGGCGCTACCGACGTCGGCGGCGTCCGCCGCGGCAACTGCCACCTGCAGAAACGCGGTCGTCAACAGCCCGCCAGTGGCCGCCAAACCAGCCAGAATCAGGCGATTATGCATGTGTTCTCCTACTTGCTCGGATTCAGTGACGCAGGGCGGGCGTGGGGTTACTTGTGAGTAACGTCACCGGACATTACTCCGGAGTAATATTGAAGGTCAATATAAATTTCTTGGGCAAATCTCAGGTTGGAACGTACGTTCCCGCTAACTGACATCGCGTCAACAGGGCATATCCGACGAAAACGCGTGCCAAATCACAGCTCAGATCCGCAATGCAGCAAACAGCCCAATGATGCCCAGCCTGAGTCGATCCGGAGTATCACTAAGGCCAAGCTCAGTCGGCTACCGAGCCTGAACGCCAAACATCCCAGGCCCCGAAGGACCTGGGATGTTTGGTAGTGCTGGTTAGACCTGTTGGCTGATCCTCTTANAGACCGAGGAACGCCAGCGGGTCGATTGCGGAGGCCGCNGAGGTCGCCGCCTCGGTGGCGGCATCCAGACCGGATCCAATCGCAGCGCCCGGATCCAGCGCTGACGCCGCGTCCAAGCCGGCGAACAGCGAGCTCAGGTCGAAGTTCCCGAACGGCGTCACCAAGGTGTCGGTGATCGTGTCCGGCGCGCCGTCGACACCCGGGATGGCGGTGTAGACGTTCTCCAACCCACCGAGGTTGAGGACGTCGTAGACCGTTCCGTCTGTCGGCAGATCCGCGACGGGAGTGTCGCCGAGCGGGGTGGCATCTGTGACGGTGAACTCTGTGTTGGTTAAGCCGAGTAGGTTCGTCACCTCCTCGTTCGTCTCGATGCTGCCGATCTGGTCGGTTGTCGCGGTGCCGTCGTAGACGTTGAAGTCCTGCGTCGCGAGCGTCAACGTGACACCAAAGATGGTCGGCGTGCCGCCACCAAGGTCCAAAAGCGGTGGTGCACCGAGGAGTTGCTCGACGGGGGTGAAGCCCTCGGCGCCGCCCGCGAGGGTCGGGTCGAAGGTGGTGCCACCGATGCTGAACGCGTCGGCGCCGATGGCGCTGTCGCCGGCTTGGAGACCGGTGAGAGCGTCGCCCGGGTCGAGCGTGTTGGCGTCGTTGATGTTGCCGAACAACGAGTCCAGGTTGATGTTGCCGAACGGCGTCTCCAAAGTGTCGGTGACGGTGCCGGGCGTAGTGACGCCGTCAGCTGTGACATCCGGGGTGGCGGTGTAGACGTTCTCGTACCCGTTGCCGAAGTTCATCGCGTCGTACACCGATCCCACGGTCGGAAGGTCTGAGGTGCTCCCACCGTCGGCTGCGGTAACGGCAGTGACGACGAGCTGAGTGTTGGTGAAGCCCAACAGGTTCGTCACATCCTCGCCTGTCGTGATGGACCCGATCTCCGTGGCGCTGGAGCCGCTACCGCTGTACACGTCGAAGCTTTGGGTAGCGAGATCGGTGCCGTCAACCGGACCACCCAGCGAGCCGCCGCCGATCTCCAACAGCGGCGCGACAGTCGCAAGGGGTGTGACCGTGTCGAAGCCCTC
>JGI12627J18819_10000883_pt1 | contig 10184 bp, 9 predicted proteins | sample TexAe_OM1H0_M2_FD_18819 | JGI IMG/M metagenome (IMG submission 18819)
GGTCGCGAGCGGCCGAGATTACGCGCCTATCGGCATAGGCGGCTACGGCGGCAACGTCTACTCCTCTGAGGACGGAACGGTGCTGGGCTCTTTCAATTACAGCGCTCCACCGGCGGTTACTCCGACGAGCGCATTCACTCTATTCAGCTCGACGCTGCAGGGACTAACTCTCAGCAACAATCAAATCAATTGGAGCTTCGCGGGGGATGGCATGCTGATCACCGCGCCCATCGTCGTGAACAATTTTGTGTTTGTGGGTTCATCGAGCGGCAATCTGTACGCGGTTGATGCAGCCACCGGCGCCCTGCAGTGGACAAAGAACCTGGGGGCGCCGATCCCGGGGCAGGCTTTTGGCGGCTTCGGAACGACCGGACTCAACGCGGGCGATGGTCTGCTGGTCGTTCCGGCCGGAAATACCGTAACCGCTTACGTTTTGTCGACGAACCCGTAATCGCCCGAAGCTAAGTCCGCGGCTCTATCTTCTTGAATCCTGCCGGCACCGTGAANGCGTCGGGGCTCGCGGGATTGGTCGACACCGAAACAAGCTGCGATGACACGGTCATCAGAGCAATGTCTCCCGGCGGCATGGTGACTGCCGGCACGGCGGGCGCGGTCTGCGCTGCCGGCGCATCAGCGTTGTCCTTTTTCTTCCCGAACAGGCCGCCGAGTTTGCCTACGACAGCGCCGGCAAGGTCGCTCGGGCTTTGCGGACTACTGTCGGCTTGGCTCGCTTGCGCTTGTTGCGAATTCGAGTCCTTGTCCTTGCACTGAGTGCCGCCCAGGCCAAGCGTGAAGCTGCTCTTCACCGGATAGCCCTTCACGGTCTGCATTTTCGCCGCGACCTCCGTCCATACCCCTTTGTACTGACCGAACAGCGCCTTCGCGCGCTCAGAAGCATCCTGAGAGAGGTCCATACCCATCTTGGATGCGTAGGCGGTGTAGAACTTGCGCGCTTCACCGTTCATCGCGAAGTCCGCGGAATTCCACAAGTCCATGACCAAGGCAATTTCGCAGATTGCTCCCGTTTCCTTGTCCTGACAGGGTTGTGTCGCCGTCACGGTCACTCGCTCCGCGTCGAAGCCCGCGAACTGCGCCTTCTCGCCGCTCTTGCTCACGTCCACCTTCGCGGGCAGCCAGGTGCACTTGGTTTGATCGATCGCCGAGGGCTGCTGCCTGTTCTCTCCGGAATTCGCCTGGTCGGACATCTTCTGCATTTGGCTGCGGAATTGCTCGAACGTCGTCTCGCTATACTCTTTCTTGTTCATGTTCAGGTGGTAGAACTTGTCTTGATCGAGAAGAACGATGTCGGCGCTGGGTCCCAAGGCGTTGCGCGCCAGAAAGCCGACGAGCTTCGACTGCATCTTCATATCGCTGTCGGTGCGCGACCGATCGCCCGAAATCGTCGTGGTGGAAGTGCCGGACATGTTTGCGAACGCCATGCCACCCACGCCTTGAACTGATGTGGTGCGCTGAATGGTGACGTCGGCCCGCGCCGTGCTCGCGGCAAGCGCAAGAATGCTGGCCGCCAGCGCCAAGGCAGAGGCATGTAGTTTCGCTGTTTTCATGATTGCTTTCTCCCGCAGTGTCTTTGTAAAGACCGAAAAATGGTCCGAATCCCGCCACCCTCGCGTAAATGGCTCGGTCACCCGAGCCTTCCGGCGATTTTCGGCCGCATCCCTATTGGCCATTAGAACAAAAATCTCTGCATGAAGGATGTCTGATGACCTGCAAGGCTCGTTCGGCAGGCATAATCCTCCCTCACCGCGGCAATAGTGAACGCGCAAACCGGGGATTTCTCACCGATGCCCACGCTTCCATCTCTTCAAAAACTCATCTCGTGCAGCAAAGGCACATTCTGCATGCTCCTCGTTGCCGCGGTCCTGGGCGGCGCATCGGCGTCGGCCGCCCCAGCTTCGGGCGCAGCGAGCGATGCGACCCTGGCTCGAGAGATACTCAAGGAAATGATCGACACCCGTTCGACTCACGATGTCGGCTCGACTGATCTTGCCCGCAAGGTGCAGGCACGCCTGCTCGCCGCGGGCTTCGCGCCCGCGGATGCTCAATTGCTGATACCGGCAGATCACCCGCGGGCAGGCAACGTAGTGGCGCGCTTGCACGGCAGCGGAAAGGGCAAACCGGTGCTGTATTTGTGCCACCTCGATGTGGTCGCTGCCAATCCCGAGGACTGGACGCGCGATCCGTTTCATCTGACCGAGGATGGCGGGTGGATGTACGGGCGCGGCACGATAGACATGAAGGGACAGGACGCCGCTGTGCTTGCGGCGCTGCTGCGGATGAAGCGCGAAGGATACAAGCCGAAGCGCGACATCATCGTCGCCTTCACGGCCGATGAGGAATCAGGCGGCGAACGCAACGGCGTCGACTGGCTGCTGAGTCAGCATCACGATGTCGTAGATGCCGGCCTGGTGATCAATCCGGACGGCGGCGAAGCTGGAATGAAAGGCAATCGCCGGCTTTACATCGGCGTCCAGACGAGCGAGAAGATTTCAATGGCCTTCGAGGCGGAAGTGACCGACAAGGGCGGGCACAGCTCGCGCCCGACGGACGCGAATCCGATCTATCGCCTGAGCGAGGGGTTGGCGCGGCTCTCCAAGTTTCGATTTCCCGTGCATCTGACGGAAACGACCCGGCAGTATTTCGAACGCCGCGCAGCGATTGAGTCCGGCGCGATCAAATCGGATATGCTCGGAGTCGCGAAGAACCCACCCGATCCGGCGGCGGTTGATCGGCTCTCGGCAGTTGTGGAAACAAACATCCTGCTGCGAACCACCTGCACGGCGACGCAAATCGAAGGCGGTCACGCGCAGAACGCGCTGCCGCAGCGAGCCCGGGCGACGTTGCAGTGCCGGATCATCCCTGGCGAAACGCAGGACTCCGTGCGCGACACGCTCGCGCGAGTGCTCGCGGACCCCACGATCAAAATCAGCGTGCTCACTCCTGCAACCCCGAGCCCAGAATCGCCGATCTCGGGAGACATTTTGCCGACCGTCGAAAAAGTTGCTCGCCAACTATGGCCGGAAGTGGTGATCCTGCCGCAGATGGGCGCGGGCGCGAGCGACAGCAAGTACACGCGTGTCGCCGGCATCCCGAGCTACGGCATCGATGGCATGTTCGACGATCTGGACGACGCTCGGGCGCATGGCCGTGACGAGCGCATCGGCGTCGCGGCTTTTGCTCAAGAAGTGGATTTCACTTACCGGCTGATGCGCNCGCTTACCGTTCCCGAGATGGAATGAGGCGGGATGGGCGAATTGCCCGCATCGCCGAAAGCGCTCCTAATCAAGCGCAGCAAAGAAGCGATCTAGGAATTTCGCCGTTCCGGCCGATATGCCGACAATTTTGTTCGTCGACTGACGATAGAATTTGAAGTTGAGCTCGGTCTCCGGCCGCCCGTCGTTCCAGTCCGAAAATTGCTTGAGTTCCTTTCGACCCAGCGGTCTTTTCGCAAGGGCAATGCGCTTGACGGTGATGCTCACCCGCGGCGTCTGTCGAGCGACCCCGGGTCTCTTGGCCAGCGCTTTGGCCGATGTAACCACGCCGCGCGCTACCAGACCGAGGCCGCCCTGCTGTTCGCTGGCGAACATGAAAACCGTGTCGCCCTCCGCGATGTTCTTGCCGCCATACATGGTTTTCTGCGCCCTGAAAACGGACAAGCCAATCCGCGGATCGCGAATCTCGGCTTTGATTGCAAACGCCATTCGCATAATGTACCTGAGCAATGGAATAAGAAATTGGGCGGACGAAAAGGCTCGTTCCGCAGAGCTTAAAGCACCCGGGGAAACAGTTTGCCCGTACGGGACACATAGGTGTCATACCCCCGGAGTGAACTGCACAGCAGCGCTTCCTCGTAGCGGATTCGCCGCAAGAAGGCCACCGTGAGTGCGAGCACGGATAGCACGGCGGTCACCCAGGACCGCAGCAAGACGCAGCTGGCCACGAAGGTAATCAGTGCACCCGCATAGCTTGGGTGCCGTATCAGGCGATAGGGCCCATGACGAACTAGTTGTTGTCCCGCCTGCACCATTACATTCCATGTGAACCATGGCCCGAGCGATGCGACGGCCCAGGTTCGCAGCGCCAGACCAGCGATCATTGCAGCGAGTGCGAGCCAGGTAGTCGCGTTTAGAGGCAAAGAGAGGCGTGCCCGCCACACAAGCTCGAACAGTGCGGCTGCCTGCGTCATATACACCGTCCACAAGATCTGCGCGGCTGTCCCTCGGTCCTCCGCGGTCCGTGAACCTTCAAAGGGACTGTATGAGGGTTGCAGCATGTTCGCCAAGATGCTGACGCTTACGACCAGCCAAAGCTGTGCCAGATGCAGCGCGGGCGGCCAGAGCGCCGCCGCAATGAGAAGCGCGGGTAGCCAAATTCCACCGGCCTGAATCGCCTTTTTTACTGAGCGGAGCACTGCTGGCCTCCAATATCTTCGTCGGCTGTCTGCAACAAGTGGCGATACCAGTCGCTTTGGAACAGCCCGGCCGGATCCATCCGCTGCTTGACGGCGAGCCACTCCTTCAGTTGCGGGTGGCACGTCAGCACTTGGTCAGCGCGGGCGTACCGGTGGTAGGTCAGGTAGTAGCTGCCTCGATGCGTGATTGCTCGATCGATCAGGCGAACGAAGTCACTCTTTGCCCTGAGGATCGAGGCGGCATCATGATCGACGTGCAAGTTGAAGATCACGCAGGCGTAGGGCTCGCGTGCCCACGGAAGCGCACTTTCAGTGTCCCGCTCCGTGAGGCGGATCGTTCCATAGATGAGATCGGCCGGTTGGCGCAGGAAGTCACGCCGCACGTCATCCATGAAGGCACAGAGGCGATCGCGGGGAACATACAGCTCGGTGATCATCTCGCCGCCGTGAATGCTCGACCCCAAGCGTTGATCGAGCGAGGAATGATAGCTTTCGATGTACAAATTGAGCTGATGAGTATCGCTCCAATAGCGCTGGCCCGAACTCGCCAGGTAAAAGGCGGAGAATTCCTCGTACGCTCGGGTTTTGTGCCGGTGCGCGAGCTCGATAAGGCGATTCCAGTCGGCCTGTGAAAGCCGCCGCTGCCGCGGCGGGATCGGCTTGACATCTCCCGTTGGGATGTAGCAGGAGAGAATGCCTTTACGCAGGAAGTCGCGGTGCTCGGGATCGATCGCAAACTGAAAGTCGCCATATAGTGCGCCCTCGGCAATCCGCTCGTTCAGCCGCTCGATCAGCCCATCGATGTCGCGCAGTTCGACGACGCGCTCGATCTGCTGTCGCGCGGTAAGCCGCAAAGTCACGGCCGTCACGATGCCGAACAATCCGTATCCTCCGACCACATGCCGGAAGAGTTCAGGCCGGGCGTGCCGGCTGCAATTGACGACTTCACCGTCGGCAGTGACTACCTCGAGGGATTCGAGGTCGCCGACCAGAGGCGCTGCCGTCAGGCAGCGGCCGTGAATGTTGGACGCCACCGCGCCGCCGAGCGTGAGACGATCGGCGCCGGTTTGCTTTTGCCTGATGCCCCAGGGGGAATGCATTCCGCCAGGACGCGACAAGTAGGCGCGAAGGACATCCGGCCACTGTATGCCGGCATCAACCTCCAGCAGGCCGCGATCCTCATCGAAACGCCGGACGCGCTTGAGCCCGCGCGTGTCGAGGACCGCGCCGCCGCGAAGGAACTGCTGGCCGCCCATCGCATGCCGGCCGCCGGCAATGGCGAGCGGCTTGCTTTCGCGGCGACAGCGCCGCACAGCTTGTACGACCTCCTCAACCGTCTTGGGCTCAAAAACTTGAGATACCGCCGTACGGTTGAGACCCGAGTGAGTGTCATTGAGCCAGTAGCGGTTGACGTTGCGCAAGGCACGAAGCCAACGATATGCGTGTTTCATGGCGCCATCGTTGGCGAGCCGGATTGCGCAGGTCAATACCTTGAAATAAGGTATCATAATTCGATACCCAGAGAATCTTCAGGAGCGACCATGCCCAGGCCGACGGCCGGTTTGATGCCCGCGCGGATCATGAACAGCGTCAAACGCATCATGAAATCGCGGCAAATGACCTATTCCGAGCTGGCTCGCAGGATTGAGTTGAGCGAAGCCTCCGTCAAACGGATCTTTTCCCGCGCGACCTTGACGCTGAGCCGCTTGGATGACATCTGTCAGGTCCTCGGCGTGACTCTCAGCGAAGTTTTGCGTCTTTCCGGTGAGCAAACCGGCGATATGCCGGAGTCGCTGACTTTGGAGCAGGAGAACGCGCTGGCCGCAGATCCGAAACTCCTGGCATGTTTCTATCTGCTGGCCAATGGCCGAAGTGGAGCGGATGTTGGCGTCGAGCTCCGTGTGGACGAGCGCACCGTTCGGCGATGGATGGTACGGCTTGACGCATTGGGCCTGATCGAATTGCGTTCCAAGCTTCGGGCGCGGACAAGAGCGGCTTCCGTCATCGCATGGCGGACCGATGGACCATTACGGCGTCTGTACGAGAGGCAGGTACGCGAAGAGTTCTTGCAATCGACGTTCTTGCGCTCCGGCGAAGCCCTGTACTTTCTCACGGCCGAACTCTCGGATGCCTCCTGCAAGGTGTTGTTGCGCAAGATGGAGCGGATGGCCGGGGAATTTCGCGATCTGGCGGACCTNGATCGAACGGTGCCCGCGAGGGACAAGCGCAGCGTGGCAACGCTGCTGGGCGTCAGGCCTTGGGTATTCTCCATGTTTCAGACGTTGCGAGCGCTTCCGAGAACCCTGCCCGGCTAGCTGGTTTCCCAATCCACTTCGCCGCGCAACTCGACGGCAATGCTGCGCAATTCCACGTCCAGCCGGTCGCGGGTGCTGCGGCGGGGCAAACGGAAGACAAATTCAATCCGACCCTTTTCCAGCGAATGATGCTCGGCAATGATGCTGCAGCCGTGCCCCTGCAGAATGCCGCGATAAGCCTCGGCGCAACTGCCGCTGCGATCCTTCGCTATGCCTTCCACCCGGATGCGGTAGGGCGGACGAGTGTCGAAAATATAGATCAGCCCGAAGGTGAACAGCGTGATGATCACGGCAAAATGCAGCAGGCCGAGGCCGGCGGTCAGTCCCACCAGGGTCACGATGATCAGCCGCACCGTGTCGCGCGTCGAATCCGTCGCCGAACGGAAACGGAGCAGACCGCCGATGCCGAAAACCACCACACCGACCACGGTGCCGAATTCACGCACGGCCACTCCGATCACCGCGCCGATCACGGCATACATCACAAAGACATGTGGCATGTCCGCTTCATGCAGTCCCCCGATCTTGCGTCGCGTCGCCGGGTGGTAGCCGATAAGTGCGCCCAGCAAGGTGGCGAGCACCAGGATGCAGAAAGAATTCACCACGAATTGCATGTCTGTCATGCTGGACCAGTCCAGCGCGGCAGCCGGATTATGGGTGCCGTCGAACAGGGGTTGACCCGGCATAGTCTTGTCAGCGGCTAGATGTGTCACGATATTTGTCCCCGATCAACGCAAGCACGCTTTCATCAGATCTGCCACCTTGGACGGTGACCCGGCCTCCTCGAAGAAGTCGCCGAGATAGCCGGCCGCGTTTCGACGCGTCCGCTCTTCCAGCTGCGGGGTCTCATTGAGAATGGCCATCAGCGAGTCGCGGCGACCGGAAGTCTGCGCGAGGAACGCCTTGGCCTCTTCGTTATGCGCGCAGAAGCCGCGATAGCGCCGCACTCTGACATTGGCAACCGGGATGCCGGCCGGCGGCACGGCATAGGGCGCGTTGACCAAGCCGGCATAGTCGAAGTCATAAGGTACGGGAGTCAGGCCGGTCGATGCACCGGTCACGCCCTCGGCACCCAGAAGCCGGGCATTGTGGCAACAATCCGTGCCGGCTGGGCCGGCAGTCATGGCCCAATCCAAGTTGCTGATCATGTACTCAAACACCGCGTAGCGCGCCGCGGCGGCCGCATCCAATTGTGAGGCGGATATTCTGCCGACACCTCTGAGCCGCTCCTGCCCGTTGCGCTTTGCCACGTCATCGATATCCTCNATAAAAAAGCCGAGCCGTGTGTTGGGGGCGTGGCCGTCCTTGAAGGCATAGTCGATCTTGGCAAGGCGGACGTTGAAGCTATCCGGNGTGAGGTCGCGGTACAGCCGGTAGGCGGTGTATTCCAGCAGCAGATATTGCTGGTAATCGGCCATGCGCTGGCACTGAGTCACCAACTTGAGGTGCTTCTGTCCCTTGAAAATGGAAGACGGTCCGGGCTTTTCCGTGAATTCCACACGCAGCGGCGGAAAGGCACACACCTCCTTCTTGCGCCGCGTTATGCCGCGCACCGACAAGGTCACGGGCAGGGTTTCTGGTGCCGCGCCGCCGACCCTGAGCACGCCGGAGATCGGCTTTGCGCCTTTGTCGCGTGAAATCGTCTCGAGCGGTCCCGTGAGCGTCAGGCTCAGCATTTCATTGCTGGCGAACAACGGCTTGGGACCGTCGGCGGCGCGGACGGGATTCATCCAGGACGGGATGGAAAACATGGCGGCGGCGAGTGCCATTTTCAGAGCCAAGCGCATCACGGTGCTCCCGGTTTTGGAGGTTGCGAAGATCGCGCGACGGCATGCGGGATTGGCCGCCCATCGACTATCTCGAGATAAGAGACTGTGCCGCCATAGACGGCCGATATTCCGGTATCAATGCAAATCAGTTTTCCGTCCTGGAAGAGTGCGATTCCCGAGAGGATGGGCGTGTGACCGACGACGATTCGCTTCGCGCCGTAAGCAGATAGCAGTGCGTTCAGCTGATCTTCGCCTGCCGGCTGAATGTCGGCCGGCGTCCGCGCCACACGTGTCTCGCCATTGGCCGATGCCAGCGGCTGCGCAAGCCCGCGGTACCAGAGTGGCCCCTGCTCGTCATTGGTGATCGCCGCAGGGTCGGCGTTGCGCGCCGTCAGCGCGGCCGCTGCGCGGGTATTGATCTCCGTCACCGACAGATTGGCATAAGACGGACTGATGCCGCCATGGACGAACAGCGTCCCGTCCAACAGGACGACAACGGGATTTTTCACGACCCATCTGCCGATGTCGCCCTGATCGCTCCAAGCGATCTGGTGCTCGATGCGCCCGAGCGGGAAGGCTTCGAACCAGGCCTTTTTGATCGCGTCGCCGCTCATCTGCGGGTCTTTTTCGCGATAGGCTGCTTCGATGGCAGTCTTATTGGAGTTGTAGACATTCTCGCGCCGCGAGGCCGATCGGCTGTCGGCATAGCCGGCGTAGTCTGCGGCCGAAACATAACGCAGATCACCGGTCAGGTTCATGGCTTCGTGATTGCCGACCATGGCGATGAGCTGACCGTGAGAGCGGGCTGCTTCTTTCTGCAGGCGCATGAGATCCGCGATGATCTCCTTCGAATTCGGGCCGCGGTCGACGGCATCGCCTGTCTGAATAAGGATCGTGTCGCCGCCGCTCCAATGACCCTTGTTATCGACCAGGCTCGCGGAACGCAGGATATCCCGCCAGGCCGAGAAATCGCCATGAAGGTCGCCGACCGCCACGATGCGATGCAAAGGGGAGGCTGCGGCAGGGACGAGCACGGCGAGCGCCGTCGCCAGCCATGCCAGGCACGACCAAAGACTCCGCAAATGCATCCCCTTTTTGATACTTTCTCCCTGCGGGAGAGTGTTGTCCAACTATCGGTTGTCGCGCAAGCCATCACCGACAACCATTGGGGTCTAAGTCACCGGCATGTTGAAGATCATGATCATCCGGCATGCGGAAAAGCATCAGCACGGCAGTTATGACCGGGGCGTCAACGAATACGGCCGTCCGGCGCATCACGAATTGACGGTGCGTGGCTGGCAACGGGCGGGCGCCTTGGTGCATCTGTTCGCACCGGCCGGCGGGCTGCCGGATGCCTGCGTGATTCAGACACCCCGCTCGATTTTCGCCTCAGACGCCACTCGAGACAGTCCCAGCTTGCGAGCGATGCACACGGTCGGCCCGCTTGCGGCCGCTTTAGGGCTCCCGGTCAACCATGCGTATGCGGAAGAACAAGAGGCGGCACTCGCAACCATGGTGGTCGCCGCGCCTTCTCCGGCGCTGATCGTCTGGCACCATGGCGCGATTCCGCGGCTGGTCTGGGAAATCGCCGGCAAGCTGCCGGGTTGTCCCGTGCATTGGCCGGATGACCGGTTCGACCTAATCTGGATTCTAGAGCGCGCCGCTCCGCGC
>JGI12627J18819_10000885_pt1 | contig 10177 bp, 9 predicted proteins | sample TexAe_OM1H0_M2_FD_18819 | JGI IMG/M metagenome (IMG submission 18819)
CGGTGGTTCCGGCCGAGAACCTTCCGGAAGCCAGCCTGGTCGACGGGATCGAGGTCTGGGGGGTGCGCACTCTGACGCAATTGCAGGGCTGGCTCTGTGGTTCGGCGAGGCTCGACGACCGGATCAGCGCGGCGGTTCCGGAGGCTGAGCCGCACGCGGATCTGTCCGAAGTGATGGGGCAGGCCCAGGCGCGCTTCGCTGTCGAGGTCGCTGCCGCCGGGGCCCATCATCTCATGCTGACCGGGCCGCCGGGCGTGGGGAAAACCATGCTGGCACAACGACTTCCGGGACTTCTCCCATCGCTTTCGAATGGTGAGTCGCTGGAGGTCACCGCCATCCACTCGGTGGCCGGCCTGTTATCGGATGCCACGCCGCTGATCACCCGGCCGCCGTTCGTGGCTCCGCACCACAGCTCCAGCGTTGCGGCACTGGTCGGCGGCGGTACGGGAATGGCCCGGCCAGGAGCCGTCAGCCGGGCACACCGCGGAGTGCTGTTCCTCGACGAATGCGCCGAGATCGGTGTCAGCGCGTTGGAAGCACTGCGAACGCCATTGGAGGACGGTGAAATTCGTCTTGCCCGGCGAGATGGGGTGGCGTGTTATCCGGCTCGTTTTCAACTCGTCCTGGCCGCCAACCCGTGCCCGTGTGCGCCGGCCGACCCACGTGACTGCATCTGTGCCGCGGCCGTCAAGCGGCGTTATCTCGGTCGACTGTCCGGCCCGCTACTCGACCGCGTGGACTTGCGGGTGGAGATGCATCCGGTGCGCATGAGCGCGTTCGCCACCACCGAACCCGAGTCGACCACCAAGGTCCGTCACCGGGTGACGTTGGCCCGCGANGCGGCGGCGCAGCGTTGGGGCGCGCACGGATTCCGCACCAACGCCGAGGTCAGCGGAGCAGTCCTGCGGCGCCGATTCAGGCTGGGCAACGACGCGATGCAGCCGCTGCGGACGGCGCTGGACCGCGGGCTGATGAGCATTCGCGGTCTCGACCGCACGTTACGGGTCGCGTGGACTTTGGCAGATCTGGCAGGTCGCACCTCACCCGGACGCGACGAGGTAGCGACCGCATTGAGCTTCCGCCAACCGGGAGCCTCGCGATGACCGACGCGACGCTGCGTGCGTGGGCCTATCTGTCGCGGGTTATCGAGCCGCCCTGCGCGCAGCTTGACGCCTTGGCGCGCCGCGTGGGCCCGGTAGAAGCGGCCGAGCGGGTCCGACGTGGTCAGGTCGACGATGTGGTTGTCCGGCGCACCGAAGCGCGGCGTGAAATCGACCGGTCCGCAGCAGATCTCGAGGTATTGAATCGCAGAGAGGGTCGCCTGATCACGCCGGACGACGATGAGTGGCCGACGCTGGCTTTCGCCGCGTTCGGCGGCGCGGCGGGGGCGAAGCCGCAGGGGCGCCCCCCGCTGGTGTTGTGGGCCCTCGGTCCGGCGCGACTCGACGAGACGGCGCTGCGATCGGCCGCTCTCGTCGGAACCCGGGCCGCGACCAGCTACGGCGAGCAAGTTGCGGCGGATCTGGCGACCGGGTTGGCCGAGCACGATGTCGCGGTCATCTCCGGCGGGGCGTACGGCATCGACGGCGCGGCCCACCGCGCGGCCCTGGCAGCCGACGGCGTCACCGTCGCAGTGCTGGCGGGTGGGCTTGACATTCCCTATCCCGCCGGGCATTCCGCGTTGTTGCACCGCATCGGCAGCGACGGGTTGCTGGTCACCGAATATCCGCCGGGGGTGCGGCCGGCCCGGCACCGATTCTTGACCCGCAACCGATTGGTCGCGGCGTTCGCCGGCGCGGCGGTGGTGGTGGAGGCCGGTTTGCGCAGCGGCGCGGCCAGCACCGCTGCCTGGGCGCGGGCGTTGGGCAGAGTCGTCGGCGCGGTGCCCGGGCCGGTGACTTCGTCGGTGTCGACCGGATGCCATGCGTTGCTGCGGGCTGGCGCCGAAGTGATCACTCGCACCGAGGACATCGTCGAGTTGGTAGGCAATATCGGCGAGCTGGCGTCAGAGGAAGCCCGGCCGGAGACCCCGCTCGACGGGTTGGGCGACGAGGAGCGGCGGGTGTACGAGGCGCTGCCCGGACGCGGAACCGCCAGCGTCGACGAGATCGCCGTCGCCGCTGCCCTGGAGCCCGCCCGGATCTTGGCGCCACTGGCGATGCTGGAAATCGCCGGGCTGGCCGAGCGTCACGACGGCTGTTGGCGCATCGTCCGGAATCGTAGGCAACCGGCGGGACCGTGACGACTCGTATAGTCGGGGGGTCAGCGCTCAACGAGAGGAACCAGGTGCCCGGTCGACCAGTGCACACCTTCGAAGTGGTTCGCACCGAAGAACTCACGTCGCACATGATCCGGGTTGTCTTGGGCGGCAGCGGTTTCGACACCTTCACGCCCAGCGAGTTCACCGACTCCTATGTCAAGCTGGTGTTCGTGGCCGATGACGTCGACGTGGCGGGGTTGGCGCAGCCGTTGACGCTGGACTCTTTTGCCGACCTACCGGCCGCCAAACAGCCGGTGGTGCGGACGATCACGGTTCGTCGCGCTGACCCGGCCGCGCGTGAGATCGCCGTCGACATCGCGGTGCACGGTGAGCACGGGACTGCCGGGCCGTGGGCCGCATCGGCAAAGCCCGGACAGCCGATGTATCTGATGGGACCNAGNGGGGCNTACGCGCCCGACCCCGCNGCCGACTGGCACCTGCTGGTCGGCGANGANACCGCGNTGCCGGCGATCAGCGTGGCGCTGGAAGCGTTGCCGTCCAACGCAATCGGCCAAGNCTTCATCGAGGTCGCCGAACCCGAGGACGAGATCCCGCTGATCGCCCCGGAAGGCGTGCAGATCAANTGGATTCTCCGCGGTGGCCGAGCCGATCTGGTCGGCGAGGAGCGGGCCGGCGACCACTCGCCGCTCGTCGAAGCGGTCAAGACCGCACACTGGCTCCCCGGGCAGGTGCATGCCTTCGTGCACGGTGAAGCCCAGGCGGTCATGCACAACCTGCGGCCCTACATCCGCAAAGAGCGTGGTGTCGACGCGAAGTGGGCGTCCATATCGGGTTACTGGCGGCGTGGCCGTACCGAAGAGACCTTCCGTCAATGGAAGAAGGAACTNGCCGCCGCTGAAGCGGGTAGCCAGTAGGGCCTCGTCAGCCCAAGCGCCGGCTGGCATGCTCATCGCATGGCATTCGGCGACTACCAGAACGAGATCTATTTCCAGGGCTTGGCCGGAGTCGTGCCGAAGCTGCCGATGATCTTCGCGGAGCTGGAAGCCAAGGCCGAAAAGGCTCTGCCTCCTTCGATCTGGTCGTATGTCGCCGGCGGGGCGGGTGACGAGCGCACGCAGCGGGCCAACTGTGAAGCGTTCCAAAAGTGGGGTCTGATCCCACGGATGTTCGTCGGTGCCGCACAACGGGATTTGTCGATCGACTTGTTCGGGCTGACCTTGCCGAGCCCGCTGTTCATGGCGCCGATCGGAGTGATCGCATTGTGCGCACAGGATGGCCACGGCGACTTGGCGACCGCACGCGCCGCCGCCCGCACCGGAGTTCCCATGGTGATGTCGACGTTGACCGAAGACCCGCTCGAGGACGTCGCGGCCGAATTCGGTGACACCCCCGGTTTCTTCCAGCTCTACACCCCGACCGACCGTGAGCTGGCCGCCAGCCTGGTGCATCGCGCCGAGGCGGCCGGCTTCAAAGGCATCGTCGTCACCCTGGACACCTGGGTCACCGGCTGGCGCCCGCGCGATCTGAGCACGTCGAATTTTCCGCAGCTGCGCGGAAAATGCCTGTCCAACTACACCAGCGACCCGGTTTTCCGCGCGAGCCTGGCGCAAAGCCCCGAAGAGAACCCGCAGGGCGCGGTGCTGCGCTGGATTCAGGTCTTCGGCAATCCACTGACGTGGGACGACCTGCCGTGGCTGCGCTCGCTGACCAAGCTGCCGCTGATCGTCAAGGGCATCTGCCACCCCGATGATGCGCGTCGCGCCAAAGACGGTGGCGTCGACGGCATCTACTGCTCGACTCATGGCGGGCGGCAGGCCAACGGCGGGCTTCCCGCGCTGGACTGCCTGCCGGGCGTGGTGGAGGCCGCCGATGGTTTGCCCGTGCTGTTCGACTCTGGCGTCCGCAGCGGCGCCGACGTCGTCAAAGCCCTGGCGCTCGGTGCGACCGCCGTCGGGGTCGGGCGGCCCTACGCCTACGGCCTGGCGCTCGGCGGCGCCGACGGGATCGTGCACGTCCTGCGGTCGCTGCTGGCCGAAGCCGACCTGACGATGGCCGTCGACGGCTACCCGACGCTGAAAGATCTCACTCCGGACACCCTGCGGCGCGTCACCTGAGCCAGACCGTCGGTCTCTGCGACCGTGAGGTGGTGGAGGCGATCCTCGACGAATTCGACAGCTACCTGGAGCTGCAATGCCTTCGCTCGGCCCATACCCGCCGCGCGTACCTGGGCGATCTGCGGTCGTTGTTCGCGTTCCTCAGTGAGCGGGCGCCCGACACCGGCCTGCAAGGCTTGAACCTGCCGATCCTGAGGTCGTGGTTGGCCGCGGGGGCAGGCGCCGGTGCGGCGCGCACCACGCTCGCGCGCCGTACGTCGGCGGTCAAGTCGTTCACCGCCTGGGCGGTGCGGCGAGGGCTGCTGGCCGGCGACCCGGCCACCCGGCTGCAGGTGCCCAAGGCACGACGGGCCCTGCCGGCGGTGTTGCGGCAAGATCAGGCGCTTGCCGCCATGTCGGCCGCGAAATCCGGCTCGCAGCAAGGTGATCCGCTGGCGTTACGCGACCGATTGATCGTCGAGTTGCTCTATGCCACCGGCATCCGGGTCAGCGAGCTGTGCGGCCTGGACATCGACGACATCGACAACGCACACCGGCTGCTGCGCGTGCTGGGTAAGGGCAACAAGCAACGCAGCGTCCCGTTCGGGGAACCGGCCGCCGATGCGCTGCGAGCCTGGTTGGCCGACGGGCGCCCGGCCCTGGTTGCCGCGGAATCCGGGCCTGCCCTGTTGCTGGGGGCGCGGGGCCGGCGGCTCGACGTGCGACAGGCTCGCACCGTGGTGCACCAGACCGTCGCCGCCGTCGATGGCGCCCCTGACATGGGACCGCACGGTTTGCGGCACAGCGCGGCCACACACCTGCTCGAGGGTGGGGCCGATCTGCGCGTCGTGCAAGAACTGCTGGGGCATTCCAGCCTGGCCACTACCCAGCTCTACACCCATGTGACGGTCGCGCGGCTGCGCGCGGTGCACGACCAAGCGCACCCGCGGGCCTGACCGATACCCGATTTGCCCGCCTCGTAGCGACAACTCGCTGAGTTAGGGCGTCGGGCCCGACGAAGTCGCTCGGAGGCGGGCACAAAGGTGCCCCGACCCGACTGAGACCGCTGTGACTATCGATGCAGCGGCTTCAGCCGCATTCGCGTGGACGCCAACAGTCCCAGTGGATCGACGTAGTCGGCACGGGCGGCCGGGCCCCACATCGCGCCCCAATGCAGGCACGCCGCAACCCGACAGCCTGGATGTCCGGCCAACAATTCACCGATCGCCGTCCCCGCGGTCACCGATTGTCCGGGCCGTACCGCGGCCCGCACCGGCTCGTAACTGGTGTGCAAACCGCCCGGGTGGGCCAGCGACACCAGCTCGCGGCCGGCCAGCGTCCCGGCGTACACCACCGTCGCGGGTCCCGCGGCATAGACCGGCTGGCCAGGACTGCCCGCCAGGTCGACACCGCGATGGCCGCGGGTCCAGTTCGGCGACGGGGCGTCGAAGATACGCATCACCGCAGGTGGTGGTCGCAGCGGCCACTGCAGGCGGCCCGCGTCGCCACTGGCCGGAGCGGCGCAGACCAGCGTCGCGGCCAGGATCGTCGCCGCCCATCGCACCTCGTCAGTTCACCGCGACGCCGACAAACCGGCCAGCCAGCGCTGTGGACAAAGCACCTGGCCGAAGCGTGTAAACTCCTCTGCGCAGCCCGTAATTACGAGCTGACTTCGCGCGTCTGCATCGCGTCTCCCGTTCCACTAGGAGTTCGCACCGCATGCCGGCGGTCCCGTCCAACAACGGGTCCGGCATCGCAGCAGCCGCCAGGGCCCGGCTTCACCCGTCGCTGGGCGACAACCGACACACAAAGGCATACGCATGGCCGTAGTAACCATGAAGCAGCTGCTTGACAGCGGCACGCACTTCGGGCATCAGACCCGTCGCTGGAACCCCAAGATGAAGCGGTTCATCTTCACCGACCGCAACGGCATCTACATCATCGATCTGCAGCAGACGCTGACCTTCATCGACAAGGCGTACGAGTTCGTCAAAGAGACTGTCGCCCATGGCGGCACGGTCTTGTTCGTCGGCACCAAGAAGCAGGCGCAGGAATCCATCGCCGACGAGGCGACCCGGGTGGGAATGCCGTACGTCAACCAGCGCTGGCTGGGCGGCATGCTGACCAACTTCTCCACGGTGCACAAGCGCCTGCAGCGGCTCAAGGAGCTCGAGGCGATGGAGCAGACCGGTGGCTTCGAGGGCCGCACCAAGAAGGAAATCCTGGGTCTGACCCGCGAGAAGAACAAGCTGGAGCGCAGCCTGGGCGGTATCCGCGACATGGCGAAGGTTCCGTCGGCAGTCTGGGTCGTCGACACCAACAAGGAGCACATCGCGGTCGGTGAGGCCCGCAAGCTGGGCATCCCGGTCATCGCGATCCTGGACACCAACTGCGACCCCGACCTGGTCGACTACCCGATCCCGGGCAACGACGACGCGATCCGCTCGGCGGCCCTGCTGACCAAGGTGATCGCTTCAGCGGTGGCCGAGGGCCTGCAGGCCCGTGCCGGTCTGGGCCGCGGCGACGGCAAGCCCGAAGCCGAAGCCGCTGAGCCGCTGGCCGAATGGGAGCAGGAACTGCTGGCTTCGGCGACCGCAACCGCCGCGCCGGCCGAACAGGCCGCCGCGGTCGCAACCGAATCAACCACCACGGAAGGCTGAGATGGCCAACTTCACCGCTGCCGACGTCAAGAAGCTCCGTGAGCTGACCGGCGCCGGCATGCTCGACTGCAAGAACGCGCTGTCGGAGACCGATGGTGATTTCGAGAAGGCGGTTGAGGCGCTGCGGATCAAGGGCGCCAAGGACGTCGGCAAGCGCGCCGAGCGGGCCACCGCCGAGGGCTTGGTCGCCGCCAAAGACGGCGCGCTGATCGAGCTCAACAGCGAGACCGACTTCGTCGCCAAGAACGCGGAGTTCCAGAAAGTCGCTGAGGAGATCGTCGCCGCGGCGGCCAAGTCCAAGGCCGCCGACGTCGATGCTGTCAAGGCGGCCAGCATCGGTGACAAGACCGTTGAGCAGGTGATCGCCGAGCTGTCCGCCAAGATCGGGGAGAAGCTCGAACTGCGGCGGGTCGCGTACTTCGACGGCACCGTCGAGACCTACTTGCACAAGCGCGCCGCCGACCTGCCCCCGGGCGTCGGTGTGCTGGTCGAGTACACCGGCGGCGACGCTGATGCCGCGCACGCGGTCGCATTGCAGATCGCCGCGCTCAAGGCTCGCTACCTGACTCGGGACGACGTGCCCGAGGACGTGGTGGCCAGCGAACGGCGCATCGCCGAGGAGACCTCACGCGCAGAAGGCAAGCCGGAGCAGGCGCTGCCCAAGATCGTCGAAGGCCGCCTGGGCGGGTTCTTCAAAGATGTCGTGCTGCTCGAGCAGCCCTCGGTCTCGGACAGCAAGAAGTCGGTCAAGGCGCTGCTCGACGAAGCCGGTGTCACCGTGACCCGGTTCGTCCGTTTCGAGGTCGGCCAGCAGTAGCATCAGCCGGATGCGACATGTGCACGCATTCGGTGACGACGCGCTCGGTCACCTCGACGCCGTTGGTCTGATCGACGCCCTCAACTCCGGTCGGGTAGGCCGGGCCGAGGTCGTCGAGGCAGCGATCGCGCGCACCGAAGCCGTCAACCCCGCCCTGAACGGCATGGCCTACGAGGCTTTCGACCGGGCTCGGGCCCAGGCGGCCGCACCCGCCCGCGCCGGCTTCTTCAGCGGCGTGCCGACGTTCATCAAGGACAACGTCGACGTCGCCGGGCTGCCGACGATGCGCGGCACCGACGCGTGGCCGCCGCGCCCGGCCGAAGCCGATAGCGAGTTCGCGCGGACGTACCTGGCCACCGGGATGACGCCGCTGGGCAAGACCCAGATGTCGGAATACGGCTTCAGCGCCTCGGCTGAACACCCGCGACTGGGACCGGTGCGCAACCCGTGGAACACCGACCACACCGCGGGCGCATCGTCGTCGGGCTCCGCTGCGTTCGTGGCCGCCGGTGTGGTGCCGATCGCCCATGCCAATGACGGTGGGGGCTCGATCCGAATTCCCGCGTCCTGCAATGGACTCGTCGGGCTGAAGCCGTCGCGTGGCCGGCTACCGCTGGACAAAGAAGTCAGGCAAATGCCGATTCGCATCGTCGCCAACGGGGTGGTCAGCCGATCGGTGCGNGACACCGCCGCGTTCTACCGGGAAGCCGAACGCATCTGGCGGGCGCCCAACCTCACGCCGATCGGAGACGTGCAGCANGCCGGAGCAAAGCGGCTGCGGATCGCCGTCATCACTCATTCACTTCTTCGCGAATCCAGCCCCGAGGTTCGCGAGCTGACCTTGAAAGCTGCAGGCTTGCTCGAAGAGCTCGGACACCGCGTCGACCATCTCGAAAAACCGCCAGTGCCTTCGAGTTTCGTGTCCGACTTCGTGCTCTACTGGGGACTGCTGGCAATGGGCCAAATTCAGCAGAACAAGCGCACCTTCGACGGATTCGATGTCACCCGGTTGGACAACCTGTCGCGGGGCCTGGACCGGCATGCGCGTCGAAATCTGCACCGGATGCCGCTGGCGCTGATCCGTTTGTCCCGCGTGCGCCGGTACACCGAACGGCTGGCTCGCACTTACGACCTCGTGCTGACACCGACGCTGGCCGACGAGCCGCCGCAGATCGGCCACCTCGACCCGACCGCCGACTACGACCAGATCATCGACCGTCTGCAGGACTGGGTCGCGTTCACGCCGCTGCAGAACGTCACGGGGGAGCCTGCGATCTCGTTGCCGCTGGCGGTATCGACCAATGGACTACCGGTGGGGATGATGTTCTCGGCGCCGGTGGGCCACGAAGCCCGCTTGCTGGAACTGGCTTACGAACTCGAAGACGCTCGGCCCTGGGCGCATATCGACCAGACCTAGTCGGGTCCCAGCGCCTCCAGCATTCGCTTGAACTCGCGCTGCTGAGACGCCGACAGCTTGGCCAGCACGCGGGCGTCGGCTTCTCGCACCGCGGCCTCGGCGCGTCTCAGCTTTGTCCGGCCATCCGCGGTCAGCGAGGCCGGCAGCGCACGGCCGGATGCCACCGATGCGGGGCGGGTCACGATCTGCGCGTTCTCCAGCCTGTGCAGCACCGTGTTCATCGCCTGCGGTGAGACATTGCCCAGCCGGGCCAGCTCCGCGCTGGACAACCCGGGGCTCATGGAAAGCATTCGCATGCAGACGAATTCGGGCAGGGTCAGGCCCAGCGGGCTCAGCGCCGCCGCCACCTCGGGCCGCAGTGTTGCCATCACCTGAAACAACAGGTACCCAAGCGGCGCGTTCTCAATGTTGCCCATATCAATGATGTTGACACATATCAGCCTGATTGATATACCTGGGGTATGACTGAAACTCAGAATTTCGATTTCGATTTCGATCCGGCCTACCGTGGCGAGGCTGCCGAGTTTTCGGGTGGCCGACCGCCGTGGAGTTTGGGCGAGCCGCAGCCGGAGATTGCGGCGCTGATCGATCAGGGGAAGATCCAGGGCGACGTGCTCGATGCCGGTTGCGGTGAGGCCGCATTGGCGTTGCACATGGCGGCGTTGGGCCACAACGCCGTCGGGCTGGACGCCTCGCCCACGGCAATCGAGTTGGCCACGGCGGAGGCCGCCAGGCAGGGGCTGACCAATGCCTCGTTCGAGGTGGCCGACATTTCCGCGTTCACCGGTTACGACGGCCGATTCAACACGATCGTGGACAGCACGCTGTTCCATTCGATGCCTGTCGAGCTGCGGGACGGCTACCAGCGCTCGATCGTCCGGGCCGCCGCCCCGGGCGCGTCGTACTTCGTGCTGGTCTTCGACCGAAGCGGGATGCCCGACGGTCCGGCCAACCCGGTGACCGAGGACG
>JGI12627J18819_10000887_pt1 | contig 10151 bp, 10 predicted proteins | sample TexAe_OM1H0_M2_FD_18819 | JGI IMG/M metagenome (IMG submission 18819)
CCAATGCGGTCCGTGGCTTGGCCGGCTTGCCGGCCAGGCTGGTGGGCGGCGTCGCGTCCAGGGTCGCCACCGGTGGGGTTCCGTCGTTTCCACCGAAGACCCGGTTCAATCAAACCGTGTCGTCGCACCGCGTGTTCGAAGCCCGGTTCCACGAACTCGCCGATTTCAAGAGGATCAAGGCGAGCGTGCCCGGCTCGACGGTCAACGACGTGGCGTTGGCCTACGTCGGAGGAACCCTTCGCGCGTATCTGGAAGGCCACGGCGAGCTCCCCGACGAGTCGCTTGTCGCCGCCTGTCCGATCTCTCTGCGCGAGACCGGAGACAAGACCAGCCAGGGCAACTCGCTGTCCGGCCGACTGCAAGCGCTTGGTACCGACATCGCCGATCCGCTCGAACGCCTGGCCGCAATCGCCGAAGCGACAGCGGCAGGCCGCTCGGGGTCGGATCAGTCGACCACGACCCACCTCCTCGAATTGATCGGCACAGTGCCAACCTCATTGCTCGGGATGACCGCAAAGGCCGCGGGCGCACTCCCGTTCTCTGGCCCGACGATCGCCAACACAACCGTGACCAATGTTCCCGGCCCAACCGAACCCCTGTTCTTCAACGGTGCGCGTCTCATTCGCGCGGCCGGTCTTGGTCCGCTGGTGGGCGGCTTGAACCTGATCCACGTCGTTGCCAGCTACAACGGGACTTTGTCGATCAGCGCTACGGCGGATCGCGACGCTTTACCGGACCCGGCCAGGTATGCCCACTGTATGGAGGCGGCGTTTCAGGAGTTGCTCGCCCGCTCTGGCTGATTCCAATGGATATCAACACTATTCGCGATTGGTCAGCGAGGCACTCCGAGCGCCAGTACGGCGACGTCGTCCTGGACTCCCGCGCCAAGGCCGTCGAGTAGCGCATGGATGGCCTCGACGATGCCTGCCGCCGTCGCCGGTGCGTGCGATTTCGCAAAGCGCAACAGGGCGCCGCGATCGTCGTAGCGTTCGCGGCCCACGCCGGTACTGGCCTCGGTCAATCCGTCCGTGTAGAGGACAAGTGTGTCGCCCGGCGCCAGGTAAAGATGGGTGGCAACGAACTGCGGCTCGGCGACGAGGCCGACGGCGTGACCGCCGACGCTGTCGACGTAGGAAACGCTCCCATCGGCCAGCAGCTGCAGCGGCGGCAGATGGCCTCCGCTGGCGAGCTCGACATCAAATCCGTTGTCACGCTTCGTCAAATTTCCATAGACCACGGTGCAGAATCGGTCGGGCTGTGCATCAAGCTTCTGTCCGAGCACGGAATGCAGATTGTGCAGCACCTGTACCGGATCGTCGTCTGAGACCGCCGCGGAGCGCAGGACGTATCTGGTCAGGCCGGTCACGACGGCGGCGTCGACCCCTTTGCCAGAGACGTCGCCGATGAAAAATCCCCACCTCGTGCGGGACAGCGGGAACAGATCGTAAAAGTCGCCGCCGACATCGTCGTCGGACGCGGTGTAGTAATGATCGGCCGCTTCCAAGCCCGCGGGGGGTGACAGTAGCGGCGGCAGAAGTGAGCGTCGCAGAGTGTCGGCGAATACCCGGACGCGCCCCTGCTCCGTCGCTGCCCGCCGCCGCTCGTCCAAGAGCTCTCGTTCGTAGGCGCGGCGGTCGGTGGCATCGACGGCGGTGATTCGCAGCAGTTGCGCCTGGCCGTCGGCATCCATCTTGACGTTCGCGGTGAGGAACATGGGAAGCCATCTCCCGTCGGCCGCCACGAGGTCCACCGTGACGCCGTTGAGCTCACCGCTCATGCGTAGTAGCGGCCCGAAATGGGTCTCATAGTGGATGCGGCCACCCGCGGTGAACAGGTCGCTGAATAGCCTGCCCTGCAAGGTATTTCGGTCATATCCCAACCATCGCATCATGGTCGCGTTGACCCGCACGATTCGTCCGTCCGGCTGTGCGATGAGCTGGCCGCAGGGACTGTTCTCCCAGAAGTCCTCGACGTGAGGGTCGGTCACGCGCATCGAACGAAGGCTGAGATTGCCGACGCAGTGGCATCGGGGGCACTCACTTGGGGGCAATGGCCGGTTGCGTCCAGAGTGACCAGCCGACTGTCCGGGATGTGTTGGTGGACAAAGGCGCCGACCTCGCGCGGGGCGATCGCGTCTTGTGCGCATTCGATAACCAGAGTGGGTACCGGTATCCGCGGGAGGTCGCTGCGGTTATCGGACAGGAAGGTGGCGCGGGCGAAAACGCGGGCGTGGGCGGGGTCGTTGCGGCAGAAGGCCTCGGTCAATTCGTCCTCTAACTCGGGGCGGTCCGGGGTTCCCATGATGACGGGTGCCATCGCATGCGACCAGCCGAGGTAATTGAGCTCCAAGGATTCGAGTAGTTCGTCGATATCGGACCGCGAAAAGCCGCCTCGATAATCACCGTCGTCGATGTAGCACGGCGAAGGTGTCAACATGACCAGTTTCGCGAACCGACCAGGCTCGGCGATAACCGCGAGCGCACCGATCATCGATGCGACCGAGTGCCCGACGAACACGACGTCGCGTAAGTCGAGTTCGCGCACAATATCGACGACATCGGCGGCGTAGCCGGTCAGCGACGAATACTTCTGCGGATCCCAGCAAGCCGGATCCGACTCGCCGGATCCGACGTGGTCGAACAGCAGGAGGCGGAATTCACCCTTGAGACGATCCACGACAAGACGCCACAACCGCTGATCACACCCGAAGCCATGGGCGAGGACGACGAGCGGACCGTCTGCGGTGCCAACGATCTTGACGTTGTTCTTGGCGCAGACATCCACGGCTTCAGCTTAGAACGCAGGAGCACCATGAACTTGGCGTGCATGCCTCGCGCTCGAACCTTCGCTGAGGCGGGCGAGGCTGCCGCGAGGAGAAATATCAAAGTTCGCCACACGCGTCGCACACGACACTAAGCTGCGACTCGTGCGCACCGCCGGGTCAGCCAAAACGCGAGGACGCTGGTCCGCGGTCGTGGCCTCGCTGATCGCCTCGGCCGCGATGATCTATGCGCAACAGACAAAACCTCCGTGCTGCGCTCAGCCGCCGGTGGCGGCCCAGGCGGCCGAGCCCACCAAGACCCCCGCTCCCCCGTTCTCGACGTCGGCCGGCTCAGCGCGCACCGCCAGTCCTCAGGAGGCGCAGTCGTTGGCGGCGTTGGCGCCCAACGCACCGCTGGCTGCCCAGCAATTCCAGGTCCCGTTGCCCCCTGGCATCGCATCCGAGGACCGGCTGCAGGTCAAGACCATCTGGGCGGAACGTGTGATCAGCGTGCTGTTTCCGCAGATCACCACCATTTACGGCTATCGCCAAGATCCCTTGCCGTGGCATCCCAACGGATTGGCGATCGACGTCATGATCCCCAACCATGGCGCGCCCGAGGGTATCGAGCTTGGCAACCAGATCGCGGGTTATGCCTTGGCGAATGCCAAACGATGGGGAATCAACCACGTGATCTGGCGGCAGAAAATCTACCCCGGCGTCGGTGCCGGAAGCTGGACAGCGGACCTGGGCTCAGAAACCGCCAACCACTACGACCACGTCCATATCGCAACCGACGGCGGCGGATATCCCACCGGGAAAGAGATCTACTACATCGGATCGATGACGCCCACGCCGCCGGCTTGACAATTCGTGCCCTTGGCGTTGCGTAGTGGCCTGACCCTGTGGACTCGAAAACGAGTAGTGCACTACTCGTGCACTGATCGTTGCCGCCCGCAATATTTCAACTATGGGACAACCGTCGACGCCCGCTCGTTTCGAAGTCACGCCTGAGGGCCAGGACAAGTCGCGCGCCACCGACCACCATCACCCCGTCGAACGGCGACGCCATCGGCAACACGACCAGTCGCCGGCGACTGTCTTGGAACAGATGCCCGCGCTGGTGGTGCTGGACAGGATTCCGGTTCCCGTCATCGCCATCGCGGAGGACGGCAGCATCATGTTCACCAATACCGCCTTCGCGGCCATGGTGGGCTTCGAGCCCGGCGAGGTGTTGTCGATGCGGTTCGATCAGATCTTCCACCGGGTCCCGGTCTCGGGACCCCTGCTGTCAGTGGTTTGTGCCCTCGCCAACATGGTCGTCGAACTGCGTCACAAGGACGGGTCGAACGTACGCGCGCTGATGACCCGGTCGGCTCTGATGGGCCCGGATGATCAGTTTGCGTTCGCGGTATTCCAGGATCTGACGCAGCGCTTGTGGGAAGAGGATTGGGTGATCACACGCGGCCAGGACGTCGGCTCGCAGGCAGAGGAGCAACGTCGGCGCGCGTGGAGGACCATACGGCCGTAGCCGGGGCCCCGGACTCGAGGCCCGGCATGAACAGCTCCCTGCCACCAGAGGCGCTACGCGAACGGCTTCTCCGCGCGCTTGCCGACGGTGCAATGAGTACGGCCGAGTTAAGACGTTTCCTGGCAACGGCATTCGCCCAGGACGTCGTGCATGAGCGCATCTACCGAAGCTTGGAGGTGCTGGAGAAGCGCGGTGACGTCGCCCGATCCACACCTGGCGGACGCCACACGATGTGGCGCCTCGCCCGCCCGCACCCGCAACGGCGGCGTGACGGCTGAATCAGCCCGTGCCCGACTGGTTCTGGATGCCGCCGGGACCGACGATGCTGTTGCTCTTCCCGGGATTGCTGATGCGGGGCGCGGCGCCGGCCGGGCCGCTCTGCCACGTGATGTGGTTGCCCGTACCGGTCGCGTTGATGAAGGCGACGGTCTGCAGGTTCACGGTGTTCGCGGAACCGTTGACCTCGACTTCGCGGCACGAACCGTTCAGCGTGATGGTCGAATCCAAGCTGACAATCTCGATGGGCGACTGGTTACCACAGTCATAGGTCACGGCCGAGACGCCGCCGCCGATCTTTGCCGGCGCGACGTCGAGAGGAGCGGCTCCGTGCCCCGCGGGCGCGGCGGCAACGGTCGTCGGCCAGGCGCCGGCGAGGGCGACAGACGTCGACGTCAGCACAGCTGCGGCTACAAGAATCCTGATCCCCGACATTCAAACGCCGTCCTTGAAAATTCGTCAGGCACAACAAACCTCTTCACGCTAGCGAGTCCCCACGCGGAGCGCATCACGACGGCATCGCGCAAAAGCGTACGGGCGCGCGCCGTTGGTTTCGATCTGGTAAACCCACACTTGGCACCTTTTATCCGAGTTACTCTGCTTCGCAACGTAACTCGGATCAGCCGTACCAATTGAGCTTGTATTGGGCGCCCGCTGTCCACTCCCCAATTCGCTACCGGATGCCTAAATCAGCATGGTGTGAATGAATTAGAGGTAACCGCGCGCGCCACGCGAGGAGCAGAACGAAGGAGCACGCCGTGTCCGATAAAACGCCCGACGATATCTTCAAACTCGCCAAGGACGAGAAGATCGAGTACGTCGACGTCCGCTTCTGTGACCTGCCGGGCACGATGCAGCACTTCACGATACCGATATACGTCTTCGACGAGAACGTCTTCGAGGACGGTCTGGCCTTCGACGGCTCATCTATTCGCGGATTCCAATCGATTCACGAATCCGACATGCTGCTGCTCCCGGACGCGGAAACCGCGACCGTCGACCCGTTCTCGGCCGCCAGAACGCTGATCGTGAACTTCTTCGTGCACGACCCGTTCACCCTAGAGCTGTACTCACGCGACCCGCGCAACGTCGCCCGCAAAGCCGAGAACTACCTGGTCAGCTCGGGCATTGCGGACACCGCCTACTTCGGCCCGGAAGCCGAGTTCTACATTTTCGACTCGGTGAGCTTCGACTCGCGCACCGATACCTCGTTCTACAAGGTGGACGCGAGCTCCGGCTGGTGGAACACCGGAGAGCAGACCGAGTCCGACGGCAGCCCCAACCGCGGCTACAAGGTCCGCCCCAAGGGTGGGTATTTCCCGGTGGCCCCCACCGACCACTTTGTCGACCTGCGCAACGCGATTCTCACCCATCTGACCAACGCAGGGTTCTCGCTGGAAAAGGGCCATCACGAAGTGGGCAGCGGTGGTCAGACCGAGATCAACTACAAGTTCAACACCTTGCTGCACGCCGCAGACGACCATCAGATGTACAAATACATCGTCAAGAACACAGCGTGGCAGGCCGGCAAGACCGTGACGTTCATGCCCAAGCCGTTGTTCGGCGACAACGGCTCAGGTATGCACTGCCACCAGTCGCTGTGGCGGGACGGAGTCCCGTTGATGTACGACCACGAGGGATACGCCGGACTGTCGGATATCGCCCGCAACTACATCGGCGGGCTGCTGTACCACGCGCCCTCGTTGCTGGCCTTCACCAACCCCACCGTCAACTCCTATAAGCGCCTGGTTCCCGGCTACGAAGCCCCGATCAACCTGGTGTACAGCCAGCGCAACCGCTCGGCGTGCGTGCGTATCCCGATCACCGGCAGCAACCCGAAGTCTAAGCGGCTCGAATTCCGTTGTCCCGATTCGTCAGGCAACCCGTACCTCTCGTTCGCGGCCATGCTGATGGCCGGGCTGGACGGCATCAAGAACAAGATCGAGCCGCCTCCCCCGGTCGACAAGGATCTCTATGAGCTGCCGCCGGAAGAGGCCGCGGAAATCCCGCAGGCGCCGACCCAGCTTGCCGCGGTGATCGATCGCCTGGAGGAAGACAGCGAATACCTCACCGAGGGAGGGGTTTTCACGCCCGACCTGATCGAGACGTGGATAAATCTGAAGCGCAACTATGAGATTGCGCCCGTCAATCTGCGGCCGACGCCTTACGAGTACGCGCTGTACTACGACGTGTAGGCCGTGGGCACTTGNCCCAAGCGGGCACTTTAGCCTTGGGAGAATGAACAATCCTGCACCGGGCCCGGGTTGGTGGCTGGCCTCAGATGGCAACTGGTATCCGCAGCAGTGGGAGTACACCTGGTACCTCACGGAGGGGGACTCCGCGATGAACGACATGAGGCAAAAGTCGAACGAGCTGGGTCAACTCGGGTGGGAGATGGTCGGGCTCGATGCCGATCATCGGGGGAGCTTTTCAGTCGCGTGCTTCTTCAAACGGCCGGTCGCGCACTAACGAGTTCAGCCACAGTGCTTTTGACTATCGCGATGATGGCGTCATTCGTCCGGATCCGGCGCCCATCGCGGCGGGCGCGCATCCAGCTTCTGCGTCGAACGCGCCGCCGCGAGCGTCAACGCGCGCTCACCGTTGATTGAGGACGCTGGGGGCAGGCCCTTCCGAAGCGTCGCGATCAGCTCACGGTAGGGGCCGATGAGATAGGCCGTGTCGCCGGCCTGCAGTCGGGAGTCGCGGCGCGGCCGCAAGCTCGCCGGGCCATCCTGTCGAGTGATCGCGATGACGCGCGTCTGGGTCGACATATGCATCATCTGCAGTCCGTCGAGCTCGCTGCCCTCCGCAACGAGCATGGCACCGACCATGAAGGAGCGCTGGCCGACCCAGAACGTTCCCAGCACCTGCAACCCCATCGCCGCGCCGATGAACCAGGGAGCCGCCAGGTCCACGATCGAGCGCACATTCTCGAAACCGAACCGCTTGTTGATCGCGGTACCCAGCGCGCGGCCCTGGACCCGCATGACGATCGGCGTCTTGGTGTCGGACCCCAAGATCTCGAGCAGCACGATGCCGGTCTCGATGTTCTGCATGTCATCCTGGTTCACCACCGTGACTCCGCGGGCGCGGTCCACGCGCGCCGATTCCAGCGTCTGTCGCATGGTCGGGTCGCCGAAAATCACCGGCACGTCAAGCTCGGCCACGGTCGGCAGATAGCGGTTGTTCTCGTCCGGCTCGATGACCAGGACGTCGTATCCGTCCTTGATCAGGTCGTTGACGACGCGGACACCGATCGATCCCAGCCCGATGACAACGACGTGGCCGCGCATATGGCGTGCCCGTCGCAGTCCGGCCGTTTGGACGAAGCGGCGCGACAGCAGTAGGTCCGCCAGGAACGCGACCAGGACGGCGGTAACGATCACACCGCTGAACATCAACCCAATAGCGAACAGCCGCAGGAAAGTGGATTGTTGGGCGAAGCTGAAATCGCCGAAGCCGACGGTCGTAATCGTCTCGGAGGTGAAGTACAACGCATCGAGCCACGACATTCGCGGGTTCCGGTAGCCAAAACGCACCACGGCCGCCGAGCCGAGCGTCAGTAGTAGCAAGAACGCCAAGGACGGAAATAGCAGGGGATTCACGTCGTCGCGCATGGCGCGCGTCGCATCGATTACGCGCCGCAGCCGGGAGTGGTTGGAACGGGTCGCGGTCCGGGGCGGCACGGTGATCCCGCGGGCTTCCAATTCGTCTTTCAGGCCGATCATCGAAGTGAAATCGCCGGCATAGACCTTCAGATCCCGTCCCGGACATGGCACGACCTCGCCGGGAAAAGGTGAGTTCTTACCGTGCACCACCGCGACCGGCGCCAGATCGGCATAGATCTCGCGCAGGGTCGCCTCGTACTTCGCCTCCGATCCCCAGACGACGAATTCGATACCGGCCGTTTTGAACTGGTGCGCCCTACGTGACAGCACCGCCTCGACGAGGGATGGTGTCGCGAGGTCGGCGACATCCAAGATCGCGCCGGGACCGTTGACGTCGACCACCGCTTCACGCAGCACGTCATTGGCCAGACGTGCCACCACGCGGACATCCGGGCTGTATTGCCTTGCCAATAACGCGATTTCGAGGTTTACCGCATCATTGGGTCCAGCGCAGACGACGGCGCGAGCACGGTGTACACCGGCTCCGAGGAGATCGGCGGCCGTATTGACCTTGACTATCCGCGCGCCGGCGCCCCGTAGCTCCTCGGCGATCGTTTTCGAAAGCGCGTCTTCGCCGGCAACGATGATTTCGCGATGAAATTGAAAGAGCTCGCCCATTTCGCGGAAACCGAGTTGTTTCGCTGGCTTGCTAGGGCCGTAGCTTTGTGTTGTGCGACATGAATACTCCGACCTCTGCTGACACTTGCGATCAATGGTTCATATGACTATCGGCCACAATGCCGGAAAGTGCCACCCGAGGAGGCGGCAGAAAAAATCTCAACATCGATGTCCCGCAATCGGAGTCGCCTATCGCGAGTCCGGTGAAGGCTTCGCCTCTTGGGACGCAACAGATTCGACTCGAACTCTTCACACGGAGGAAATAGTCCAGGCGTACTGGGGGCTGGCCCGAATTACTTCAGCTGTGCCGCACCGGTTTTCTCATCGAGGCCGCGCCGGTTCGATGTCGACCAGTTCGGCCAACCCGCTGATGGTGAAAATCGACATCAGCAGGGGGTGGGCGATGAGATCGATGCGGTCGGCGCGGGCGAACAACACATTGACGGCTGCACTGTCCAGATACTCCACCGCGCTGAGGTCGACGGTGAGCGTTTCGCCGCCGTTGCCGAGTTCGGAGGTGGCGCTGGTGAGGGCTTGGTTGAAGGCGTCGACGTTGCTCAGGTCGATTTCACCCGCCGCGGCCAGAACGAGCTTCCCGTCGGCGCGGCGCGCGGTGTCGAGGGTGAGCGACGTGGGCATCAGGTGATCCTTGCGGATAGGTGAACTGTGGTACCGGTAGTGCCAGGGCTGATAGTGACGTCCTGCATGAGTCCGCGCATGAGCGCGATGCCCCGGCCACGACTTGAACGCTCGGTTGCCGGTCGCGGGGCCTTCCACGTGCCGGTGTCGGTAATGGTCAACCGGAGTTCGCGGACGAGTGCCATCGCGCCCAGGCTGATCGTGCCGCCCGGACTGTGGCGATGACCGTGCTCGATGGCGTTGGCGACGGCCTCTCCGGCGGCGACGAGAACGTCCATCGTCTGGTCCTCACCTACCCGCACTTGGGTCAGCCAGCTGCGCAAGGCGTCGCGGGCCGGCGCGAGTTCGCCCACATCAGCGCGAAACTGCAGCTCCAGCGGGGCTGGATGGCGATAGAGCAGAAGCACGACGTCATCCTGGTATCCACCGGGCGGCGCGAGACCCGACATGATCTGGTTCGCCAATTCGTCCAGTGTGGAGTCGCGACCATCCTGTACGAGGCCGGCGGCGCGCGAGATGCCGTGCTCCAACGCGGTGCGGCGGCGTTCGACCAGACCATCGGTGTAGAGCAGCAGAGTCGCGCGCGCCGGGATCGTCAGGCGAGCTTCGGGGCGGGACCAATTCGGTCGCACCCCCAGTGCAATGGTGTGGCCATCAT
>JGI12627J18819_10000890_pt1 | contig 10142 bp, 8 predicted proteins | sample TexAe_OM1H0_M2_FD_18819 | JGI IMG/M metagenome (IMG submission 18819)
CTGACGAACCAGCCCCGATGATCGCCTCGCCGCCTCGCGCGCAAAGACGCCGCCGAGGCTCCATCCGATCAAGCTGACCTTACGGCTATAGCGCTGAAAAAGTCCACCGAGCCTCGCGTCTATGCCCGCCTCGACGCCCGAGCGCGGACCATGGTTCGGACCTTGCTTCCATCCATGCGCGGCGTAGCCTTGCGTCCTGAGGTAAGTACGCAGCGGTCGAGTCGAAACGTCACTAGCGGCAAGACCGGGCAGCACGAGCACCGGATGCCCATCGCCGCGCGGCGCCTGCTGTAGCAACGGGTAAGCCGCCAAGAAGGCCTGCAGTTCCCAAATCGCACGCACTTCGAGCGCCAGCAGCAGCCGCGACGGCGGTCGAGAACGGTCTACAGTTCTGTCCATGTCAGAACGCTCTCCCTCCCGGTGTTGCGGTATGCCCCGCATTTCTTCGGCATCAACTCGTGATGCCTTTATCGGACGAGCTAGCTCGCTTCAGAGCCCAAAATTGTCGCCCGAACGACAATCTCTTCCGTTTTTTTGGAAACCATCGCAGTCCTCCATCACGACGGCGCGAGCCCGCAAGCCCGCTCCAGCCGATCCAACTCGACCGGCATAGAGTCGGCAAGCGACTGAACGTTTGGAAGAATGTTCGCCGCCGCGGTGAATCCGAAGTCTAAATTGTCGCGATAGCTCTGCAGCGTAATATTCAATCCTATCCCGTGCGTAACGATCGATAGAGGGTAGGAGTGCAACAGTTCGGCTCCATTGGCATATAGGGCCACCTTAGGCCCGGGCACGTTCGAGATGGCAACATTGACCGCCGGGGGAAGTAAGTTCGGCAGGTTCGAGCGACTGTATGCGAGCGAGAATAATTGGATTCCCAGGGGCGAGCCCAATACGATCGACTCCTCCACCAGAGGGGCAAGCTGTCTAAAGGGACTGGTTAGCTGCTTCGACTTCGCCGAATCGGCGACGATCGCCTCCAGTCTCAGCATTGGATCCGCGATCTCGGTGTTGAGCCTGCAGATCATGCCCATAACCTTGTTGCTCGCGGACATATCGCCCGCTTCCCGGGTAGATACCGGCACGAAAGCCGTAAGCGATTTTTTAGGGAGCGCACCCTGCTCCAGAAGGTGCTCACGAAGTACGCCACTCGAAACCGCAAGCACGACATCATTCAGCTTTGTTCCCGATTTGGCTGCGATCGCTTTCATGCGCGACATCGGCAAGGTAACGGCCGCATAGCTGCGTTCGGAGGAGACAGAACCGTTGATAATTGTCGGCGGCGCAACGAATTTCCCTAGGCCATCCAGACTCGGCGCGCCGATCAGCCTGTTACCAAGCTCATTCGCCATTTTCAGCACTTGAGGAAGTCCTGCGAGAAACTTGTTTCGTTGGTGCAGTCCCTCAATCGCCGAGTCGACGAGCATCGACGCAAGATCGCTCTTTCCGGTCCGCGGGACTTCGACCGGCGCGCTCAACCTGTCTCTTTCTCCTAGTGTCCAGAACTCGAGCGACGAGGCCACAAGCGCCGACAAGAAGTCGCGCTCATCGTCCTTTCGTGACACCTTGCGGGGCGACGGAGCGTCGACTTCCCTCGGCGAGGGCGAGGCCTCGTAGATTAGTTGCGCCATTGCAGCACCCGCACCGCCGTCGATGCATGCGTGGTGCATTTTGGAGAAAATTGCGACCTGGTCGTTCGGCAGACAATCGAATACGTAGACCTCCCACAGTGGCCGGGCGCGATTGAGCAACTTCGCATGCAGCCAGCCGACGATACGCTGAAGTGTCGCGTGATCCGAGGGCGCCGGGAGTGCGCCGCGAAATACGTGGCGGTCGATATCGAACTGTTCGTCTTCGGTCCAACTCGGATGATCGATGTCCAACGGGGTGTGGGCCAGCTTCCATGTTAACATCGGCGCGAGATGCAAGCGGCGCCCGATCATCGCTCTCAAGTCCTCAAAGAAATCCCCTCGATAATTGTCGGGTAGTTGGAATATCGCCATGCTACCGATGTGCATGGGGACCTCGGGTGTTTCCATATAGAGGTACGATGCGTCGATTGCCGTCAGCTTTCGGATGGTTCGCGCCATTTTCCGACGACTCCCAATGACTGAATTTGGGTCTGCCTCTCAGACTTCACTCATGACGCGTGCACAATATTGTGAACACGCCATAGCTGTGGCATTCTGACATCGCGAGCCGATCGTCAGCGAAGTGGCCGGGTCATCCGCCGGCCAGATCAACAGCTAATTCGCTTCAGAAACCCAAATTGTCGCTGAAACGACAATCCTTTCTGGTTTTTTCTTGGTAAGAACGACGGATGAACAAGACAGTCCTCAAGACTGTTCTGGGGAGGAACAAGTGGTTTGCTGGATTGCCGCCCGAACTCGCGGACGGCATCCTCCGGCTCGGTCGTGTGCGCAAACTGAACGATGCCTTGATCTATTCGGCGAGCGACAGCGCAGACGGCATGATTGCGCTCATCTCGGGACAGATTCGGCTGACGAGCTTTTCCGTGTCGGGTCAGCCCTCGTTTCTGGTATTGACCTCGCCGGGCTCGTGGATCGGCACCACTTCAGCGCTGGACCGGAGAGCTCATGGCTACGATGCTTTCGCGATTGGCGAGACCGTTCTGTTTCAACTCAGTCAGGAGCGGTTTAATTCGCTGGCGGGTGAGAGCGTCGAGCATTACTCCGCGTTCGTCAGGCTTCTATGCGATCATTTTCGCGTGACGACCCAGTACCTCATCATTCACCGCAACCGCCGTCCCCTTCAGCTGTTGGCGCATGAACTCTTGAGGCTGTCCGATCGTCATGGAAGAAGGACCAACAAAGGAATCGTCATCGAGCTGCGGCTATCGCAAGAGGATCTCGCAGTGATGATCGGCGTTGGTCGTCAAACGATCAATCGCTTGCTGAAAAGCTTGGAGCAGGACGGCATCGTCACCACGAGCTACACCTCACTCACGATTCAAAATGCGGAGGCCCTCCAGCGGCTCGAGGCGAGCGAGGATCTGGACGAAGCGCAACTTCAAAGTCGACGGTAGCGCTCAGGTCGGTTCACGCCCGTCCACTATGTCCTTCATTTTACAGCGACGCTTTCCGCGATCTGCGCGTGGGGTAGAACATAGAAGCGATCATGCTTGACCGCTTGCTCTACAACCGGTGATGGCCAGCGGCTTGTCCTCCATCGACGTGGAGAACCTCCCCAGTCACAAATCCGGCACCGTCGAGGTAGAGGATCGCGTCCACGATATCAGACACATCTCCCATCCGCCCCATTGGATGGAGTGCCGCCAATGCCTGATGCGCTTCGGGCGGATTCATCGGAGTCTTGATAATTCCGGGTGCCACGGCGTTCACGCGGATTCCGGTCTTTGCATACTCAATGGCAAGGGCCTTGGTTGCCGCGTTCAACGCTCCCTTTGTGAGAGAGGCCAGTGCGGCCGGGACGCTGGTCATCGGCTGGTCGACAAGACTTGTCGTTATCGTGACGATGTGCCCGTGTCCCTGTTTGCTCATCAATTCCAGCGCGCACTGGGTCGTGTGAAAGAAGCCGGTTACATTTGTCGATAGGTAGATCGCGTAGTCGTCTTGCGAGTAAGCCGTGAAGGGCTTTGCCATGAACATGCCGGCGTTGTTGACCACGGTGTCGACACGACCGAAGCGCTCGAACGCCGCCTTGAATACCCTTTCTGCCGTGTCTCGGGCGCCGACGTCACCTTGCACCGTCACGATGTCCGAATCGGCAACCGGCTTGATCGACCGCGATGTCGCAACAACCCGGTAGTTCCGATCTCTGAAAGCCTGAACAATGCCGGCACCGATGCCCTGCGATGCTCCCGTTACAACGGCTACTTTCTGTTCTGTGCTCATGATTCCGCCCTTTCAATCGAAGACGCCGCACCTGCTCCGTCTTGCTAAAGAAGCTCAAACTTCGATTTCACTGCTGGCCACGAACGGATCGTATTCCGGCCGTTGCAGGATCGCGTGCAGCCGTCGACGGCGGACGCCGATGTTGCCTCCGCCAAAGAGAGGAAGCGCGAGCGCATCCTGCAGCAGGCGTCCCAACGGGAGAGCATGATCGTAGCTCTCGATCCCGATGACTCGCATCAGATCCGTCAGCACCCGCACCGCCGTCTCCGAACCAAAGACCTTTGCCTCGATCGCCAGTTCCTCGGCGCCGGGCGATTGCAAATCGACCGCCTGGCACGCGCGCCAGCAGAGATAGCGAGTCGCCTCGATGGCCGTCTTTGCATCCGCAAGTGCATATCCCACCGCTTGGTGCTCGATGATGGGATGAATGCCGCCTCGCCTCTCGTTACGCGCGAAGTCAAGCGCGAACTCAAACGCGGCCCGCATCAAGCCCACTGCGAAAATTCCGACCAGGGCGGCCGCACCCATGAAACAAGCCGCCGTCAGGGTGAGCCCTCCGCCCAGGCTCCCAAGGACGTTGTCTCTTGCTACGCTAACCCCTTCGAATCTGAACTGCGGCAAGAGATGCGCACGATGTCCCATCGCATCGATCGCACGCTCGAAGACGAGGCCTGATGTGGGACGCTCCACGAGCATGACCGAAATACCCCGCTCGGGAGGAGCATCGGGATCGGTGCGGCAGAGTACTGACAGAACGTCCGCGCCCTTGCGATCCCAACCCGTGGCCGACGAAACCCAGCTCTTTCGACCCTGGATGATCCATCTGTCGCCGGAGAGCTTCGCCACGGTGCGTACGCCCTCGCCCGGCGGAGGCGATGCTGCATTGGCGCTCCCTCCCGGCTCGGTGGCGCAAAACCCAGCCAATGGCGCTCCGGCCAGTTCCAGGAACGGAGGCAGCAGCCGACTGCGCTGTTCTTTCGTGCCGCCGATCAGGAGCGGCAATAATCCAAGAACCGTTCCGATCAGCGTTAGCGTTACGCTGGCGTTCACCGCGTATAGCTCCTCGACCATGATCGCGGTATCGGTCAGACCAGCGTTCTCTCCGCCGGCGGACCGAGGAATGCATTGCCGCAGAAATCCGGCTGCAATCATTGCTTCGTAGGCGGGCTTCGTTGCGGCAAACCGTTCCTCCGGAGTGCGCAGGGTCTCCGCCTCGATTGCAGGGGAAAGCACGTCCCTTGCGAACCTGCGGGATCGCAGCTGCAGTTCGCGTTGGCTCGCGGTAAGTCGAAAGTCAATGGCCACCGATCTTCCTCCAGTGGAACATCATCAGCCGGGCGGACTATGCCGCTCCGCTTGCAGCAAGCGGATCATAGTCGCTTCGCTTGAACATCGTATGCAGCTGCCGCCGCCGGATGCCCATATTGCCGCCGTCGAAGATCGGCAGCGCGAGTGCATCCTGCAATAGGCGGGCGAACGGGGCCTCATGATCGTAGCTGTCGATGCCGACCACGCGCATGAGATCGGTGATCACGCGTACCGCGGCTTCGGAGCCAAAAATCTTCGCCTGGACCGCAAGCTCCTCGGCCGCCGGCGACTGGGTGTCAAGCGCGTGACAGGCGCGCCAGCTGAGATAGCGTGCCGCTTCGATCGTGGTCTTTGCATCGGCCAAGGCGTATCCGACCGCCTGGTGCTCGATGATCGCGTGAACGCCGCCACGTTTCTCGGTACGGGCAAAATGAAGCGCAAACTCGAACGCGGCACGCATCAACGCGACGCCGAAGATGCCGACGAGTGCCGCCGTGCCCGTGAATGCGGCAGCCGTCAGCGCGAGCCCTGAACCTTCCTGTCCAAGCAGATTGTGGCCGGGCGTCGCGACATTCTGGAAGCCGAATTGCGGAACGAGATGCGCCCGATGACCGATCGTGTCAATCGCTCGTTCGAAGACAAGGCCCCTGACCGGTCCTTCTACAGCAATGATGGAGATCGCTGAATCAGGCGGCGCCGCTGGATCGGTTCGACACACGACGCAGAGGACATTAGCGCCTTTGCGGTCCCAACCTGTGGCTGAAGACACCCATTTCTTGCGGCCGTTTATCACCCAGTTGTCCCCCTCTCGCTTGGCCGTAGTGCGGACGCCCTCACCGGGCGGAGGCGAGGCAGCGTTGGCGCTCCCCCCAGGTTCGCTGGAGCAGAATCCGGCAAGCGGCGCGCCGCTTGTCTTTAGAAACGGTGCGAGCAGCCGCCTGCACTGGTCCGGCGTGCCGCCGAGCAGAATCGGCAACAGACCGAGCACCGTGCCGAGCATTGTGAGCGTCACGCTGGGGTTCACGCTGTAAAATTCTTCTGCCAGGATCGCCATATCGATCAGCCCGGCATTGTCGCCGCCAGCCGGCGCTGGAATGCACTTGCGCAAAAAGCCGGCCGCCACCATTGCCTCGTAGGTCGGCTTGGTCGCAAGAAAGCGCTCTTCCGGTGTTGCCAACGACTCCGCCGCTTTGGCTTCGTCAAGCACCTCTTTCGCAAATTTGCGGGAACTGCGCTGTAGATCGCGTTGTTGCTCTGTGAGCGTGAAATCAATCGCCATAGCGATCTCTCCCTCACTTGGCTGGTCAGCCCTTCGACCCGAAGGCTATTCAAGCGAGGAAAGAAAGTCTTGGACTCCGGCGCCCGATTTCTTGGCCTGGAGTGAACAGATCAATTAGCGCGGCGCGTCAGTAACGGTCTCATTGGGGCGCCGGCCCTGACCCGTCTTTGAGCCGTTCGATCATCCAGCGGCCTGCCGGTCCGGGGGGACTGGAGGCCCGATAGACGGCCGACATCGGCAGAGAGAGTCCGCCAGTCGGAACATCCTCGATCGAGAGTTCGACCAGCCGGCCGTCTTCGAGGTCCGGCTCGACGACATGGCGAGGCATTCCACCCCAGCCCAGGCCGTTCAACAGAAACGCGTGCTTGGCAAACAGATCGGCCAGACGCCAGGTGGATGGCGCCATGACGCCGAACTCACGTCCTGTCGTCAGAGCGGACCGATCCGTCAGAACCAGTTGGACGTGACGGGCCAGCTCCTGCTTCGGGATGACGCCCTTCCAAGCCGCCAGCGGATGGCGGGCCGAGGCGACCATCAGGAATCCGACACTGGTCAAGCGCTCCGCGACAAGCCCCTCGGGAAGCACCGGCAGGGATCCGGCAATACCGAAACTCACTCGGCCATCGATCACGGGTTCGACAGTCGCGCCTAAGGCCTCAACATAGAGTCGCAATGGCGTGCCAGAAAACTGCGCGCGGAAATCCGTAGCCACGCCGGCCAGAGCCTCGATCGGAAAGAAGACGTCGACCACGACCGTCAGCTCGGCCTCGATACCGGTGGCCATGCCCTTGGCTCGCGCCTTCATGCCGTCGACGCTGGAGAGCACCTGACGCGCATCGGCAAGGAGAACGATGCCTTCGCTCGTCAGCCGGGGATAGCGGCCGCTGCGATCGAAGAGAGTGACCCCCAAGTGCATCTCTAACGTGCCGATCGCCTCGCTGACAGCGGACTGGGTACGCAGCAGCCGCCGTCCGGCCGCAGAAAAGCTGCCCTCCTCCACCGCAGCGAGAAAGGTGCGCAATTGATCCAGTGAAATCCCGTCTAGCATCCCGCCGATCCATCGGCCAATCCGATCGATTATATAAAAATATACCGGCTATCCCTGTCTTAGCAACCGTGCGAGTTGGATGCCCATGCTTCCCGCTTTGAAGCACCTCTTTGTTGGTAGTGACACGACGCCTCGCACAGGCATCTCGAAGGAGCTTCTCATGACCACAATCCTGCACATCGATTCCAGCATTCTCGGCGGATATTCCGTCAGCCGCGCACTCAGCGCGGACATCGTGGCCAGGCAGCTGCGGCTTCATCCGGGGTCGCGAGTGATCCGCCGCGACCTCGTCGTCGACGCCGCGCTCCATCTCTCGGATGCCCATATCGCGGTGTTCCAGGGCGGCGAGGTTAAGAGCCCGGCTCTCGGCGAAGACCTTGCGGTCGGCGGGGCTTATATCGACGATCTCTTCGCCGCCGACATCATCGTGATCGGCGCGCCGATGTACAATTTCTCCATCCCCTCGCAGCTCAAGGGCTGGATCGATCGCGTCTGCGTCGCGGGCCGCACCTTCCAATATGGAGCGAACGGTCCCGAAGGATTGCTGCCCAAGGGCAAGAAGGTCTTCATCGCCTCGACCCGGGGCGGCGTCTACACCGGAAACAGCCCAGCGGCTGTGCTCGAACATCATGAGAGCTATCTGAAGGGCGTCCTCGGCTTCATCGGACTGACTGACGTCACCGTCATCCGCGCCGAAGGCCTCAATCTCGGCGAAGAGCCGAAGGCGACCGCCATCGCGCAGGCCAAAGCCCAGATCGAAGCGCTCGCCGCCTGACGCAACTTGCAGCAGGACACGTTCCGATGGGCAGTCCCGAGAGCATCGCGCAACGAGGTGGTTCATGGGTGAACTTGTGGCCGGCGCGTGGCAGCGCAGCGGCGTCGAGACAGTTCTGAAAGGCGGCACGCTTCGGCGCCCGCCTTCTATGTTTCGCAATTGGATCGGCGGGAGCGCGGGCCGGGCGGAAGCGCCCACGATCTTTCCGGCCGAGGCCGGCCGCTATCACCTCTACGTGTCGCTCGCCTGTCCCTGGGCGCACCGCACCCTCATCATGCGGAACCTGAAAGGCCTCGAAGATCTCGTCGGTCTTTCGATCGTGCACTGGCTCATGGGGGAAGATGGCTGGTCGTTCCGGCCGGGTCCGGGCGTCGTGCCCGACACGGTGAATGACGCGCAATTTCTGCACGAACTCTACACCCTTTCCGAACCGTGCTGCAGCTCGCGCGTGACCGTGCCGGTTCTCTGGGACAAGGTGACCCGCAGGATCGTCTCCAACGAATCGTCGGACATCCTTCGGATGTTCAACACGGCGTTCGACGAGCTCGGGGCGACAGAAGGCGACTATTATCCGGCCGAGCATCGCAATGAAATCGATGCCGTCAACGAACGCGTCTACGCCAATCTCAACAACGGCGTCTACCGCGCCGGCTTCGCCGCGACGCAGGAGGCCTATGAGGCTGCCGTGACCGACGTCTTCGAGACTTTGGACTGGCTCGAAGAGCGGTTGGCAACGCGGCGATTCCTCGTGGGCGAGCGGCTCACCGAAGCGGACATCCGGCTATTCACGACCCTCGTGCGGTTCGATCTCGTCTATTTCGGCCATTTTAAATGCAATCGGCGCGCTCTCGTCGATTATCCCGCCCTTTGGCGCTACACGCGCGCGCTCTACCAGCAGCCCACCGTCCGCCGGACTGTCAATTTCGACCACATCAAGGGACATTATTACGGCAGCCATCCCTGGCTGAATCCGAGCGGCATCGTCCCTGTCGGACCGGAACGCGACTTCGATGCCCCCGCCGATTCATGCCAACGCCGCGACGGAGTTTGGCGATGAATGGCCTGGAAGCCACCACCTTCGCGCCCGGCGATCACCGTGTGAACCGCATCGGCCATGGATGTCGTCGATGCGCTCAACGATATCGCATCGCGGCGACAAGGCGGAGTGGGCCATGAGGACGGTCAGATGAAGGAAGGCGGTGTCGAGGTTCTGACACCGCCCAGGGCACCGCCGTTTTCCACACTGTTTTCCCATTCGCGAGGGCACCATGCAATTCGTTACCGCAGGCGGAGCCGCCATTCCGGCGCTCGGATTTGGCACCTATGGCATGGCGCGGCCAGACATGCTGCGCATGATCCCGGCGGCGCTGAAGGCAGGCTTCCGGCACATCGACACGGGCCAGATTTATCGGAACGAAGCAGAAGTCGGCGAATGTTTTCAGGCGTCCGGCCTGCGGCGGCAGCAGGTGTTCCTGACGACAAAGGTCTGGGTAGCCAACTATCCCGAGCGCGCTTTCGAGCAATCCGTGGACGACAGTCTTCGCAAGCTGCGCACCGATTACATCGATCTTCTATTGCTGCACTGGCCGAGCGATGCCGTGCCGCTCGCGGAGCAGGTCGCAGGACTCAACGCGGCCGTCCAGGCTGGTAAGGTCCGCCACATTGGCGTGAGCAACTTCAATCGGGCACTACTGGCCGAGGCAACACGGCTGTCGGTCGCGCCGATCGTGACCAACCAGTTCGAATACCATCCCTACCTGAACCAGGAATTGCTGATCGACGAGTGCCGCCGGCTCGGCGTCGCTGTGACGGCCTATTGTGGCATGGCGGTGGGTCGCGTGTTCGGCGAACCGATAC
>JGI12627J18819_10000891_pt1 | contig 10141 bp, 10 predicted proteins | sample TexAe_OM1H0_M2_FD_18819 | JGI IMG/M metagenome (IMG submission 18819)
CACCCGGCTGCTCCAGGTCAGCGCCCTGCTGTTTTTCATCGGCACCGTCATCGGCGGCTTCGCCATCAGAAACTCGGTCGTTCACGCTGAGCCGGTTCCCGTTGAAGTCCCCGCCCCCGTGCCGCAGTCGGTGTCGAGCGCGCCATCTCCGAATACGGTTTGAGCGCAACCCTTTTCCGTAAAAGCCCTCCGGGTGTTCGCCGACGGCTTTCCGCCCTCAGAGTGCACCCGATATTTTGCAGTTACCTGCAAGCTTGCGTATGACTGCATGAATGGTCTACCATGACCCGAATGACAGTCACGGAAAAGACGACGCGGTCGGTGACCGAATTCATGGACGACCCGATCAGCTTCTTCGGCCAGTCCTATACCCAGATGCACAGCATTCCCCGGACCGAGCTTGAAGAGCTGCAACGACAAGCCATGGGCATCCGCTTTCAACAGCATCGCGAGAGCATCGAAATACTGCGCAAACTTGCTGACCGGCTCGGGATCACGGCCCTAAACGAGTTCAATGACGTTGTGCCGCTGCTCTTCTCGCATACTGCGTTCAAGTCATATCCGGCGGCGCTGGTCGACAAGAAGCGCTTCGACCTGATGACGAAGTGGCTGGACAAGCTAACCAGCTATGACCTGTCCGACGTCGATACCGCGGGCTGCACCGGCATCGACGACTGGATCGACCGGCTCGACGAACAGACTCCGCTGGAGGTCATCACCTCCAGCGGCACCACCGGCACCATTTCGATCCTGCCCAAAGACAAACGCGGCGCGCGGGACGGCATGACGCTGTGGAAGATCTGTCTGTTCCAAACCTTCGGTCAAGAACCGACCGAGGCCGAGCTCAATCCCGTAGTCGATGTGGTATGGCCGAACTTCGCCAACGGCAAGCTCGGTCATCTGCGCATTGCCAACATGATCAAGCGCGGCTTCACCGGCGGCGACGAAAGCAAATTCCACGCGCTATACCCGGGCGCGGTCGACACCGACCTGATGTTTCTGGCCTCNAAGATGCGCGCGGCGGCGTCCCGCGGGGAACTCGATCGGCTCGAGATCGACCCGGTGCTCGCCGCCCGCAAAGACGAGTTCATCGCCATGCAGGCNCGTCAGGCCCAGGACATGGAGGCGTTCTTCGCCCGGCTCACCGACCAGCTGCGCGGCAAGCGGGTGTTCATGACCAGTGCCTTCGGCCAGATGTACGACATCGCGCGGGCGGGTCTCGACCGTGGCGTGCGGAATGTCTTCGCGCCGGATTCGGCGATCCTCACCGGTGGTGGGATGAAAGGCGTTGCGCTGCCGGATGATTTCATGGACGTCATCAAAACCTTCCTGGGCGTCGACCGCATCCAGGTCGGTTANGGGTTCTCGGANTCCAGCACTTTTCACTGGGGTTGCAGCGAGGGCCGCTACCATGTCGCGCCCTGGGTCATTCCGTTCGTGCTCGATCCCGNAACCAGCGAGCCGCTCCCCCGCACCGGTGTGCAGACGGGCCGCGCGGCCGTCTACGACATCCTGCTGCGCGCCCACTGGGGCGGCGTCATCTCTGGCGACGAGGTCACGATCAACTGGGACCTCAAGTGTCCGTGTGGTCAAGCCAGCGTTGCCTTCGAGCCGGAGATAGTGCGCTACAGCGAGAAGCAGGGTGTGGAAGACGACCGGATCACCTGCGCCGCAACACATGAGGTGCACAACGAGGCCGTGAACTTCATGAAGGGGTTAGATCTGTGATCGCTTACACCGTCCCACTGTTCCTGCGGGGCGAAGTCATCGCCGAGGACATGGTTCCCTTCGATACCCGCGTCGGCGCCGCACAGTTCCAGGCACCGGACATGAGCAAGTATGTCGAGCGACTGCCGCTCAAGAGCCCGGCAGAGATGAGCGACCTCTACGAGTTGAGCTTCGACGAGATCCTCGATGTGCTCGAGGCGCTCGGCGACGCGCTGGACTTCGACACCAACACGCACCTGCAGGAGGCCTATGAAGCCTCGCTGGTGGCCAATGTGCTGCCGCCGGAAATGATGCAGAACAGCTATCGCGTTCTGCGGCCGTTGTTTTCCCGGGACAATGTCACCGAAATCGCCGACAGCCAGGTGGGCCTGGACTACCTCAACGGATGGGTCCCGCACACATTGCACGACGGCCGCGAACTGCGGGTGCGCGCCTTCGGATCCCGAGTGCTGCATATCCCCGCCGGCAACGGTGGATTGGTCTCGGCGGTGACCATCTTGCGATCGGTGATCACCCGATCGGACGTGATCATCAAGGCGCCGTCCAACGATCCACTGACCGCGGTCGCCATCGCCCGCACGTTGGCTGATGTCGCGCCAAACCACCCGATCACCAGGCATCTGGCCGTCGGGTATTGGAAAGGCGGCGATCTGGCTGTCGAGGAAGCCCTCTACCAACCTCAGCACATCGAAAAGATTGTGGCGTGGGGCGGGCTGGCGTCGGTCAAGCACGTAACCCGTTACATCCAGCCCGGTTTGGAGCTGATTGCGCTGGACCCCAAGCGCAGNGCCACCATCATCGGGCACGAGGCTTTCGATGACGACGACACGATGCGCGAAGTGGCCCGTCGCGCCGCGACCGACATCGGCGTCGCGAACCAGGAGGGGTGTGCCAACGCACGAGTCATCTACGTGCTCAGCGGGACCGATGCCGACGGTCTCGCGAAGGCGAACCGGCTCGGCGAATTGATCTATCGTGAGTTGGTCTCGCTGCCCGCGGTCATCAGCACCCCACCGCGCTACCCCAACCGTGAGCTGCTCGACCACGTGGAGTCGTCACGTATGACCGACGACTTTTATCGCGTGATCGGCGGCGAGCAGCGTGAGGGGGCGATCGTCGTCTCCCAGTTTGACGAGCCTGTCGATTATTCACCGATGCTGTCCGGGCGGGTCGCCAATATCGTGCCGGTGGACAGCATCGACAAGGTCACCGCCGCGGTGAACGCCTACACTCAGACCATCGGCATCTACCCCGAGTCCCTTAAACGCCAGCTGCGAGACACGCTGCCGCTGTTCGGCGCTCAACGGCTGACCAGCCTGGGCTACGCGTGCAATGTGGCGATCGCCGCGCCCCAGGACGCCATCGAGCCGATCAGGCGGATGTGCAAGTGGGTCGTCGACGAGGAATGCGAGGCAGGCGTCGTCATCCCGCTGTGGAAGCTCACACCCGCATGACCGAATCGCGCAGTGCCCTGGACATCGTTGAGGGCATTGACCTATCCGGCAAGGTGTGTGTGATCACCGGGGCCTCGTCGGGGTTGGGCCGCGAATCGGCGCGTGCGCTGGCCGCCGCGGGCGCGCAGGTGATCCTGGCCGCACGCAACACCGAGGCGTTGGCCGAGACGGCCCGCTGGATCCAGGCCGAGGTACCCGACGCGCGAACCTCGACGGTGCATCTCGACCTCACCTCGCTGGCCAGCGTGCGCACCGCGGCCACCGAGATCCGCGAGACCACGTCGGCAATTCATATCTTGATGAACAACGCCGGCGTCATGTTCACGCCCTTCAGCCGCACCCGGGATGGCTTCGAAATCCAAATCGGCACCAATCATTTCGGGCACTTCGAACTCACCCGACTGCTCACTCCGCAGCTCGCCGCCGCGCAGGGCGCCCGGCTGGTCATCCTCTCCTCCGGGGGCCACGCGCTGGGCGACGTCGACCTCGACGATCCCAACTGGGAGCGTCGCGAGTACGACAAGTTCGTCGCCTACGGCGCGTCCAAGACCGCGAACATCCTGCACGCGAAAGAAGCCGACGGACGCCTACAGGAGTTGGGAATCCGTGCCTATGCCGTTCACCCGGGCACGGTGGCCACCTCGCTGGCTCGGTACATGTCGAAATCCGACTTCTCTCAACTGCGCAAATTTGCCGTCGCCAATAGCGCCGGACGCGGCGAATCATCCGATGGCTACCTGGATTTCACCACGCCCGAGTACGGTGCGGCCACCCAGGTCTGGGCCGCGGTCAGCCCGGAACTCGCCGACCAGGGCGGGCTCTACGTCGAAGACTGCGGCATCAGCGAAACGCTTACACCCTATGCACACGACGCCGAGCACGCTGCCGACTTGTGGGCTCTCTCCGAGAAGCTTTGTGCGGCAACGTGAACAGGCACGAGCGGCGAAAGCTCGAGGTGCGCGAGAAGATCCTCGCTGCCGCCTTCGATCTGTTTCTCGCCCAAGGCGCTGCGGCCACCACCATCGAAGAGATCTGCGAGCGCGCCGACGTAGCCAATCGAACGTTCTTCAACCACTTCGCCACCCGTCAGGACATGATCCGCGCGTTGGCGGAGCGGCGACTGGTCAACCTGCACGACGTGTTCTTCGATCGCGGCGACGAGGCAATTCCGGCCCGCCTTATCGGTGTGTTCGACGACATCGCGGCGGCGCTAAGCCAATCCGGCGACACCTATCGCGAGCTGATCGGAGAAATGCTGGCCACCACCGGCTANGGCATCCAGCGCGGNTTCAACCTGCACGACACCTTCGTCGAACTCGTCAAGGAAGGCGTCGCCCGCGGCGAGGTCAGCACCNGACACGACGTGGAAACGTTGGCCGACATCATCGTTGGCGCGCTGTCCGGCGGCATNGTCAACTGGACGGTCGACCGGACCTATTCGCTGGAGACCAATCTGCACAATCTCGGTATCGCGCTGGCAGAACTGCTCACGGCGTAACCAGAGCCGCCTCCGGGTCGTCTCCGTCGAACCGAATGCGCAGCAGGGCCTGACTCTGCGCCGCGGTGACGAACAGCTCGTCGCGGCCTTCGCCGCCAATGCAGATGTTGGTAGGAAGCGATCCGGCCGGCAACCCGACCTGCCCGATACGCCGACCCGCCGCGTCGACGATGTCGATCCGGTCAGCCCCGGTAAGTGCCACCCAGTAGTCGCCGCGGGCGCTGACAGCCATGCCGTCGGGCCAGCCGTTGACGAATGTATGCACAAGATCCGGTGCACCGTACGCACCGGCGCCGTAGGACAGTAGCTGTGACGACAGCGTCGCTGTCACAAGCAATTTCGACCCGTCGGGATCGAAGCCCAGCCCGTTGATGAACACCGGTCCGTCGTCGAGGATCTGTCGGGTTTCACCAGAGGCGACGTCGGTGGCATAGACGTGGCCCGGTGGCCCGGCATCGGGGGTGCTGATGTCAAACTCCCCGCGAGTGTCGGTGATCCATAGCCGCCCGTCCGGACCGAACGTCAGATCGTTCGGGGCGCCCAGTCCCTCGACGAGATAGTCAACCTGCGTGCCGCTGATCACTTGAACACCGGGCTCCGCGGAACCGCTTGCGCCCCAAGCGCCGCCGTTTTGTGCCACGTACAACGTGCCGTCGGCGCCGCGCGCCAGGCCGTTGGGCCCACCACCGGTGTCGATGCGTTCCAACGGACCATCGGACGGGTCGACAATGTAGACGCAGCCATGGCTGATAGAGGTCAGCGCCACGCGTCCATCCGGGAGCCACACCGGACCCTCGGTGAACCCGAGCCCGTCTGCGATCACGTCGATATGCATGCTCACGACTCCGGCTGCGGTGATGGCAGGGGCGTCCAGTCGGCCGACAGCCGCGAACTGAACCGCGGCGACCGCCGATCGAGGAAGGCGGCGACTCCTTCACGGGCATCGACGGTACCCATCACGCGATGGTGCAGCTGCGTTTCCAGCGACGCGACCTGTCTCGGGGTGTAGTGGTTGATCGCGCTGTCCCACAGCAGTCGCTTGCACAACGCCGCCGACATCGGCGCCACATTGGTCGCAATGTCGCGGGCCATCTCCACGGCGTGCTCGAGCACCTGCCCGGCGGGCAACGCCTTGTTGGCGATACCGAACGCGACGGCCTCGGCCCCATCGAAGGTTCGTCCGGTAAGCAACACCTCGGCAGCCACTCCCAGGTTCGTCAGCTGTGTCAATGTCCAGTGCGACATGCAGTCCGGTATCACTCCCCGACGAACTTGCACTACACCGTATTTCGCGTCTTCGACGACGATCCGGATATCCGCCTGCAGCGCGATGGTAAGGCCGATGCCAATCGCGTGGCCGTTGAGTGCGGCGATCACCGGCTTGCGCAATTCGAAGGCAGCCGGGTTGATCGGCGATGCGGAGAACGCGATATCGTCCGTCGGGGCGTCGAACGGCGAGGCGCTACCGGAGAAATCCGCTCCGGCGCAGAACGCCCGGCCCGCACCGGTGACCACGATGGCCCGGACGTCGTCGTCCTCGTCGCAGTCCCGGTATGCCCGGCTCAGCAGCGCGCCCATGTCCGCGGTGTAGGCGTTGAGATGCTCGGGGCGGTTGAGCGTGACCACCGCCACACCCGCGTCGACGTCAACCAGCACATCGGTGCCCACGCGTCGAAGTACACCACGCCACCTCGGCTAAGCGCATGGTTTGCAACTTCATTAGCCTGGTTTTATGGCGCGGACTCACGACGACAGCTGGGACATCACCGAGAGCGTCGGTGCGACGGCGCTTGGTGTGGCGATGGCGCGCGCCGCTGAATCCGATTGCGACTGTCCCCTCTTCACCGACCGCTATGCGCAGTTCTTCATCGACGCGGCAACCGAGCGTGGCTGGGATTCGTCTGGCGTCGCCAAACGACTGCCGATCATGCGGGGCTACGCCGCCGCGCGCACCAAGTGGTTCGACGAGTTCTTCATCGCCGCCGGCGCCGGCGGCATCGACCAGGCCGTGATTCTGGGCGCCGGCCTCGACGCCCGGGCCTGGCGGCTGCCGTGGGTCAACGGCAGCGTCGTTTATGAGATCGACCAGCCGCAGCTGCTGGCCTTCAAGGCTGAGACGCTGGCCGCACGGGGTGTTCGGCCCACAGTCCGGTTGCAGGCAGTGCCGATTGATCTGCGGTCGGATTGGCCGACGGCGTTGCGCGACGCCGGATTTGATCCGTCGGCGCCGACGGCGTGGTCCGCTGAAGGACTGCTGCCTTACTTGCCGGCAACCGGACAGGATCTGTTGTTCGAGCGGATCGACACGCTCAGCGCCCGTGACAGCCGGATCGGCGTCGAGGCCCTCAGCCCGAGCTTCTTCGACCCCGAATACCTCGAGCGGCGCCGCCAATATTTACGCGGGGACGGGCCCGACATTCCCGATCTGTGGTTCATCGAGGAACGCACCGACCTGAAGACATGGCTGGCCGGACGAGGCTGGGCGGTCACCTCGATCGAGGCGCCGAAGCTGATGGAACGCCACGACCGGCGGCCGGCACCCGAGCTGGAGGATCTCGCACCGCGCAGCGTGCTCATCGAGGGCCGGCTGAACATCAGCAGGGGCCTCGGCTAGCGGATCACTCGGAAAGCTGGAATTCGATCACCGCCGCAACGGAATCCACCGCTTCGCTCAGCGCGGAGAGTCGCTCGGCGGCCGACGGCGCGGCCAGTACGGAGTAGCGGTCTGCCGCGCCGATCGGGACGCGCGCCGCCAACGCATACAGCCGCGCACCCGGATCGACCGTGTCAGGGGCGGTACCCAGCACCACATCCCGATCAGGCAACGAGAAGTCGCGGGCCGCTGCGATCCGCTCGAACAACGCCATCACCCGGTCTTCGAGCTCCTCCAGTTGGCGGGCGGTGACCGGTTCGCCTGGCTCGTCCGGCCAGGCCTGCACCATGGCGCGCGGGTAGGGATCGTCGGGCAACCAATCGCACACCCGGATCCGTTCGCCCGTCTGGCAACGCAGCACGAATCGCCCTGAGCCGGCCAGGTCCACGCAGTCGGTGATCCTGGCAACCGTGCCGACGTCGCAGCGCACATCGCCGCCGCCGACCTCGCGGCCGTGCGAGATCAGCACGACGCCGAAGCGAGGATCGTCGTCGCGCATGCAGTCCCGGATCAGCGCGGTGTAGCGAGGTTCGAAGATTTGCATCGGCAGATCCTCGTCGGGCAGCAGCGCCGACTGGAGTGGGAACATCGCCATCGGAAGGGGTGTCGCCATTAGATATCCAGCTCACCGACCAGCGCGTCGACAACGGCGCGCAGGTCTCCGTCGTGCTCTTCGGCCACCCGCCGCTGTCGCTGATACGACGCGCCCAGCCGCCAGATATCAGCAACCGAGGCCAGCTCGTCGGCGCACTGCAACGATTTCGCGACCGGCTCCAGCCGGTTCAACAGGTCGGACACGTCATCGGTGACCAACCGTTCGTTGCTTTCGGCGTCGAGAATGATTACCGCATCCAGCCCGTAACGTGCTGCGCGCCATTTGTTTTCCTGAACATGCCAGGGCGGCATGGTCGGCAGCGGCTCACCAGCATCGAGGCGCCGGTCAAGGTCGACGATCAAGCAATGCGTCAACGCCACCAATGCGCCGAGCTCGCGGAGGTTAGACACACCGTCGCAGATCCGCACCTCGAGAGTGCCGAGATGCGGCGAAGGCCTGATATCCCAACGTATCTCGTCCATATGATCGATGATGCCGGTCTTTTTCTGGTCGTAGACGAAACCTTCGAACTGCGCCCAGGACTGAAAGTGGAAAGGCAACCCGGCGGTGGGTAACTGCTGAAACATCATCGCCCGATTGCTCGCGTAGCCGGTGTCCTCCCCAACCCACCACGGTGACGACGCCGACAACGCCAGCAGGTGCGGGTAGTAGTTGAGCAGTGCCGTCATGATCGGCATCACCTTGTGCGCCGAGGAGATCCCGACGTGGACGTGCACGCCCCAGATCAGCATCTGCCGGCCCCACCATTGGGTGCGCTTGATCAGCTCGGCGTAACGCGGTGCGTCGGTGAGCTTTTGGGTGGACCACCGCGCGAACGGGTGCGTACCCGCGCAGAACAGCTCCATGCCGCGGTCCCGGACAATCCGACGGGCCGGCGTCAGCGTCTCGCGCAAATCCTCCATCGCCTGCCCGGTGCAGTCACACACACCGCTGACCACCTCGACGGTGTTACGCAGCAATTCCTTGTGCACGCGCGGGTTTTCGCCGATCTCGGCGATGACAGCCGTGGCTTCGTTGCTCAGGTCGCGGGTCTGCGCGTCGACGAGCGCGAACTCCCACTCCACCCCGATCGTCGGTCGGGGTGAGCCGTCGAAGTCGATATGGGCACTTGCCCTACCGGTGGGCCCGCTAGCCGGCACCAATGACACCGCACGCCACCCGCTTGCCAGCGTCACCGGTGGACATCGTCGTCTGGTCGGGGCCTGGTGCTCCGTTTGCCTGGGTGTAGCGATCCCCCGGGATGTTGCCGAAATTGTCGGCTCCCGCGTGAATCATGATCGAGGTCCCCTGGCCGGCCAACAGCTGGTCCTTGGTGAACGCGTCGGTCGTCGTCACCAACAGCGCTGCGCCGTCCTCGCGGACTTCCAGCGAGGTCAGGTCGCCGCTCGAGGGCTCGCCCTGATGCCCCGGCGCCTGGAAATGCCCTCCGGCGGAAAGGAAGTCGCCCGGCGCACCCCCGGTGGGGGCAACCGAGTTGGCCTCACACTTGCCCACCGAGTGGATGTGTACGCCATGGAATCCCGGCGCCAGCGCGCCCTGTCCCGTCGTCTCGAGGGTGATCGTCACGTAGCCGTCGGCGAACTCGAATTTGGCCGTCGCAACCTTCGCGCCGCCAGGCGCGATCAGCTGGGTGGTCAGGCTGTTTGGACCCACCGGCCCACCCTTCTGCTGCGACTCCGACGGCGACGGCGATCCGGTCCAGATCGCCGGCGTGGTTCCGGGTGAGGTCGCCGGTGGCTGGTTCGGTTTGCACGAACTCAACAGCGCGACCGAAGCCGCGAGCGGAACCAATGCGGAGACAGCGGCAACTTTGCGACGGGTGGCGGGCTTAACCATGTGGAGAGCCTATCCCGGCGACGATGCGGCCCGGCGGCACTTCGCTTCTTGTCGGAGGGTCACGGCATAGTCGAATGTATGTTCGAGCAGTCGACGTCGTCGCCGGAGGTGATCGCCCGGTTCGACGAGCTCTTCGAGCGGCATTATCCAGCGACCACGCCGGAGTCGGCGGCCCTGCTGGATCGGATCTGCACGTCGTGGCGGACCGAGAACCACGCTGCGGCCGCGTCATTGGCGGCGATCGGTGAATTGTTCGGCTACCGCTTGGCGCGCTGCTCGGACACCGAGGAGTGGGCGATCGACACCGAGGAGGCGGTCGCGGCGGAAGTGGCCGCGGCGCTGCGGATCAGCCAGGG
>JGI12627J18819_10000892_pt1 | contig 10138 bp, 7 predicted proteins | sample TexAe_OM1H0_M2_FD_18819 | JGI IMG/M metagenome (IMG submission 18819)
ATCAAGCTGCTGATGAAGCAAGGCCATATGGCGCAGATCAACGATGTGATCGACGCCGACACCGCCCAGCTCTTGGCCGAGGAACTGGGTCACACCGTTAAGCGCGTGGCTGAATCCGACGTCGAGGAGGGCCTCTTTGACGTCGCCGACGATCCGGCCTCGCTCGTTTCGCGTCCCGCGGTGGTGACCGTGATGGGCCACGTCGACCACGGCAAGACCTCGCTGCTCGACGCCATTCGTTCGACCGAAGTGGCGGCAGGTGAAGCCGGCGGCATCACCCAACACATCGGCGCCTATCAGGTGACTTCGCCCTCGGGCAACAAGATCACCTTCATCGACACGCCTGGTCATGCCGCCTTCACTGCCATGCGCGCGCGCGGCGCCAAGGTGACCGACATCGTCGTGCTCGTGGTCGCGGCCGACGATGGCGTCATGCCGCAGACGGTCGAGGCCATCAACCACGCCAAGGCGGCGAAAGTGCCGATGATCGTGGCGATCAACAAGATCGATCGGCCCGACGCCAAGCCGGAGCGCGTGCGCACCGAATTGCTGCAGCACGAGGTGCAGGTGGAAACGCTCGGCGGCCAGGTGCTCGACGTCGAGGTGTCCGCGACCAAGAAACTCAACATCGAGCGGCTGCTCGAAACCATCGGCTTGCAGTCGGAAATCCTCGATCTCAAGGCCAATCCGAGCCGTCCGGCCGAAGGCACCGTGATCGAGGCCAAGCTCGACCGCGGCCGCGGACCGGTTGCGACCGTGCTGGTGCAGCGCGGGACGCTGCGTGTCGGCGACCTCGTGGTGGCCGGCGCCGATTGGGGCCGTGTGCGCGCGCTGGTCTCCGACACCGGCACGCCGGTGGAAACCGCGGGGCCATCTACTCCGGTGGAGGTTCTCGGCTTCAACGGCACGCCCGAGGCCGGCGATCGCTTGGCGGTCGTGCAGACGGAGGCGCGCGCCCGCGAGGTCACCGCCTATCGTGCCCGCCAGCGGCGCGACAAGATGGCCGCGCGCGCGACCGGCATGCGCGGCTCGCTCGAGCAGATGATGAGCCAGCTCAAAGCCGCCGGCCGCAAGGATTTGGCGCTGATCATCAAGGCCGATGTGCAGGGTTCGCTGGAAGCGGTCATCGGCGCGATCGAGAAGCTCGCCACCGACGAAGTCGGCGCGCGTGTGATCCACTCCGGTGTGGGCGGCATCACCGAGTCCGACGTGACGCTGGCGGAGGCGTCGGGCGTGCCGATCCTCGGCTTCAACGTGCGCGCCCACAAGGAAGCGCGCGAAGCGGCCGAGCGCGCCGGCATCGAGATCCGCTATTACAACATCATCTACGACCTCGTGGATGACGTGAAAAAGGCGATGTCCGGCCTGCTGGCGCCCACCGTGCGCGAGACCATGCTGGGTAACGCCACCATCCTGGAGATTTTCAAGGTCTCCAAGGTCGGCAACGTCGCGGGTTGCCGCGTCACCGATGGCGTGGTCGAACGCGGCGCCAATGTGCGTCTCATTCGCGATAGCGTCGTCGTGCACGAGGGCAAGCTCTCCCAACTCAAGCGCTTCAAGGACGACGCGCGCGAAGTCGTCGCCGGCCAGGAATGCGGGATGGCATTCGAGAGCTACCAGGACATGAAGGTCGGCGACGTCATCGAATGCTACCGGGTGGAGACGGTGCAACGCTCGCTGTGAGTTCGAATCTCACGCGCGCCATTGCATTCAGCCGGTCACCGCGATCTCCTTCGCAAGACGACGGATGCGCGGATCGATCCGGGCATGAAGACCATGCAGGACGACCATGACCCGCCGACGGCATCAACGCGATCCCGGCACGAGCCAGATGCTCTCGCAGCGTCAGCTGCGGGTCGGCGAGCTCGTCCGCCATGCGTTGGCGGAGATGCTGACGCGCGGGGCCGTGCATGACCCGGTGATCCAAAGTCATCTGATCACGGTCCCCGAGGTGCGGATGACGCCCGATCTGCGACTGGCGACCATCTACGTCATGCCCCTTGGTGGACGCGATGCACAAGCGGTGCTCGCCGCGCTCGAGCGCAACAAGCGCTTCCTGCGGGGCGAGATCGCGCGGCGCATCAACTTGAAATTTGCACCCGAGATCCGGTTTCGAATCGACGAACGCTTCGATGAAGCCGAACGAATCGAGAAGCTGTTGCGAACACCTGCGGTCCAGCGCGATCTCGACGACAAGACGGACGATCACAGTTGACAAGGCTCGACGCTGAGACGCCGTCCGTGCCGCCGAAGCACAAGCGCGTGAAGCGCGACGTGCACGGCTGGGTCGTCCTCGATAAACCCGTAGGCATGAGTTCGACCCATGCAGTGAGCGTGGTGAAGCGCTTGTTCCAGGCGAAACGCGCCGGGCATGCCGGCACGCTCGATCCGCTCGCCTCGGGACTGCTGCCGATCGCGCTCGGAGAAGCGACCAAGACCGTGGCCTTCGTCATGGAGGGGCGCAAGGTCTACCGTTTCACCGTGCGCTGGGGCGAGGAGCGCGATACCGATGACGCCGAGGGCCGCATCACCGAGAGCAGCGCCGAGCGCCCGACCGCCGCGGCCGTCGGCGCGCTGCTGCCGCGCTTTACCGGCCAAATCACGCAGGCGCCGCCGCGCTTCTCGGCGGTGAAAATCGCGGGTGAGCGCGCCTACGACCTCGCGCGCGACGGCGAAGTGGTGGATATCGCGCCACGCCCGGTCGAGATTCATCGCCTTGAATTGATCGAGACGCCCGATCCCGATCACGCGGTGCTCGTGGCCGAGTGCGGCAAGGGAACCTATGTGCGTGCGCTCGCTCGCGACCTCGGCCGCGCGCTCAAGTGCCTCGGGCATGTCGCGGCGCTGCGGCGCACGGCGGTCGGGCCGTTCGGCGAAGACGTCGCCTCGAGCCTCGACGCATTGCAACGGATCTGCTCGGGCCGGGACGATGTCCCCGAGCGGGCGGGCCTCCTGCCGGTCGAGGCCGGGGTGGCGGCCTTGCCGGCGCTGCGGGTGAGCACCGGCGACGCCGGGCGCCTCGCGCGTGGGCAGGCGGTGCTGCTGCGGGGGCGCGACGCGCCCGTCATCGGCGGCTGGGTGGCGGTTTTCTCCCAGAACGCGCTGATCGCGCTGGCCGAGGTCGAGAAAGGCGAGGTGCGGCCGCGGCGCATCTTCAATCTGCCGCGCGGCTGACGCAGGATGGGCGCGTACGGAGCCTCCAGCCTGCAGCCACGTTTCGGCCTGCAATTTCCGCTGGCGTCGGCCGGCGTTTTGCGATATTGCCCCGCGTGCGCGGGCGTGGCCCGCGCACGCTACTTATGGTGACCGCGCTGGACGACATCCCGGCTCGGCCGCCGACCGTGACCCCGAAGGACAAGGACAACCCGATGTCGATAACCGCCGGCCGCAAGGCCGAAGTCATCAAGACCTATGCGACCAAGGCCGGCGATACCGGTTCGCCGGAAGTGCAGGTGGCGATCCTCTCGGAGCGCATCAACAGCCTCACCGAGCATTTCAAGACCCACGTCAAGGACAACCATTCCCGGCGTGGATTGCTCAAGCTTGTGTCCCAGCGTCGCCAACTCCTCGACTACCTCGCCCGTATCGACGCAGCGCGTTACAAGTCGTTGATCGAACGGCTGGGTATTCGTCGTTGAAGATTTATGCGCGGCGTGTTCGCGCGTTTTGAAGCGGATACCGGAATAAATCCGCCGTTCAGCCGGCAGCGAGACCGCTGCCGATTTGGGAAGACGGGTCGAATGATCGCCCGTCCGTTCAATGGAAGGCTCGAAGGCCATGGCAGGATCGCCGGACGCTGTTTCGGTTTGCGGCACGGCCGCGGACGGCAGCCTCTCGCCGTCTTGCTCATGGCTTTCGCCCCTTCGCAAAACCATGAAAGACGATCGCAATGTTCGATATCCATCGTGTTCAACTCGACTGGGGAGGGCGCAAGCTCGTCCTAGAGACCGGTAAGGTCGCGCGCCAAGCCGACGGCGCCGTGGTCGCCACCTACGGCGAAACCAAAGTGCTGGCGACCGTGGTCGCCGCCAAGGAGCCGCGGGAGGGCGTCGACTTTCTGCCGCTCACCGTCGACTATCAGGAGAAATTCTACGCCGCGGGCCGCATCCCCGGCGGCTATTTCAAGCGCGAAGGCCGCCCGACGGAAAAGGAAACACTGGTCTCGCGGCTGATCGATCGCCCGGTGCGGCCGCTGTTCGCCGAGGGCTGGCGCAACGAGACGCAGGTGATCGTGACGACGCTGTCGCACGACCTCGAGAACGATCCCGACGTTCTGGCGATGATCGCGGCCTCGGCGGCGTTGACGCTCTCGGGCGCACCCTTCATGGGCCCGATCGGCGCCGCGCGCGTCGGCTTCGTCAACAATGAATACGTGCTCAATCCGCTGCTCGACGAGATGACGGAGAGCCAGCTCGACCTCGTGGTGGCCGGCACGCAGGACGCGGTGTTGATGGTCGAATCCGAAGCAAAGGAATTGAGCGAAGACGTGATGCTCGGCGCGGTGATGTTCGGCCACCGCCATTTCCAGCCGGTGATCGACGCCATCATCAAGCTGGCGGAAAAGGCGGCGAAGGAGCCGCGCGAGTTGCAGGTGGCGGACAACGCCGCGCTCGAAAAGGAGATGCTCTCACTGATCGATCCGGATTTGCGCGCCGCCTACGCGATCGCGAACAAGATGGAGCGCCACAAGGCCGTCGATGCCGCCAAGACCAAGGTGATGGCGCGTTTCTGCCCGGAAGGCGTGGAGAACCCGCCCTATGCCCAACAGCAGGTCGCGAGCGTCTTCAAGAAGATCGAAGCCAAGATCGTGCGCTGGAACATCCTCGATACCGGTCGTCGCATCGACGGCCGTGACGTGCAAACGGTGCGTCCCATCGTCTCCGAGGTCGGCGTGTTGCCACGCGTGCATGGTTCGGCCCTGTTCACCCGCGGCGAGACGCAGGCGCTGGTGGTAGCAACGCTGGGCACCGGCGAGGATGAGCAGTGGATCGACGCGTTGCAGGGGACCTACAAGGAGACATTCCTCCTGCATTACAACTTCCCGCCGTTCTCGGTCGGCGAGACCGGACGCATGGCCGGGCCGCGCCGTCGCGAGATCGGCCACGGCAAGCTCGCCTGGCGCGCCATCCATCCGATCTTGCCGGCGCACCACGAATTTCCCTACACGCTGCGCGTAGTGTCGGAGATCACGGAGTCGAACGGCTCCTCCTCGATGGCCACCGTATGCGGCACGTCGCTGGCGCTGATGGACGCGGGCGTCCCGCTCAAGCGCCCGACCGCCGGCATCGCCATGGGCCTCATCCTCGAGGACAAGCGCTATGCCGTGCTGTCCGACATCCTCGGCGACGAGGACCATCTGGGCGATATGGACTTCAAGGTGGCAGGCACCGAGCGGGGCGTGACCTCGCTGCAGATGGACATCAAGATCGCCGGCATCACCGAGGAGATCATGCGCGTCGCGCTTGGCCAAGCCAAGGAAGGGCGCATGCACATCTTGGGCGAAATGTCGAAGGCCTTGACGCAGCACCGCGACCAGCTCGGCGAGCACGCGCCGCGCATCGAGGTGTTCAACATCCCCGTCGACAAGATTCGCGAGGTGATCGGATCCGGCGGCAAGGTGATCCGCGAGATCGTGGAGAAGACGGGCGCCAAGATCGACATTGCCGACGACGGCACGGTGAAAGTGGCGTCCGCCAACGGCGACGCGATGAAGGCGGCGATCAATTGGATCAAGTCGATCGCGTCCGAGCCCGAGGTCGGTCACATCTACGAGGGAACCGTGGTCAAGGTGATGGACTTCGGCGCCTTCGTGAACTTCTTCGGCGCCAAGGACGGCCTCGTGCATATCAGCCAGCTGGCGCCGCGCCGGGTGCAGAAGGTCACCGACGTCGTCAAGGAAGGCGACAAGGTCAAGGTGAAGCTTCTCGGCTTCGACGAGCGCGGCAAGGTGCGCCTCTCCATGAAGGTCGTCGACCAGGCGACCGGCGAGGATCTGGAGGCGAAGCAGAAGGCCGAGGCCGAGCAACAGCGCACCGACCAGCAGCGCGAGGCGGCGGGCGCGGAATAGCTGAAACCCGCGCTGTGATATTGAACGGGCGGCCGAGAGGCCGCCTTTTCATTTTGCTGCGATCAAATTGAGCCGCATGTGCGCTCCGGCACCGGCGGACCTTGGATGCTACTGCGCTGCGTCCTTGGCGATGGCGGTCTCGTTCGCCGCGGTTTCGTCCTTGAGCGAGGCAGGATGCGGCATGGCGATGACGTTGTAGCCGGAATCGACGAAGTGGATGTCGCCGGTGACGCCGGTGGAGAGGTCCGAGAGCAGATAGAGCGCGGCACCACCGATCTCGTCCAGCGTCACGCCCCGGCGCAGGGGCGCGTGGCGTTGCTGGAAGGCGAACATCTGCCGCGCGTCGCCGATGCCGGCACCGGCCAGCGTGCGGATCGGCCCGGCCGATATGGCGTTGACGCGGATGGCGGACGGCCCGAAGTCGACCGCGAGATAGCGCACCGAGGCCTCGAGCGCTGCCTTCGCCACGCCCATGACGTTGTAGTTCGGCATCGCGCGCTGGCCGCCGTTGTAAGTCAGCGTGAGCATCGCTCCGCCGGCCGGCATCAGCATCGCTGCGCGTCTCGCCACCTCGGTGAAGGAGAAGCAGGAGATGATCATCGTGCGCACGAAGTTCTCGCGCGTGGTGTCGGCGTAGCGGCCCTTGAGCTCGTTCTTGTCGGAGAAGGCGATGGCGTGGACGAGAAAATCGAGCGAGCCCCATTTCTCCGCAATGGCGGCGAACGTGGCCTCGACCGAGGCGATCTGCTCGACGTCGCACGGCAGCAGCAGCGAAGCTCCCACGGAATCTGCCAGCGGCTTGACGCGCCGGCCGAGCGCCTCGCCCTGATAGCTAAACGCGAGCGTGGCGCCCTGACCGGCGAGCGTCCTGGCGATGCCCCACGCGATCGAGTGGTCGTTGGCGACCCCCATGATCAGCCCGCGCTTGCCCTGCATCAATTGCGTCATGGCGCCCAAACTTCACCGCTCTGCCGCCCGCTCCTCGCGCGGGCCGAATTGACCGTCATGCGTCCCTCAAACATCGAGGCGCTTGAGCACCACGGAGGCATTCGTGCCGCCGAAGCCGAACGAGTTCGACAGCACGCAGCCGAGCTTCACGTTGTCGCGGCGTTCGCGCACGATCGGCACGTCGGCGAAAGCCGGATCGAGATTCTCGACGTTGGCGCTTTCGCAGACGAAGCCGTTGTTCATCATCAGCAGCGAATAGATCGCTTCCTGCGCGCCGGCCGCGCCGAGCGAATGGCCGGTAAGTGATTTCGTCGCCGCGATGGGCGGACATTGTTCGCCGAAGACTTCGCGGATCGCCTCGATCTCCTTGACGTCGCCGATCGGGGTCGAGGTCGCGTGCGGGTTGATGTAATCGACCGGCGCCTTGACGTTCTTGAGCGCCATTTTCATGCACCGCACCGCCCCTTCGCCCGAGGGCGCCACCATGTCGAAGCCGTCGGAGGTGGCGCCATAGCCGGCGACCTCGCCGTAGATGCGCCCGCCGCGAGCCTTGGCATGTTCGAGCTCCTCCAGCACCAGCACGCCGGCGCCGCCGGCGATGACGAAGCCGTCGCGGTCGACGTCGTAGGCGCGCGACGCCTTCGCCGGCGTCTGGTTGAAGCTCGACGACATCGCGCCCATGGCGTCGAACAGCACCGAGAGCGTCCAATCGAGCTCCTCGCAGCCGCCGGCAAAGATCACGTCCTGCTTGCCCATCTGGATCACTTCCGCCGCGTTGCCGATGCAGTGGTTCGAGGTCGCACAGGCCGACGAGATCGAATAGTTGACGCCTTTGATCTTGAACCAGGTGGCGAGCGTCGCCGAGGCGGTGGACGACATCGCTTTGGGCACGGCGAAGGGTCCCACACGCTTGGGGCTCTTGTTGCGGGCGGTGTCGGCCGCCTCGACGATGGCGCGCGTCGACGGCCCGCCCGAGCCCATGATGATGCCGGTCATCTCGTGGGAAATTTCACGCTCCTCAAGCCCGGCGTCGCGGATCGCCTGCTCCATGGCAATGTGGTTCCAGGCCGCGCCGCCGCCGAGAAAGCGCATGGCGCGACGGTCGATCGCGTCTTCCCCGTTGAGGGTAGGCGCTCCGTGCACCTGACAGCGAAAGCCGAGCTCGGCATATTTTTCGGCGCGCGAAATGCCCGACTTGGCCTCGCGCAGGCTCGCCAGAACTTCCTGGGTGTTGTTGCCGATGGATGAGACGATGCCCATCCCGGTGACGACGACCCGTCTCATGAATGCCTCGTCCGCATCTCGATGCGTAGAGCGAGCGCTGCTGCCGCCGTCAACCTCCGCTCGGCTGCATCACTTCGTCGCGGAACAGACCGACCTTGAGGTCCATCGCCCGATAGATGATCGAGCCGTCCGCCGACAGCCAACCATCGGCGATGCCGAGCACGAGCTTGCTGCGCATGACCCGCTTGATGTCGATGCCGTAGACCACGTTCTTGACCGTGGGAAGAACCTGGCCGGAGAATTTCAATTCGCCCAGCCCGAGCGCGCGTCCCTTGCCGGGAGCGCCCAGCCAGCCCAGGAAGAAGCCCAGCAGCTGCCAGAGCGCATCGAGGCCCAGGCAGCCGGGCATGACCGGATCGCCCTTGAAATGGCAGGGGAAGAACCAGAGGTCCGGCTTGAGCTCGAGCACGGCGCGGACCAGGCCCTTGCCGTATTCGCCGCCGGCTTCCGCGATCTCGGAGATGCGGTCGAACATGAGCATGGGAGGCAGCGGCAGCTGGGCGTTGCCCGCGCCGAAGAGTTCGCCCCGCGCGCAGGCCAATAGGTCATCGTAGCCGAAGCTGGTGCGCCGGTTCTCCATCCGCGTCCTGTCTGTGGCCGCCTGGTGAATGCCCAAAGCGAGGAACTCCTAACATAGGCGGCTCGGGGGGCAAAGCCTGCTACCCCCTGCCGAATATCGCCCAGATTAGAATAGTCCGAGTGTTGTTGCGAGGGAGTTGCATGTTCGGCGCCATATGTTACAAATGCAACAATCATTGCCGGATCAGTGTCTAAAGGTTCAGTTGTGCCCATGACGCCGTCGCGTACCATCGTTTTCACCAAGGCCGCCGAGGACGCCGAGCGGTTGCCGAGTACGTCAGCGCGCTCCGCGCTCACCGGCTGTCCCTGGCACGACGTGAAGTCCATGCTGCGCGACGTGGGCCTTCGTCCGACGCGCCAACGCATGGCGCTCGGCTGGATCCTGTTCGGCAAAGGCGACCGCCACATCACCGCCGAAATGCTCTACGAGGAGGCGACCAAGGCCAAGGTGCCGGTATCGCTTGCCACTGTCTACAACACGCTGCACCAGTTCACCGATGTCGGGCTGTTGCGCCAGGTCGCGGTCGACGGCTCGAAGACCTATTTCGACACCAACGTGTCCCAGCACCACCACTTCTTCATCGAGGGGGAGAACGATCTGCTCGACATTCCCGACAAGGACGTGGTCGTGGGCAGGACGCCGATCCCACCGGAAGGCTACGAGGTCGCGCGCATCGATGTGGTGGTGCGGCTGCGCCGCAAGGCGCGCTGAGCGGCTTTCTTTCTTCCAGCATTGCGCGCTCGTGTCGGCCGGCATTGCCGGCCGTTGACGTTTTCGAATTACTCGACCTTCTCGTTCGGATAAACGCCCCAGAGCTGCTCCTGCACGACCCAACCGTCGAAGCCCGCTCCGGCGATGCGGCACCAGCTTCCGGTGCAGCGTTTGACCGCGGCGAGCACACCCGCCTGCAGCCGCGCGATCACCGTGGCGCTGCTGTCACCCTGGTCATAGAGCGGCACCAGCTCTTTCTTCTCCTTGGGCGTGACCACCGCCGTGCGCCGGCCGGAGAGCAGCGAGTGGTAAACCCAGCCCTCCGATCCTTCCCAATCGCGGATGCGCCGCCAATTGTCCGACTCGGCGGTAATCTCCACCGGCAAGCCGGCGCGGGTATAGACGAAGGTCACGTCGTGGTCGCGCGTCGGGCCGCCGCGCACATTGACGCGATCAGGCTTGAGGCTGACGAAGCGCGGCATCGGCAGGCCGCTCTTGGGGCCGGTGCCGAACTCGCCCGCGGCACGCGCGGTCGCGGCGCAGGTCAG
>JGI12627J18819_10000893_pt1 | contig 10135 bp, 8 predicted proteins | sample TexAe_OM1H0_M2_FD_18819 | JGI IMG/M metagenome (IMG submission 18819)
ATTCCGTAGCGGGGGCGCCTTCCATTCTGGCGGCTCGGCTGGGTTCCGCGGCGGCGCAGTTGGTGGTGGATTCCACGGCGGCGCAGCCGGTGGTGGTTTTCACGGCGGTGGCGGCGGATTCCACGGTGGTGGTGGACACCGGTAAGCCGCACCGCCCAAAGGCCCGTTCTTCCGAGCGGGCCTTTTTATTTGTCCGTTATTTCATGATTGCGCGAACGATGCTCCCGATCTTTCTGGTTGCGTCTGGCGAAGCCAGATTTTTCGCATTCTTTGCCATTTGGTCCAGCTCACCACGACTCGTCAGAAGCTGCACCAGCGATTCCTGAAGCCGTTCCGCGGTCATCTCACTCTCCAGCAGCATCCGCGCGGCTCCCGCCTGAACCATTGCCTCCGCATTTTTGCGCTGATGGTCGTCCGCGGCCAACGGAAACGGCACCAGCAGCGACGCCTTGCCTGCAGCGCAATGCTCACCTACAGTCGTCGCTCCGCTTCGCGAAAGAATCAGGTCAGCCGCCTCGTACCGGCGCGGCATGTCATCCAGAAAAGCATGCACTTCCCATCGGCCTGACGGCGCCCCGCTTGCCTCGTAGGCTGCCAGAGTAGCCTCTGCATGGCGCGCTCCCGCCTGGTGCAGAATCGTCAGTCCCGGCACCGTTGCCAGCAGCGAAGCCGCGATCCGCGGCATAGTCGTATTGAAGATGCGCGCCCCCTGGCTGCCCCCAAAAATGAGCAAGTGTGGCGGCGCGGCGGCCGGACGCGACTGTAGCTTGAAGAACTCCGCACGTACAGGCACTCCGGTGATCTGCGCATTGTGAAAATACTTCGTCGACTCCGGAAAATTCACCGCAGCTGCGCTCACCAGCCTTCCCACAATGCGATTGGCCATTCCCGGATAAGCATTTGGCTCATACGCGAGGGTTGGAATTCGCATGAGAATCGCCGCGACCATCGTAGGTCCTGAGGCATACCCTCCCACACCGATAACTACATCTGGCTTGAATTGATGGAGCAGCCAACCGCACCGGGCAAGGCCCAGCGGCAGATCGGCCACTGTGCGCGCCTTGGTCGAAAACGAGACATTGTTCAGCTGGCCGACCGGAATCAGCGAAAGCGGATAACCCGCCTTCGGAACAAGCTGCGACTCGAGACCTCGCGGCGTCCCAATAATAAGAATCTCGGCGCCGCGAGTGAACTTCAGTTCATCCGCAATAGCCAGAGCCGGGATGATATGCCCTCCGGTGCCTCCACCGGCGATCACGACACGCACTTTCTCAGTCGACCTCGCGGGTAATGTTCAATAAGACTCCGAGCGATGCAAGCACAAAGAACAGCGACGTTCCGCCATACGAAATGAGGGGCAGCGTAATGCCCTTCGTTGGCACCAGCGCCAGCACCACGCTAATGTTGAAGAACGCCTGAATTAGTAGCATGGCGGTGATTCCAAATGCGAGAAAACGCGCAAACGGATCTTTGCACAGAACCGCGGCACGCATTCCCCGGTATCCCAGCGCGATAAACAGTGCGATTACCAGAATTCCGCCGATCAGCCCCAACTCCTCGGCAATATTCGCAAAGATGTAGTCGGTGTGCGGCTCCGGCAGATAGAACAGCTTCTGCCGCCCGTCCATATACCCCAATCCGCGAATCCCTCCCGTACCGACGGCAATCAGCGACTGGATAATATGGAAGCCCTTGCCGAGTGGATCTGATTCAGGATTCAGGAACGCCAGAATCCGGTCCCGCCGCCACTTCACACGAAACAGCATGAAATACAGGACAGGCGCAGCCGCAAGCGCAGCGTATCCCAGATATTTCATATTCATGCCTGCGAGAAAGAGCATGAGAGCCGTAACCGCGGCGCAAACCAGCGCGGTTCCCAGGTCCGGCTCCTTCAAAATCAGCGCAATAAAAATCAGGCTCGGCAGCGCGGCCGGAAGAATCGTGCTTCGAAAGTCCTCGATCGATCCCATCCGGTTCTGCAGGAACCACGCCAGAAACAGCACGAGCGTAGGCTTCGCAATCTCCGACGGCTGAAACGAAAGCGGACCAACGTGAATCCAACGGTGCGCCCCGTGCGAATCATGCATGAAAAACGCAACCAACAGGCACAGAGTCGTAACAGCGATCGCCGGAAACACCACGTTGGGCCCGTTGTAGCGCCGATAGTCCACGTTCATCAGCAGGGTCATCGTGACTAACCCAACCGCCGCCCAGACCGACTGCAAAATCACGAAATGGTAGGGAGACCCTGTCCTCTGCTGCGCCATCACTGCCGACGCGCTGAAGATCATCAGCAGGCCGATGACAACCAGCATCAGCGTGACTCCGAAGAGCCATTTGTCCACGCCTACGCGTTTTGCCATGCACCCACTCCGCGACGGGCGAGGACGAGTTCCTTGAAGACCTTCCCCCGATGCTCGTAATTTTCAAACTGGTCAAAGCTCGAGCACGCAGGCGCCAGCAGAATCACATCGCCTGCCTGCGCTGCATCTGACGCTGCAGCTACCGCGGCCTCAAGCGTCCCCGAATTCACAATCTCCGCGGCGCCCTCGATATGAGTAATGATCTTCTCGGCCGCAGCCCCGATCGTGTAGACAGCCTTCACCCGCGCCGCCAGCAACGGGCGCATCACGCGATAATCCGAATTCTTGTCCTTACCACCCAGAATCAGATGAACCCCTGATGGAAACGCAGCAATCGCCTTCATCGCCGCATCTACATTGGTGGCCTTCGAGTCGTTGTAGAAATCCACTCCGCCGACATTGGCAACAAATTCCAGCCGATGCTCCACCGCACGGAAATTTTCCACCGCGCTGCGTATCGCCTCCGGCGCTGCTCCCGCAACCCGCGCAGCACAAACGGCAGCCAGAACATTCTCGATATTGTGCTCGCCCTTGATCGGAATCGAAGCTACCTTCATAATCATTTCGGATTGGGACTGCTCCGTCTCCCGGAACAGAATCGTTCCTTCGTGGACAAAGGCTCCCTGGCGCACAATGCGCTTGCGGCTGAACCAGAAGATCCGCGACTTCGCGTGCCCCGCGCAACGAGAAGCGGCATCGTCATCCGCATTCAGTACCAGCGCATCCTGCTCGGTCTGGTTCGCAAAAATGCGCTCCTTCGCCGCAACGTAGTTCTCAAAGCTTCCGTGCCTGTCGAGATGATCGGGCGTGATGTTCAGAATTACGGCAACCTGCGGATGAAATGTTTCCGTCGTCTCCAGTTGAAAGCTCGAAACTTCAAGCACCGACCATCCATCCGTTCGCGACTGGTCGACAAGCGCAATCACCGGGACGCCAATGTTGCCTCCCACTTGCACGGGAATCTGAGCCGCCGCCAGAATCTCTCCGCATAGCGTCGTCGTGGTCGTCTTGCCATTCGACCCCGTGATCGCCAGGATCTTTCCCCTCAGAAAGCGCGCCGCCAGCTCCAACTCCCCCAGAATCGGCAGGCCAAACTTCCGCACCTGCGCCAGCTCCGGAGTATCCAGCGGAACCCCCGGGCTCACCACGATCAGGTCTTGCCGCCGGAACGTCAGCAGCCCGTGACCACCCGTCTCGACCATGATGCCCTCGTCAAGCAGCGCGGGCAGATCCCTGGCCAACGCCTCGGCGCTCCGCACATCGGAGACGGTCACCTGAGCGCCCTGCCGACGCAAAAACAGGGCCGCCGCCAGGCCCGATTTGCCCAGTCCCACGACAAGGACTTTTTTGCCTCTTAGATCCATGCTTTTGAGTGTAGAAGGTCTTCCGTTCCCGCGAATCCGCTCCTGCATCACTGTGAACACGTTATTGTTGCATGTTCGCCGCTGTGGTTATCGCAGCTTGAGCGTTGTGAGTGCAAAGAGTGCAAACACCAGAGCACCAATCCAGAACCGCGTGATCACTTTTGACTCCGACCAGCCGATCAGCTCGAAGTGATGGTGCAACGGAGCCATTTTGAAGATGCGCTTTTTCCGCAACTTATAGCTCCCGACCTGAAGAATTACCGAAAGCGCCTCCAGCACGAACACTCCACCGATAAAAGGCAACAGCAGCTCCTGCCGAATCACCACCGCGACCGTGCCGATCGCTCCTCCAAGCGCAAGCGACCCCACGTCGCCCATAAACACCTCAGCGGGATGCGCGTTGTACCAGAGGAACCCAATGCTCGCGCCCACCATCGACCCGCAGAAGATGGTCACTTCCCCGACCATCGGCATGCGCTGCAGCTCGAGATAATCCGAAAACACCGCGTGACCGCTTACGTACGTGAGCACAGTCAGGGCCCCCGCCGCAATGATCGTGCACCCGATCGCCAGCCCATCCAGTCCATCCGTCAGGTTCACCGCATTGCTCGAACCTACAATCACCAGCAACACAAACACCACGAACGGCAGAAACGCAACCAGGCCGAAGTGCGGAATCCGCGCCAGAACCCAGACCGCGAGATGCGGATGAAATCTCTTCAAAAACGGCACACTAAGCTGGGTTGAATAATTACCCTGCGTCTGCATGGCGATCAAAGCAATGGCAATCGCCGCCGATACCAGAAATTGCGCGCCCAGCTTGGCTTTCGCCGTCAGCCCGAGGTTCCGACGATGCACCACCTTGATGTAGTCGTCGGTAAACCCAATCGCGCCAAAGGCCAGCGTCGACCCCATTACCAGCCACACAAACGGATTCGTCAGATCGGCCCAGAGCAGCGTGGGCAGCAGAATCGCCAGACAAATCAGCACTCCGCCCATGGTCGGCGTTCCCGCCTTTTTCTGGTGCTCCTTAGGACCCTCCTCACGGATGTACTGACCGATCTGAAACTCCCGCAGCTTTTGAATCACATACGGCCCCACAAACAGCGCGATCATCAGCGCCGTAAGGGTGGCGAATGCCGTGCGAAACGTCAGGTACCGGAAGATGCGGAAGGGTCTGAAGTAAGGAAAAAGTCTTTGGTAGAGCAGCCAGTAAAGCAAACTTCCTCCGGAAGTGGATTGGTCTTTTGACCATCATACGGCCATCGCTCAGCCCGTTAGCAGGATTCACGGTTTTGTAACATTCCCCAGTAATCGAGTCGATACACTGCTGTGGTGATGCAATGGGAACCTTTAACCTTCGAGACCTCTCGCGGAGCCAGTGAATCAGTACGCATCGTTCGGATTGCCGGCCCGCTCGTTCTGCAAAATATCTTCGAGCTTCAGAATGAGCTCGCGAAAGAATCTGCTTCCGTCACCATCTTCGATCTGACGGCAGTTCCCTACATGGACTCGGCGGGAATGGGAGTCATCACGAATCACTACGTTTCCGCCATGCGACACGGTGGAAAAGTCATCGTGGCCGGAACCAACGGCAGAGTTCTCGAGGTGTTTAAGATTACGCGCGTCGACACCGTCATCCCGATGGTCGCCTCCATCGCGGAAGCCGAAGCGCTCGCCTGAGCCCCAAACAGAAATGCCTGCCAGTGGGCAGGCATTTTCGGCTTTTCCAGCAATTTACGCCTTTGCCGGATCACCCTTTTCAGGATCGATCCCAAGCTCCGCGATCGCCTTCTGAGCCTTCGCCGCGTCGAACTTCCCATCCCGCGCCAGTTTGGATAACGTCGCCGCCACGATAGACTCAGCATTCACCTCAAAGTGGCTGCGAAGATGCTCTCTGTTGTCGCTACGTCCAAAACCATCCGTCCCCAGTGACACCAGCCGATCCAGCAGCCATGGAGCAAGCTGGTCTGGCACCGACTTCATATAATCGCTCGCCGCGATAATCGGCCCCTTGCTCCCATTAAGCGCCTTCGCAATATACGGCGTCTTTTCGGATTCAGCGGGATGCAGCCGGTTCCAGCGTTCCACCTCCAGCGCATCTCGCCGCAGCTCGTTGTAGCTGGTCACGCTCCACACATCGGCCTGCACGCCATATTTCTCGGCCAGAATCTGCTGCGCCTTGACCGTCTCATTCAGAATCGGACCACTGCCGAACAGCTGCGCCGTCGCCTTCCCCTTCGGCGCCGCCTTCAGTTTGTAGATGCCGCGGACAATGCCTTCATGCACTCCTTCAGGCATCGCCGGCATCGCATAGTCCTCGTTGTACATCGTGATGTAGTAGAAGATCTGCTCATTGTTCTGGTACATCCGTCGCAGACCATCCTGCAGGATCGCCGCTACCTCATACACATACGCGGGGTCGTAGCTCAGGCACGTCGGAACCGTCGAAGCGAGAACGTGGCTGTGCCCATCCTGATGCTGCAGACCCTCGCCCAGCATCGTCGTACGTCCGGCAGTTCCACCCATCAGGAAGCCCTTGCCGCGCGAATCGGCAAACGCCCAGATCATATCGCCCACGCGCTGGAATCCGAACATCGAGTAGTACATGTAGAACGGAATCATCGGCACGCGATAGTTGGAATAGGCAGTTCCCGCAGCCGTAAACGACGCCATTGACCCGGCCTCGGTGATTCCCTCTTCCAGGATCTGCCCGTCCTTCTCCTCGCGGTAATAAAGCATCATGTCCACGTCATGCGGCTTATACTTCTGGCCTTCGCTCGCGTAGATTCCCACCTGCCTGATCGCCGACTCCAGCCCGAATGTCCGGCCCTCATCCGGAACAATCGGCACAATCAGCTTCCCAATCTGAGGCTCCTTCAGCAAATGGCGCAGAATGCTCACAAAGCCCATCGTCGTCGAGACTGCGCGGCCCTTCGACCCATCCGTCCACTCCTTGAAGTAATCCAGCGCCGGAGCCTTGAATTCGAACTTCGGAACGTCCCGGCGAGGCATGTAGCCACCCAGCTTCTCGCGGTGCTTCTGTAGATACTGAATCTCCGCCGAATCCGTACCCGGCTTCCACGGCTTGCCCTGCTTCGCCAGATCTTCGGGGATCGGAACGTCGAAGTGCTCAACGAACGCCGATATGGCGTCGTCCGTGAGCTTTTTCTCCTGGTGTGACGCATTCCGCGCCTGCGTGCTGCCCAGCCCGTAGCCCTTGACCGTCTTCGCGAGGATCACTGTTGGCCCGCCCGTGTGTTCGACGGCGCGCTTGTAGGCATTGAAAATCTTCACGCGGTCATGGCCGCCGCGATGCAGGTGATAGAGCTGATCGTCCGTGTAATCGCTCACCAGCTCCAGCAGCTCGGGATACTTCCCGAAGAACTCCTTGCGCAGATACGCCCCGCCTTTGGCCTTGTACGCCTGGAACTCGCCATCGACCACTTCTTCCATTCGCTTCAGCAGCAGCCCCGTGTGGTCGCGCTCGAACAGCTTGTCCCAGTCGCCGCCCCAGATCACCTTGATCACATTCCAGCCTGCGCCGCGGAAAATCCCTTCCAGCTCATCGATAATGCGCTTGTTGCCGCGCACAGGCCCATCCAGGCGCTGCAGGTTGCAGTTGACCACAAAAATCAGGTTGTTCAGCTTCTCACGCGGAGCCACCGAAAGGGCGCCAAGCGTATCCACTTCATCCGTCTCGCCGTCGCCCACAAAGGCCCAGATCTTGCGGGGAGTCTTCTCGATCAGATTCCGGTTCTCTAGGTAGCGCATGAACCGCGCCTGATAAATCGCATTCAGCGGCCCGATACCCATCGAAACCGTCGGAAAGCGCCAGAAATCCGGCATCAGCCACGGATGCGGATACGACGACAGTCCCGGCGTGCGACGAAGTTCGTGCCGGAAATTCAGCAGCCGCTGATCGTCAAAACGGCCCTCTAGATACGCCCGCGCGTAGACGCCCGGTGAAGCATGACCTTGAAAATAAATGAAATCTCCGGGCTGGTTCCCATAAGTCGCATGGAAGAAGTGGTTAAAACCGACCTCCAGCAGCGTTGCCAGCGACGAGTAAGTCGAAATGTGCCCGCCGATTCCCGGGTCCTTCTTATTTTGCCCATGGACCATCGCCATCGCGTTCCAGCGAATCAGCGCCTCAACGCGGCGCTCCAGCACAGCATCGCCCGGATACGGCTCTTCTTCATGCTTCGGAATGGTGTTCAGATAGGGCGTCGTCAGCTCGCCCGCGGGGTTGATCCCAGCCTGCCGCGCGCGCTTGCGGAGCGCGTCAATCAGTGCCGCGCCCTGCTCCGGACCCTCGGCAACCACCACCTCGTCGAAGGCTTCAATCCACTCCTGGACCTCGGCCGAAAACTCTGTCTGAACAGGAATTTCTGCTTTTGTACTCATAAGAAATCGATATAAATGCGAACTTTTCAGTATACCGCGACGATCGGTCCATCAAGTTAACGGCTGGTAGCTCCTAACTGATATACTCCTGTATTTATGCGGGTCTTTGTCATTCTTCCGGCAGCTGGGCTGGGCACCCGAATGGCTGTCGGCCACAATTCGTCCGCGCCAAAACAGTTTCTTGAGCTCGGCGGTGTGCCGATCCTCATCCATACGTTGCGCGCCTTCGCCGGTGCGCCCCAGATAGAAGCTATCTACGTCGCCGTGCGCGCGAACGAAAAAGATCGCCTCGCCGCGCAGGTGCGCGAATACGGCTTCGCAGACAAGGTCCACGTGGTCGAGGGCGGTGATCATAGGCAGCAGAGCGTCGCCAACGCTCTCGACGCGATCCACTGCGACGAGGACGACATCGTACTGGTGCACGATGCCGTGCGTCCTCTGATCGACTCAGCCACCATCGAACGAACCATCCGCGCTGTCGAAAAATACGACGCGGCCATCGTTGGCCTTCCCGCCGTCGATACCATCAAGCAGGTGGAGCGAACCGCCGACGGGGCCATCATTACGTCGACCATTCCCCGCGAATACATTGTGCGCGCGCAAACGCCGCAGGGCTTCCGCTGCAGCCTGCTCAAGCGCGCCTTTGCTGAAGCCAATGCCGACGGCTTCATCGGCACCGACGAGGCCAGCCTGGTTGAGCGCGCNGGAGCCCAGGTCGCCGTCGTACAGGGATCTCCTGCAAACTTCAAGATCACTCAGCCTGGCGATCTGGAACTTGCTGAATTCTACTTACAGCACCGCTGAGTAGCCTCCGCTTGCTGAAGCGGACGAGGACGAGATGGGCATACGGATAGGATTAGGCTGGGATTCGCACGCATTCAAGCGCGGCGTGCCGCTGAAGATCGGCGGCCTCGCCGTCAACCACCCCGAAGGTCTCGCCGGACACTCCGACGGCGATGTGCTGCTGCACGCCATCACTGACGCGCTTCTGGGCGCAGTTTCCGCCGGAGACATCGGCAGCTTCTTCCCTCCCGGGGATCCCCGCTGGAAAAACGCCGACTCCTCCATCTTCCTCAACCTCGCGCTCGAAGAGGTCCAGAACGCGGGTTACCGCATCGTGAACGTCGACACCACGCTGGTTCTGTCCGAACCAAAAATCGGTCCCATCGCCTCCGATCTGCGCGACCGTGTCGCCGAACTGCTCAAGCTCAAGCCTACTGATGTCGGCATCAAGGCAAAAACCCCCGAGGGGCTGAATGCCGATCACGTCGCGCAGGCGCACGCCGTCGTGCTGCTTGAAAAAATCGAAGACAGTGTGCAGCTCCAGAGTATGAGCGATGCCATCGAGAGCCAGAAGCAGTTTGAGGACGTGGTAAAAGGTCTCGTAAGCCAGGTTCCCGCCGTGCCCCCCGCTGAGCCCCGCACTATTCCGCTCCACAGACCGCCGTTCGACACCGACGACATCACATAACCAAATCAGCGCCGCACAATTTCAGGAGAAATCATTGACCAGAAAGTCGTTGTTCTTGCTGTGTGCTGGATTTTGTTTTGCCTTCGCCACATTCGCGCAAAGCCCGCCAAATGACTGGCAGACTCCCGCCGAAAAAGCCGACTACCGCACCACTCCCGACTACGCCGAAACTATGGCCTACCTTAATCGCGTCGCCGCCGCTGCGCCGAATCAGGTCAAGATCGAGCCATTTGGAACCACGGGCGAAGGCCGCGAGCTCGACATCGTCATCGCATCGAAGGACGGCGACTTCGATCCCGCGCGCATCCACGCCGCACACCGCCCAATTCTGCTCGTGCAGAACGCCATCCATGCCGGTGAAATGGACGGCAAGGACGCGTGCCTCGCTCTTCTGCGCGACATGGTCATCACAAAATCGCAGGCTGCGCTTCTCGACAATGCTGTCTTCGTCTTCATCCCCATGTACAACGCCGACGGACACGAGCGCCGCTCGCCGTACAACCGCATCAATCAGAACGGCCCCGCCGAAA
>JGI12627J18819_10000894_pt1 | contig 10132 bp, 9 predicted proteins | sample TexAe_OM1H0_M2_FD_18819 | JGI IMG/M metagenome (IMG submission 18819)
GCCTAGAGCCTAGAGCCTAGAGCCTAGAGCCTAGAGCCTAGAGCCTAGAGCCTAGAGCCTAGAGCCTAGAGCCTAGAGCCTGAACCAAACCCTAAAGCAAAATCAATCCCATCCGTATACCCAGCGTCACCGCCTCGGTTCGAGTGGAAGCCCCGATCTTCGCCAGGATAGAGCTGATGTGAAACTTCACCGTGTGATCCGAAATCCCCAAACGTGCTGCAATCTCCTTATTGCCCAGTCCTTCCGCCATCATGCGCAGCACTTCGACTTCGCGCGGCGTGAGTTCCTCGACTGCTTCCTGGATCGGCTCCACCACCCGCGGACTGCCTGTGAGCAGATCTTTCGCGATTTCGGGATCCAGAAGCACCATTCCATTCCGGGCTGCGTGGATGGCCGAGTGAATCTCATCGCGCGAAGCTTCTCGTGCGAGCAGCGCTCGCACATCTGCGCGAAGAAGGCGCACCGTCCATCTCGCGTCGGGTTCGTCGATCAGGACAACGACCGCCGCACCCGATCGTTCCAGAGCGGCGCCCAGCGAAGCAAACTGCGGGTCAGGCTGCGCAAGATCGACGAGCACGACATCGGGCTGAAGTGCTTGCACTCGTTCTGCAAGCCCGACCAGTCCCGGCGCCGAGCCGACGAGATGAAAAGAACTATTCTCGCGGACGATCGCTTCCAGCCCGCCGCGGCGCACGGCAGAGGTGGCCGCCACCATCACTTGGATGACGCCACCTCCGTTGTCCTTGCTCATCTGTTCCTACCTGGTGGGCCGGTCTGCGAGCATGATGGAAAGCTTCAGCGGTGCTCCACCTCGCAGCACAGTTGCTTCCACCGTCTCACCGATCTTGGATAAGCCAAGCAGTTGCTGGATGTCACCAGTGTCCTCGACAGGCTTGCCTTGCAGTTCGATGACAACATCGCCAAGCAGCACACCCGCCCTGTCCGCTGGACCCGCCGGTTCAACATGCACAACCAGCACGGCGCTCTGCCCCGAGCCCGGCGCTTTTCCGCGCAGCGATTCCGGCACGGGCACCGGCTGCATGGCGAGACCGAGATAGGGTTTCGCAATATGCCCCTTCTCGATCAGTTCGTCGACAATTCGATTCACCGTAGCCAACGGGATGGTGACGGCGCGCCCTCGCGAAAGGCCGCGTGTGTTAATCCCCACCACCTTGCCTTGTGCGCTCACCAGCGGGCCGCCCGAAAATCCCGGATACAGTTCGAGCGACAGCCGGATGTGCTGATCCAATCGTCCTCCGCGCCGAGGCTCCCATTCGCCGCTGATCCCGCCGACCAGTCCAGCGCTCGCGACCAGGTTCGATCCGCGCGAGCGTCCCAGCGCGAGCACAACGTGCCCGAGCTTCAACCCCGCCCCATCTCCGAAAGGCGGAATCGGCGCAGCGCTCTCTTCGGAAACCTTCAGCACCGCAAGATCCGTGCTCGGATCGCGGCCAGCCAGGTTCGCCTTCAAGGACTTTCCTCCCGCCGCGACCACAGTGATGTCCTCTTCGCGGCGAATCGTATGATGCGCGGTCACGATGAATCCCTTGCGCCATTGGATGCCGCTCGAAGGCATCCAGCGTCTGCCATAAATTGCGACCACCGAGCCGCCCACGCTCTCCGCCGCTGCCGCAAAGTCATTCGACAACGTTTCCAATACTGACGACATTTTTCTTCTCCTGCACTTGTGAAGCTGGTATTTGGTTCACCTCTAGAATGACTTCAACGCGAACGCTGCACATCCGCCAATCGGCTAGGCGCGCAACCGGAGGATCGGGCAGCCCGCCGTTCAGGAAGCCCTTGCCGAGAATTGATCTTGTCAGCCCGCATGAGTGTGAGATGCAGGTCTTACGTTGTGCTATAGTGCCGCCCGTTTGATTGGAAGGAGCCCTCATGCGTTTACTTCGCTGCGAGATCGCACGATGCTTGCTGGCCTTGATTGCAATCGCGTGTGTTTCGTCGCGATCCGCAGCTCAGTCCACTATCGCACCGGACCTTCGTCAGAAAATCGATAAAGCTGCCCAGGACGTGCTCACGCATACAGGAGTTCCGGGTGCGTCGGTGGCGATCGTGAAAGACGGTGCCATCGCCTATGTGCAAGCCTATGGCTCCGCCCGGCTAGATCCGGACACTCCGGCGCGCCCCGAGATGCGCTACAGCATCGGTTCGATCAGCAAACAGTTCACCGCCGCAGCGGTCCTCTTGTTGCAGGAAGACGGGAAGCTCTCGCTCAATGACAAATTGGCGAAGTACCTCCCGAACCTGACCCGAAGCAACGAGGTCAGCATCCGCCAGCTGCTGTCGCACACTTCTGGCTATCAGGATTACTGGCCCCAGGATTACGTCCCTCCCTTCATGCTCCAGCCGATCACCGCGGAAAAGATTCTCGATCTCTGGGCACGCAAGCCGCTCGATTTCGATCCCGGAACCAGGTGGCAATACAGCAACACCAACTACGTCATCGCGGGCCTGATCATTGAGAAAGTCAGCGGGATGCCGCTTCTGCAATTCCTGCAAAAGCGCGTGTTCGCTCCCCTCGGCATGAAGAGCGTCATGAACATTGATCAGGACAAGCTCGGCGACACCGACGCAGCCGGCTACATGCGTTACGCACTGGGACCGCCGCGGGTCGCGCCCAAGGAAGGAAAAGGCTGGCTGTTCGCGGCTGGGGAACTCGCCATGCCGGCCGATGACCTGGCGCGCTGGGACGTTTCCATCATCTCGCAGAAGTTGCTCAAGCCCGATTCCTATCGTGAATTCGAAACCGAAGTGCTTCTCCAGAATGGATTGGGAACACAGTATGGGCTGGGCATCGATGTGTCGACCCAATCGGATCGCCGAGCGCTTGCCCACGGAGGCGAAGTATCGGGCTTCACCTCGCAAAATATCGTGTTCCCCGACGATCGAGTGGCGATCGTGGTCCTTACCAACCAGGATGCGGCCCGGGCAGCCGCCGAGATCTCGCGGCAGATCACTACCTTGCTCTTCAATCATGAAGATCCTGCAGCCGTGGCCAAAAACGAACAGGCTCGCAAGATATTCGAGGGCCTGCAGCACGGCGCCATCGATCGCTCGCTATTCACCGAAAATGCTAACAGCTACTTCAATCAGCAGGCGCTTCAGGATTTCGCGAGCAGTCTCGCTCCTCTCGGCATGCCCCAGGAGTTTGTTCAGACCCGCCAGGCCCTTCGTGGAGGCATGACCCTGCGCGTCTACCAGCTGAAGTTCGCGAAGCAAATGCTCCGGGTTTGGACTTATGCGATGCCGGACGGCAAGCTCGAACAGTACCAGGTGGCAGAGTGAGAATTGACCACCCCAACGCCAAGCCGGCGTTTGTGACTGGACCGTGTCTTTTTTCTGTTACATAGGAAGTCATCGTCCAACGGGACGACAGGTAGTCCGTACCGTACAAGCCCTTCCGTAACCTTCTTTTCGTGGTTACCTCGGAACATACTTCCTTCTGCACTATGAGCGCCCTCCCCCAAACCCAATCCGCTCCGCGGACTCCGCGGGTCCACCTTGACCGTAATACCCCCGCCGTCCTTCGCTTCGAAGGCGGCGAAAGTGTCTCCGGCGAGCTTCAGGTCGTCTCTTTAACCGGCGGCCTGCTTTCGCTGGCCACTCCCCTGAAGCGGGGAGAGCAGGTCAAACTGATGTTCCTGATCCGGCCGGGTTCGGTGCTGGCCGGCGCCGAAATGTTGCCGCCGGTTACCAACACACTCCAGCCATTCCGCTTTATTTCGCTCGGCCAGAAGGAACGCCGCAAGCTCGAGGCCATTATTCCGCTCTCCGTCTACCAGGACATTACCGAACCGAACTGGATGAAGAAACTTCGAGTTGCGTCCGATCATCGCTATGAGCCACGCCGCCGCCTTTTCCAGCTGATGGCCGCGGCCACCATCGCATTGATTACGCTGGGCCTCGCCAGCGCCATGTATCTGCATCACTTTCAGTTGCTGAAATAGCCGAGCCCACATGGCCGGACTCACTTCCAACCCGAGGAACTCCATCAATACCCGGCGTTGGCCGCGGTTTCATGTGCACTTGCCCGTTCTCATCGCGGCCGAGACCGCCGACTCCCAGATCGCCATTCCCGGCATGGTCAGCGCCATCAGCCGCTCCGGCATGGAGGTCTACGGCGGCGTTCCACTCCGGCCGGGCGACCTGATGGAAGTGGAGTTTCGTACAGCCGCCACCGTCCGGATTGCCGGCATCGTCCGCAATCGCTCCGGATATTGCTTTGGAATGGAGTTTCTACGGCTGGCGGCACTCAACTCCGATCTCGTCCTCGCCCCTGAATTTTCTTCCGAAGCGCATGAGCCGGGAGCCGACCTGGAAACCTTGGGTAGCGCTATGCGCGGACCCGAGGCACTAGAAGTTGCGTCGGCGGACGAGACCTTGGCCGCCCTGTTCATCGAGCGTCACCAATCCTACCTGCGCGCGAGCCAGAAGGAGATCGACCGCCTCCGCCGCGGCACTCTCCAATTTCGGCACATGCGCGAAGCCATGGAGCGCCTGCTGAAAGAACGCGCCTCCAACGAGCAAACCCTTATCTTGCCCGGAGAAGGTTCTCTCCGCTGACTCAATCCGCCAGCAGAAACGCTTCGTGGTGTGAGTCTACTTCGGCAGCGGCAAGGACGACTGGCCGAATACGTAGCGCCATCCCGAGGGAGTGCGCACGTACGTGTCGCTGAACCAGACGGTATAGTCGAACGCCTTTCCCTCTTCCGTGCCTTTCTCCCACAATTTGGCGGTCACGACGGCAGTGTCGCCCCAGATCCGCACCGTCTGATCCGTGTCCTCCTGATGTTCATACTGACCGAGGCCATTGCGCGCATCTCGCAGCAGGTCAGCTTTGCTGTAGATCTTGCCCCTCCCGGTCACCAGGATGAAATCATCCGCCAGAATTCGATCCATGGTGGCGGCATCGTTTCCCTTGACCGCAGCTTGATACTCCGTATCCAGCGCAGCCACTGTCTTCTGATCTTCCGTGATTGACGCCTTCCCACCCGAGTGAGGCCGGAACATGAGATCGAACCACGGCTCCCACTTCTTGCCGCCATCCACCGACGTCACAGCCGTTTCCCTCACTCCCTCTGCAAGTGGCTTCCAGACTCCACGAATCTGCTTTTCCTTGCCGTCCGCAGTGAGTTCTGTGGCACTCAGAGCCATGTCTCCGGCCTGCAACCCGCCATCGAGCTGAAGTACCTGGCCCCGATTTGTCACCCAACTCTGGTGCCAGCTCTTGTGCCCAGCGTCGTAGATGCTGAAGCTCTGACCCTTGTGCCCCTCAATGTCCTGATAATCTTCCCGCAAAACGCAGCCTTCCAGAATGCGGTCCACGTGGACCCGCGCCACCTGCTTGGCTGGATTGTCCGTGTCAAAAACGTCCCAGTCCCCAATCCAGAAATCGAATTGGCGGTACTCGGAGCCTCCACACGGCACCGGCTTCGGCAAATCCGCATGCGCGGGCGCCATCCCATACAGGCCGGCCACGAAGAGTGCTGTGAGAGTTGAAACAAGCCACACACCTCTTGTCGTCGTCATTCTTGTCATCCTGAGCGAAGCGAAGGGCCTTCGCATTTCTGCTCGCCTGTGAGGCGGCGGCTTATCTCCTCCGGAGACGCGTTCGACGAGAAACCACAATCTCCTGGCCGGTTCCATATCCTCGATCATGGGCCGCTTTCGATACGATGCAGGTCTGGGCCTCGTGCCATCTCCATCGGCTGGCGAAGGCCGGCCTCCCGCACGCACAATAAAGTGTGTAATCCTCCATCGAGCCCGGAACCGTGGGCACCAGCACGGAACCATTGCGGTACGGACTGAGGGCAATAATGTACCAGGTGCTGCACCGCGGGCATTCCACGCACTGGCGAATACGGTAGCTCATGATCTGAAACCGGCTGGCACGTGTTCCCGCGCTCGACACAAAACATCAGTGCGTTTCATGGAGGGCACCGCCTGTGACTTCTTCCACAGGGATGGCGACGAATCCCGGCGATTGCCCGTCCTTTGAATCGAAAGCACCGCCCACAATCGCTCCGGAGGCATCGATGTCATTGGCGTAGACGAGAGTCAGTGTGCTGGGGGCAACGAGCCCGTTGAGATCGTGAATCACGCCGTTGTGCCACACCACCGCGTGGCTTCCATTGGCACCTCCGGTGGACTGGCCCACGATTTCGCCGCGGTCGTTTATCCCCCAGGCAATGCTGCGCTTGTCGCCGGGAAGCGTGCCCAGATCCTCGATGCCGCCATCCTTTGTCCAGAGGAATGCGTGGTAATTGGGATGCGTGTCGGAGTCACCCGGAAAATCAGAAAAGCCGACCACCTCCCCTCGATTGTTAATCGCCGTGGGAGTATTCCATGCCGATCCTCCGAAGTCGCCGATCCTGCTGGGAATGCCATTTTCCCAAAGCACTGCATGCGTGGCGCTGTATCCGCCAATCGCGTTCGCGCAGATTCCGGAGATCCCGACTATCTGACCTTTGTCGTTGATGGCTGTGGCCGCGCTGTCCGGATCGGGCGGCAGTGGCGGCAGTGTCTGGACGTTGCGGTCGCGATCATACAGGACGCCCTGGAACTGCAGAACCTGCGGCGGATTACAGGTTGGATCGTGAAACGATGTTTCTGCCCAGCCGATGATCTCTTCCCGATTGTTCACGCCCGTGGCTACGCCGTTCACGCCACCGAGCGTCGAAAGCTCCACCATCTGTTCATTCTTCCATACGAATCCGCGGCAGATGTGGCCGTCGATGGTCGGGAAGAACGCTAACGCGCAACTCCAATACTCATTNAGTGGATCCAACTCTGCTTTTTCGGAAACACCCACGATGACGCCATGATTGTTCTTGACCGACGGCCAAACCACGGCACTGTTGGGACCACCCAGCGTGTGCAGGTCGTGCAGCTTACCATCAATCCAAACGGTGGCATGTTCGGTCGTGTCTCCGGGCAGGTTTGCCGCTCCCATCACCCAGCCTCGGTTATTGATTGCGTTGGCGGCGCTGGCCGTGCCGCCCAGCGTGCCGAGTTCAGAGATTCTGTAAGCCGGCCTTGCTGATTCCATCTGCTGCGCGAGCAACCGTCCGCAAAAGGGTGCAGCGAAAGTCGCAGCAAGGATCATATTGCATAGCGTCATTCTGGATTTCATAAAGCCTCCTTCTTCAAATTCTGATCTTGTTGCGGCTCACAATAGTTTTTTCGGGAATCCAACATTGGACATTTGCGGACATGGCTGGACCGGATTGGACATTTCCGGACGTGGCTGTCCCAAGCCAACGACGCGCCAAGTGCGTGTTTTTCAGTCCGGTCCGGAAACGTCCAACTCCAGCTTCGGAAGCGGCTATGATGATTTGCGATGGAACTGGACTGGCAAGTCTGTTCACGGGCACGGCTGTCGCGCGATCCTCGCTTTGATGGGAAGTTCTTTATCGCCGTGCGAGGAAGCCGAGTCTATTGCCGTTCCATCTGTCCAGCGCCTACAGCCAAAGAAGAGAATTGTCGCTATTTCCCCAGTGCGGCGGCAGCAGCCGAAGCGGGATATCGCCCCTGCCTGCGTTGCCGTCCTGAGTGTTCCCCCGGAACACCCGCCTGGCTGGGAACTCCGAACACCGTTTCCCGGGCATTGCGCCTGATCGCCGAGAGCGGCCTCGAGGATGGAGGCGTGGAAGGACTCGCGGAACGCTTGGGAGTCGGTTCACGCCATCTTCGCCGCTTGTTTATCCAGCATCTGGGAGCGCCGCCCAGTGCGATAGCCCAGACGCGGCGCCTGCACTTCGCGAAAAACCTGATCGACCAGACGAAGCTGCCGATGAGCGAGATCGCTCTCGCCTCGGGCTTTGGGTGCACTCGCCGCTTCAATGCCGCGATTCGCAAAGTCTACAAGCGGACGCCGACCCAGATTCGCCGCCTGTCGCGTCTGGCCGGCCTGCAACCGGAAAATCAGTATCTCTTCCGGCTCCGCTTTCGGCCACCCTACCACTGGGATGGCATGTTGCGCTTTCTTGCCGCGCGCGCCACGCCCGGCGTCGAGTCGGTCGAGGCGGGCAAATATAGCCGCTCGATTTCTGTCCAGGGAAGCCATGGATTTATCGACGTTTCGCTTGAGCCCGAGAACGATACGCTCGTGGTTCGCGTGCAATTCAGCGACCCGCGCGCGTTGTTTTTCATCGTTGAGCGGATTCGCGCCATGTTTGACCTCAACGCGGATTGGGCCTCGATCGCGCCCAGCTTGAGAGCGGATCCCATCCTCGGCAAATGGGTGAATGCCGAACCGGGACTCCGTGTTCCCGGCTGCTGGAGTGGCTTTGAACTCGCCATCCGAGCCATTCTGGGCCAGCAGATTACGGTGAAGGGTGCCACGGCTCTCGCAGGCACGCTGGTGCGAACCTTTGGCCAGGCAGTCTCCCCTGCCGGTAATCTCACCCACCTGTTTCCTGCACCCGAGGTCCTGGCCGAGGCCGATCTCGGCCGCATTGGCATGCCCCGTTCCCGCGCGGCCACCATCCGTGCCTTCGCAAAAGCAGTGTGCCACGGGCAAGTGAGCTTTGAAGGCATCATTGCCACCGACGAGTTCCTGGCGCGCTTGTGTGAGATCCCCGGCATCGGAAAATGGACCGCGCAATATATCGCCATGCGCGCTCTCGGAGAACCGGACGCGTTCCCCTCCGGCGACCTGGGCCTGCTGCGTGCACTCGGACTTGAAAATCCGCGGAACCTCGAGCGCCGAGCCGAAGCCTGGAGACCCTGGCGTGCCTACGCCACGATGTACCTCTGGCACAACGGAGCGCACCGCCGCGCCTCGGCCAACTCCGTCTCCTTGACCCAGAGCGCTGCGCACGCCGTCGCCGCCGCAGACTAGTCTACTGAGTCATTGATTTCTGACATATTGTTTGGGCCATGTGCAGCCATAGTGCGGCAAGCGAACCGGCCAATGCTGTTGAGAATGGCATCGGCACTCTTGGTCCACACAAAGGGCTTGGGTTGCTCGTTGTGAACTTCGATGAACTCCAAGATCGCGGATTCTAGTTCCCGCACGCTGTAGTGCGAACCTCGTTTGATCTGGCGCTGGGACAACAGAGCGAACCAGCGCTCCACCTGATTCAGCCAGGAGCTGTGGGTGGGAGTGAAGTGCAGGTGGTAGCGAGGATGCCGTAGAAACCACGTCCGAATTTCCTTGGTCTTGTGGGTGGCATAGTTGTCCAACACCAGATGGACGGTAAGCTCCGGCGGAACGGCACGATCGATCCGGTTCAAGAATTTGCGGAACTCGATGGCGCGATGGCGTGGCCAGCACTTACCGATCACCGATCCCGTGGCGATGTCCAACGCAGCGAAGAGGCTGGTGGTGCCATGGCGCTGGTAATCGTGAGTGCGACGCTCAACCTGGCCGGGCAGCATGGGAAGGATCGGCTGGCTACGGCTCAGCGCCTGAATCTGACTCTTCTCATCCACGCACAGCACCAACGCATGATGCGGAGGGTTCAGATACAAGCCGACGATGTCTCGCACCTTGTCGACCAACAGCGGATCGTTGGATAGTTGAAAGGTCTCGCTGCGATGAGGACGCAGCCCGAACGCTCGCCAGATGCGACTCACCGTGGATTGACTCAAGCCGGTCCTTGCTGCCAACGCGCGACTGCTCCAATGGGTTGCTCCTTTGGGAGCCTCTTCCAGGGTTAGGCGTACGGCCCGCTCCACGCGGTCATCGCCGATCTTTCGCGGCGCTCCTGGTCGCATCTCGTCCCCCAACCCAGCCAGGCCCTCGGTGATAAAACGATTCCGCCACATGCCCACGGTAAAGCCCGTGGTGTGCAGCTTGTCGGCCACGGCAGCGTTGTTCTGCCCACTGACACACTCCAGAATGATGCGGGCGCGAAAGGCCAGGGATCGCGAACTCCGCGGTTGCTGCAGCAGTCGCCGCAAAGCGATCTTCTGTTCTGGACTGACAACGAGTTCTCNCTGCTTAGGACGTCCTCGTGGATTGGGCATGATCCACGATAACCCCTCTTCTTTATTTATACAATCTATTTATGACTCAGTAGACTAGCAGACGAAACGGATCTGTCCGCCGTCAAAAAGCTACATGGTCGCCATCATTCGTCGGTAAATGACTTGGAGCCGTTAGATCGGG
>JGI12627J18819_10000896_pt1 | contig 10108 bp, 9 predicted proteins | sample TexAe_OM1H0_M2_FD_18819 | JGI IMG/M metagenome (IMG submission 18819)
CGCGGCCCGCACAAGCCAGACGCCGCCCACCAGTCCCGACCGGCAGGCCGGCCCCGACTACGCCTACATTCGATCCGAAATCGCCAACAAGATCGCTGACAAAACCTGCCAAGGTGGCCAAATCACCAAGTGCCTCAATTGGCTTCAATCCAACGGCGGCACGCCTTCGCTGGCTGCAGCCCCAAACTACTTGAAGCGGGGATCCATATCGTCCTGTGACGTCAACTGGTCGGACTATGGCTCGCGGACCATCCCGCCGGATCCCGACTTCCGGATTCCCGGATACAAGTTGACGACGATCACCGGGCAGGGCGGCTTGAACAATCTGCGTACCGTCCTCGCCTCTGGCATGCCAATCGCTTACGGCACATCGCTCTACACGGACTTTGCGCACTACCGTGGTGCGCCGTCGCCGTACGTCGGCAACGGACAGTCGGCGAAGAACCGCAACGGCAAGAAAGTCGGCCACGTCATGCTCATCGTCGGCTACAACGACGCGTACACACCGAAAACCGGCGCGGTTCGCGTTCAGAACAGCTTCGGGACCGGTTGGGGCGACAACGGATTCGTTTGGATCGCTTATGACGCTCTCGAAGCAATGGCCCAGGGACGAGGGGTGTACGTGCCGGCTTCGGCTTGACGCCGCGCGAGGCAGATGTGCTCGAATTGCCGCAGAACCTTCCCCTGAGCCGCGGAGTATCTGACAGCATGGGATAGCTCTTGGACCGTACCTGAATGCTCTGCCGGCCCCAATATGTCGGGAAGCGGAGGGGGTGTACACGTGAACGCTGTCGAGCGGTGGTGGCGCGAGAGCGATCACTTTGACTGGTTGACTCTTTATTTGAACACCCGGGGTATCAGGCTGATCTGGCGGGCGATGGTTGCCGCCGTGATCGCCTCGATCGCCGTGGTCCCGACTTTGGTGTTGCTCAGTCCGAGCCTGTCGCACTACCCGGCCGCGGTCGTGGTGGCACCGATTGCCAGCGGTTTCGGTGTCATGGTGGCACTNTTCTGGTTGATCCGCTGGCCNACCCGTGTCCAGTCCATGCTCTACTCCCTCATCGGCAGCGTCTGCATCGCGGCGGCGTGCCTTGTGCAGGGCGACCCGCTCGCNGGNTTGCTGGGCTGTAGCGCGTTCGCGATGCTCGGCGGCTACATCGCGCTCTTTCACACTGCTGTGGACATGATCGCTAACTTCGCGATCGCTATCACCACTGGAGCGGTGCTCATGGCGCGCCTTCTCCGCCACTACGACGCGGTGGTGGCGGGCTCCGGGTTTCTGCTCGTCCTGATGCTCAATGTGGGGTTTCCGTTTGCGGTGCAATGGCTGCTCCACGCGCTGGGTAGCGACTTGCGAACTTCCAGCCGCGACACGCTCACGGGTCTATTGATCCGTCGGGCCTTTTATCAGTCGGCATACGCGCTGCTCCTTCGCGGCCGAGAAGGGTCGACCTACCTGGGCGTGGCGATGATCGATTTGGATAACTTTAAGCGCCTCAACGACACCCGCGGCCATTCCACCGGCGACAAGGCTCTGGTCGCGGTGGCCGGCGCACTTCGCCTTGCCTGTCCGCCGACATCGATGATCGCCCGGTTCGGCGGTGAAGAATTCGTCGTCGCCGACACCTACCGTGTGGAGGACCTAGACGACATCGGCGAACAGTTGCGCACAGCCATCGCCGCCATCAGCTACCCCGTTACGGCCAGCATCGGCATTGCGAGCGCGCCGTTGCGCGCGAGCTTCGACCCCGCCGAGCGTGAACTTATCGACGATCTGGTCGACCTCGCCGACACAACCATGTACGCCGCCAAACACGACGGTGGAAACCAGAGCCGCTCCACCCACATTCCGCGGGTGGACTTTGAAGCCAGCGCCGATGACGCCTGCGCAAACTAATGCCAGCGGACTTGGTGATCGGCGTGCGTTGGCAGGTAGGCGCCCGGGCCGAAGAACTCGTCGTAGAAGTCGACGTCGAGATGCTGCGCCTGTAGATACATCAGCACGTGCACGGTCGGCACCGTGCCGGGCAGCTTTCCGAAGGCATCGTAGATGTAGGACGCCTCGAGCGTGACGAGCTCCTGAATGCCGTCGGGCGGCAGCGCGGAGGCGCGCACCTTCGGTGTATCCGACCACGGCCCTGGTGTATCGGGGTGAAATGGTCCGCCGGGACCGAACTTTCGCGCGACCAGCTTTTCCACCCCCGCCGCTACCGACGGCACATGCGGCGGACTGAGTGTCTCGAAGAATCCGGGCAGTCCGGTGACGTTGGGGAAGGGCCAGCGCTCGTCGTCGTCGGCGACGAATCCCAACCCGGGTGCGCTCGGATCGCCGGAGCCGCCCAACACCGACAACCTATTGAGCCCATCGTAGGTCCAGCCGCCGAGACCCATCGCCTGCAGCGCCAGCACCCCGTTGTTGGCGGCGATAGCGAGTTCCGCGCTCGCCTCGGTGATCGTGTACTGCTCGACGAACGACAGCGGCAGTGGATCGTCGGCGTGCGGCAGCGAGGTAAACCGTTGCAGGCCAGGGATGTTGCGGCCATTAATGTCATCGACGATCGGATAGCCGTTGGCCGCGAAGAACCACAGGTTTTCCATCAGGTGTTCAGCGAGGTCGGCCACCGGGAAGGCCAGCAGGCTGCCCGGATGGTTGCCGATCCAGATGTTGTGGCCTTCCATGTGCGGTTCCTCGCGCGGCAGTTCGAGGCGAGCATCTGAAACGCGCACATAGCACGCCGCGCTGTGGCCGATCCACTCCTCGATGCTGTCGAACTCGCGCGGCGGCTGGTCGCGGCTGGGCAACAGATAGGTGCCGGTGTCGTCGGTGAAGAAAAGCTGGCTGGTGTGGAAGCCTGCCGCCGACGGGAAGGTCCGGCCGGTCGCGCTACCGGAGTAGTTGGGAAACCGCGGCGCGTAGCTGGGGTTGTGTGTTATGCCGAAATTCCAGCCCGTCACGCCCCCGGAAACCGAAATAAGCAGGGCCCGTTCGACTTCCGATAACGGCTGGACGGGTCGACGACTGGTATAGGCCAGTGCTCCGGCGGGAATCCGGCCGCCGACCGGAAAGCGGCGCGACCGTCGTCCGGTCATCGCGGCGAATAGCGGGAAGTGTTCGAGCTCGGCCAGCGCCGCCCGCTCGTGATCGGAGATAACCAGGCTCACCGGCTCACTTTCTCATTGCGCATAGGTCGTTTCGGTGTTCGCATCCTGGAACATCTCCGACACGATCAGCCAGGATCCCTCAGCCTGGCGCTGCAGTGCGCGAAGCGAGAAGTTGTCTCGGTCGAGTGTGCCGCCGCCGACTAGTCCCTGTCCTTTGATCCGCAGGTGCGCCGACACCAGAACGACCTCGGATGTCAGCACCCGGAAACTCGTCTCGGGCGGACCCTCGGGTTCGCCGCGGTTGAAGTTGTCATCGGCGAACAGGCCCCGGAGGTAATCGACGATTTCTTCGCGCCCGCGTTTGACCGTGCCGAAGGCGTTCACCCAGTCGGCGTCATCGGAATACACCGTGTGCAGCGCCTCGGCATCGCGGTCCCGGAAGCTGGTCAGCAAGGTGAGCAGGGTCTTGCCGATCGCCTGCTGGTCGTCGGACGGCAGGCCGGAGAGGTCGGTCATGCCCGGATGCTAGGCGCCGCGGTGAACCTTTCGCCGCAGTATCGCGTGGTAGCAGCAGGAGGTTAAAAAGATGAGTCCGCTGCTGATGGTCTACTTCTGGGTCGGGGCGCCCGTCGCCGGATTCGGCCTGTTGCGTCTTCAGGCGCGGCTGGAGCGGTGGGACTACGAACGGCACGCCGAGGACTAGTCGAGTGAAACTTCGAATCCTCGTCGTCGGCGCGGGCGTGAGCGGCATTGCCGCCGCCCGGGGACTCCTGCGCGACGGACACGACGTCACGGTTTTCGATCAACGTCCAAACGTGACCGCGGGCGGTGGTGCGGTAACCATCTGGCCCAACGGCGCGACGGTGCTGCGGCAGCTCGGTGTCGACATGGACGGGGCCGGGCAGCTGCTGTCGGCCGTACGGGTCATGACATCTACCGGTCGCCCGCTGGCCACCATGGACCTCGACGCAATGGTCAACCGGTTAGGCGCGCCCGTGCGGATGGTGCCACGTCGGATCCTGCTGGAGCGACTGCTCAACGAGTTTCCGACCGACCGCATCCGGTGCAACTCCCGTGCGACGGCGGTGGTCCATACCCACGACGCCGTGCGGGTCGACTTCGAAGACGGCAGCTCGGCGAACGGAGATGTGTTGATCGGCGCGGACGGCCTGCACTCGGTGGTGCGCGGGATCGTCGGTGCACACCCCGCGAAGTCGACCGGCTGGTGCAGCTGGCAGGGACTGGTCACTCTTCCGGCTATCGCCGAGCCGCGGGTCGCAACGATGATGATCGGCGCGCGCGGGAACCTCGGCCTGTGGCCGGCAGGCGGTTCTGACCTGCAATGGTGGTTCGACTTACCCTGGTCGCCCGACTTTGTCAGACCGCAACGTCCCATCGAGATGATCCGCTCCCATTTCACCGGATGGTCCGACATGGTTGATCAAGTACTGGCGACATTGACCGACGACGATCTCAAGCCTTCGCCGTTCCCGCATTTTCGGCATCCCATACCGCGGCCCGGCGCAGGCGCGCTGACGTTGCTGGGCGACGCCGCACACACGATGCCGCCCACGCTTGCGCAGGGGACCAATCAGGCCCTGCTGGACACCATGGTGTTGCGCAAAGCGTTGTCAGACTTGCGGGACGGCACCGGTGACATCGCCAGCGCATTGCGCTGGTACGAGAACACCCGGTGGCGCAAGGTCAAGCCAGTGTCCTGGTTGACCACGCAGCAGGTGTCTCGCCCCGAATCCGTGCTGCGACCGGCGGCGCTCATCTCAGACCGCTTCATGACGTGGGCGCTGACGACGTTTCTCGGCTGGGTCAGTCACCGCGACATCTCGGCAGAGTTCAGCCGGGATTCTCTTACCGAGGTGCGGTGATGTCGACGACTACAAAAGTGCCGCCCGCCAAGGCTGCCCGCATTGTCGAGTGGGTTCGCCATCACCTGTATCGGTTCAATCAGCGGCTCACGCTCGCACCCGCGGCAATGATGGAGATGATCATCGCCACCTGGCTATCTCAGGCGATCACGGTGGCCGCCGAACTGGGCGTCGCCGACGCGCTCGCCGGCGGGCCATTGACGATTGACGAGTTGGCGCATCGAGTGGACGCAGACCCGGACGCACTGTCCCGGTTGTTGCGGGCGCTGATCGGACGGGGCGTCTTTCGTCGTCGGCACGACGGCCGGTACGAGTTGAATTCCCTTGCCGACACGCTGCGTTCGGACGCACCGGTGTCGATGGCCTGGGCAGCCCGGTTTTACGGGTCGGGTGAGCAGCGCGAACGATGGACTCTGTTGGTGGACTCCATCCGAAGCGGACGATCCGTCGTCCCCGTGTTGCACGGCAAGGAGAGTTTCGACTATTTCGCCGAGTATCCCCAGCACGCCGAGCTTTTTAACCGGACCATGACGAGCATTTCGGAGTTGACCGATGCCTCCGTGGTGGCAGGCTACAACTTCAGCGCTTACCCCACGATCGTCGATGTCGGCGGCGGGCACGGCCCATTGCTGGCCACCATCCTGGCGGCGGCGCCGGCCTCGCAGGGCGTTCTGTACGACCTGCCGGGGGTGGTGTCGGCCGCGCCGGAGCTTATGTGCAAGCACGATGTCGCCGATCGAGTGCGTATCGAGACGGGATCGTTCTTCGACAGTGTGCCGGGCGGCGGCGACGTCTACGTTCTGAAGAACATCATCCACGACTGGCCGGATGACAAGGCCGTGCAGATCCTGCGCAATGTTCGCGCCGCCGCCGGGCCGCGCGCCACCGTGCTGCTCGTCGAATTGGTCATCCCCGACCATGACCGTGACTTCCCAGGGAAATGGGCAGATCTGGAGATGCTGCTGAATTTGGCGGCACGCGAACGTACCGCTGCCGAGTACCGAAACCTACTCAGCCGAGCTGGATTTCAAATGACGAGGGTCGTGCAGACCGCTTCGCCGCTTAGCCTGGTGGAGGCCCGAGTCGTGTGACCCGGTTGTCGTTGGGTCAGAATGGCCGACATGACACTGGATCTGGCAGGTTACTTCGAGCGGATCGGCTATAGCGGCGGCGCAGAACCCACCCTGGAGGTCCTTCAGGATCTGGTGACGGCACACACCCAAGCCATCCCATTCGAGAACCTCGATCCGCTGTTGGGCGTGCCGATTGACGACCTGAGCCCAGAGGCTTTGACCGACAAGCTGATTCGCAGGCGCCGTGGTGGCTACTGCTACGAACACAACGGGCTGATGGGCGACGTGCTGGAAGAACTCGGCTTCAGCGTGCGCCGGTTCGGCGCCCGAGTGGTCTGGACGCTCGCCGCGGGCGCGCCGGTACCGTCGCAGACACACACCTTGTTGGCGGTGGCGCTCCCCGGCGGCCCGCAGCTGTATCTCGTCGACGTCGGTTTCGGTGGCCAGACGCCGACATCGCCGCTCCGGCTGGAAACCGGCAGCATCCAGCAAACAACGCTTGAGCCTTACCGTCTCCAGAACCGCGGCGACGTTCTGGTGTTGCAGGCCCAAATTCGTGGCGAGTGGCAGTCGCTGTATGAATTCGCCACCAGGACGGCGCCGCCGATCGATCTGAAAGTGGGCAGCTGGTACGTCTCAACCCACCCGTCGTCGCATTTCGTGACCGGCCTGATGGCTTCCCTGGTCACCGCCGACGGGCGATGCAACCTGTCCGGCCACAACCTCGCCGTTCACCGTGGCGGCGAGACCGAGAAGATCCACTTCGACAATGCGTCCGCGGTTGTCGACGCGCTGATCGACCGCTTCGGCATCAACGTGGCCGACGCCGGCGAACGCACGGTGCTCGAAGCTCGCATCGACAAGGTCGCGCCGTAGCCCTTCTGCTCCCGGGCGTCGGAATGCTCGGCAGCACAAGCACGTCCGGCCACGGCGTGGTGATCCACGTGATCGCTCAGCAGGTCACGATCAATGGGGACCGTCAATCGCCTAGTCATCCACCGAAATTCGGGCCGATGCCATCGAATCACGCTGCTATGTCATTAGACAACTGCCTCATAGCTGTTTTCACGCCCATGCGCAAAGCGAGTATGCGACGATCACCTGGTGATGTGTCGATAACGGCAAACGCCAGTATGGCGTTCGGGGTCCGCACGGGAGGAGTGACGGATGAGTCGGGNGCTGGCTTCGGGGGTCCGCTGCGCGATAACGCGAACAGCTGCGGCCTTGGCACTTATTGGAATAGCCGCGACGGGTGCGACCCTTCCGGCGAACGCAACGCCCACGTTCGCAGGCGTACCCGGTACGCCCGCTCCGCTCGACGACCCCAATCCCGGGGTTCCCACCAACCCGGATGATCCTCTATGCGCGACGATGCCACTGGTAGCTCAGTGTCAGGGCGGCCCGTATGCCCCGCCCGCCAACCCGAGTGGCCTTCCCGCCAACCCGTCTGATCCCGGTTGCGTGGCGACGCCTGGAATAGCCCAGTGCCAGGGCGGCCCTTATGCCCAGTCGGCCATCCCCACCGGCCCCACCAGTACCGCATGCATCAGCAACCCATCAGACCCGGTGTGCGCGGGAGGGCCATACGCTCCTCCGCAACAGCCTCCGCCGGCGGGCACGCCGCCACCGGCAACGGCTGCGGGTGCGCCGATAGCGCCACCGGCCGACGCGCCGATCGCGCCGCNCCCGACGCGCCGATCGCGCCGCCGCCGATGGATAGCGGTATGCCCGGCGGCATGCCTGCCGGCGACATCGGTGGCGGTATGCCCCACGAGGACATCGGCGGTGGTATGCACGACATGGGCGGTATGCACATCGGCGGCGGGCGCAGATAACTTAGGCGTCGCCCTTCTGACCGTTCAGCCAGCGCCCATCCAGCGCAACGCTTCTTCGATGTCGACAGCCACCACATCACATAACGCTGAACCCCGGCACGGGATACGGGGGTTGGCTGATCGGGTTGGTGGGGCACCACGGGTTGCGCGGCACACCCAGGCAGGGATTCGGCATGCTCGGCTGCGGGGGTAGCGGCAGCATTTGGACCCCCGTCCGCTGCGGGTAGTTCGCGTACGAGGTGCTGTCCGGGCAGGGGCCGAAGATCTGCGTGTTGCAGACGAGTTGCAGGCTGAGGATGCTGATGACCCCGTTGCCCGCGTCCGGGATTCCGCAGAGGTTGTGGGGGAAGTACTGGATAAAGGGCGGGTCGCTCGTGACCCGTCCTGGGCGGCCGAGCTGAAAGTGCTTGTGGGGGATGCCCGTGCCCGAGGCGTCGACGTTGCCGTGCCAGCAGTTGCCGGGAAACTCGAGGTTTGATATCTCCGCGAGGTCGACGTTACTCGAGTTGCCGAAGAAACCGTTGTGGCTCAGCCTGTTGTTCTCGATCTCGTTGCCCCAGTCGTCGTAGTAGCAGAATGACAACGCCGACAGGCCAAAGCCGCCTTTGCAGTGGGCGATCGGCGGCGGGGTCGCGGTGTCGACCTCGGGGACCAGCAGCACGCCCCACGCGCCGTTGTCGTGGATGTCGTTGTCGGTGACGGTGTCGAACCGGCCGCCGGCGATCAGGACGCCGGTTCCGATCGGACTGTCCGCGGCAAGGCTCGTGCCGAAGGGCGTGTTTGGGTTGTTGTTGTCATGTATCGAGTTGTGCGTGAGCACCCAGCACGAATGAGTCCCGGTCGGGCCGGTCTCGTTACGGGGGCAGTGGCCGGACTGGGGCGACGGTTGGTCGTCGTTGTTCTGGCTGTTGGTGGCGAATCCCGTGTTGTTGTGGTCGAACTCGGAGTTCTGGATGATCAAGCGGCCGCCGGAGTTGGTTCCCGAGTATCCTTCCGCCGAGTTCTGGCCGTGCGCATGGTCGAGGACCGTGTTGCAGTCCGGGCATGCGCCGATGTAGAACGCAGCGTCGGCCATGTTGTTGGCGTACACCTGGGTGAACAGCCCTGGCCCGTAGGTGTTGGAGGCGTAGATCCCGTACTGGGTGGACTGGTCCGGGCCGCCGTTGTAGGTGGAGGTCGCCGACAGGTACGCGCCGCGCCAGCTTCCGATCTTCTGGACACCGGTCGAGCCGCCGCCGTCGAACCAGATCTCATCGGCGGGGGTGAGGTCGCCCGCGATGAAGTTGCACGCGGTGAGGTTCTCGACGCTGACACCGGACGCCTTGAACACGACCAGGCCGTTTCGCCCCGTCGGAGCGCCATTGGAATCGAGCGGGCCGAAGTTCTGGTCCGTCTGCGCGGAGCTGCACGGAGACGCCCCCGGCTTGGTGCCGTCGAGCACGACCGCGTTGCGGTCCATGCCGCGGATCCAGATGCCGGGCGTGGTCACGAGCACGGCGGCCCCCGCCGTGAGGTCACCGGCAACCATTCCGGGAGGAACGCGATTGCCGGTCTCGTGGTAGTTGCCCGGTCCGATGAGTACCCAGTCTCCTGGCCGGGCGGCGTCGACCGCTGCCTGGATGCTCGAGTATTGCCCGGGTATTCCGAGATAGTTGCCGACGCGCAGGACCGCGGCGGGCGCAGCACGCGCCACGCANACGCTCCCAGCGACAAGCCCGCACACGCCCACGCCGGCAAGCACCCGCCGCCACATCGGCGCATGCGAAATCCGACCGCAACCATCTTTCAGCGCCGACATCCCACTCCTCATCTGTCTGGGGTGCGCATCCGGCCCTCAAGTCACGTCAGCAACGGTGAGTGATCGCCGTCACATCTAGAACACGGTGTGGTAAACGTTCGACCTCGATCACCGCAGCGGCGGTGATGACCAGTGTCGATCTGCTCTCCGCAGGTGGTTATTTGCCCAGCCCGGCACCCGATTGGGCACCATGGTCACGGAAAGCACGGCAGGAGAATGAGTGTGGATCAGCAAGACATCGAAAACGAACTAGGCGCACCCGGCGCGCGGGAACTGCTCGCGTCCACTTCGGCTGCGCACCTCGCCTACACCGGGAAGGATGGGACACCGCGGGTGATCCCGGTCGGGTTCTTCTGGACGGGTGAGCAGTTTGTCATCGCCACGGCCACGACCGCGCCGAAGGTCGCGGCTCTATCG
>JGI12627J18819_10000897_pt1 | contig 10104 bp, 12 predicted proteins | sample TexAe_OM1H0_M2_FD_18819 | JGI IMG/M metagenome (IMG submission 18819)
CGTCGGCTGAGGCTGGTCCGGCGGACGGCGATCACTGTTTGGGCCCTTGTCGTGACCTACCGGACTTTGACTGACGGGCTCGCATTCAACCGCGAACTGCTGCTGCTCTACATCGCCACCGGGCTCATCGCCGCCAGCATCGGTCGCAGGCACAAGGTTTTTGCGGTCATGTGCGATTGGCTCCCGTTCGCGGTTGTGCTGCTGGTCTATGACCTCAGCCGGGGGGCGGCCGCGCTGCTCGGGGCCCCTACGCTGTGGCAATTTCAGCCCCAGGCGGATCGATGGTTGTTTTTCGGCACCGTCCCGACCGTGTGGTTGCAGGAACGCATCAAGATGCCGCAACCGCCGTGGTGGGAAGTGATCATCAGCGGCGTCTATATGTCGTTTTTCGTCCTGCCGTATGTGGTCGCCGGAGTGCTGTGGCTGCGCAACCGAAGCGACTGGGCCGCGTTTGTCCGGCGGTTCGTCGCGTTGTCCTTCGCCGCGCTCGTCGTTTACATCGTTCTGCCGGCAGCACCGCCGTGGGCAGCCGCCCGCTGCACACCGGCCGACATCGCCGGCGGCCCGTCCAGCCCGCGCTGCATGTTCAGAATTCCCGCACACGTCCCTCACGGGGGGCTGCTGGGCCCGATGCACAGAAGCCAGCCCGGTGCGCACCTGCTCGTCGAGCGGATCTCGACTCGCGGCTGGGGAACGCTGCATCTGCAATCGGCCGGCGCACTGGTCAACTCCGGACAGGCCAGCGTGAATCTGGTCGCGGCGATTCCCTCGTTGCATGCCGCACTGACCGCGATGATCTCGGTGTTCCTGTGGCGACGCGTCAAGCGCAGGTGGCGGTCGCTGCTGGTGGCTTATCCGTTGGCAATGGCCTTCGTGCTCGTGTACTCCGCCGAGCACTTCGTGATCGACATCCTGCTGGGCTGGGCGCTCGCTGCGATGGTGTCGCTGGTCTTCGGTTGGCTTGACACCTGGTGGTCGCGGCGCCGCGCACCGAAGTCAGGCCTGGCTAAGCCAACGGGCGATCTTGGCGGCGGCCTCACCGTAGAAGGTGCGGTAGACGCGGTCGGCGACGTAACCGATGTGTGGGGTGGCGACCACGGTGTCCAGCGAGCGCAGCGGGTGCCCGGCCGGCAACGGCTCGGTGTCGAAGACGTCGAGGCCGGCCCCCGCCAGCCGGTGCGACCGCAACGCGTCGACGAGAGCTGGCTCATCGACGATCGGGCCGCGCGATGTGTTGACTAGCAACGCGGTCGGTTTCATCAGTCCCAATTCGGCGGCGCCGACCAGACCACGAGTGCGCTCGCTGAGCACCAGATGGATGGTCAGAACGTCGGCGCGACTGAACAACTCGTCTTTGGATACGTAGGTCGCCCCGGATTGTTCGGCGGCCCGCGGGGTCAAGTTCGTGCTCCACGCGAGGACGTCCATGCCGAACGCCGTCCCGACCCGCGCCACCCGGCTGCCGATCCGCCCCAGACCCAGCACGCCCAGCACCGTCCCGCCGAGTTGACGACCGACCGAGGTCTGCCAACCACCGCCACGCACCGACAGGCACTGGTCGACGATCTCGCGGGCCGTGGCAAGGATCAGCGCCCAGGTCAGTTCGACGGTCGACTCTAGGTAGCCGCCGGTCGTGCTGACGTAGATGCCGCGTTCCTTGGCGGCCGCGACGTCGATGGAAGCGTTGAACGTCCCGGTCGAGGCGATCATCTTCAGCCGTGGCAGGCGCTCGATGACGGTACGCGGCAGCGGTGTGCGTTCACGCATCACGCACACCACGTCGAACGGCGCCAGCCGGTTTACGACGGCGTCCTGATCGGCGAGGTGATCGGTGAAGACGGTGATGTCGGCACGCGCCGCCACCTCCGACCAGTCGGCCATGCTCAGCGCGACGTTCTGATAGTCGTCGAGGATCGCGACCCGCATCGTGCCAATGTCCCACATGTGGTTTGAGGCGGTAGCAGGCCGGGTAAACACCCCTGACGCAAACCAGCGTGACCATAAGTTATCAAGAGGAAGCAGAAGCGCATGGGCGCCCACGACAAAGTGAGCAACAAGATTGACGACGTCGGCGGCAAGGCCAAAGAGGCCGTCGGCAAGGCCACCGGAGACCGCAGCACCGAGAACGAAGGCAAGATCGACCAGGCGAAGTCGAGCCTGAAAGACGCGGGCGAGAAGGTAAAGGACGCCTTCAAGAAGTAGGCGACAACGGACTAGCGCAGAGGACGGCCACCGGTGGATGCGACCCCGGTGGTCTTCCATTTGTTGGGGACTGTGCGTGGATTCGGCGCCAACGGGTAACCGATCAGCAGATCAAGCGTGCTAAGGAGCAGAAATGATCGGAACGATTGTCGGTGCAATCTTCGTCGGCCTCATTGTCGGTGCACTCGCCCGGCTCATCCTTCCGGGTAAGCAGAACATCGGCGTCATCATGACGATCCTGCTCGGCGCGCTCGGGTCGTTCGTCGGGTCGTGGGTGACCTACCGGCTGGTATCCACCGCCAACCAAGGCAAATTCGAACTCACTGCATTTCTGGTAGGCATCATCATCGCGGTCATTTTCATCGCGATCTACGTCGGCATTACCGGAAGACGCGGCACCAAAATTCGCTGAGCATTCAAGGCGCGGTCCAGTGTTCGCCTGACGCGCTACTTTCGACGGGTTCGTTGACGCCAAATATGAACGGCGCGAACACGACTTCGCGACCGTCAGGATCGCGGTAGGTGACGGCGCCCGTCGCGGCCCAATACGGATGGGACTTGGTGGGCTGTAGTCCCACCGCCGAAAGCCGCGCTGTCGCTTGCTGCTGTGCGGTCGCATCGGGGAAATACAGGCACAACTGGTCGCCGGCGTCGACCGCGACGGGTTCGTCGGCCTCGACGATCTCAAAGGTCAGCGCGGTTCCGGGCAGCCCGAATATCGCGCCGTTGCTGCCGTAGCTATCCCCGAACGTGGCAACGAGCGGCAGTCCGACCAGGTCCCGGTAAAACTGGACAGTTGACTCGAATTGTGTGGAGCGCCGGGCGAATCGGATCGCACCGATCAAGGCCAATTCGTCGGGCCAGCCGGTCCCCGGCAGGGGTTTTTCAGTCATGGCGTCGACGTTAGGACCTCAACCTCACTTCAGGTCAAGCGCTTGACGCGGTGGCTCGAGTAGAAGTACACATTGCCGATGCCCACCTGGCTTATCACCGGCTGTTCAAGCGGGCTGGGCCGCGCGCTCGCCGAAGCGGTTATCGGCGCCGGCCACAACGCCGTCGTCACCGCTCGTAACGTCACCAGCGTTGCCGACCTGTCCGAAACGGCGCCCGAGCGTGTGCTCGCCGTCGCCCTTGATGTCAACAAGCCTGAGCAAGTCGCCTCGGCGGTACAGCAGGCCGAACAGCGGTTCGGCGGCGTCGACGTCCTGGTCAACAACGCCGGTTATGGTTACCGCTCCGCCGTCGAAGAAGGCGACGACGCCGACATCCGCACCCTGTTCGAAACACACTTCTTCGGCGCCGTCGCGATGATCAAGGCTGTCCTACCGGGTATGCGGGGTCGCCGAAGCGGTGCCATCGTCAATATCTCCTCGATCGGTGCTCAGTTGGCCGCGGTTGGATCGGGCTATTACGCGGCAGCGAAGGCCGCGATCGAAGGCCTCAGTGGGGCGCTGCGTGGTGAGCTCGCCCCGCTTGGCATCTCGGTCACCGTCGTTGAGCCGGGCGCATTCCGCACCGACTTCGCCGGACGCTCACTCGCCCAGTCGGCCACGGTGATCGACGACTACGCCGCCACTGCCGGGCAGCGTCGCAAAGAGCACGACACCATGCATGGCAACCAGCCCGGCGACCCCGCCAAGGCTGGCGCCGCAATCATGGCCGCCGTCGAATCAGCCGAGCCCCCAGCGTTTCTGCTCCTCGGCACCGACGCCCTTGCCCTCTACCGCTACGTCGCCGACGGGCGCGCTACGGAGATCGCGAACTGGGAACAGCTGACCACCAGCACCGACTTCGACTCCTGAGCGGTTCTGACTGGGTTAGCGTCGGGGAATGCCAGAGATAGATTTGGAAACCCTTTCGACGCCCGACCACGGCTACACCGTCGACGATAGGGATGACGACGATCCGATCTTGCTCGATCAGGACGGCAATCACATCGAGACGTGGCGCGAGCGCTACCCATATGACCACCGGATGTCGGACGAAGAGTACGAGCGGNTGAAGCGTCGGCTGCAAATCGAGCTGCTGAAGCTGCAGAATCATGCCAAACGCACCGGCGCCCGGCACGTGATCGTGTTCGAGGGTCGTGACGCCGCCGGCAAGGGCGGCACCATCCAGCGGTTCATGGAGCACCTCAACCCGCGCAGCGCAAGGGTTGTCGCACTGGAAAAGCCGAGCGAACGCGAACAGACGCAGTGGTATTTCCAGCGCTACATAACCCATCTGCCGGCCGCCGGCGAGATGGTGTTGTTCGACCGGTCCTGGTACAACCGCGCCGGCGTCGAGAAGGTGATGGGCTTCTGCACCCCCGAGCAGCACGCCGAATTCTTGCAGCAGGCACCGCTCTTCGAAGAGATGCTGGTCAACAACGGGATCGATCTGACCAAGTTTTGGTTCTCGGTTTCGCCTGCCGAGCAACGCACCCGGTTCGCCGTCCGGCTGGTCGACCCGGTGCGGCAGTGGAAGTTCTCGCCGATGGACATGGAGTCGGTTAACAGGTGGGACAACTACACCGAGGCGAAGGAAGAGATGTTCGGTGCGACCGACACCGACGCCGCACCATGGATCGTGGTGAAAAGCAACGACAAGAAACGGGCCCGCATCAACGCGATGCGCCACCTTCTCGCCAAGTGCGACTACGACGATAAGGATCACGAGGTTGTGGGCGAGCCGGATCCGTTGATCGTCGGCCGTGCGTTGGCCGACTGAGCGACCTGGCGCGAACGATTACAACAGATTTCGCGCCTGCCGACGGCATTCCTCGGCGATTTGTTGTTCGCGTGCGAACAGCAACCCGTAGGTGAAGCCGTTCTCCCCGGCTGTTGTCCCTGCCGACAAGGCCATTCGCCGTACGGCGGCCGATGCCACCACGGTGTCCTGATGATCACCGAGTACAGATTGAATTCCTTTGTAATGCTTCCTTATACGTTTCGTCTGCTTCGCAGCACCGAGGGGCTTCAATAACTCGGTTGCGTAACGAGCCCGCTTGGCCGCCTTGCGGGCCCGATGCAGTATCGCGTCGTCGCCGCCGCCTAACGCGGCGGTGAGCCGCCGATCCGCTTTCCGCCACGCACGCCGGGACTTTCGAATCAGCTGGCCCTTTGTCGTTCCGGGATTTACTGGTGGGTTAGTGCGCCAGTTACGCAACACCGTCATGATGGCCAGATACCGAGGCGAGTCCATGGCATCGCGCACCCGAGCACGGGCCGGAAGTTCGATGCCTTGCAATTCGTTGCGGATGTGCGACCGCACCGGGCCCAAGACGAGTTCCGCTGGGAACTCATCGAGCGCCGCAGTGAATCTGCGGTACTGCACCTGGCAGTCGCGGACATCACCGAGCAGGGCAGCGAACCAGCGCAGCTCACCGTCGAAGTCACCGATAACCGACCGGTCCAGCACCTTGCGGAAGACCCGTAACGTGCTTCTCAGGCGCCGGATCGCGACCCGGGTGTCGTGAATGGGGTCGAGCCCACGACGCAATCCCAGGTCACCCGCAACGATTGCATCGATCTGCGCGCCCAGATATTTCGCCAAAGCGCGCCCCGCCCGCGACGCTGGCTGGGCAACCGGAGCAGCAGGTAACACATGTGAAAGTTTGGACTCGTAGCGCGACGGGCGCGCTCCGGCGGACCGGAGGCGATCGGTCAGTCGCTTGAAAAACAAATCTGTGGCGCGCCCGTGCTCGACCTCAATCTCGCGCCAGGCCAACGAGCGCTGATCCGACCAGGCTCGCACGGAGTCATCGGCGACCTCGGCGCACAGCTCGTCAGCTTCGGCGTCGCGGATCCGATACCAGTCGCGCACGGTGTGAATGGTCGCGACATCGGTCAGGTCCTTGCCCAGGCTGATGCCGGTGAGCAGCTTCGTCAGCGAATCCGGCGGCGAATCCGTGAGCGCCCAGCGCAGTTCGGTCCGACCTCCGGTCGCGGGTGTCTTCAGCTGCCAGCCCGCATCATCGTCGCCGTCGCGGCGACGCAGCAGGATGCCATGAGCCTGCAAATCTCGCCCCGGAGTGTCGTAATAGACGCTGGTCAGATCGACCGTGTCATGCTCGACATGGCCACCGACGACGATGTCTCCGAGATCGGGCAGCTCGAACTGTTCGCCAACGTCCCACTTGTCTTCACGCTCCAGAACCTCTCGCATGCAAGTGGGGTTTCCGCATGAACAGGCGGTCAAACCGCGAGTTTATTCTTGGCTGTCTCGCCGTGGCCGGGCATCCTTATCGGTATGCATCTGATCAACGGAGTCCGTGACCCGGCAACAAGTTTTCCGCTCGACACTGTCGTCGACGATGCGGGGGAACGTCGGCAGGCCAATCGCGCGGTCGCAATCAGCGCGGTCGGACTGGCGCTGACCGGGCTCGTCGAATTGGCGATCGCGCTGTTATCGGGCTCGGTAGCGCTGCTGGGCGATGCGCTGCACAACTTGTCGGATGTCTCGACCAGCGCCCTGGTGTTCGTCGGATTCCGGGCATCACGCCACCTGCCCACCGAGCGCTATCCCTACGGCTACGAGCGCGCCGAAGACCTCGCTGGAATCGGTGTGGCACTGGTGATTTGGGGCAGCGCTCTGGTCGCCGGTTTTGAAAGCGTCCATAAGCTGCTGCGTCACGGCGGCACGGGCCACGTCGGCTGGGGCATCGCTGCCGCGGCGGTGGGCATTGCGGGCAATCAACTTGTGGCGCGCTACAAACTGACGGTGGGCCGACGGATCCGCTCCGCGACCATGGTTGCCGACGCCAAGCATTCGTGGCTGGATGCGTTGTCCTCGGCCGGGGCGATGCTCGGGCTGATCGGCGTGGCTGTTGGTTGGGCTTGGGCCGACGCGGTCGCGGGCATCGTGGTTACCGGATTCATCTGCCACGTGGGCTACGAGGTGACCACCGATATCGCGCACCGGCTGCTCGATGGCGTGGAACCGGAGATCATCACAACCGCCGAAGCCACCGCCATCGCGGTACCCGGTGTCCTGCATGCGCATGCTCGAGCCCGGTGGACCGGGCGCACTTTACGTGTCGAGGTGGAAGGCTTCCTCGACCCCGACACTCCGCTGGCTGCCGCCGATCAGATCGGTCGCAGCGTGGCCGCCGCACTGACAGCACGAATTCCCGAGATGCACAGCTTCACGTGGACGGCACGGGCCGCCTGACGGCGGCCTCGATGAGGACTTCCGCGGCAGACCGCGCGTGCAGCAACGGCGCAGTGTCGTTGAGCGACGTGCTCAATGACGTGGCACCTTCGAAGAGCACCGCCAGCTGATGGCCCAACCGGTAGGGGTCTTCTGCGCAGGCTTCCGCGGCCACGTCGGTGAGCCGGGAAATGAACTGCAGCTTGTGTTCGTGTACCACGTCGTGAACACCGGGCATCTGGTCAGCCGCCTCGACGGCCGCGTTGTGAAAAGGGCAGCCACGGAAACGATCGGCCGGCGGGCTGTCGAAAATCGCCAATACGCGGTTGCGCGGGCTTGCACCGAGAGTGTCGAGGGCTTTCTCGTTGGGCATCCCCCCGGTGTCGTGGATACGGCGCAGATACTCCTCGACCAGCCGCGTCTTGCTCCCGAAGAGCTGGTACATCGTGCGCTTCGACACGCCTGCCTCTTCTGCGATGCGTTCCACCCCCGTCGCGTGGATGCCTTCGCGGTAGAAGAGCGATCCGGCGGCGGACAGGACCCTTTCCTGCGCGTTGGCGCTGCTCGACGCAGAATCGATGTGCTTATCGTTCATAGGTCCGACAGTACACCTATCAGTTTTTTACTGACGAATTGCCTTTTTTACAGCCTATCTCGGAATACCGATCGGTTTTCAGGCGTTGACGCGGAAGTCAGCACAGGCATCTGCCAGCGGGAAGGCGATAACCATGACCACCAAGAACGACCTATTCCTGATCACCGGCGCTACCGGCAAGACCGGTGCACACACCGTCCGCCTATTGCGTGAACGAGGGCTTCGCGTCCGCGCATTCGTGCACGCGTTGGATGACCGCGCGCACCTGCTGGCGGAGCAAGGCGCCGAAATCGTCCAGGGCGACCTGCTCGACTTTCCCGCCGTCAGCGCTGCGATGCCCGGCGTCACCGCGGCCTACTTCAATTACCCGATTGTCCCGGGTTTGATCGAGGCGACGGTGAACTTCGCTCAGGCCGCTAGTGAGGCCGGTGTGCACGCGGTCGTGAACATGTCGCAAATCTCGGCACGACGTGAAGCCAAAAGCAATGCCGCCCGGCAGCATTGGATCGCCGAGCGGCTCTTGGATCGCACCGCGCTCGTCACCACACATCTGCGACCCACCTTCTTCATGGAATGGCTGAACGGGTTCTGGGTCCGCACCGACAGCCAAGAAGGCATCTATCGGCTGCCCCTGGCCGACGTTCGCCACGCCCCCATCGCCGCGGCCGATCAAGCCAACGTCATTGCAGCGATTCTGCAGAACCCCGACCCGCATGACCGCCAGGTCTATCCGCTGTTCGGTGCCGAGGAGCTCGATTGGTACGCCATCGCCGCGAAAGTCGGTGACACTTTGGGCATTCCGGTCCGCTACGAGCCGATCGAGATCTCGGCATTCGCCGCAGGTCTGGCGGCCGCCGGTGGGTCCGACCATTTTGTGCAGCATCTCAGCAACGTCACGCAGGACTACCGCGACGGCGTCTTCTCCGGCATCAACAACCTCGTCGAGTTGATCGGCGGATCCAAGCCAACGACCGTTGAAGAGCACGTCGCCGCCGCCCGCGCCACATTCGACACAGACGGCCCGTTCGGCATCACCGACGCGCGACTACCCGCCGCGTAACGCCGCGTCGAAAGCGAAGCGAGCAATCCGACTACGCGCCGATCTCGGGCATCAACTCGCCCATTTCGATGGCGTTGCTGGCCGGAGTCTCCTCGAGGGCCAGCAGCATCTGAACATCGGCGGCGCCGGTCGCGCGCTGAAGCAGCGACTTGAGCCCAAAGAGCAGTTTGCTCCTATAGTCGGCCGGCCGACCCGCGCGGACCTTGACCGTCAGGATCACCGCCGGCCCCGCCTCGCGACCGATAAAACCGTCACCGGGAGGAAAGCTGTTGAAGAGGATTTTCGTGTAAGCCTCGTCCAGACCAGACATTTGGCTGTGAAACTCGGTGATCTCGGCGGCGAGCGCCGCCTTCGCTTCCGAGGAAAGCAATCCGTCCGGAGTTGTGATCTTGTAGAGCGGCATCGTGATCTCAGCCTTTCGTTCTGGAGCGTTGTCACATGTAGCTGATTGTGGCGCGGCTGCGAGGCAAATCGCTGAATCCGCGCGAAGCTTGTTCTCAGGCACAGCGGTTGGGGTGGATCGCTGTCGCCCGTGACATCGACAGACTCGGCGGTCTTTGAGCACGGTGGTAGCAGCGCACGGTTGTGACGCGTTGGCAAGGTCCGGCGAAGGAGCCGCGGAAGGTAAGGCCTAGCGATGACACTTACAGGAAAAACCATGTTCATCTCCGGCGCCAGCCGCGGCATCGGCCTGTCGATCGCCAAGCGGGTCGCGGCCGACGGCGCGAACATCGCACTGGTCGCCAAGACCGCTGAACCCCATCCCAAGCTTCCGGGCACCATCTACACCGCTGCCAAGGAGATCGAGGAGGCCGGAGGTCAGGCGCTGCCCATCGTCGGCGACGTCCGTGACGGTGACTCGGTGGCCGCGGCGGTGGCCCAGGCCGTCGACCAGTTCGGCGGTATCGATATCTGCGTCAACAACGCTTCGGCGATCAATCTCGGCTCGATCGAGGAGGTCCCGCTCAAGCGCTTCGATCTGATGAACGGAATCCAGATCCGCGGCACTTATGCGGTGTCACAGGCCTGCATCCCGCACATGAAGGGCCGGGAAAACCCGCATATCCTCACACTGTCACCGCCGATTCGGCTGGAGCCCGAGTGGCTCAAGCCGGCC
>JGI12627J18819_10000899_pt1 | contig 10098 bp, 9 predicted proteins | sample TexAe_OM1H0_M2_FD_18819 | JGI IMG/M metagenome (IMG submission 18819)
CGCCCGAATGGCGGCCAGCGCGGCACCCGTGACCGACGTAAGCGCCAGGTCTAGATCGTCAAGAGCGAATCGACCAGATTTCCGGCCACGGGACAACGTCTCCATGGCCCAGGGCGTCACCGCATCCTCGAAAATCGCATTGACACGATCGAGTTCGACGAGAACCCGCGCAACTTCGGGTTCGTCGCGGCTGAAGCGGAGGAAACGCCGGTAAGACGCCGAGGCCGCCTCGGCGGGATCGGTGAACTCGAGGGCATCCGCACCGATCCTTGCCGCGAGCCCGGCAAGCACGTCGGCCACCACCGCCTCGATGAGCGCGTCCTTGGACTGAAAATACGTGTAGAAGGTGCCGAAGCCCAGGTCGGCGAGATCGGTGACATCGCCAATTCGAAGGTCCGACACCCCGTTCTCGGCGATCAGCTGGTGGGCAGCGGCCAGGAGCCGTTGCCGGGCTTCGGCCTTACGCCGATCGCGCCGTCCCATCGGGGCAGGAGACACACTCACGACAGCAGTATCGCATTCGATCCGCATCTCAATCTTGATTTTGCAATCGAGTTCGATGAAGATTGCAGATATGACGGAAACCACCCTCCCTGCCGAAGCCGACTACGTGGTCATCGGAGCCGGACACAATGGATTGACCGCCGCGTGTTATCTGGCGCGCGCCGGACACCGCGTAGCCGTCCTGGAGGCATCGCCCACCGTGGGCGGCATGACCTCCACCAACGCCACCCTGTCGAAGGCGCCAGGCCACTACTTCAACGAGGGCGCGATCCAACTGACCGGAATTTTCCAGCTCTCTGGAGTCGCCGAGGACCTCGAGCTGCACAAATATGGGCTGCAGCGGATCTCGGTGGACCCCGCACACATCCAGTTGGCTCCGGACGGAAGCTCCCTGGCGATCTGGAAGGACGCCAGTCGCACCGCTGATGAGCTGCGACGGTTCTCGCCCAAGGACGCTCGGGCCTGGCTGGACCTGGCCAATGCGCTGGATCCGATCATGGACGTGGTGGTTGCCTACATGAAGTCGCACCCGCTGCGGCCGTTCAACCGCGAGATGGCCGGCTCGCTGCTGGGCGCCACCCGTCACATCAAGGACGTGTGGAGCCTGCGGAACATGGTCACCGCGTCGCACACCGAGTTTCTGGAGGAGACCTTCGAAACCGAGTTACCCAAGGGCGCGCTGGCCGCTATGGCCGCATTTTCGCAAATGCGCTTGGACGTGACCGCCTGGGCAATGATCTATCTCGGTGTCGTGCAAAAGGTTGCGAACGCGATGCCGGTCGGCGGGACCGGCGCGCTACCCGCGGCGCTGCATCGCTGCCTCACCGCGCTCGGCGGCACGGTGCACACCAACAGCCGGGTGCAGGAGCTCGTCGTATCCAACGACCGGGTGACGGGGGTGCGACTCGAATCCGGCCAACTCGTCACTGCCCGCAACGGTGTCCTGACCACCTGCAACCCCGTCGTGACGCTCAACGAGCTGCTGCCGGCGGGCACGCTGGACACCAAACTATCGGTGCGCGCCAAGGACATTCCGATCCGCAAGACGCACGCCACGTCGCTTAAGATCAACGTCGCCCTTGAGGGCCGCGTGACGATGAAGAAGCACGAGGACTGGCGCGGCGATGGCCTGGACCTGCGCAAGTACCTCGTCGCCTGGCACACCCTGGAAGAACAGGACGCCGGATGGAACGCCCTGGTGCGCGGCCAATGGCCCGACCCGGTTCCGGTGAGCTGCGCCATCATCCCAACCGCGGTCGATCCCACCCAGGCCCCCGAGGGCCGCGACAATCTGTGGCTGTGGTCGGGCGTCATCCCGGTGACACCGGANGAGCCNTGGGACGACGTGCGNGACAAGATCGGCGACGCCGTATTACGTGACTCCGCACAGTATTACGAGGGACTCGACAGACTCGAGATNGATCGGGCCGTACTCGGTGGACCGGACCTCGAAACCAGGTTCAACGCCCCGGCGGGCAACGTCTACCACGTCGACCCGCTGATCTCACGGTTCGGGCCGCTCAAGCCGGCAGCCGGCTTGGCCGGCTATCGAACGCCGGTCAAGGGGCTTTACCTCAGTGGCGCCGGCACCCACCCCGTCGGCGGGGTGTGCGCGCTGCCCGGCAAGCTGGCCGCCCAGACGGCCATTCGCGACCAGAAGAAACGCTGACAGCATCCCAGGCGCGATTGACGACGGCCTAGTTGGTCCGTCCTCCTTGCTCTCGACCGATTGCCGCGCGAACGATCGCTTCAGCCTCGTCCGGCGGAAGGCCGAGTGAGGCCAGCACGTGGCGGGCGAAAGCGTGATGGGCACGCGCGCCGTGACGACCGTCAAGGATTTCTCGGATCAGCGCGAACGCGCCGCCGATCACCGCGGTGAGCAGGACCTCGATATCGCCGACAACGAAGCGCCCATTTTCGATTCCGCGCTCGACGGCGATTCGCGCATACGGGTGGACGGCGTCGCCGAAGAGCGCTTCGGAGTGGCCGATGTTGACGATCAGGCGGGCGAAGTCGGGTTCGTCGTAAGCGAGCCGAATGACTCGAAGGTTGGCCAGGGCCACGACCTCGGCCGGGTCGGTGTCGTCGTCGACATTGGTGATGATCGCGGACGTCAAGTCGGAAAGACTTTCGGTGATCACCGCCTCCAGGAGCTCCTCCTTGGACTGGAAATAGTTGTAAAAGGAGCCCAGCGCCACGTCGGCCTCTTCGGTGATGTCCTGGATGCGCAGGCCGGCCACCCCTTTGGCAGCGATCAGCGTTCGGCCGGCGTCCAGCAGCAACCGCCGGGTGCGTAGCCGCTGACGTTCGGTGCGCGTCGCCTTGCCATCGGTTTCGGACGTCACACCCGGATTTTTACCGGATGAATAGGTTTTCACTCTTGAAACTATATTCATCCGATGCTAGTTTGGCCATGCTGACGTGAACTGGTTCACAAATAGGGAGGGCGCGGCGATGGTGACGATGGTCTGGGCGACGATTCCGCAGCCGCCGGTCGATGCGGTGATGCCCAAAACGGCGGAGATGATCTTCAACGTCTTCATCTTCATTCCACTGGGCATCGCGTTGGCGCTGGCGCTGCGCAAGCTGCTCAAGGGACAGGGGCCGCTGCTGCTGTACTGCATCCTCGGCGGGGCGTTGGCGGCCTCCTTCGAGCCGATCGTCGACGTGCTCGGTTTGGTGTTTTTGAAGGAGCGGGGTGCGCTGGGCACGTTCACGATCCTGGATCGCACGATGCCGCTCTATATCTGTTTCGTCTACCCCTGGTATGTGGGCGGGCTGGGCTACTTCGCCTACAAGCTGTTCAAACGCGGCGTCACGATGCGCGATATGTTCCTGTTGTGGGCGTGCGACTTTCTGGTCGACGTGGTGCTGGAAAGCCCAGGCATTCTGGCAGGCACCTATCTGTATTACGGCCATCAACCGTTCAACTTCTGGGGACTTCCGCTGTGGTGGGGATTCGTCAACCCGGTGATGCCAATGGTGGCCGGCGCGTTGATCTTCCACATCCGCCCGCATCTAAACACCGCGTGGAAGCTGCCCGCGGTGATCGCGTGCGTCCCGATGGCCGACGGCATCGCCAACGGCGCCACGGCCTGGCCGATGTGGGCGTCGCTCAACCAAGCGAATGTGTCCTACGTCTGGACTTACCTGGCATCCTTCGTCACCCTCGGCCTGGCGCTGTTCTCAGTGTGGATCATCGGGCTGTCCGTTGTCGGTCGCGGCGAGGTGGCCCACCCGGAGTCGGAGACGTTGTGGCAGAAGCTGAAAGCGATCGCGGCGCCACCCTCGCCGTCGGCGGTTCCCGACCCGGTCACGGCTTAGGAGCGGGCATGGCAATTGCGACGCATTCCGGTGACACCGATCTGCTGCTGCCGTTGCCGGCGGCCGGGGAGCAGTGGGATCCGCACCTGATCCACACCCACTACTTCGGCTTCTGCGTTCCCGAAGCCGCGATCGGCGCATTCCTGTACGTGCGCTACCAGCCGGCCTTCCCGCTGTCGCAGGGCGGTGTGTGCATCTTCCAGGGCACCGACAATGTCGAGTACACCGACATGGCATTCCTCGATTACGAGACCACGATGCCCTGGCCGCGGGTCGAGGGCAGCACGATCACCACCGACAACGGCCTAAAGATCGAGTTCCTCGAGCCCGGCCAGACCGCGCGGATCACGTACCACAGCGGTGACGGGGCCACCTCCGTCGACGTCCTCGCCGAGGCCGTGACCCCACTGCTGGCCCGGGGGCATGTCATGCCGGGCGAGGAAGACCACCACGAAGTGGCGCGCGAGCCGGGCGGCACCGAGCAATTCATGCGCATGACCGGCGAGTTGCTGCTGGACGGCACAACCTATCCGGTCGACTGTTATGCCCCGCGGGACCGCTCCTGGCGCCAGGTCCGGGTGGAACGCCGCGGCGCGGTCCCGGTCCCGCCCGTCGGCTGGTCACCGATGTATTTCGGTCCTGATCTCATCTTCAACCAAATCAGTTTCGAGCCGCTGGACACCAACCCAGCCTGGGCCGGGCTGTATAACGTCGGGGACCGTCCATCACATCATTTCGCGTGGATTCAGCGCGGCGACGAGACCCGGTCGATCAAGTGGGTGCGCCGCAACGTCTTCGAGTACCACCCACGCATTCATCTGCCGATCCGCCAGGAGATCACCGCTGAGGACGAAAACGGGGAGCTTTACCGGTTCCAGGGTGAGGCAATCGCGTGCGCGTCGCTGCCGGCGTGGCCCAACACCTCGTTTCACGACAGCGTGTACCGCTGGACCGACGAACGGGGTCGAACCACTCACGCGACGTATCAAGAGCTGTGGTTCGACGAATACCAGCAGATGATGAAACGCCGAGCGTTGGCATCCTCGCACTCATGACTAAGACTGGAAAGCCTTGTCTCGTCGGCACATTGATGTAAAGGGAGCAAACGATGGCCTTGAAGAACACTATCGATACAGAGCTGGCCGCCAAGCGGCTCGCTGATTGGCTGGCGTCAAAATGGCCTGACGCGCAGGGCATAACCGTGACCGACGTGCAAGTGCCCGGCGCGGGCGGACTCTCCAATGAAACGGTTCTCTTTACGGCGAACTGGCGTGATGCTGACGGTGAGCAGACCCAAGGCATGGCTGCCCGGGTGCAACCGGACAGCCCCGGTGTGTTTCCCGACTACGACCTGGCTAAGGAAGCCAACGTCATCAGCGCGCTCGGCGAGCACTCGCCGGTCCCGGTGCCCCGGGTGTACTTCTTCGAAGACGACCGATCCGTCTTCGGTGCGCCGTTTCTGGCAATGCAGCGGATCGACGGTCGAATTCCGGCCGACGATCCGCCGTTCACCGCGGCCGGGTGGGTGCTGGACCTGACGCCGGATGAGCGACGCCGAATGTGGCACAACAGCATCGACGTACTCGCGCAGATCCACAGCGTCGACTGGCGCGCACTCGGGCTGGAGTTCCTCGATACACGCGAGAACCATAGTGGTCTCGACGCGGGTCTGGCCCAATGGCGACACACCTTCGAGTGGGCGGCCGAGGGCGAGCCGAACCCGACGATCGAGGCGGCGCTGCGCTGGTTGGACGAGCACCGTCCAGAGCAAGATGAACCCAAGGTCCTCAATTGGGGCGATGCACGGGTGGGCAACATCATCTTCTCCGAAGACCTTGCCCCGGCGGGTGTGCTCGACTGGGAGATGGTGGTGCTGGCCAGCCGCGAACAAGACCTCGGCTGGTGGCTGTTCTTGATGCGACACCACACCGAGGGCGTCGGCCTTCCCTTGCCGGCGGGTATCCCCGACCACGGCGAAACCATCGACTACTACGAACGGATCACCGGCCATAAGGTTCGCAACCTTGACTATTACGAGATCCTGGGCGGCACCCGGCTGGCCATCCTGATGGTCCGCGCCGCGCACATGATGATCGCCGCCGGAATGATGCCGCCGGACTCCCCGATGGCGCAAAGCAATCCGGCAAGCCAGCTCGTCGCGAAGCTCCTTGACCTGCCGGCACCCACCGGGACCACTACCAGCTTCATCGGCAATCGAGGTCAGTGACATGAATGCTCAAACGACCTTTCAGCGAATTTGCGCATACAGCGGCATCGTCTGCGTGCTGCTGTTCTTCGGCGGATTTGTCGCAGCCGGCTTTCTGCCGCCGCTGTCTCCGTCGATGTCAGCGGCACAAATCGCGGCGCACTACCAGGCCCACACCGCGGGAATCCGGTTGGGCGCCGGGCTGATCTTCCTCAGCTCAGGGTTCTACGTGTGGTTCACCGCGGTCATCTCCGGGCAGGCGCGGCGCATCCCCGGCGTGCATCCCACCGTCATCAACGCAACGCTGGCCGGTGGAGCGTTCGCGTGCCTGACGTTTTTGGTGCCGGCGCTGCTCTTCGTCGTCACGGCGTTTCGTCCCGACCGTTCACCCGATGCGACGCTGCTCCTCAACGACATGAGCTGGATCATTTTGGTAATGCCCTGGATACCGTTCATGGCGCAGTTCTTCGCGTTCGCCTTCGCGATCCTTTCCGACCCGAGACCGCAGCCGTTGTTTCCGCGCTGGCTGGCGTATTTCAACATCTGGGCCGAGTTGATGTTCACGCCCGCGATCATCCTGCCGTTCTTCAAAACCGGTCCGTTCGCCTGGAATGGGCTGTTCGTCTTCTGGATACCGGCCGTGGTGTTTGGCACCTTATTCATCGTCAACACGATCTGGCTTCTCAAGGCCATCAACTCCGAAGCCGAGGAAACACAAGCTGTCGGCGCGACCGACGGCCACGAGCTATTAAGTCGCGAAACCAGCTCCACCTAGGGTTCAGGGTCTACATCGGGCTTGTGTGACCTCTTGCGTCTCCATAAGCTAGCGGGGTCTCACAGGGACGGCCACTAAGGCGCTAACGGCAGGCAGGGGAGTCTTCATGTCCGTCTTGAAGAAGGCCGCGATCATCGCGTTGGGCGCCGTGACGACCGGTCTTTATCTCGCAGGTCCTGCCGGCGCTGACCCCGACCCGTGTAGCGCTCTTCCCATATTCATCTGCCGCATGGTCCCGATAGCGCCTGACCTCGACCACGATGTTGATCTCACACAAGATCCCAACGGACTGAGCGACGGGCAAGACGGGCAAAGCGCCGGCATTCAGCCGGGTGCCGGCCACAGCGGCGGCTAGGATGCGCTGACCACCGCCAGCCACCACCAGTGGCACATCACTCCCGCTGCGGGATGTTTTCGGCCGCCTACCTGCCCTGCCACCGTGGTGGGCGTTTCTCTGCGAAGGCCAGCGCGCCCTCCTTAGCGTCGGCCGATTCCCTTACCCAAGCGGTAATCTCACGCTGCCATTCAAACGCTGGGAGATCGGTCCAGTTGCTCTGATGCGACAGAATCTTCTTCGTGGCCCTGACCGCCAGTGGTCCGTTCGCGGCGATCTTNGTCGCGACGTCACGCGCCGTTGCCAACGCCTGGCCTGGTTCAGCGAGCATGGAGACAAGTCCGTGGCGCTCGGCATCTTGGGCAGTGATCGGTTCGCCCGTCAACGCGGTTAACATCGCCAGCGAGTAGGGCAGCGCTTTTGGGAGCCTCAGCAGCCCGCCGGCGGCGGCAACCAGCCCTCGTTTGACTTCGGGCAAACCGAATTTGGCGGCCGTGCTCGCCACGACGATGTCCGCGCTCAAGACCAGTTCGCAGCCACCGGCGAGCGCCCAGCCCTCCACCGCCGCGATCAAGGGCTTTGTCGGGGGACTTTCGGTGAGCCCGGCAAAGCCGCGGCCCGGGATGGATGGTGACTCGCCCCGCAGGAACGCCTTGAGATCCATACCGGCACAGAACGTTCCGCCAGCACCCGTCAGAATGGCCGCAGTGAGGTCGTCGCGGGCCTCCAGGTCGTCGATCGCCGCGGCGATACCGGTGGCGACCGAACTGTCGACCGCGTTCTTGACTTCCGGGCGGTTGATCGTGATCACCATGATCCGATCCGCCGTGTCGACCATGACGGTGTCAGTCACTATCTGCCTCCTGAAGTTTCGCCGGTATCGCGTCCGGTTAAGCCGAGATGCTGTCCCACAGCTCAATTTCGCCTTTTTCTCGCACCCGCGCCCCGAGCCGGCCGCAGTAGGCGAATTCCGACTGATCAGCGTCTCGCAGTGCCCACAACTTGCTGGTGTAGCGATGCAAGTCGTACTCGGCGGTGATGCCCACCGCCCCGTGCAGTTGGTGCGAGGTCCGTGCCACCAGGGTCGCCGCGGTGGCCGCGTTGATGCGGGCCGCCGACACCGCGCCGAACCGGTGCAGCTCGGGCGTGTGGGCATCCGCGCATGCCGCCGTCGCCCGGTCCAGCGCGGATTGGGCGAACCTGGTACGCACCGCCATCTGAGCCAGTGTGGTCGACACCGCGGGAATCTTTACCAACGGCGCACCGAACTGCTCGCGCTCCATCACGTACTTACGGGTGAGCTCGTACGCCCCCCATGCGGTGCCGAGCAATGCGGCCGACCGGGTGAGCGCCAGTCGGTCGATGACCTGAGCAGCGCCAGGTCCGCCCGATATGTGCGCGACGGAGGCGCCGGCAAGGTTTACCCGTGCATCGGGCAGGTCGGCGATGTCGTGGCTGGGCTCGACGGTGACCGACTCTCCCGCCAGCGGGACGGTTACCACCGAGGATGCGGTCACGATCACCAGCCCGGTGGCCCGTTCGGCGAAGGGCACTTGAGTCAGGTTGGCGGTAACGGCATTTGACGAGACATCCAGGTCGGGGGCTACCACGATGGTTTCGAAACTTTCACCGGCGGCGGCATCTACGGCGTACGAACTCGTCGACGCCTCGACAATCGGAGTACTCAGCCCGGCGCGCGCCAACTCCCGAACGACCACCACCAGGTCGGCCAGGCTCCCGCCGGAACCGCCTTTGTCTTCGGGCATGCCGATTCCGGCGAGGCCCAGTTCGCAGACCTGACCCCACACTGAACCCGTATCGCCAGCGTCGGCTGCGAGGTTCCTGATGAGGTCCGTCAATTCGCGGGCGAATTCACTCATGGCCTGGTCTCGCTTTTCGTGACGATCGAAAGCAGAACATCCGATGCGCCTCCCCGGAGGGTGAACCCGGGTGAGGCCAAAAGCGCTTCCGCCAGTGCGTCGGAGCGCGAGGTCGGCAGCCCTACTCGGCGGGCGAATTCGATGACGTCGTTCTCAAACTCCGTACCCAAGTACTTGAGACTCGCCGCCTCCACGACCGGCGCGCGACCGGCGTCGAGGGCGTTGGCGATCTCCCAGCATTGCCGCCGTAGCGTGGCCAGGCGGGCGACCAGCGCGCCAAGTTCCACATCGTGACAGTCATCAGAAGTGCGGCGCAGATGTTCGAGCGTCTCGACCAAGAGCGGGTACGTGCTCAGCACCCGCTCCGGACCGCCGCGTTCGAACGACAGCTGTTCGATCACCTGCCGCCAGCCGTTTCCCTCCGTCCCGAGCAGGCGATTCTGCGGAATGAAGACATCGGTAAAAGTGACCTCGTTGAAATGGTGCTCCCCCGACATGTCAACTATCGGCGAAACCTCGATCCCGGGCGTGGACATGTCCACAACGAATTCCGACAGGCCTTCGTGCTTTTTCCCGGTTGAATCCGTGCGCGCCAACAGATACGCGTGCGTCGCGCGATGGGCACCACTGGTCCATATCTTGCGGCCGCTGACCGACCAGCCCCCCTCAACCTTCTTCGCCGCCGTACGCACGGCGGCCAGGTCCGATCCCGCCTGCGGCTCGCTCATCCCCAGGCAGAAGATGTACTCGGCGCTGATGATGCTCGGCAGCAACTCCTTTTGCAGCTCGTGGCTGCCGTGACGCAAAATCGCCGGGCCGATTTGCCGATCGGCGATCCAGTGGGCGGCTACCGGCGCTCCAGCGCGCAGCAGCTCTTCGGTGACAACCAAACGCGACCGTGCGTCCAGGCCGCCGCCGCCGAATTCCACCGGCCACGTGATACCGATGAGCCCCTGCGCGGCGAGCTCGCGGGAGAACTCGAGATCATAGGAGCGCAACCAGCAATCGCTGCGCGGGGTGTAGCGGCCCGCGGCAAGCCACGAACCGGTCAGCTCACGCACCTGTTGGCGCAACG
>JGI12627J18819_10000901_pt1 | contig 10087 bp, 7 predicted proteins | sample TexAe_OM1H0_M2_FD_18819 | JGI IMG/M metagenome (IMG submission 18819)
CGCCATCCCGCGGCGGCGCTCCGGCCGGCGCAGCGCGTCGATGGCCGTCGCCAGGTCGCCGCGCACCCCGACCGGCGCGCGCGGCGTGGTGGCGATGGTCCGCAGCAGGGTGTGCTCGTGCTGGCGCCCGGAACGGGCCGGGACCCGCTTCATCGTCTCGCCGTTGGCGATCAGCGCGCCGAGCCGGTTACCGCCACCGCTGTTGAGGAACGTGATCGCGGCCGCGGCGGCCACCGCCACATCCCGTTTCTCGCAAACCGTGGTGCCGAAATCCAGGCTGGCCGACATGTCGACCACGAGCCACGTCTCCAGTTCGCGGTCGGCGATCATCTGGCGGACGTGGGGATGCGTGGTGCGTGCGGTGACGGCCCAGTCCATCCGCCGGACGTCGTCGCCGGGCTGGTACTCGCGCGACTCCCCCGGCTCGGAACCCGGACCAGGGATCAGCCCGAGGTGGTCGCCGTGCAGCACACCGTCCAGCTTGCGTTTGACCGTGAGCTCGAGCGTGCGCAGCGCCGCCGACAGCTTCGGGTCGACGAGCTGTCCGCGCTGCATCGACGGCGGATGAATGTGAGCCGCGGGCTTGTCCGCGGCGGACCCGGCGTCCGTCACCGACCGCTGGCCGCTCCGGCGCCCTGCATCACCGGGGGTACCGAGTGGCCTTGCTGGGGAACGGCGTTCACCTGGGGCAGGCCAACCGTCTGCAAGACCCGGTTGATGACGATCTCCGGCGAGATCTCGTCGGCGAGCGCGTCGTAGGTGAGCACCAACCGGTGCCGCAGCACGTCCGGGATGACGTCCACGACGTCCTGCGGGATCACGTAGTCGCGGCCGCGGACCAGCGCCAGCGAGCGCGACGCGGCGATGATGCCCAGCGAGGCACGCGGGGACGCGCCGAACGAGATCCAGGCCTTGACGTCGTTCATGCCCAGCTGCTCGGGGTGGCGCGTGGCGGTGACGACGCGGACCACGTAGTCGACCAGCGCGTGGTGGACGAAGTTGTTCGCCGCGATGTCCTGCAGCCGCAGCAGGTCGCCGGTGTTCAGGATCTGCTTGGGTTCCGGCGGCTTCACACCCATCCGGTAGATGATCTCGCGCTCTTCCTCGGGCGAGGGGTAGCCGACGTGGATCTTGAACAGGAAGCGGTCGCGCTGCGCTTCCGGCAGCGGGTAGACGCCCTCGTGCTCGATCGGGTTCTGAGTCGCCATCACCAGGAACGGGTTCGGCAGCAGGTGCGACTTGCCGCCGATGGACACCTTGCGCTCCTGCATGACCTCCAACAGGGCCGACTGCACCTTCGCGGGTGCACGGTTGATCTCGTCGGCGAGCAGGAAGTTCACCACCACCGGGCCGAGCTCGGTGTCGAACTCCTCCTTGCCCTGGCGGTAGATGCGGGTACCGATGATGTCGGTGGGCACCAGGTCGGGCGTGAACTGGATGCGCGCGAACGTCCCGCCGACCACCTTCGCGAAGGTCTCCACCGCGAGAGTCTTGGCGACGCCGGGCACACCTTCGAGCAGCACATGGCCCTTGGACAGCAGGCCGACCAGCATTCGCTCCACGAGTTGGTCCTGGCCGACGATGATCCGTTTGACCTCGAAGATGGCCCGTTCCAGGGTGTGGACTTCGGCGGCCAGGCCATTACCGCCACCAGCCGTCGGGGCTTCGTGAGCCGGCGAACCGGATTGCCCACCCGGGCCTGAGTAACCACTGGCGCCTGGGGGCGGCCCACCTGCTGCTGTCATTACTTCCCTCTCTCGGCTCAACCGACAAGCCCATTCGGACACAACTGCGGAAGGGCAGCGACGTGCCCGCGTTCAACTATTCCAGGCCCGCCGGATTCCGTCGACGCTGGTGGTACGCGCCCGGGCTGCCACCGGAGGACCACACGCGGATCAGTACTCGATGATCCTAGTCAGGAAAGGCGTCATGCCGGGCCTGCGAACCGGGCTGATCGTCACCTTGGCGGCGCTTCCCGACGCCTCCAGCATCTGGCCGTTGCCCAGGTACATGGTGACGTGCTGGCTGCCGCCTGGGCCGTAGAAGATCAGGTCACCGCGCCTGGCCTGGTCCTGCGGAATGTGGCGGCCGGCGTTGTACTGGTCACCGGAGAACCGCGGCAGCAGCACGCCCACCCCGGCGAACCCGTACCGCATCAGGCCCGAGCAGTCGAATCCGTTGATGTTGGCGCCATCGTCGATGCCCTTGCTGGGACCCTGTAGCGAGCCCCCGCCCCAGGAGTACGGGACACCCATCTGTGCGCCCATTCGCCGGATCACGTACTCGATGGCCTGCCGGCCGTTCGCCCGCGGAATCCTGCCCGCCCCGGTGTTGGCGGGGCTCGGTGCGGCGTCGCCGCCCAGGTTGATCCCCAGCCCACCGAGAAACTGCTTGCCCAGATCCAGCGTGGTCTGGGTGGCCTGCGCGGTGGCTTGCAGCGACTGGTTGGCCACCGCGAGCGGGTCTCCCGGCGCGCCGGCGCTGATTGTCGCGGGCAGGGTGGGGTCCCACTGGCCGGGATCGGCCATGGCCAGCGGGGTGGGAACGGCCCCGGAAAACGCCAAACAAAACATCAGCCCGGTCACCACGGTGGTGATCCAGGCGAAGTTGACGAGTCGAAACCGCTTGCGGCGCATGGCTTCCCGTTCTGTCCTCACTCGATCACCACTCGATGTAACGGACCACGTAGGGCGTCATGCCGCTGGTACGCACGGGCGCAACGCGGACCTTCAGACCGATGTCCGGAGCCTCGAGCATCTGGCCGTCGCCCAGATAGATCGTCACGTGCTGGCTACCGCCCGGACCGTAGAAGATGACGTCACCGCGGCGCATCTGCGACGACGGAATCTTGCGGCCCAGGTTGTACTGCGAACCCGAATAGTGCGGCAGCTTGATGCCCACCCCGGCGAACGAGTACAGGACCAGGCCCGAGCAGTCGAAGCCTGTGATGCCGGCCCCGGAGTCGATTCCCTTACTCGGGCCGGCCGCGTTGCCACCGCCCCAGGAATAGGGCACGCCGATCTCCGACATACCGCGCCGGATCACGTATTCGGTGGCCTGGCGTCCATAAACCCGCGGAATCCGCCCGCCCGGTGTGGAGTTGGTGATGCCGGTGTCGTCGGGCTTGAGGATGCCCAGCGACTGCAGGAAGCCCTTCCCCATGTTGGCGGTCACCTGCGTCGACGTGGCGGAGATGCCGAGCACCTGGTTGATCACCGCGATGGGGTCACCGGGGACGTTGGCGCTGGGCACCATCGGCAGCGTGGGGTCCCAGGCACCGTCCCAGCGGCGGCCGCCGGCAGCGGGCGGGGGCGCGGCCGACGACCCTGTCTCCCACCGATCACCCGACGCGGGCGACCCGGGTCCGCTTGGCCCCGTTGACCATTGCCGTCCCGATTCGCGTTGGGCCGCCTCGAGCCTGGCCTGAGCCTCGTCGCGCTCGGCGGCCAGCCGGTTGATGCTTTCGCGTTGCTCGTCGAACTTGTGCTTGGAGTCGGTCAGCGCCGTCACCGCGGCATCCTGACTGGCCTTGGCATCGGCGGCGGCCTTGTCGGCCTTCTGCTTGGCCAGCCGCGCCGCGGACTCCTTGTTCACCTGCTCGGTCCGGGCGCGCTGCAGCCTGGCCATCACCGCTTCCGAACTCGCGGTCAGCGACTTGGCCGCGGCTTCGGTGGCGATGATGTCGTCGGGGCCGGTCGCGGTCAGGTAGCTGCTGGAGGGGCCATTCATATAGGTGGCGGCCGCGAACGTGTCGAAGCGTCCTTGCGCGGCGGCGATTGCCGTGTTGGCGTCTTTGACCGATTGCTGGCTGGCGTCCACATCATGTTGGGCCGCGACCGCGTTGTCCCTGGTGGTTTCGACGTCGACGAGGGCTTTGTTGACGCTTTCCTGCTCGGTTTGGATTTCGGCGCTCAGGTCATCGAGCCGCTGATTGGCTTTGGCGACGTTCGCGATCAGCCCGGCCATGCGATCGGCTGCGGGATCCGCGTATGCCAGGCCCGGTGTGCCCGCCAACATGGCCACGCTCAACACCGACGGGATCGCCGACCGAACCAGCCGCGCGGCCGGTCCCGCGGGAGACCCCCAGCGTGTGCGTCTCATTCGACTCAGGTCTCCTATGGCTCAACGCGACGGACGGCGCCAGCCACGGAATTCACTGAAAGCGCCAAAGACAACACCAGCATCATTTGCACCGTACGTCACACGTGATGGCGTGCATACGCTCCACGTAAATCGCACTCTCTACGTGCGTTTAATGTGACCGAACGGTGACCTGTGGCATTTGCCGAGGTGTGTCGAGGTGTGGCGCCTGCCAGATCCGCTACACCGGAAATCGCGGTTAGGAACCGTTACTGGGCTCGGCCGGCCCCGGCTGGGCCTTCTCAACCGACGTTGCTGGGTGCCTGCTGCGCGACTGCAGGAAGCGGGTACCGACGGCGGCGGCCAACACGGCGATCAGCAGAAAGATGGTCAAGCCGGTCCAGGGAAACTCCGGGCCGTTCAGCTCGTGCAGGAAATGCTGGGCGGAGACCACCGGGTTCCCGGTCTTGGCGATGTCCTCGCCGGCTTCGAGCGTGACGCGCGGGAACTGAGTGCTGTAGGTGCCGACGTAGCTCGGGCTCAGCGTCAGGACCGTGGCGTCGTGGTAATCGGCCCCGACGACGGTGGAGATGTCGCGCAGCGGCGTGTCGTTCGGGGGGTTGTGGTCGAGCAGCACGATCTTGAGATTGATGCCTTCGGCATGCGCCTGGTTGACGACGTCGAGCAGGCCCTGCTTGGCCGCGGGCGGCGCGCTCACACCGGAGGCGGCGACCTCGGCTTTGACCGCGGTCATGTCGACGTCGACCGGGATGTATTCCGGTAGGACGGGATGGCCGAAGAACGGGGCCGTCGGTTGCGGTGAGGCGAACAGATCGTGCCCGGTCATAGGTCCCTCCTGCGACGTGTCCCGCCTGCGGCAGCGCTAGGGGAACCCTAGAGGATTCCCGGCCCGGCTCGGCCGCAGGGGTTTACACCTCGGCTCGGCGCGACAAACTGGAAGACACGGGTGCCCGCGATAATGCAGGACAAGCGTACTGTTAAAGTTGGCATGCGCCGCCGACACGGCCCGTCGGCGGGAGAACTTAATCCTGGGAGTTGATGTGAGTAGCAAGGATTCTGTGAACTCGTTCGGAGCACGCGACACCCTCGAGGTCGGCGACAAGAGTTACCAGATCTATCGTCTCGACGCCGTCCCCAATACCGAGAAACTCCCCTACAGCCTCAAGGTCCTCGCCGAAAACCTGCTGCGCAACGAGGACGGCAGCAACATCACCAAAGACCACATCGAAGCCATCGCGAACTGGGATCCCAAGGCGGAACCCAGCATTGAGATCCAGTACACGCCCGCGCGCGTCGTGATGCAGGACTTCACCGGTGTGCCGTGCATCGTCGACCTGGCCACCATGCGCGAGGCCATCGGCGACCTCGGCGGCAAGGCCGAGAAGGTNAATCCACTGGCGCCGGCCGACCTGGTGATCGACCACTCGGTGATCGCCGACCTGTTCGGAACCGCTGACGCCTTCGAGCGCAACGTCGAGATCGAGTACCAGCGCAACGGCGAGCGCTACCAGTTCCTACGTTGGGGGCAGGGGGCTTTCGACGACTTCAAGGTGGTGCCCCCGGGCACCGGCATCGTGCACCAGGTCAACATCGAATACCTGGCCAGCGTCGTGATGGAGCGCGATGGGGTGGCGTACCCCGACACCTGCGTGGGCACCGACAGCCACACCACGATGGTCAACGGCCTCGGGGTGCTCGGCTGGGGCGTGGGTGGCATCGAGGCCGAGGCCGCGATGCTGGGCCAGCCGGTGTCGATGCTGATCCCGCGGGTTGTCGGCTTCAAGCTGACCGGCGAGATTCAGCCGGCCGTCACGGCCACCGATGTCGTGCTGACCGTCACCGAGATGTTGCGTAAGCACGGCGTGGTCGGCAAGTTCGTCGAGTTCTACGGCGAGGGCGTGGCCGAGGTGCCGCTGGCCAACCGCGCCACCCTGGGCAACATGAGCCCCGAATTCGGTTCCACCGCAGCCATTTTCCCGATCGACGAAGAGACGATCTCGTATCTGAAGTTCACCGGCCGCACGCCCGAACAGCTGGCACTCGTCGAGACCTACGCCAAGGAGCAGGGCCTGTGGCACGACCCGAAGCACGAGCCCGCGTTCTCTGAATACCTCGAGCTCGACCTGTCCGAGGTGGTGCCGTCGATCGCCGGTCCCAAGCGTCCGCAGGACCGGATCGCGTTGTCCGACGCGAAGTCCACGTTCCGCAAGACCATTCCGAGTTATGTCGGAGACGACCCGGACAAGAAGGACTACTCCAAGCTGGACGAGGAGCTCGACGAGACGTTCCCGGCCAGCGACCCCGGTCAGGTGGCCAACGGACACGCCGACGACCGTGCTCCGGTGCAGTCGGCCGCCGAACACTCCAAGGGCCGGGTGAGCAATCCGGTGAGCGTGAAGTCGGACGAACTCGGCGAGTTCGTGCTCGACCACGGGGCCGTGGTCATCGCCGCGGTCACCTCGTGCACGAACACGTCCAACCCGGAGGTGATGCTGGGCGCGGCGCTGCTGGCGCGCAACGCCGTCGACAAGGGGCTGGCCTCCAAGCCGTGGGTGAAGACCACCATGGCGCCCGGCTCCCAGGTGGTCAACGACTACTACGAAAAGGCCGGCCTGTGGCCGTATTTGGAGAAGCTCGGCTTCTACCTGGTCGGCTACGGCTGCACGACGTGCATCGGCAACTCGGGCCCGTTGCCCGAGGAGATCTCCAAAGCCATCAACGACAACGACCTTTCGGTGACGGCCGTGTTGTCCGGCAACCGGAACTTCGAGGGCCGTATCAACCCCGACGTGAAGATGAACTACCTGGCTTCCCCGCCGCTCGTCGTCGCCTACGCGCTGGCCGGAACGCTCGACTTCGACTTCGAGTCCGACCCGCTGGGCAAGGACAAGGAAGGCAACGACGTCTTCCTCAAAGACATCTGGCCGTCGCAGAAGGANGTCTCCGACACCATCGCGTCCGCGATCAACTCCGAGATGTTCACCAAGAACTATGCGGACGTGTTCAAGGGCGACGAACGGTGGCGCAACCTGCCCACGCCCAGCGGCAATACCTTTGAGTGGGCTGAGGATTCGACGTATGTGCGCAAGCCTCCGTACTTCGAGGGCATGCCCGCCGACCCCGAACCGGTCGCCGACATCACCGGCGCCCGGGTGCTTGCGCTGCTCGGCGACTCGGTGACCACCGACCACATCTCGCCGGCCAGCAGCATCAAGCCGGGCACCCCGGCCGCGCAGTATCTCGACGAGCACGGCGTGGAGCGCAAGGACTACAACTCCTTCGGCTCGCGGCGCGGCAACCACGAGGTGATGATCCGTGGCACGTTCGCCAACATCCGGCTGCGCAACTTGCTGCTGGACGACGTGTCGGGCGGTTACACACGCGACTTCACGCAGGACGGGGGTCCGCAGGCCTTCATCTACGATGCGGCGCAAAACTATGCGGCACAACATATTCCGCTGGTGGTGCTGGGTGGTAAGGAGTACGGGTCCGGCTCGTCGCGAGATTGGGCGGCCAAGGGAACGCGGCTGCTGGGCGTTCGCGCCGTGATCGCCGAGTCGTTCGAGCGGATCCACCGCTCCAACCTGATCGGCATGGGCGTGATCCCGTTGCAGTTCCCCGAGGGCAAGTCCGCCAAGGATCTGGGCCTGGACGGCACCGAGGTCTTCGACATCACCGGGATCGANGCGCTCAACGACGGAAAGACGCCGAAGACGGTGCGTGTCAAGGCCGAAAAGGATGGCGGCAAGCCGGTCGAGTTCGACGCGGTGGTGCGCATCGACACCCCCGGCGAGGCGGACTACTACCGCAACGGCGGCATCCTGCAGTTCGTGCTTCGCAACATGTTGAAGTCGGGGTAACGGCGACCCAGCCCGCCCATGCCAAAAGTCAGCGAGGACCATCTGGCGGCTCGCCGCCGCCAGATCCTCGACGGTGCTCGCGGCTGTTTCGCCGAATTCGGTTACGACAGGGCCACTGTCCGTCGGCTGGAGAAGGCGATCGGCATGTCGCGCGGCGCGATCTTTCACCACTTCCGCGACAAAGACGCGCTGTTCTTCGCGCTGGCGCACGAGGACGCCGAGCGGATGGCCGAAGTGGCGTCCCGCGAAGGTCTCATCCAGGTCATGCGTGACATGCTCGCCGCACCCGAACAGTTCGACTGGCTGGCCACGAGGTTGGAGATCGCGCGCAAGTTGCGCAACGACCCCGCGTTCAGCCGGGGCTGGGCCGAGCGCTCCGCGGAACTNGCGGCCGCGACGACCGAGCGGCTGCGCAGGCAGAAGGAAGCGCACCGGGTGCGCGACGACGTTCCCGGCGACGTGTTGCAGTGCTATCTGGAATTGGTTCTCGACGGCCTGGTGGCTCGGCTCGCGTCCGGCGAGGACCCACAGCGGTTGGCCGCGGTCTTAGACCTGGTGGAGAATTCGATGCGCCGCAACGGGTCTGGGCGCAAACCGCAGGTGTCGGAGCGTGACATGGCGGCCACACAAGGGGACGCGCTCTCGCCGTGACCTAGGGTCGCCTCGACTTGGCGGTGCGGTTGGGCCCGCCGCGCCCGCGCATGGTGGTGCCCGACTCGAGCAGCAGGCTGTGAACCGAACCATACGATCTGCCGGTTGTGGCAACCAGACTGCGGATGCTGGCACCGCCTTCATAGGCGTGGCGTAACTCGTGCAACAACTGATCGCGTGGCTGTGTCACCCTGTGCACTGTTCTTTTCATGGCCCCTCCGACGCCTGAACACGGTTGCAAGCACCCAGAGTAGGAAACCCGTCGTCCGTTGCGTGCGGGTTTGGCCGAATCACTTCCGGCCGCGGGGCAATTCAGGCGAGTTCGATGAGATCCCGGTATTCGTCGGACCAATAGTCCTCGGTGCCGTCGGGCAGCAGCACGACGCGTTGCGGGTCGAGCGCCTCGGCCGCACCGGGATCGTGCGTCACCAACACCACCGCCCCGTGATAACTGCGCAACGCGTCGAGCACTTGCTCGCGCGACGCGGGATCGAGGTTGTTCGTCGGTTCGTCGAGCAACAGCACGTTCGCCGTGGACGCCACCAAACCGGCCAGTGCAAGCCGGGTTTTCTCACCGCCGGACAGTGTGCCCGCCGGTTGGTCGAGCTGCGGGCCGCTGAACATGAACGCGCCCAGCAGCCCGCGCAGATCCTGCTCACCGGAATCCGGTGCGGCGTGCCGGATGTTCTGCCAGACCGTCGCGTCGTTGTCGAGCGTGTCGTGTTCCTGGGCGAAGTAGCCGATCCGCAAACCGTGTCCGGGCTCCAGCCCTCCGGCGTCGGGGTCCTCGGTGCCGGCCAGCAGTCGCAGCAGCGTGGTCTTGCCGGCTCCGTTGAGCCCCAACACAACCACCCGAGAACCGCGGTCGATGGCGAGATCGACCCCGCTGAACACTTCCAGCGACCCGTAGGACTTGCTCAGCCCCTTGGCCACCAGCGGTGTGCGCCCGCACGCGGACGGCGTGGGAAATTTGATGCGGGCCACTTTATCGGCGACCCGCTCCTCGTCGAGGGCGGCCATCATCCGGTCGGCGCGTCGCAACATGTTCTGGGCGGCAACGGCTTTGGTGGCCTTCGCGCCCATCTTGGCGGCCTGCGTGCGCAACGCGGTCGCCTTGCGTTCGGCGTTGGAGCGTTCGCGGCGCCGCCGCTGTTCGTCGGTGGCCCGGGCGTCGAGATACTTCTGCCAGCCCATGTTGTAGACGTCGACCTCACCGCGCACGGCATCCAGAAACCACACCCGGTTGACGACCTCGGCGAGCAGATCGACGTTGTGGCTGATGAGCACCAGCCCACCGGCGTGTGCCCGCAGGAAATCCCGCAGCCAGCCGATCGAATCCGCGTCCAGGTGGTTGGTCGGCTCATCGAGCAGCAGCGTCGTCGACGAACCCGAGGCCCCCGCTCCCCCTTCGGAGGCGGCGAACAGGATGCGCGCGAGCTCCACGCGGCGGCGCTGGCCGCCCGACAGTGTGCGCA
>JGI12627J18819_10000904_pt1 | contig 10083 bp, 12 predicted proteins | sample TexAe_OM1H0_M2_FD_18819 | JGI IMG/M metagenome (IMG submission 18819)
ATCATTTAAGTCTTGCTTTCCGGACTGCGGAGACGGCGCCTTCTTCAATGGCGGATTCAATATCCTTGAGGGATGTGTTGTGCCGGCGAACAGGGATCATACCCTTCAAAGCCGAAGTCCTGATCTTGGGGAGAATGACAACGCTACCGTCGGGGTGGATAAAAAACTTGACCCGGTCGCCCGGTTCCAGATGGAGACGCTCGCGAATTGCTTTCGGGATAGTTGTTTGACCTTTTGCGGTAAGTGCAGATTCCATTTGCAGTCCCTCACTCTTACATTTTAGCAAAAGTAATACCACCGTGCCGCAGATGAGGGATGCGTGACGGAATTGCGAACTAACCTTTTGCGCTCTCGAGCTTGGATTCGGCTTCGCGGATGATTTCGTTGGCGTGCTCGTACTTTTGCGGGTCGTCTCCGGCTTCGTGCCAGAGCTTTTGCCCGCGATCGAGATCGTGCTGGGCCTCGGCGGTGTTGATTTCTTCAGGCTTGTGGGCGTACTCGGCGAGGATGGTGACGCGTTCCGGCAGAACTTCCACGAATCCGCGGGCGACATTGAAGCGCTCGCCAGCTTCATTGGCACGGCTGTGCAGGCGCACCTCGCCTGGCCCCAACTCCGCGAGCAGCGGCGCGTGGCCGTAGAGGACTTCGAGATAGCCGGACTTCGATGGAACCTCGACCGCGTCCGCCGTCTGATCGACGAGGATGCGGTCGGGTGTGACAAGCCGGACGCGCAGTGTGTTGGTGTCTGCCATATCGCTCCGCTTACGCCGTGGTCTGCATCTTCTCGGCGGCTTCGAGCACGTCCTCGATGGTGCCCTTCATGTAGAAGGCCTGCTCGGGAATGTTGTCGTGCTTGCCTTCGATGACTTCCTTGAAGCTGCGCACCGTATCGGCGATTTTGCAGTATTTACCGGGGATTCCGGTGAACTGCTCGGCGACGTGGAAGGGCTGCGAGAGGAACTTCTGTACCTTTCGCGCGCGGGAGACGGTAATCTTGTCCTCTTCCGAGAGTTCGTCGATGCCGAGGATAGCGATGATGTCCTGCAGATCCTTGTAGCGCTGTAGGATTCGCTTGACGCCCTGCGCCACGTCNTAGTGTTCCTGTCCGACGATGCGCGGCGAGAGGATGCGCGAGCTGGACGCGAGCGGATCGACGGCCGGGTAGATGCCGAGTTCAGAGAGGGGACGCGAAAGCACGGTGGTCGCGTCGAGGTGAGCGAAGGTGGTCGCGGGAGCCGGATCGGTGAGGTCGTCGGCGGGGACGTAGACGGCCTGGACGGAGGTTACCGATCCGCGCTTGGTGGAGGTGATGCGCTCCTGCAACTCACCCATTTCGGTGGCGAGGTTCGGCTGGTAGCCGACAGCAGAGGGCATGCGGCCCAGCAGCGTGGACACTTCAGAGCCGGCCTGCGTGAAGCGGAAGATATTGTCGATGAAGAGCAGCGTGTCAGAGCCTTCCTGGTCGCGGAAGTATTCGGCGACGGTGAGGCCAGTGAGGGCCACGCGCAGTCGCGCTCCGGGCGGCTCTGTCATCTGACCGTAGATAAGCGCGGCCTTGGACTTTTCGAGGTGCTTGAGGTCGATGACGCCGGCTTCCTGGAATTCGAGCCAGAGGTCGTTGCCTTCACGGGTGCGCTCACCGACTCCGGCGAAGACGGAGAACCCTCCGTGCTTGGTTGCAACATTGTTGATGAGCTCCTGAATGATGACGGTTTTGCCGACGCCGGCACCGCCGAATAGCCCGATTTTTCCTCCCTTCAAAAAGGGTTGGATGAGGTCGATGACCTTGACGCCGGTTTCGAACATCTCCTCACTCGTGGACTGCTCTTCGAATGACGGGGCCTCGCGGTGGATGGGCATGCGGACCTTTTCGTTCACAGGGCCAAGCTCGTCGACCGGATTACCGATGACGTTGAGCACGCGTCCGAGGGTCTCGCGTCCGACCGGGACGGAGATGGGGCCGCCGAGGTCGATGGCCTTCATGCCGCGCACCATGCCTTCCGTCGCTTCCATGGCGATGCAGCGAACGCGGCCCTCGCCGAGGTGCTGCTGCACTTCAAGGATGACGTTGATGGGCACAGGTACGTCGAATCCGTCGCTGACGACGCGCAGCGCCTGATAGATGCCGGGCATCTTCGATTCTTCAAACTGCACGTCCACGGCGGGGCCGGAGATCTTGATTACTTTGCCGATGTTTTCTGCCATAAAGTTTGTCTATTGCCTTCTAAATTGCGGCTGCGCCGCTGACGATTTCGATAATTTCCTTGGTGATCGCCGCCTGACGGACACGGTTCATAGTCAGTGTGAGGGCGTCGATCATATCGGAGGCATTGTTGGTGGCGGAGTCCATTGCGGTCATGCGCGCGGCGTGCTCAGCGGCCACTGATTCCAACATGGCGTGGTAGAGCTGCGAAATGATGTAGCGCGGCAGAACGTCTTCAAATATCTCGCGCGGCGATTGCTCGTAGATGTAGTCGACTTCGGATGTGCCGAACTTCTTCGCCTCGTCCTCGAACTCTTTGACGTCGGCTTCGGCTTCTCCCGGCTGGATGCTGACGCCGGCGGTCATGGCGGCGTGAGCGACTTCGGCGCGTTCCTCAGGAGTCATTTCCTGCGCCGCGGCGATGTCGTGCTTTCCGATTTCGATGATGGGCAGGATGCGTTCCACGACGACGCGCTGCTGGATCACCGATTTGAATTCGTTGTAAACGATGTAGGCGGCGTCGATCTCTTCGTGCTCATAGCGGGCGACGACCTCTTCACCGACTTCGCGCACGCGCTCGAAGCTGAGCTTTTCGAGCAAATCCGGATGTTCTCCTGTGACCTCAATGCGGGACGCGCGCTGGCGCTCTGGACGCGTTTTTTCCTCGGAGGAATCGAGGAATTTAGAAGCCGGGTAGCGGCGGCGGAAAAGATCGCGCCCACGGCGCCCGATGGCCTCGACGTCAATCTGCTTGCTCGCATTCTGATCGATGAAGTGTCCGGCGGCTTTGATGATGTTGGAGTTGAAGGCTCCGGCGAAACCCTTGTCTCCGGTAATAACGACAACGAGAGCGCGCTTTTCCTCGCGCGTGTTGAGCAGCGGGTGGCGGAACTCGCCCGTGCGCGGGTCGATGATATCGACGCGACGCTTCAGCGATTCGATCACGCTCGCGAGCATGGCCGAGTACGGCCGCGACGCGATGGCACGCTCCTGGGCGCGGCGGAGCTTGGCCGCCGAGACCATTTTCATGGCCTTGGTGATCTGGCGCGTGTTCTTTACGCTGCGGATGCGCCGCCGTAGATCGAGAACGTTCGCCATGGGCTATCGTGTCGCTCCTGCAGGTTCGGGTGTTTCCTGTTCCTGNGCGGCCGGTTTGCCAGACGGACCTTTGACCTTCGCGTCTTCGTGCTCGGCGAGGAAGTTGGCCTTGTACTCCTTGAGCGCCTCGGAGATGCGGTTCCGGAGGTTATCGTCTAGGGCTTTTTTCGTGGCGATGTCGTTGAGCAGCGCGGTCTGGCCGGAGTCGAGATACTTGTAGAGCCCGTCTTCGAAGGCGCTGATGTCCTCGACCTTGATGTCGTCAAGAAAGCCCTGCGTTCCGGCGAAGAGGATGATGACCTGCTTTTCTGCCGGGAGCGGATGGAACTGAGGCTGCTTGAGCAGCTCCGTGAGGCGCTGTCCGCGGTTGAGCTGGTTCTGCGTGGCCTTGTCGAGATCGCTGCCGAACTGGGCGAAAGCTGCGAGATCGCGGTACTGCGCAAGATCGAGCTTGAGCGTGGAACCGACCTGCTTGATGGCCTTGATGGCGGCGGAGAAGCCGACACGCGAAACGGAAAGGCCTACGTTAACGGCCGGGCGAACGCCGGAGTTGAAGAGATCGGTTTCGAGGAAGATCTGGCCATCAGTGATCGAAATGACGTTGGTCGGAATGTAGGCAGATACGTCGCCGGCCTGCGTTTCGATGATGGGCAAAGCGGTGAGCGATCCTGCGCCCTTCTCATTGCTGAGCTTGGCGGCGCGCTCGAGCAGCCGGGAGTGGAGATAGAAGACGTCGCCGGGATAGGCTTCGCGGCCCGGCGGGCGGCGGAGCAACAGGGACAGCTCGCGATAGGCGACGGCGTGCTTGGAAAGATCGTCGTAGATGATGAGCGCGTGCTTGCCCTTGTCGCGGAAGTACTCCGCCATCGCGCAGGCGGCGTAGGGCGCGAGATAGAGCATCGGTGCAGGTTCGGATGCAGAGGCTACGACGACGATGGTGTAGTCCATCGCGCCGTATTCGGAGAGTGTCTGGACGACCTGGGCGACCGAGGAGCGCTTCTGGCCGACGGCGCAGTAGACGCAGATGAGGTCCTTGCCCTTGCTGTTGATGATGGTGTCGAGGGCGACGGCGGTTTTTCCGGTCTGGCGGTCACCGATGATGAGCTCGCGCTGGCCGCGGCCGATCGGAATCATCGAGTCGATGGCCTTGAGTCCGGTCATCATCGGCTCGCGTACGGGCTGGCGGTCGATAACGCCGGGAGCGAGACGCTCGACGGGTAGAGTCTCATTGGTCTCGATGGGGCCTTTGTCGTCGATGGGCTGACCGAGCGAATTGACGACGCGCCCGATCATGGCTTCGCCGACGGGCACGCTGAGAATCTTTCCGGTGCGGCGGACCTGGTCGCCTTCCCGCAGCTCGGAGAATTCGCCCATGATGACGGCGCCGACCTGGTCCTCTTCGAGGTTCATGGCCAGTCCGGCAACGCCGTGGGGGAACTCGATAAGCTCGCCGGCCATGACCTTGTCGAGGCCGTGGATGCGGGCGATTCCGTCGCCGAGAGTGATGATGGTGCCGACCTCGTCGACGCGGACCTTCGAGTCGTAATTTGCGATCTGCTCCTTCAGGAGCTGCGTGATTTCGTCTGCCTTAATTTGCGCCATGGTTCACTTTTATCGGATTCGTGTGATGTTTGTCTCTTCAGCGGCTTGTAGCGGATTAACTGGCCGCCAGCTGTTCCCTGAGCCGGTCGAGGCGGCCGCGTATCGAGTCGTCGTAGACAGTGCTGCCAACCTTTACGATGACGCCGCCGACCAGCGAGGGGTCTTCGTGAAATTTTGTACTGATTGCGCTGTTGGTCATGTGCGCGATCTGGGATTCGAGTGCCTTGCGCTCGCTGTCATCGAGCTTGCGGGCCGAGGTTACTTCGACCTCGGCGATGTTGAGGCGCGTGTTCATCTCGTGATGGAAGTCGGTCAGGACCTCGTCGAGATCTTCGAGCCGGTCGTGGTTGATGAGCACGGCGATGAAGTTGCGGATCGGGCCCGACATGTGAAGCCGCGTGTTCAGCTTGTCGAGAATCGCGACTTTCTGGCTGGCAGGGAACGAAGGATCAAGGAAGACTTCGCGCAGATCGGCGCTTTCATGCCACGCAGCGGCGAAGTCCTTGAGCTGCGACTGGGCGTCCTCGGGGCGCACCCGTTCGGTACCCGCGGGCGGGCTGAAGATGACGTCGGCGAGTGCGCGGGCGTAACGCGCGGTGAAGGCGGCCATCAGTTTCTGCCTCCTCCATTGAGATCCTTGCCGAAGGAGCGCACGAGCATGCGGTCGTCCTCATCTGTCAGGCGAAGTTCGGACATGGCGCGATCGATGGCGAGGTTGGCCGCGTATTTCTTCAGGTCGCGACGCGCCGCAGCGCCTGCGGCTTCGATTTCCTGGTCGACGGAGGCAAGAAGGCGCTGCTTTTCGACTTCGAGGGATTCGCGGATGCGCTTTTCGTCATTCAGGACGTCTTGTTCGGTCTGTTTACGAATGGCGTCAATTTCAATGCCGAGCTTGGAGAGGCGCTCTTCGACCACGGCCAGACGTTCGTTGGCTTCGGCGGTCGCGGAGCGCGCGTCAAAGAGGTCCTTCTGCAGCTTTTGAGAGCGATTGCGATAGATCTTGGGAACCAGACGGAAGATAAACCACAGGATCGCGATGATCAGAATGGCCGAGTTCAGGTCTTCGAGCAGCTTGGCCGCCGTTTCCGTACTCATGCCGAAGCGGCGGGCGAGACTCTGCACGGCGGGTGAGTGGCGGAATGATTCAAGTTCGCTGTTGGTCTCGGGTGCGTCTACTTTTTGCGACGGTGGCGTGACAGAGGCGGGGACCGTTTGCGCGTTCAGCCGCGGAATGGCCGCAAAGAGGCCAGTCATCAGCAAGAGTGAGAGACAGAGTTTGGAGATGCGGTTCAACCTACTTCCTCCATACGGGCCGGGAGCACGGCTTCGAGTACCTGCGCGGCAAGCTGGCCGGCTGCGTTTTCGATCTGCTGGCGTGCCGAGGCGGCTTCAGCTTCAATTCCAGAGCGAGCTTGGGCTACACGCTCCTGCGCGGCAAGACGCGCGGACGCAAGCGCTTTGTCCTTTTCCGAGATCCACTGCTGTACGCGCTGCTCGCGCTGATGAAAGATTTCGGCTCGCGCGGCGCGGAGTTTGGCTTCATATTCCTGGGCTTTGGCATCGGCGGCGGCGATAGCTGCGTGCGCGGCTTCAAGGGCTCCGATGGTGCGGCGGCGGCGCTCAGCGAGGGTCTTCACAAGGGGCCCGTACAGGATGTATCGATAAGCGAACACCAGGGTGAGAAAGATGATCATCGTCGGCACAGAGCCGAGCACAAGATCGCCAAGTTGACGCAGCAGTTCATCTAACATGGTTTCGCCGAGTAACTACGGTTGGAATCTACCGGATAAATTCTTTGCGGACACTTGTTTGTAGCAGAGCCGAAATTCGAGTGTCAACGCACCGAATACACATATCCTTCGCGCTCCGGCGCTTGCTTTAAAAGGGTTCAACACTCTCAAAAAACAGGGCCGGAACTACTTGACTCGCCCGCTCACGGGCGTACACTCAGAATATCACCTTGACCCGGTTCAGGGTCCAATGGGCTGGATGTTGGGGACCTACCACCGCTCCCTCTCATCCAGCCCATACTTACATCCGCCGACATGGAGCCAAATGGCTTGCTTGACTACCCGCAAGTGAATCTGGGACTAAGATCCCGCGCCGTGGCTTTGCGCCAGGCATGCACCGCGTGACTCGCTCCCTGTTAGACTCGTCTGTTTCGAGGTGGGAAGCATGAGCGATATCAAGACGGTAGGTGTGATTGGCGCGGGCACGATGGGCAACGGGATTGCCCATGTGTTTGCCCGGAGCGGGTTTTCGGTGCGGCTGTGCGAGGTGGAGCAGCGGTTTCTGGATCGTGGGATAGAAACGATTCGAAAAAATCTGGCTCGCGAGGTTGGGAAGGCAAAGCTGACGCAGGAGGAGATGGATACGGTGCTTGGGCGGATTTCCGGGACACTGAAGCGTGCTGAATTGATCGACTGCAATTTTGTGGTCGAGGCGGCGACGGAACGCTTCGACATCAAAAAGGAGATTTTCGCTGAGTTGGACTCGATCATGCCGGAGGGCGTGATTCTGGCGTCGAACACGTCTTCGATTTCGATCACGAAGCTGGCGGCGCAGACAGGAAGGCCGGATCGGGTTATCGGGATGCACTTCTTCAACCCTGTTCCAGTGATGAAGCTGGTGGAGGTGATTCGCGGCCTGGCGACGTCGCAGCAGACCTACGATACGCTGAAGGCACTGGCGGAGAAACTGGGGAAGACTCCGGTCGAGGTGAACGACGCGCCGGGGTTCGTATCGAACCGCGTGCTGATGCCGCTGCTGAACGAGGCTATGTATGCGGTGATGGAGGGCGTGGCGACTCCGGAAGCCGTGGACGAAGTGTTCAAGCTGGGGATGGCCCACCCAATGGGGCCGTTGACCTTGGCGGACTTTATTGGCCTCGATGTCTGCCTCGACATTATGCGTGTGCTGCAAGAGGGGCTGGGCGATCCGAAGTACAGGCCGTGTCCGCTGTTGATTCGCATGGTGGATGCGGGCTGGCTGGGAAGAAAGAGCGGGCGAGGGTTCTATAAGTATTAGACCCAGTTATTCCCAGGGTATTTGTGCGACTTTGCCGCTGCGAGCGATTAGTGCAATGGCTGCGGCGAACCACCATAGAGCCTGAACTGCAGCGAATGCGGTGACCTTGGGCGGCAGTATCAGGGTTTGCAGGAAAGCTATTCCGAGGGCCGCAAAGAGCGCCGCCAACAGGACTGCCAGATATCCGAAGACGCGAGGGAGCACTCGTGACGTGATAAGTGCAATTCCCAGCGGAAGAAACAAAGCAGGGGCGGCAACGATGAAGTAGAGGTGCTGGACGGCAAGGATGACTCTGAGGCTGATCGGCGTCATGACTTCGGGATCGGGGAATAACGCGCCGATGTAATAGGTGATTTCGATAAGACTGACCGTCATGAGCACGGTAGCGCCGAAGAGGGTCATCCAGCCGGCGAGACGTTGGGTCGCTCCGGCCAATCGGACAAGAGCAAAAGCAAAAAGCACAATGAAGACCGGGCCTACGGCCTGCAACCAGGCTCCCCGGAGTATGGCTGCAGAATGTTGCTGGCTGAAGGCCAGCAGCTCTGCCCGGGACGCGTCCGGAGATGGGCCATTGGCCAGGGCAAAAGAAGCCCCGAGCATTAGAACCCCGGCTATCCCGCTCAGCCCGCTAAGGATACAGAACGATCGTTTGGAAATGACGCTATCGGACATGCGACATCCTCATAAGTAGTAAATCGTGATCTTCAAATCTAAACGACCGCCCGAAAAACTAAAGGCGGCGGCATCAAATTTCGGCGGCCCAAAATGGCCCTTGGCGTTGTTCGACGCGCCTACGCCTTCGCGCGGGATTCCCATAAAGTTGGTATCCATTTTTCCGTTCGAATTCTCATCGTGGAAAACGGATATTGCATACGTGGCGGGAGCGACGCCTGGAAACTCGCAAATGGCCTGCCCGCTGGAGATGGCCGACTGGGCATGCGCCACCGCTTTATCGGTGTGCTTTGGGAAGTCGGCTGCTGATGAAAAGAGGGAGCACAGGACCTGCCCTTTGTCGTTGCGCAGGCCATCGATCTGCACCCGGATTTGACTGTCTTGGGTTGGAGTCTGCGCGATCGCAGACTGACATGAAGCCAACATTGCGAGCGCGAGTAGCTGAAAGAGCAACTGATTGGATCTCATGGGGTGCCTCCTCTGCAGGAGAGGTGTGGTAGAGTGAGTGAGCGCTCACTATAGTATGTGGCTGTGCGATTGTCAAGCAGCGTCTGCTCTCGAGCAATGCAGGAGGGAATCAGTGCCGAGCCGAAAGGTTAACCGTCGAGGCGACATACTTCGCGCGGCCGAAAAGCTGATGCGTTCCCACGGCCTTAGTGGCGTAACGACACGGGGGATATCGAAGGAGGTTGGCTGTTCGGAGGGAGCTCTTTACGTTCATTTCAAAGGGCGATTGGAGCTTCTGCTTGCGATGCTCGAAGAGGGCCTGCCGGACATGCTCGCGCCGCTGCGGGTTCTCGGGGAATCGGTCGGCCGCGGTTCGCCGCAGCGCAACTTGGCGACGGCCTTTGGGGGGATCTTCAAGTTCCACAGGCGAATCTTGCCTTCAACATGCGGACTGTTTGCCGAGCCTGACCTGCTAATGGCTTATCGAGAATCTCTTGCGCGCCAGGGAAAAGGACCGCACCTCTCGATGGCGGCTCTTGAAAATTACATTGCCGCGGAACAAAAGCTTGGTCGTATCGAGCCGACTGTGGATTCGAAGATGGCCGCATCGCTCCTCATGTCGTCATCGTTCTTTTACGCATTTGTGGAGGAGTTTTTTGGCGCGCCGATTGGCCTGTCATGGGCGCAATTTTCGAGACGGCTGATCGAAAGGATTGTACCGGAAAAAAAAGGCAACTAGCTGGGACTGGACCGATGTGACGTGTTGGTCTTGTTCTACACAGTGTGCCTCTCTTGCCCGCTAATAAACGCGGAATCGAATCCAGTAGGTTCCGTTGTCCCAGTCGATTCGGTTGCCGTCGCGGCTTATGGCTCCGTGGATCACGTTTCCACTCCAGTTCGTGGTGATTTTGCGATAGCTGTCGAAGGATCCGCTGGTGGATTGACCTGCGTTCTGCAGGCTGAGATCGTCGTGGCGCTACTGGATGGAGCAGGACTCGCAGCACCCGCCGAGCATGATGAATAGAATGGGCCGA
>JGI12627J18819_10000907_pt1 | contig 10077 bp, 15 predicted proteins | sample TexAe_OM1H0_M2_FD_18819 | JGI IMG/M metagenome (IMG submission 18819)
GAGGCACTGGAAGAGATCGTCGGCGGCCTCGAAGGTGGCACTTCGGTCTCCTTCGCCTCCGGCATGGCGGGAATCGCGGCGATTTTCGATCAACTCCACACAGGCTCGGTCGTAGCCCTGTCGGACGACTGCTACCAGGCTGTCGCGGGAATCGCCAAAGCTGGCCAAAGCCGCGGCCGGTGGACCGTGCATCGCGTCGCCGTGGCCGACACAGCACGCTGGATCGAGATGTGTGGCGTGGCCGACTTGATTTGGCTGGAGTCGCCTTCGAACCCGCTGCTGACTGACTGTGGCGACCGAGAGCCCCATGCGACGAGCCGTCTCGCTTGTAGATAACTCACGAAGTTCTCTCAACACGATTGTTGTGCGCAGCCCCCGGCGCAGGTTCCGAACCGCCTTCGAGAGAATCCGAACTTCCTCTCGCTGCGAGTACCGGGTTTCCGGGTCGGCATTTGAGTCGGGTATGCCCAAACTGTCCACACTCCCTGCGTCACGAATGTCGTCGATCGATACTTCGCGCACCGCACCAATGCGTCGCAGGAACATAAGCGCTTCGTTGATAGCAATGCGCGTCAACCAGGTGGAGAAGGAGGATTCTCCCTGGAACTGGCACAAATGCACGAAAGCCTTGTAGAAGCTTTGCTGAACGATGTCTTCCGCGTCCTCCACCACACGTGTGTACCGCAGCACGACGGCGAGGGTCTTTCGCTGGTAACGTTTAAACAGGGTTTCAAACGCCTGTTCGTCTCCGTTCTTGGCAGCGACTACGAGCTTTCGTTCGGCTGCAGGATCACTCACGCAAGCGATAGTTGGTTCTGCTTTGTGCTTCATAGCGAGCCCCCTGATCAGCTATGTGGCAGCGAAAGGCGAGCCCAGCTTCAAAACCGCCTTTTCGCTACGCATCGGATAAGGGCAAGGCCTGAGCCAAACGTGCGGAACTGTAAGTCGCTGAATTTTCGGGAGAAGACCGCCAGGAGTCGAAGGTGTCGATGTTGAAAAAGTCGAAAGGGTCGAAACTGTCGCTGGCACAGACTTACAATTGATTCAGTTCCTTAATTTTCCGTTCCACGTCGCGAATTCCACTGGTATTCATGCCGAATACGTTGGGCCACGAACGCCTGGCGGAGGTGTTCCGCTGAAAGCCGAGATGATCGGGGTAATCCAAGACGCATCCGTTCTGGAAATGCTGACCGATGCAGCGCAGTCTCATACCGACGATGTACTTTGGGATTAACTAATTTAGATTAAATTTAGATGAAGAAATTCGGTCGCGGCCCGAGTCCCGCTAAAAGCCGCATTTGTAAAAATCGCGAAAAAAATAAACTGCCAAGCTATACGCCGCGCGTACATGGAGCAGCGGCGGTGATGGTATCGCGCCGAGGCGATCGAGTGTAAAGCTCGGCGACCTTAAGAACCAGTTTTCCGCGGACATGGCCAGTGTCGATCATCTGATGTGCTAGAGCAGCGTCCTTCAACAGAAGCACATGGATGGGAGGTACGTGGACCAAGCCAGCATCAATCAAATTGGTGATCTCACGCATCGAATCCCGAGCTCGTTCCCAGTCGATTAGCGTAATAGCCTTGCGGAAGCCTCGCCGCTCGGCTTCTTTCTGATCATGCTCGGTATCACCGTCTGCCGTCACCGTTAGGATGTTGATCAGCCGACCAGTCGCGAACGGCTTGGCATACTTCGTTGGTCTTGTAGTCAATAACACAATCTGCGCCTAGGCTTCTAACGTACGTTACATTGGGGGTGCCGCAAGTCGCGGCCACCAGCAAAACCCTCCGCTCTTCGCAAATTGTACTGCGAAGCTGCCGACACCACCCGCTGCCCCATGTATGAGCACCTTCTGGCCCGGGATCATGCCGCCCTTTTCCCCATGGAAGAGAGACTGAAACGCCGTCAGCGAGGCAATGGGAACAGCCGCCGCTTGCGCGAAATTCAGGCTCTTCGGCATTGGGGAGACATTCCTCACGGAAGCACGAACGAACTCAGCATAGCTGCCAGACGTCTTCCCGTCCGGCGAGCCCCAAGTGATCACGCGATCACCTTGCCTGAAATCGGTGATATTCGCCCCGCTCGTTCCACGACACCGGCGGCATCCATGCCGGTGACCAATGGAAAGTTGCCGTATCGATAGTGCGCGCGTGTGGCGCCCGAGCGAGTTTTCGAGTCGGCTGGATTGACACCCGAATACCCGACGCGGATCAGCACTTCACCATCTTGAGGCTCGGGGACCGGCACGTCCTTCAAGTGCGTAACGTCTGGCTCACCGTAGCGGTCGAAAACCATTGCGCGCATATGTAAGAAGCTCGTTTTACAGATTGTTCCTTAAGAAACTTGTAACTTTCCGCCGTTCGCCTCGTCGATGAAGGCGTCGCGTTTTGTTCGCGTCGGTGTCGCGCCTGTACCTCGTGCGGAGCTCCCGTTCCGCCTGCAACAAGTCGTCTAGGTCGCAGCCGTGAATTCCGCCGCGTTCGATGTGAATCTCAAACGCTCGCTGACGGATTTCCGCCGGGGATGGCCCGTTTTCACCTGTTCCTTCCGGCTCATCCGACCGAATGTCTGTTGGCATGTCCTGAGCATTCGTGCTCGGATTTTGCGATTTCATAGTCCTTTCCTTTCTCCTTTTAAGTGTTTTCGATTAACCACGAGAGGCCGCGTTTTGGGCCACGGACCCGGCAGGGGGAAGCCGGGACCCGTGGCCACTGAGCGGTCTCGCCGCTTAGAACCGCCTGCTGAGAGCTGAGACTGCCTTGTTGCACCCGCTGCAAAGGGCCGTTCTTAGCTCTCGCCTCGAAGCCTACGGATTCATCGACGATGTGCATGCTCTGAGTTCCCGCTTCACTGCTGCGATTGCAGCCGGTAGCTCTGAACATGAGCGCTAGCACAAGGAACAACCCAATCCAGGAAAGGAGAATGACACCCCAACTGCACCACGTGCCGATTCGTTCTTGCGCCTCCATGAATGCCTCCTAAGAACCACCTGAGTCGCTCTGAGGACCCACTCTTGGATTGCGAGCTAACTTCTTGCACATGCGAACCTCGGTGCCTCCCTGTTGGAACGAGACCTCATCCATCGTGGACTTCATGAGCCGGATGCCACGTCCGTGCTCCACCCCAAGGTTATCGACAGCCCCGAGATCAGGAATGGCGTGCGCATCAAACCCTTGACCCTGGTCTGAGACGATCAGCGAAATCCCTTTCCCGACCTTGCAGCGGCAGCGGACGTGAACTAATTTGTGCGCCTCCAGACGGTTGCCGTGAACGACTGCGTTGCTCAGAGCTTCCCGAAGCGCGAGTTCGACGGCGTGTTCCTCGCCCGTGATGCAGTGCGATCCCTCGATGAGCCGCATCAAGCGGTCCACCAACGGGGAGATCGCTTTAGCTTCACTCGGTATCCACGCATCGACCTCTAGCAGGCTTCCGCTCCCGGGTGTGTTAGCGAAATTCGTTCGCAAATGTGAGCGTCCATTCAGAGCTTCTGTTCGAGCCACGAGAATTCCTCCTTCAGCCCCGGCCAGCCACAGCCCATGGCGCACGGAGTCGAATCGTCCAAATCCCTTGCGGTAGCGAAGCAGGCGATACCACTGTGTCCATTTACCAATAAAAGCGAGTGTCAAGAACACGCGATTTTCTCGTCTCACCTGCGTTCCTTTCGGACGCCAACTCATTTCTCTTTTGCGCCTTCATCGTTACTCCGGTTGTATCTTTCCCGTAGCTCACGTTCCGCCTGCAGCCACTCCTCGAGGTACTCGTCCAAGTCGTAACCGTGACCGCCACGTTCGATGTGAATCTCAAGCACTCGCCGATGGATTTCGTCTAGGGTTGGCACGTTCTTGCCTCTTTCTTCCGGAACGTCCGACCGGAAACGGCTTGGCCGCGTGTTCTGAGCATTTGTGGCCTGATCTCGTAATTTCATAGCCTTCTCCTCACTACAAAAGGTTCGTTTGGCATAGACCCGAGGGTGCTGCCGTAATTGACGCACGTTCAGTGAATGTGCGCCAGCCAAAAGCCGTAGTGCACTGAATCCAGGATTCCGAATCCGTTGAGGTAGCGCAGCACCAGAAACGACTCGTGCCAGTTTTGAATGAATACGAGAACCAGTGACATAGCGCCACCTATCTGCCTACGTTCTGACACATGCGGTAAGGGCAACGCTTGCGCCAAAGTTAGAAAATCGTAAGCGGCTGAATTTTCAGGAAAAGATCGCGAGAAGTCGAAAATGTCGATGTTGAAGAAGTTGAAAGGGTCGAAACTGTCGAGGCTACGGCCGGCAGCAGACTAAGCATACCGCTTTGCGTAGATGCCGAATTTCTTCATTCGAGAGAGGAGAGTCGTGCGATTCATTCCCAGGCGCGCCGCAGCACCATCGGCACCCCCGACGCGCCCCTTGCATGCCGATAGCGCGCGTACGATTTCTTCGCGCTGCTTCTTGGCATACTCCTCAGCAACTCCATTTTTGTCGATTCGCCAATCGCTACTTTCTTCAACAATGTGCTTCTGTTCCTTGCGGACAACGTGGGTGGCTTTATCCGTGTCCGTCTTTCGCAGTTCTCCGAGCGGCGCCTCAAGGGACTTGCCCCGCGTCACGATCGCCGCGCGCTCAATGAAATTCTCAAGTTCACGAATGTTCCCCGGCCAGTCCCAGGCTGTCAGCCCTTTCATTACCGCAGTGGGGACCGCTTCAACGTTCTTTTGCATTTGCTTTGAGAACTTTTGCACGAAATAACTGACGAGCAGGGGAATGTCCTCTCTGCGGTCTCTCAGTGGCGGAATGCGGATCGGAAACACATTCAGGCGGTAGTACAGATCACTTCGAAATTCTCGGTCTGCGATCATCTCTTCGAGATCGCGGTTGGTGGCTGCGATCAAGCGTACGCTCACTCTTCGCGTCTGGGTGCTTCCCAGGCGCTCAAATTCCCGCTCCTGCAAGGCGCGCAGCAGCTTCGGCTGAATTTCTATCGGGATGTCACCCACCTCATCCAAGAACAGCGTGCCTTGGTCCGCTAGTTCCAGCCGGCCGATTTTTTGGCTGATGGCCCCCGTGAACGCTCCCTTTTCGTGTCCAAACAGCTCGCTTTCCAGCAGCCCTGTCGGTATCGCTGCGCAATTCAGCTTCACAAAAGTGCGCTTCACTCGATGGCTGCGGTCGTGAATCGCGCGAGCAATCAACTCCTTTCCCGTGCCGGTTTCTCCAAGCAACAGAACCGTGGAATCGCTGGGGGCAACTGTTTCAACCTGTTGCAAAACGTGCTTTAGCGCTTTGCTGTTCCCAATGATCTGCTCAAAGCCCATCTCGCTGCGAAATTCCTCTTCGAGGTAGAGTTTCTCCTGGGCGAGCTTGTCCTTGAGTTCGGAAATTTCTCGGTACGCCAACGCGTTTTCAATGGCGATGGCTATCTGCCCTGACGCCCGGCTGAGGAAATCGACATCTTCTGGGACAAACGGAGTCTCTGTCGTGCGCGAGATCGACAGGGTTCCGAGGACTCGGCCGCGATTTACAAGCGGAATAAGGCAAATGGCTTTTATGCCTTCCGCAGCAACAATCTCATATGCCTCGGCCGCGAGCTCCTCACGTTCCCGCGTGCAGATCACCACGGGTTTCACTGTCTCTATGGCTTTCTTATTAGCAGGGCTTAATGTGACCGTCACCTCTTCCTTCACCGCCCCCTTGCCATGCGGAAAATCCACAGCAATTACTCTAGATTTTCCCGACACTGCGTCGGGCAGCGATACGACCACAGCATCAGCGTGTATGACTTCGCGTATGTTCGCTGCAATCGCGCGCAGAACCTCCCGCAGATCGAGGCTCGACGTGATTTTGGTCGTCAAATTGAGGAGCAGCTCAAGCCGCTCCTTTTGATGCCGAAATTCCCCTTCAGCGCTCATGGCCGTATGTGCAGCACTACCCATTTTGAGACGAATACCTTCAATAGAATGATGATCCGTGTCGCTCAGAAGTCACAAGCGTTCGGGTGTCACAGGTGGCGTCCCGGTCCAAACTCCCGAGTCGTCGGCAATCCTTCCCTTACGAGATTATGGAAGGGTGCCCATTATCCGTCTTGCCCTCCCCCAGTATTTAGGCGCTCCCACGGACTAATGATGCACCCACGATGGCCGCAAAATCGTGGTCCGTGCCGAGATAGTTGCCATCGATCGCGGCGGCATCCTGAAAGTTGTCGCTCGCCAAACGGACGGCGCCTCGGCTCGTCGGCTGCACAAGAGCCGGCGCGATCGTGAATGCGTCGGCCGGAGGCGCACCAAAGCGCGCGGCCGCTTCGGGTGTAAGGGCTGGCAGTTGTTCGAGGACAAGATTGATATCGGTAGCACTGGAAGGACTACTCGACAAGTAAGCCTCTGCCTCGACGGCATTGCTGTCGGCCGGTCGATCCGGCATCTTGCCTTTGTACTTGAACACGACGCCGGACACGAGCACATGGTCCTGCAGATTCTCGCCCACGCCGGTAGGTTCTCGACGACGTCGATTCCAAGGCTGCGAAGCGCCTTCGCTTCCCCGACGCCTGAGACCGTCAGAAGCTTTGGACTATTGATGGCGCACGCGGCAAGGATCACTTCCTTGTCGGCTGCGATATCCTTTACCGCCGTCTGTGATTAGCTTGACGCCCACGCAACGAGTACCTTTAAAGTTCAGGTTCGCGACCTTGGTGTCGAGCAGCAGAGTGAGGTTCGGCCTCGACAACATCGGGCGCAGGAAGGCGCGAGCGGCGCACACGCGAGTCCCATCCGCGGCGATGTTCATGTTGATGTACCCGGCGCCGGGGCGCATCGGTCCGTTCACGTCATCCAGAATGGGCATGCCCAGGTATGGGGCCACCGGCTCCGCGCCAGGGGTTGGCGCCCCCCTCCCGATCCTCTTGGTTCTTGAAGACCGGAAGCACGTCGGCGAATGCCCAACCCTTCGCCCCATTTTTCGCCCACTCGTCGTAGTCCCGTTGCAGACCGCGCGTCCATACCAGGGCATTGATGCTGCTGCCGCCAAGTGCGTGGCCGAGGGCCATATTGCCGACATTGTAAAACCAGATGCTTGGATTCGCGACGGTCGGCGCGTCGTCCGGTCCTCCGGACTCGATAACGAGTACTTGCGCGCCGGAGCGGATAATTCAGCCGCCATTCGATTCGTTGATCATTTTGAACTCTCAGGATTCTGGTTCTCTTCCTTGAGGCGCGTTCAGCGCGAGCGGCGGGCATCAAGACTGAATGGTCCTGCACCGAGCTGAGAAATCAGCAGGGCGCCGCCGAGCATGGAGACGTTCTTCATGAAGAGAATCATTTGGATCTGCGCCATCATAGGATCCTGCACCAGCCAGAACTTGTGCATCACTAAGGTGACCGGAACTAGGAAGAGCGCAATGAGCCGGGCGCCCAGTCTCGCGCGATAGCCCAGCAGAACGCTGAGGCCGCCAGCGATGGCCAGCACGCCCGAAAATGGAACCGCGATAGAAGCCAAAGGCACCCCCTGAGAGGCCGAGAAGGCGATGGTTTGCCTAGAAAAGTGGTTGGCGCCGGCCATCAGGAAAATCAGCGTGAAGAAAAACCGCCCCAAGACGACTACCGCTCCCTGCCAAAAGCTTATGGCCTCCACACCTTTTGGAAATTGCGATCGAATTCGTTGCCATGCACTTCCTCCTTTTGCTAGTTGAATCCGCTTACGAGCAACCGCGCACTAACTTTGCCTTCACCGCTAAAATTGATTTCCTTTCGTTTCTCAAACAGCGCACTGCCCCTCCAGCATATCTATGGATGTCAACTATATTGATATAGATGTATTTGCGTGGACATCGGTTACACAAAAGGGCACAATAGTTCGTCATGAACAAGAACTCGCGAGACCCGGTTCACTGTTGGCTGGTATTGGGAAAGGCCTTTCATGCGGCTGCGAAATATCTTTATGCAGGACTTGAGGAGACGGGAATCGACGATACCGACTTTCGGATACTTGAAGCACTTCTCAACAAAGGGCCTTTGCCGGTGAATACGATCGGCCCAAAGGTGTACCTTACGACCGGCTCGATCAGTGTGGCCATCGACCGCCTATTGGATAGAGGCCTGGTAAGCCGGGTCGAGAGTCCTGAGGATCGGCGCGTCCGGATCGTGTCGCTCACCCCAAAAGGCAAAGCATTGATCGCGCCGATTTTTCGCAAACACGCAGCCGAAATTAGGAAAGTCTTTGCCGATGCGAGCCCGAAAGAGTTGCGAGCCCTTGAAACGATATTGAAAAAGATTGGCAAGCGCGCCGAGAGTCTGGGGGCCGGAGTCAATCCAAAGTGTCTAAACCAACGATGACATAGCGGCGTAGTGCGCCGAACAATCGAAATGAAAGTTGTCCTGGAGTGACGCAAATGCAGATTGGAATCGACAGTTTCGCAGCAGCTATTTCCGACCCGGCCAACAGGTCTCACACTCAGCCCGGTGGAGCGCGTGTACCATCTACTCGAAGAGATTGAGCTTGCCGATAAGGTCGGCCTCGACGTCTTCGGCATTGGCGAACATCACCGGGCGGAGTTCCTCGACTCAGCTCCCGCTGTAATCCTCTCCGCTGCCGCCACGCGTACGGAAAATATCCGTCTCACCAGCGCAGTCACGGTTCTCAGCGCCTCCGACCCCGTTCGCGTTTTTCAGGAGTTCGCGACTCTCGACTTGATCTCGCGGGGCCGCGCCGAAATTGTCGCCGGCCGCGGTTCGTTCGTTGAGTCGTATCCTCTCTTCGGGCTACGTCTTGAAGATTACGATTCGCTCTTTGCGGAAAAACTCGAGCTTCTCCTGAAAATCCGGGAAAGCACGAAAGTGCACTGGTCCGGAAAACACCGCGCGGCCCTTACCGGCCAGGCAATCTACCCTCGCCCGCTGCAGAATCCGCTCCCCATTTGGGTCGGTGTCGGCGGCACGCCCGAATCTTTCGTTCGCGCAGGAATGCTCGGACTTCCTCTCATGGTTGCCATCATCGGCGGTGAGCCCAGACGCTTCAGGCCTCTTATAGAGCTGTATCGCGAGGCCGGGCGTCGCGCCGGTCATTCTTTCGAGCAACTCACGGTAGGTCTTCATTCCGTTGGCTTTCTCGCAGACACCACGGACGAAGCCGCAGAAATATTCTTTCCAGGCTATGCGCACACTTTTACTGAAATCGGCAAGGAACGCGGCTGGCCGCCCGCCACACGCGCTCAGTTTGACGCCCTGCGCGGGCCTACCGGCGCACTGCTGATCGGCGACGCCAAAACGGTCGCGAAGAAGATCCTTTATGTGAATGACGTTCTGGGCGGCATCTCCCGCGTCACATTCCAAATGGGTGTCTCCACGCTGCCACACGAAAGAATGCTGCACGCCATCGAAATCCTCGGCACTCAAGTGGCGCCGATCGTCCGGAGCGCGCTGAGTGTCACTCCTGTACAGGCGTGAGCCATTAGCTGGCGATCGCCTGTGAACGGAAAGGAGATGGTGATGCCGAAAGGCGAATACGAGATTTTTGAAGCTTTCCCGGTTGGTCTCTGACGATTCCCTTGAATACGAAGTGCACGGGAAGATTCTCTCGGGCGGTGCGCCCTACGACAACGGGTTCATTTCGGTCGTCACGATTGAGAACAGGAAAATCGTTCATTGGAGCCCGGAACTTCGTGTCCTTCCCCATTTTTGGCGTACGAAGGGCACCGGCTGCGGACAGGACCGTACATAAGAGGCTCGGCCGTCGATATGGTCCAGACTCGTCAATCGTCCTCAGGGGGCCGGGTTCCGGTACTGCTACGACAGCTAGTACACGAATGCGAAAGCTGTCATGGGAAAATACCGGTTTCGTTTGAGAAAAAGATATCTTTTGCTGTAGATCGCCTCCTATTTACTTCGTTCTAATTCCTTCAAAATCATCGATGCAAGTTGGTGCAGCGATTGCAATCGTCATCATCGGGTCGGGGTTCACGCATCACCGTGACATCTGTTCGAAAGAGGGGACAAAGATTTGGGGCCCAGTCTTGGGATAGGGTTTTGCAGGAAGGGTTACCTTTGCCGGTTCGAAGTTCTGGCGATTCTGGCTTGCATAAGTCTTCTCGGCTGGTCAATCGCGA
>JGI12627J18819_10000908_pt1 | contig 10075 bp, 18 predicted proteins | sample TexAe_OM1H0_M2_FD_18819 | JGI IMG/M metagenome (IMG submission 18819)
CCAGGCGGCGACGCCCAGCCAGGAGCAGGCCCGAAACGCTTCCTTAATGGCAACGCCAACTGTGGCAGGGCATTTTTCGACGGCATCGGTCAAAATGCGAAGAACTCAACCTGAGCAAATCCAGTCGGCTATGCCCCGCTGAGCGGGCCTCACTGAGAGCTGAAGCCACTTCGCTGAATGGGCCAATTCCAGACTAAGCGCCTTCGAGCGTGAACATCATATCGAGATCGCTCGTGCACTGTTTGCGAAGGGCAATGAGCGGCTGGTACTCGGGCGCGTTGTACCATGCGTTGAGCGCGTCCATGTCCGGAAACTCGATGATGACAACCCGCTCGGGTTTCCAATGCCCGCCCTCCGGGATCTTGTGGCTCCCGCCCTTTGTCAAGTAGCGGCCACCATGCTTTGCGATCAAGGGCCCGACCTTGATCCTGTATTCTTCAAACTTGGCCGCGTCGGTAATGATGTGCTCCACGATGAGGTATGCTGCCATCTTCTTTCTCCTGCTCCGATTGACCAAGCCTTCCCGCCGACGAAGATTCCTCACGGATGTCTTAAAGAGGCCAACGCCGTGTACCCAGCAAAATACCGTGTTGCAACCCTGGCGCGTTGACATCGTAGATGCGAAGATCGGACCAGTCGAATGTCGACACCACCGCCTTGAGCGCGGTTGGCTCGTTCACTTCATGGACTTCGGTCACATACAACACAGGCTGGGAGCCGTAGACCTGCTCGAAGTCGCGCACGATTTCGAGAATTGGAGGCTTTGTCCGATCGAGGTGCAAGCCGGCTAATGGATGCAGAGCATCTGCCCACGGTGGCGCGAGGAAAGCCACGATAAGATGATCGGCGGGATGCCTGTGCGAAGCGAGGCAGTTTTTGTAGCTGCCAAAAACCAAATCTACCGGGACGTTTAGGTGTGCAACGTTTCTGCTAGTCAGATCGAAAACGGATTGTTGGATCTCGAAACCAATACCTTTTGAGCCGGGCAGATGCCGCACAATGGCATACAGGCCATTGCATGATCCAGCGAACGGATCGACGACGCCCACATTGTACTTGCCGGAAGCCGACGCGACGACCTTCGCAACATCGCGTCCTATCGCATCACCAAGGGGGTCCTTCACCGCCTCAAGGCAGGTTCGCGCCAGTATGCGCACACCGCGCTCCCACCACTGCCTGGGCGCCATGCCGTAAAGGTGAACATGATCAGGATCGCCGAAGCAGTCCCGCCCGTACTTTTCAACTTCCCAAAGCTCGACAAGCTCGTTGCGCTTGTCGGGGCTGAGCAGAAAGTCGCGGTCGTACTTGGGTTCTGAACGTGGCAATGTCATATGCCACCCCCAATTGACGAGAAGCTGCCGCCAAACTTCAGTCCCGGCCGCCCAATTTGCAAGCGTTCCGTGCCTGGAAGGGCTTAGCCTCGATGTCGCAGTTGGGTCAAAATGCGAAAAACTCAACGTGAGCAAATCCAGTCCGCTGTTCCCCGTAGCGGACCTCGATGGGGCGTGGTGCCACTTCGCTGATGGGGGACTCATGCGTCGCGGCGAACGGAGCCCTACTCGATCACATCGTCGGCGGCAAGCAACAAGGATGTTGGCACCTGAATGCCGATCGCTTTTGCGGTCTTCAAATTGATAATTGTCTCGGACTTCACCGGGTGGGCGCCCAGTAATGAGCGTCCCTACCGCGATCATCATTGTCTTCGGCGAGGCGCATCTGCGCCGAATTCTGAAATGTTACGCCGGCTATTATAATAATTTCAGAACGCATCGATCCTTGAACAAGGATGCGCCGGTTTCTCGTCCAGTTCAGCGAATCGGAAGCATCAAATCACACGCTATCCTTGGCGGACTTCACCGCAAAACGCCCGAGCTTAAGTTTTCAGTACACACACCGACAACTCTGCTATCAGAAAGTTTACCAGCGCTGATTGTTCGGCGAATGTTCCACGCACGTAAACCGGGTTAGACCTCGTACCGATCGGCGTCGCCCGAAAGGCAAGTCAATTTGACTCAACGCTGTTGAAGCACTCGGCTATCCAGCAGGCTCAAGCGCTAGAAAAGGGGCCGTCATGTTAGATGAGTTTCATTTCAACGGCGAAGACGACGCCAAGGCAGAGATCCGGGCGGCGGTCCGCTATCTGCTCAAAGGCGCGGCCGGCAGCGACCGCGGTGATATCATGCGGGAGATCATTGCGATCGTGAACGAGGTGGCGCGCGGCCCGCTGTCTGGCGGTCAAGACCCGCTGGACGACGGCATGCCCGGCGGCTAGGTCGTTTCCCCCGGCCAGTGTCGCTACGGCCGCCTAATTGGCGGCCTTCTTCGTTTCGGACGGATGCAATCAATCCGCGACGACTAGCTCGGGCGGCGCCCCTGGACGGTCGCGCCCCCTTGTTCAGGGTCCAAAATAAAATACAGAAGTATCCTAAAGCCTGTTAGGGTGTGCATCGCCCCCACCGCGGGTGCCGGAGGCCACAGGATGATCGACAATCAAGAGCGGCACCTTCGTCAGGCTGCCAGAGAGAACAGAGAGCGCCTTGCGGTCGCGCATCGCGATGTGGTCATGGAAGAACAAGCGAAAGAGGCGCTTGATATTCGCCAAAACATGGCGCGCCTCAAGGAGCTAAGATTAGTCAAAGAAGCACAAGAAGCCCGGACAGAAATCTCCAAGGTCAACCGGTCTGCAAGACCGAAGCCGAAAAAACGATTCAGATAAAAGGCCGCCTCAGTTGGCGGCCTCTTTCGTGTGTGAGAGCGCGGAACCGAAGCCCCCGGTGCGCGATCATGTTGGCCGCCCCATCATCAACTCGATTTATCTGGAATTCGTCCGGAGCTCGCTTTCTCGCGCCAAGGTTGCTGGTGGCTAACGTCGGCTTTCTCGGAAGGGGAATCTATCACTTCGTGAATTGAGGCCGGAGACGGGGTGACCGAGCCCGAGAGCGCTCTGCCGGCAGAGCACGGTTTGGCAGGTGGGTTCCAGTTTGCCGGTGTCCCGATCGCCCCAACGGCCATCAGCGCTATCCGATTCTGGTCAATCCTTTGGCGAGCGAATTGACTCGCCCTAGAGACCCCGGAGGCGCATACTCGCGATCTCACCCGCGCCGCCGTTCCACCGGCGGCATTTGTGCGCCCCGCATGTCCGATGTGCGGATGGCTAGTCAGTATCGAGCCAGAACATCCAGCCGTGGGTTTGCATACGTTTCAATGCCCTGTTTGAGCAGTCAGCAAAAGCGGGAGACGACAAGTTTCGGTTTGAGTGAGCCCCACTAAATGACGGACTATATCAGCGCAACCGCCAGTCAATGTGTCCATGACCGTGTAGGGGCCTCATCAAATGGAAATGCCGCTACCAGCTCTCTATTTGGCGGGCGTTTTTCTCGCCGGTGTTCTGGTTGGCTACATGATCAGGGCATTTATTTCCGCCGGGCGTCGGGCGAGATTCCGACGGCGCCCCCAGCGCCGAGATTTCGAAGAGCCGTAAGCACCGCTGGAGGCAAAGGCAAAATGCGAGCTGACTCTCGCACGAAGCACTGGACACCTGAGGAAGACGAGAGGTTCCGGTCAATGATCGTGGTGGGCCTGCGCCCGCCCGAGATTGCAATCAAGCTTCAGCGCTCTGTCTCGGCACTCTATGCACGAGCTCACATTTTGCGCCTGTCGTTCAAGCGGCTTAGGCCACGACCGCGATAAAACTGAAGCCGAAGGCAAAGCCTAATTGGGTAAAAATAATTCCCAGCCTGAGGAATGCGCTTGCGCGAACTGTCAGTTCGAGGAAAGCTCCCATCGCTTTTACTCGACGTCAGAGGCGACGTCTCGACAGGGCCGGCAGGAGCGCAAGATGTCGTCGATGCCGGTTCAACGCGACCAATTTGAGGTTTCGCCTAAGGGTATTACCCACAAGCCGACTGGGGCAACGTACACTCCTCATCCCGGCGCCCCGTACTGCGGCATTATGAATCCAAGCCGGCCGGGAAACGTGCTCACGAGTGGCAACCATTATCGACTCCATGAGGTGCAAACGATGATGGAGCAGTTGTGGGCAAAGTACGTCGAGGCGAATCCTCGTCTGTTCGAGGTTCATGATTAAGAGAAAGACGGCTGACACCTTGGTCGAGAATCGGGCTGGAGGCGAAAACTAAGTGAACGGCTTCAAGTGGACCGGCAATACGAGAGTGCTCCTCTGCATCGTCGCGGTTCTTTTGTTCGCCACCTGGCTTGCTTTGTGGCTAAAGTACTACTGAATGGCGTGCCACGCGGCTGGCCGAAGCAGAAGCGATGATTATCGGAGAGCCCTTAGTTGAGCACCCTCTCAGGACTGCAATATCCGCACTGGCTGATCGTAGCCGGGACCGTCCTGGTGATCATCGGGTTTGTCGGTTTCGTATTTCGCCAAAACAGGGACGTTGCCGCCGATGACGATCTGAATGCTGATGGGAAATAAGCGGGGAAACCCGCTTACGCGCGCCCTAAGGTTGCGAAACAATTCGAGCGCCGAAAGAAGAGCACGATTTCGACACTCGCTCTTACAAAAAGTCGAGAAGATCCCGGGCTTTCTCCCGACGCCTTCTTACGCGCGCTGCTCGCGAGCCTCAGGAGGCTAGGCCGCCAACTTGCTCCCACCTGCGTTCACAGACGCCTTTCGGTATTTCGTTGCAAAAGCTCAACCTGTTTTGTCCGCTGGTAGGACAGAAGAGAGTTTCTGATATCTGTCATTAGCCATCTCAAGGGAAGTTTCAATGACTGTTGCGGATAATATTCTCGACATGTTGAAGCGGAAACGCCGATTAAAGCTAACAGCAATCGATATTGCAGAAATGCTATACTGGGAGGACAAGACCTACCAACAACGCGTCAAGGCTGATTGTTTGATGCTGTACGAACAAGGCAAGCTGGCTCGTGGAGGCAAGGGCAGTCGCGCCGATCCCTATACCTACAGTATTGCTCCAATTGAACGGCGGCCGCATGATCGCAAGATCGCCGATGGTTGCTTTTGCGCCAAAAAGGTCAGTTGGTAGCCTCTTCCGCTTTAGCCGTGAGGCTGCCGGCCGTTCGATGCCCAATCCCATTTTTTGAGACTACCGACCGCCGCGACGCCGGGTCTTTCGCGTGTGTGTGGAGACTCACGCCATCCGCGACTTGGCGGCGTGGTCTCCAAGCGAAGTACTCGAACGATCTGCACGATGGGCGAGACTCGATAAGTCGGCCGGTGACACCAACGACTCGACCGACGTTTTTCGCTCAGGAAAACGATTGGATCGTATGGAGTAATTCGCCGGCTGGATACGGCTTGGCCAGGAATGCGCTGCCTTTTGGCAACGAAGCATTGGGAGTCCTGATATGGCCAGTCGTGATGATGATATGAATTGGCGGCCATCGATCGCGCACCACCGCTGCCAGCCTCAAGCCGTCCATCGAGCCTGGCAAGTCGATATCGGTGAAAATCAGCCAAATATCGTTCCGGCTCTCCAGGACCGTGATTGCTTCGTCCGCGCTGTAGACGGACACAACATCGTAGCCTGCCCGTTTCAGGTCGTCACTGGCCATCAGATTGATAAGGCCGTCGTCCTCTACGATTAAAATCACCACGGGATGGCCCGCCTTCTGGAGACCAAGTAAGGGGCCCAGCAAAAGGTTCCGACAGGCTGAATTCTTATTTTGAACCCTGCCAGCACGGTCTCATAGGAGGAACTGACACTTGCGTAGCATTCGCTGGCGGCCCACAGCAGTGCGTCCAAATCATAATCCTGGCCTGCGCATGCTTGGATACCCGGCGCTTGGTGCCAGATCTTCTCGTCCAGATCGACCTTATGGCATCACACTGAAATGAAGGCAGTCGGTCCTATTTTTTGGTGTTTTTTGTTGTCCTCGACCTTGCTCCACCTCCAATAGCAGATTTCGTGCGAATTCGGACGGCGCGTCCCTCTGGACGATCAATGTCGAATGCGTCTGTCTTTCGTACCAGCTCGCTCAGCTTGCGAAACCCGAAGTTCCGCGGATCGAAATCGGAGGCGAAGTTCGCGAGCTGTCGTCCGACTTCTCCTAATGGAACCCAGCCATCGTCACTTTCCATCTCCGCAATGATTTTGTTGATGATCGGTACGGCCTCGCTCGGCGACTGAAGAGGCTTTGTAGAGCCGTCCTGGCTGTTCGCCGCGCCTGAAATCAGGTTCTCGGTGTATACAAATCTGCGGCACGCCTGACGGAAGCTTTCGGGGGTTTTCTGCTCGCCAAAACCAAACACATCGACGCCTTGCTCCCGAATTCGGGCGGCGAGCCGGGTAAAATCACTGTCCGACGACACCAGACAAAAGCCATCAAACCGGCCGCTATGAAGAAGATCCATTGCGTCGATGACCAAGGTAATGTCGGATGCGTTCTTGCCTGTCGTATAGGCAAATTGCTGTTGGGGGATAATTGCGTGTTTGGACAGCGTGTCCGCCCATGCCTTGGAGCGAGGATTGGAGAAATCCCCGTAGATCCGGCGGACGCTGGCTTCTCCAATCTTCGCGATCTCCTCGAACAACCCATCGGCGATCTTCGCGGAGGCGTTGTCAGCGTCGATCAAAACGGCAAGGCGAGGCGAACGATCTTCAGAGCGCACGATGACTTCTCCACAACAGACGGAATGAAATGATAAGGCGGCCGTCGACGATTTGAGTCATGTTGGGCCGCTCCACGTAGATGCTTGTTTCACAAACTACCATCTCGTCACGTTCGAGAATAGTTCATGCCGTGCCGCTGCGCCGGCTCGGGCAACGAAGCCAACCCGTTCAATACAGGCTCGCAGGCCCGCTACACTCACCGTTGCGCAGATCAAAATTGCGATTGTCCGCATCCGGGCTATAGAACGAAAGAGCCCACAGGAGGTCATCGCGCGGAGGAACGAACGAGCGTTCTGGGAGTCGCCCCTGAAGCCGGAATCGACGCGGGAACGACGCTCGCATTCCAACGCCTTGCGGTCATCTTCTTACGTTGCGTTGCCGCCAGGCTTGATCGCAATCTCGCGCTCGACTGTGAAGCAGGGACGTTCAGCGGGAATTGGCTCGCCGAAGGGTTGCGCGGTCCTGACGGCGCAGATGAATTGGGAAGCGGATAGTGGGTGACCTTGATTGCGACAGACCCACGTACTGGAAAAAGAATGGTTTAGTCACATATTGACAGAATGACTCGATTCGCTGACCAAGCCTTTACAGTGTTGGTCCACATCCCGGTCGATAATGGAGCGCCTCAGCGCGAGACTTACGTCATTGGCTGTTCCTCGCGAGAGGAGGCTGAAGCGAGAATCCGGCACCTATACCCCTATGAGCCTGATATTAAGCTATTTGCTTCGCCTCTATCCGCAGCCGAAGCAGAAGATCTGCAATTGACGGAAGGTGAAATCAGGCCGTGGCATTGACTCCCAGCTTACAGCCCGTTGGTCATCTCCCAGATTGCGCTTGGGGCGGGTCCGCGGTAACAGTCGAAAGTCGGAAGGTCGATCGCGTCTCCAAATAAAACCTTCTTCTTGGCTTGTCGTTCACCGATAGACGACGCCGAACTTTGGTTCCAATTGAAATCGGCCGCTGCCGCGTTTGCCGCAGGCGCTGCAGAGTAATAAAGGTTCGATATCTGAAGGCGTCACATCATCAACCCAGCGGTCAGATTTTGCTGTCTCCAAAAGAGCACTCGACTCGGGTCACTGGCGAGTGATCACCCCCGGCTGCCGGCCGATCCGGCAAAGGCTCTGATGAGCCATACCAGCGAGAAGCACCATGAATCTCCGGCATCCAATCTCGCAGACTGAGAAATCCGAGCTCATCGCACAGTTTACCAGCCGCTACCAAGAGATCGAAGCCTTTCGTCCCAAGTACGAAGCTGCAGTAGCAAGACGCGAAGCAGAGATAGCCCGCTGCACGGGCCTTGCGCCGCATCACACGTTCCGCACTGCTGCCGAAGAAGATCGCCATTTGGCAGTGATGAGGGTGGTCGATGAGGAGATGGGGTTCGACAAAATCAACGATCAAATGGAGGCTCTTGCATCCAAGCTTGATCTCCTCGTTCAGGCGATCATCTCGGCACCTGCACAGAACTTGGAAGATCTGGCCCTCAAGGCGAACGCCGCAGCGACCGTACTGTTTTGGCTATGGCAGACGTTGCCTACAGAGCTGGATTGCCCCCAGGCTATCATGCGCGACCTGATTGAAAACGTCTGTGCTCTTGGCGATTTGAATATCGCCGCCAATCCCCGGGCTATCCCGCCGAAAGGCCTAAATTGACTTGGTTGCGGCAGTGAGGCCCAAGCGCGTGCGCTCCGACGCAAACGGACATGGTCGCCCTCACAGCCGGCAACTGGGGTCGAACTGAGGGCGGGGTGATCCCGGTGCTGCCGAGCGCGATGGTCCTTCTCGCGCGTCTTCGATCTGCGGACGAGGCAGCCACAAAAGCTGTCCGGGAGACAGCAAAAAGTCTCGCCCGTTCGCGTGCTCAGTCAAAGACCAGAGCCAACCACGTTGTTTTCCTCAGCAGCGAGACTTTCCCGTTAGGCAGGGCCCGTCTGACCTTGTTGCGTTCTGACGACGTTCGCCCGCAGGTCCGTCCCACGCTTGCTGCTACCGGTTACCTTTCTTGTTGGAGCGGGGATCAGTCCGTCTCGGATAGCTTTCTTGCGTGCCAGCTTGCGTAATCGCCGTGCGGCTTCAGCTTTCTCCCTCGTAGCCCGAACCGATGGCTTCTCATAGAAGCGACGGCGGCGCATCTCCCTGAAAACACCTTCGCGCTGCATTTTCTTCTTCAGGACGCGAAGCGCCTGGTCGACGTTGTTGTCTCGGACGAATACCTGCACGCGTGCCACTCCTCAGAGCTGTGATTTTATGTCGGGCTGGCACGTAATGAGCCAGCTGATGAATGTTGCGGTCGGGGGCTGCGGCGGAGGAACGATGTCAGGCCCGCGCCTGGAGGGGGCGATACCCGGCGAAGATGTTGTTGGTCACAGTATCTCTCTTTCGCTTATGGATCGGGTCTCGTAGAAGCTGCGCCGGTATCCGCAATGGTGTCCCAATGGCGGCCGCAAGCGGAGCACCGCCACTCGTTGACAATTCCTGTTGGCAAATAGGTCGAGCTATTCGGGGCCGTGATCACTTGTCCGCAGGCACAGGTATCTGTCCCTTGTGACGGAGAGCGGCGCGGCTCGTCGCGGACCATCCTGGCAGCCCAGCGGCTTTCAAGGCTACGCTGAAAATGCAATGGATAGATGATGGCGTTCATACCGCTTCTCCCGCTGACGGCGGGAGCGCGATAATGTCTCTCAGTCACTGACGCCTGTTTGCCGTGATCAGTGATACCTGTGATGTGGTGCCTTAAAATCAAATGGCTAGGTGCACCTCCAACAAAAAGATCTCCGCCCTGGCGAAGTACACCCGATGATTTGACTATCTTTGGAAGCCGATACTGCGCGGGATAATGCCGGGGGGACTTTCTTCGAACTCCATTACCAGGAATTTGCGATCAGCGCGCTCTGCAATTTGGCTGCGTAGCCGGACGAATTCGGCCTCGCGCCGGTCCGGTGGCGGAGGTCGAGATGGCGCAGGGTATTTCCTTTTGGCCGTCCACCATCGAAAACAGTACGACCATCCTATCAAATTCACACCCGACAAGGCGTCCACGTGTGAGCGTCATTTCACCTGCTCCTTCAAACGGGCTTGCGTCGATCCGCCCGCCTCCGACAGACCGAGCCGATTGGTATCTCCATCGCCAAGCGCGTGGCCGCCGCAGGCACCAGGATCATGGTCGCAAAGCAGCTCCGAGAGCGGATTGTCAAGCCCGCTTACCTTTCTCGAACCGCCCCATCGGGTTCGGTTCGAGGGAGCCAGCGCTCTTTCGACTTGATTAGCTCTCTTTCTTTGCTGACGGCTCGGAATAATCGTCAGCCTCTCATACGTTTTAGCCCTCGCTATTCGCCGGAGGTCAGCGTAGGGTGGGTCATCACCGCGCTTCCCACGGCCTGTATCGGTGACTGAGAGTAGCGAACGCTCCCGCCAAAAAAGAGGAGCGTGAATTGTCTCGGTTTCGCCTGGTCGAGTGGATCGTGCCACCGGTC
>JGI12627J18819_10000914_pt1 | contig 10046 bp, 7 predicted proteins | sample TexAe_OM1H0_M2_FD_18819 | JGI IMG/M metagenome (IMG submission 18819)
GGGAACGCAATCGCCGCGATCGAAGAACTGGCGCTGGGAGGGACGGCGGTTGGGACCGGGCTGAACAGCCATCCGGAATTTGCCGGTAAAGTCATGGGTTACCTGTGGAACCGGACCGGAGTTGCGTTCAGAGAGGCAAGAAACCATTTCGAAGCCCAAGGAGCTAAAGACGGCCTCGTAGAAGCCAGCAGCCAGTTACGCAACATTGCGGTCAGTCTATTCAAGATCGCGAATGATATTCGCCTGTTGGGTAGCGGTCCTCGATGTGGGATTGGCGAGCTGCAGCTGCCGGCCACCCAGCCGGGAAGCTCAATCATGCCGGGGAAAGTAAATCCAGTGATGTGTGAGGCCGTGGTCCAAGTCTGCGCCCAGGTCTTTGGGAATGATACCGCTGTCTACTGGGGTGGCGCCACCGGACAGCTGGAGCTCAATGTAATGATGCCGATGATCGCACACAATGTTCTCGAGAGCGTCAGGCTGCTGAGCAACGTCATGCGGGTGTTCCAAGATAAATGTATCGCTGGGATTACCGCCAACCGCGAACATGCGGCAGAACTAGTAGAGCAAAGTATGGCGCTCGTAACCAGCCTAGCGCCGATTATCGGTTACGATCGTGCCGCCGAGATCGCTAAAGAAAGCGTAAAGACCGGGAAAACGGTCCGAACTCTCTGCCGGGAAAAGAAAATATTGCCCGAAGATCAACTCGCAGCGGCCTTGGATCCAGAGGAAATGACCAAGCCAGGAGGCGAGGGCTCTGCCGGCGGTTAGTCGCCGGCTGTGAGAGGTGAGAAGTGACAGGTGATAGGTGTGCTGGAGATCCTAACTTGGTGGGGCGAGGCGAATGGGGTCTGCAGCAGCTGGTTCGAACAGACCGACTAGGAGCTGACCCCAGAAGATTTCAAATTTTCCCGATGCAATGGGCTTTAAGCCAATGTTGTAGCCGCTGAGCGCTTCGCTCAAAAAGTAGAGTCTGCCACAGAAATTGAACTCCCCTCCGCTCTTAACGTAACGCTCAAGCATCGGGCTAGGGTAATGCAGCACCAGAGGATCTACTGAGGTTGGTTTTGGGCCGGGGCGATAAAGTTCACTGGGATACCGCTGAGCAATGGCTTCATGGGGTCTTTGCTGGTTATAGTACTCTCGCCAGCGATCAAAGCGTCGCTGCTGGGCCTTGAGGCTGGTTGAAGGAGGTTGGGTGGCTTCAATTTTAAGTGTGCCATGGAGCCGCTCTAAGTTCCCGTTCTGGTAAGGCTTGCTGGGCTCGATGAAATAGACCTTTATTCCCAGGCTCATCCACCAACTGCTTAAGCGACTTAAACCCAGCAAACCCTCGCCAGCAAAAGGCTTGCCGTTGTCGACTACGATGCCTTCCGGTAGTCCGTAATCACTAAAAACACGCCGACAACTGGCTTTGACGGCCACAAAACTGGTCGCTTCTAATGCCCGCAGCTCGAGCAAAAAGCGGCTGAAAGGTCTTCCATGGTCAAGGGATAAACGCGAGTGCCGTCCTGCAAGAAAAAATCACCCTTAAAATCGATGGCCCAAACCAGATTTGCCATTGAGATAATTCGATAGATCACTCGTTAAGCTCCGCGCATCGATGGTGTTATTCTTGCGCCGCTTCCTTTTTTGCTCCCCGCTGCGTGGGGCACAGACCAGGCAATCAATCCCCTTTGCCTTTAACTCCCGATACAGCGTGTAACCCAGTGGCCCGGCTTCGTAGAGCACCACCACTTCCTTGGCCTGCTCTCGCTGCTTCTCGGCGTAAAGCAACAATGCTTCTTTGCTCCGGAAGCTCTGCGCTACTCCCACCGCCCCGTTATCGATCTTGCGCGCCGCTTGATAGCTCTTCAGATGCGCATCGACTCCCAGAGCGATTCGGTTTGCCTTGAGTTCCCTTTGGCTGTTCTGTTCCTTGCTGACGGCGGTAGGTGCCGCCTTTAGTTTGTATTCAATCATTGTTTGTCAGGTTGCTGTTGATCCGGCAGCCTGACAACACCATGGCATCTACCAATCACTAATCACCAGTCGCCTTCATCCACACGCTCACGGCCCTATTCCGCTGGCCGGCTCTGAGAGTACTTAGTCAGGCCGATCTGTTTTCGGATGGCTGAAAACAAATTTTCGACTCCCTGCCGATTCGCGAAATTGATGACGAAGGCCGGTAACCCTCCTCCGGCATCCGTTAGAATCGTGTAGGTTGCAATGGTCTTCTTGCCACCATCGGCCGGATCCAGGTTCCACGAACCTTGGTCAAGCGTTATCCGGGTGACACCTGGACTAGGATTTGGTCCCTTTGCGTTTACCGGTTCCCAATGGAGTTGGTAACTGGTGGTTCCATCCTCGTGCTTTTGGGTTTGGCTAAACACAGACACAGTGACGTCGCGCGCGCCAACGAAGGGTGGATCCAAACGAAAGTAGCTGATTATTTGATTCAGCTTCCGCTCAATGATTCGGGTTGCCGTCGTGTAAGGCATGAAGCTGGGGTAATCTTCCACTCCATCGATCACATTTTTTACGACCCAATTTGGCGCGTCGATTGCACCGACCGCCCGGATTTCCTTGATAGGACAACCGGGATGCGACCGCGCAAAAATCGCTAAGCTATCGTTTTTGCTAAGTTGCACCCAATCCGGGCTATCCGCGTTGACCGCACTACTAGCGCCGAGGTTTGCCAGCCCACCGAGAAGGCACACCACTGACACCGCAGTACTACCCCGTTTGACCTTTGACTTGGGCGATAACATGCCGCTCATCCTCGGATTAAAACCACTTTCTTGTGTGGTTCGCTCTATCAAGAAATCGGCTGAACCGTGTATTCGGTCTTCTTGGAATCGCAAAAGTGGTGCGGTGTGGGCAAGCTTAAAATTCTAGTCACCAACGTGAGAATACTCCTCGTCGACGTCTTTTTGGGAGTACTCGGTCATGAACAGGGTCGCGATAATCGCGATGACGGCGCAGATGGCGATGTACCAGGAGATAGCAGCGCCGGTCTTGTACTGAATGAACAGCCAGCTTGCGATCAAGGGGGAAGGCCCGCCCGCGATGATCGAGGCAAGCTGATAGCCCAGCGACGCGCCGCTATAACGCATTCGGGGAGTGAACTGTTCGGCGATGAGCGCCGCCTGTGGACCGTAAACCATGCTATGCGGGATCGACCCAAGCATCGCACCGAGGATCATCAAGAACAGGTTGCCGGAATCAAGCAGCGCAAAAAAAACGAAGCCATAGACTGCCATGGTGACAGCGCCGATGAGATACATCGTTTTGCGACCAATTCTGTCCGATAGATGGCCGAAGAACGGGATGCAAAAAAACTCGATCACGGCGAACCCCATGATAGCACCCAACAGAAAATTCCTGTCCATTTTCAAGTGGCCGACAGCGTAGGCGAAGACGAAAGCAGTGAAGATGTAGTACGGGGTTTGTTCCGCCAGGCGAATGAGCGCCGACAAAATCACCGACTTCGGTTGCCGCGCCAATACCTTTGCCGCTGGAAGTTTCTCGACTTTGTTCTCTGAGACTATTTTGGTGAAGGTCGGCGTTTCCATGATACCGAGCCGGATCCAGAGGCCAATCAGCACGAGGACGCCGCTGAACAAAAAGGGAATACGCCAGCCCCAAACGAAAAATTGGTTTCCGCTAAGCAAGAAACTGAATCCTAGGACCGCCAGGTTCGCTAAAAAGGATCCAACTGGTACCCCAAATTGTGGCCACGCGGCAACGAATCCTCGACGCCCGAAGGTTTTCGTCCATTCCATCGCCAGCAAGACGGAGCCGCCCCATTCACCGCCAACCCCGATTCCCTGCACCACCCGCAAAAAAGTCAGAATGACGGCGCCCCAGACGCCAACTTGATTGTATCCGGGCACAAATGCGACCAAGAACGTCGCGATCCCCATCAACAGAAGCGTGGCGATCAACGCGCCTTTTCTTCCGATACGGTCCCCATAATGCCCAAAGATATAGGCGCCGATTGGCCGGGCGGCGAACCCGCCGAAGTAGATACCGAATGAATTGAGCAAGCCGGTATTCGCGTCGGCCTCCGGGAAAAATGTTTTCGCGAACACAAGTCCGGTTACGATGCTGTACAGGAAGAAATCATACCACTCGATCGAGGTGCCGATCGTGCTGGCAATTACGGCCCGAACAAGCATGGAGCGGCGTTGGTTATCACCGAGTTCGCCTTGGACGGCAGTACTCATTTTTTTCTCCTCCGTGACACTGCATTGAAAGAACGAGATACAATTCGTGCTGGGTCAAATTCTGTTGGGCGCAAACAAAACGCTACACACAGAATAACGGTAATTATCGTAACGGGGGGGTGCATGATCGATTTCTGGTCGCCGATCCAGTTTGGATCGGCCAACACATTGTAGATGGAAGAACTGCCGAGCGTCAATGGCGCGTGGGCCGGAGGAGCGCGGGGTCGTAAGTGGACGCAGTGGACGGGAGTGGACGCCGCCACTGAACGGTCGCCGAGCGTAAGGAAGTCCACTACGTCTACTCAGTCCACTAGGTCCACTTCGTCCACTTACGCCCACCCGCATTGAGCGTGACGCGCGATCCGTTATGCTGCTGCGTGAAAGTCCTCCTGTTCGACACCTTTGGCACGCTCGTGGATTGGCGAACCAGCTTGATTGCTGCCCTCACCGATTTCGGTCGTCAGAAAGGGCGGCAATTTCCGGCTGATGAAATCGTTGATCGCTGGCGCGTGGCTTATGAGCCAATGATGGCTCGTGTGCGCACAGGCAAACTGCCTTGGACTGATCTCGATGCGCTTCATCGCATGGCCTTGACCGAATTGCTCCCCGAGTTTCAGCTCTCGGATTTAACGGCAGCCGAGATCGATCAGCTCACGTTTGGCTGGCATCAATTGTCGCCTTGGCCAGACTCCGTGCCCGGTCTCACCTTCCTAAAACGCAAATTCATTCTGGCGCCGCTTTCGAACGGTAATTTTTCGTTGCTCGTCGATTTAGGGAAGTTTGCGGGTTTGCCGTGGGACGCAATCTTGGGGTCAGATCTGTTCAAGCATTACAAACCGGATCCGGAAACGTATTTAGGCGCTTGCGAGCTCCTCAAGACATCACCAGCGGAAGTAATGCTGGTGGCGGCCCACAATTACGATTTAAAGGCTGCGCAAGGCCTCGGCTTAAAAACTGCATTCGTTGCGCGCCCCACCGAATACGGCCCGCGTCAGTCAAAGGACTTCGGCCCGGAAGGCGCTTGGGATTTTGTGGCGCGTGACATGGTCGAATTGGCGGGATTGTTGGGATGTTGAGGGGCGTGGGACTCCGCGGGATATGGATAAATCCCGCGGCCGATCCAGGGCAAGCCAGCTAACACGAATGGGACCTATAGGTCCCATTCGAGCCCGACCCCAGCGTGCTATTTCGCCTTTGCGCGAGAGCCGCTCTCCGCCTACTTGTTCCTAAACGGGCCGTGCACGAGTCGTCGTTCCAGCAACCAAAGAACGAAACCAACGATCGCGTAGATGAAGAACTGATAGAGATAGACAAAAAGAGTAGGGGGTAGCATCGAGCACTAATATTACAGCGCTAGCGGCTAAGTTAAACCCCTTCTTTTTCTTCTTCCTGCTCGCATTTTTTCTGCAATTTGATATCCGGTTGGCGTCTAGCAGCGTGTATATGGCGAAAATCCCTCATCCTATCCGGCTGACAGGGTTAGTCCTATCAGCAGTCATTATTACCCTCGGTACGGCCCGGGCGCAGAAAGCTCCGGCAACCCCGGCGGGGACTCCCGACGAGAAGACGATCACGAGCAGTGGAAACCTGCCGTCGCCAACTTGGTTATTTAAGGCAATTAGCGCCGCGCTACCCGAGTTCGACTGGAAAACGAAGGTCCGGGAGTTAACCTCAGACCCAAATTTCGAGAAGTCGGATTACCCGGATGATCTATCGAAGATCTCCAACCTAGGAGTACGTCTCGCCGTCGCCTTTGTGGCAATTATGGCGCAGGATTATGAGAGCGTGGAAAAAGCCGCTAAGGTAAGTACAGAATTATCCTCCGACTTCAGCGATTCCTCCGACATCAAAGCCAAAGCTGAAGAAGCTCAGGATGCGGCAAAAGCTGGCAAATGGGACGAGGTAAACACCAAACTCGACCTGGTTGCTCAGGACGTCGCCAAAGAACTGAAGTCCGGATCTCACAAGGAAGAGGCGACCATGTCCTTTGCTACCGGTTGGTTAACCGGGCTGAATATTATGAGTAGCGCGGTGGCGGAAAACTATAACGAACAGGCGGCGCTATTGATCCGCCAAGGTCCGTTACCCGGTTTGCTGGTGACACAGCTAAAGGCCGTAAGCCAGAACTACAAGTCGAATAACGACGGTAAAGATCACTCGAACTACAAAACCATTACGGACGGGGTGACGGAAATCGCTGAGGCGGTGAGGAAGGATCAATCAAAGCCATTGTCCAAAGAAGAAGCAGCGAGTCTCCGGGATAAGACTGGCCAATTAATAAAGAGCATCGAGACCTTATCCTGACCTGCCCGTCGCCAGCTTCCAATTTCCGGTTCTCTAGATCCCGGACCAGCAGCAAGAGTGTGAACGGCCGGGAGGAAATTGGATTTTTTATTTTTGGGCGGCTGCGATTGGGAGCAGGCCGCTTTTTAACTGGGGCAGACGAATCGAAACAAAAAGGGCACGCGGGGAGCTTGAAACGGATCAACGATGAGCGGGGATCTAGCCGGTACCGTTAAGGCAGCGCATGAACCGCGGTTGTCTCCAAAGAACGTGCTGGGAGACGAACGCACCGCCAAAATCATCAAGGTTTTCGGTAGCTTATTTACCGTTGGCCGGGGGACAGCCGACGAGGTTCAACAAGGAATATCCGAGTACCTGCATTTCAACTACCAGGAGGATATCGCGACTGCTCTTGAGGCTGCCGTCGATCAATATCGGGATTCCCCCATGCAATTCGAAGAAGCGATGCAGTCGCTTCGAACTTCCTGGGACGTCGCTGCCAAGGCATTCTTTGCCGTCAAAGTTTGCGAAATTTTAAAAAGGGTAGATCCGGGTTGGTCTAGATGCCTCCGCTCCATCGGGCAGAACCTTGGCTTATCCGAAGTCGCGTTGAGCTTTGTCGGAGCGGTCGTCGACCCGGATTTTGCCCAGACCCAGCCCCCGGTTAGCCGGCCAATTCAGTTTCGTCTGGGATCGGCCGATTCCCCGAATTGTTTCTGTGTTCAGGATCTGCCTGACGTTCTGTATGTCACCTACTGGCAAAACGACTTTTACGTTTCGGCGGGGCGAACCGGTTCCTCGCTGGATGGAAAACCAGTGCCGGCGAATTTCGCTTTTCGTTTTGATTTGCTGAGCGAGCTCCGTTTTGGCCGCTTCCGGCTTTTGTACCGGCAGTTGCAACTGCTTCAACGCTGGTTTTACCAGGGAACGAACGGAGTACCGAAATTTAGCTTAAAGAAAGAAGGGCGCCTTGTGCTCCGGCGGCCGTCCGACGAATCAACAGATAAGACCTGCACTCTAAGACCAACCTGGCTTGCAGTTAGAGAAGCTGGTGTGGAAAGGAGGGTCGAGTGGCAGGACACCCTTGAAATCGAAGGAATCCGTACCCAAGCCAGCGAAATCGCCGAAGTGATTCTGGCGTTGGCCGGAGCGGGCGCATCAAAGGATAAAAGAACCGCGTCATCCTGTTTGCTGGAGCTCGACAATGTCGGTTGCAATTTTGGCAAGATGCGCGGCCTTCGAGAGATTTCGTGCTTGGCTGCTGGCGGACAAATGGTTGCCGTTATGGGACCCAGCGGGTGCGGAAAATCGACCCTATTAGGAACCATGATCGGTTCGGTCCCGCTCACCGCCGGCGTGATGAAAATGAACGGGGTCGACCTGTCGCGCTTGGTCAAAGAGAATCCTCGCCTGCTCGGTTATGTGCCCCAAGATAACATCACCTTTGCGACTCTCACCGTTGCCGAAAATCTTCGGTATGGAGCGCGGCTCCGGCTCAGCCAACCGACTAAATCGAAAGTTGATGATTGTGTAACTAACGTGCTCGAAGAGATCGACCTGAAGGATCGAGAGACCGTGATTGTCGGCGATGAGGACACGAAAACNTTGAGCGGTGGCCAAAGGAAGAGAGTTAGTCTGGGGCTCGAACTGCTGACGCCAAAGTCTCTTCTTTTGCTGGATGAGCCTACTTCGGGTCTGTCTTCCGGTGACTCAGAACGAATTTTGCGGATCCTGCGCGCCCGAGCGGACGCTGGCGCCTTGGTTTTCGTGGTGATCCATCAACCCAGTGCTGAGCTCTTCAGGCTCTTTGATCGGTTACTGCTTTTGGACCGCGGAGGTATGGCTGCTTTCTATGGCGATCCGCTGAATGCCCGCGCCTACCTCGAAAAAGTGGCGCCGGTTGCAACGGCAGCCGATGCCGATGAGTTCGATCCAGGCAGCCTATTGGCGGCGTTAGAAGCGCCCGCCCGACAAGTGGACGGGCGTACGGAAGAACGCCGGATGTTTGATCCGGAATATTGGAAGGCACGTTGGGACGCATTTCGCCGAAAACATCTTTCTCCCATTCCGGCGCCGGAGCTAACTCGATCGCCGGCAGACGAACCCTTGCAAGGCTGGCTTCTCCGCCAGGCGCAAATTTTGTTTGAGCGATCGCTGAGATGCAAGCTGCGTGATCACCTCGGCTTGGGCATCTCCTTAGTCACGGCGATTTTTCTAGGGCTGGTGGTTGGGAAAATCCTTAGCTCCAATCCGGTATTAAAGAGCAACAACCTGTTCGTATCGTTTCCATTTCTTTCCTCGATCGTCGCCCTCTTTATCGGGATGTCATCGAGTATAACAGAAGTGCTCCGAGAACGACCGATTCTACGTCGGGAAAAGCTCTTAAAGGTGAACCTGACCCTGTGGCTCGCTTCAAAGTTTGCCACTCTAGTGCTAACCGATTTTATCCCGATCTTTTTGTACACCGTGATCGGCATGTACTTGCTCCAAGTACCGGAGTCGCTTTGGACTTACTTGTTCTATCTTTGGCTGGTCTCGGCAGTTGGGGTTGCTCTCGGGTTGGCTGTTTCCAGCGTTCCGAATATCAAAGAAGCCGCAGCTACGAATGCGTTGCCGCTGGTTCTGGTGCCGCAGTTGGTCCTGGCAGGGGCCGATCCGTTCAAGTTTGGTGATTTACAACCTTTGGTTTTGTTCCCGGCGCAGATCGCCGACGCTAACGTGGATACCGCCAAGACCACTGGTATGGTTTACCAGAAATCTTATACCGCTGACGGTAAAACCAAGGAGATTCACTTCCTCAAAACCGTGCCGGAAGTGGCGGCGTTGATGCCGTCTCGATGGGCCTACGAAGGGCTGATCTCGCTATACACTAATCATTCCCGTTGGATCGCCGCCGAGCAGGTAGAATTCGTTTATCGGGCTTGGAAGAACGCAGCCACTACTGCGGAGAATAGTGTCGCCAAATCCGACGCAGCAAAAGAAATCATCCATTCGATAACTGGTCTTTTGGGTGATGTCAGCCGCCGGAGCAATGAGTTGTCGGCCAGATATCAGACCCAATTCACAGACCAGATCTTTGGTAACAACAAGTCCCTTGGGATTTTGGATCGTCCTCACGAGACCTTGTTAGTACGATTCAAAACGATTCCGTTCACCAGTGTCCTGATTCCAACTGAATGGTACAACGCAGCGGTTTTGGCGTTTATGGCCTTTTTGACCTTGCTGGTTTCGCGCATCCTGCTCAGTAATTGGGCGCAGGCGGCTGTGCCGGCCATATTTGGGTCCGTGTCGGATCGGATTTCTCAGATCCAAAAGAGACTATGGAGCCGAGCGAGATGAGACCATGTCCCAGATAAAATCTTCCGGCCAAAATCTCTTTTTTCTGATCGCCGGCGATTCGACTGCGGCGGCCCTAACCGCGCTCGAGCTGGCTCGGCAAGGCGTTCCAGCGAAGTTAGTGGCTGCACCAGGCTCGGTCGCGGCTGGAATCGCGATCTCCTTCGGCATTCCGCTCGATCCCGGCTCATTTTCTTTGTTCCTTGGACGGGTCGGTTTAAC
>JGI12627J18819_10000915_pt1 | contig 10029 bp, 10 predicted proteins | sample TexAe_OM1H0_M2_FD_18819 | JGI IMG/M metagenome (IMG submission 18819)
ATCCAAAGGCATTCACATCTCGGCGTATTCGTACGCCTCGCTGGCCAAGGCGCTGCTGCCGATCATGAACCCCGGTGGCTCGATCGTCGGTATGGACTTCGACCCCACCCGGGCGATGCCGGCCTACAACTGGATGACAGTAGCCAAGAGCGCGCTGGAATCGGTCAACCGGTTCGTGGCGCGCGAAGCCGGCAAGCACGGTGTGCGCTCCAATCTCGTTGCCGCCGGACCGATCCGGACCCTGGCGATGAGCGCCATTGTCGGCGGCGCGCTCGGCGACGAGGCCGGCGCCCAGATGCAGTTGCTCGAAGAGGGCTGGGACCAGCGCGCGCCGATCGGCTGGAACATGAAAGACCCGACGCCGGTGGCCAAGACGGTGTGCGCACTGTTGTCGGAGTGGCTGCCGGCGACCACCGGGTCGATCATCTACGCCGACGGCGGCGCCAGCACCCAGTTGCTCTAGCAGCCAATGGATTTCGACGCCGTCCTGCTGTTGTCCTTCGGCGGGCCCGAAGGCCCGGATCAGGTACGGCCGTTCCTGGAGAACGTTACTCGTGGCCGGAATGTGCCGCCAGAACGTCTCGACGACGTAGCGCAGCACTACCTGCACTTCGGTGGGGTGTCGCCGATCAACGGGATCAACCGGGACCTGGTCGCCCAGCTGCAAGCTGTGCTGGACATCCCGGTCTATTTCGGCAACCGGAACTGGGAGCCTTACGTTGAGGAAGCCGTTGCCACCATGTGCGACAACGGGATCCGGCGGGCGGCGGTGTTCACCACCTCGGCGTGGAGTGGGTATTCCGGCTGCACCCAGTATTCCGAGGATCTCGACCGGGCCAGGCGGGTCGCCGGGCCTGGTGCGCCCGAGCTGGTCAAACTGCGGCGATACTTCGATCATCCGCTGTTCGTCGAGATATTCGCCGACAACATCGCCGCCGCCGCGCGCACGGTGCCGCAGGATGCACGGCTGGTGTTCACCGCGCACTCGGTACCGGTGGCCGCCGACGACCGGCTCGGCCCCAAGTTGTACAGCCGCCAAGTGCATTATGCCGCAGGGCTTGTCGCGGCGGCCGCGGGTTACACCGACTACGACCTGGCCTGGCAGTCCCGCTCGGGGCCGCCGCAGGTGCCGTGGCTGGAGCCGGACATCGCCGACCACGTTGCGGCGCTCACCGAGACCGGCACCACGTCGATCATCGTCTGCCCGATCGGTTTCGTCGCCGACCACATCGAGGTGGTGTGGGACCTCGACACCGAGTTGCGCCAACAGACCGACGCCGCGGGCATAGCGCTCGCGCGGGCCGGAACACCCAACGCCGACCCGCGTTTCGTTCGGCTCGTGCTGGACCTTATCGACGAACTACGTTGCGGCCGTGCGCCCGCGCGGGTGATCGGACCGGACCCAGTGCCCGGCTGCGCGGCCGGCATCAACGGCGAGCCGTGCCGTCCGCCGCACTGTGTGGCCGATCGGGTCAGCTCTGCCACGCCGCGTGCAGAATCGCGCTGAGCGCAGCCGTTCTCGCCGACCGCACGACCGATGCCAGTGGTCGCAGCGCGTCGGTGGCGATCTGGGTCTCGGACAACGACTGTGTGCCGATTCGGGACAGTCCCGCGCTGACCGTGATGATCGCGTCGACGTGTGCCGCGTTCTCCAGCACCCGTAAGGCGCGCGACGGGGCGGGTTCGGGAACCTGATGGTGCCGTGTGGATTCCAGCAACTGCTCCACCAGCCCGCGCGGATCGTCGACGTCGACGCCGGCCGACCCCAGCCCGATGGTGGTCAGGGCAGTGGCGGCGGATCGCACCGCTGACCGCAACGTGTATTCCGCCTCACCCAAGTCGATGTGGTCGATCACCGGGGCGCCGGGCAGCGAGTACACCGTCCACGACAGCGCACATAACTCGGGGATCACGAGTTCGTCGTCGTCGGATTCGTCATAGCCGTATTCGGGGACCAGCCCGACGGCGAGGCTGGGATCGTCGGGGTGCGTGACGATCACCGCCTCGCCCACCGCAAGCGCGTCACGCTCGAACTGCGTGCCCGGGGCCAGCCCGCGGACATCGCCGGGAACCGGCAGCGCCACCCTGATCGACGGCGTGCCCGTTGCGGCGCGTCCGGCCGCCGTCCGCAACGTCTGCAGCAGAGATACCGCACCCGCATCGTTGATGTCCGGCCACGGCAGCCCAGTGTGTCCCGCCGCGACAGCATCATACGCGGTGACGGAATGTGATGGCGCCCAACAGGATAACGCGTCGAGGACGTCGTCGGGCGCGGCCTTGCCGGCAAGCCAGGCATTGGCCCAGACCGAGAGCGTTGCGCTTGGGCACCACATGGTTTCGCAGTCTAGTTGTTCGCCGTGGCCAAGGCCGATCACACGATATCCTGACGGCATGTCCGCGGCTGTGATCTGGCTGATCGTCGCACTGGGGTTGGCTGGCGCGGAGGCGCTGACCGGCGATACGTTCCTGCTCATGCTGGGTGGTGGCGCGTTGGCCGCGGCCGGATCCAGCTGGCTGCTCGATCTGCCGATCTGGACTGATGGTGCGGTTTTCCTGGTGGTTTCGGTGCTGCTGTTGGTGCTGGTCCGACCCGCGCTGCGGCGGCGTCTGACCCCCGCGAAGAGCCTGACGACCGGCATCGAGGCGCTGGAAGGTAAAAGCGCGCTGGTGCTCGATCGGGTGGCCCGCGACGAGGGTCAGGTCAAAGTCGACGGTCAGGTATGGACCGCGAGGCCATTGAATGAGGGTGACGTGTTCGAACCCGGCGAACGCGTGACGGTCATGCATATCGATGGGGCCACTGCGGTGGTCTGGATCCCTTAAATCCTCTGAGAGCTTTAGGAGCATTCCATGCAAGGTGCTACTGCCGGGCTGTTTTTGTTCGCCGTGTTGGTGGTGTTCGCAATCATCGTGGTGGCCAAGTCGGTGACGCTGATCCCGCAGGCCGAAGCGGCGGTGATCGAACGGCTGGGCCGCTACAGCCGCACAATCAGCGGGCAGCTGACCCTGCTGATCCCGTTCATCGACCGGGTCCGCGCCCGGGTGGACCTGCGCGAACGGGTGGTGTCGTTCCCGCCGCAGCCGGTGATCACCGAGGACAACCTGACCCTGAACATCGACACCGTGGTGTATTTCCAGGTCACCGTTCCGCAGGCCGCCGTCTACGAGATCAGCAACTACATCGTCGGCGTCGAGCAGCTGACCACCACCACCCTGCGCAACGTCGTGGGTGGGATGACGCTGGAGCAGACGCTGACCTCCCGCGACAAGATCAACGGTCAGCTGCGCGGGGTGCTCGACGAGGCGACCGGCCGGTGGGGCCTGCGGGTGGCCCGGGTGGAGCTGCGCAGCATCGACCCGCCGCCGTCCATTCAGGCCTCGATGGAAAAGCAGATGAAGGCCGACCGGGAGAAGCGGGCAATGATCCTGACCGCCGAAGGGAACCGGCAGGCCGCGATTACCGAGGCCGAAGGTGCCAAGCAAGCACAGATCCTGGCCGCTGAGGGCGCCAAGCAGGCCGCGATCCTGTCCGCCGAGGCCGGCCGGCAGTCTCAGATGCTGCGCGCTCAAGGTGAGCGGGCCGCGGCCTACATGCGGGCGCAGGGGCAGGCCAAGGCAATCGAGAAGACGTTCGCCGCGATCAAGGCCGGCCGGCCCACCCCGGAGATGCTGGCCTACCAGTATTTGCAGACCCTGCCGGAGATGGCGCGCGGCGATGCCAACAAGGTGTGGGTGGTGCCCAGCGACTTCAACGCGGCGTTGCAGGGTTTCGCCAAGCAGCTGGGTACTCCGGGCCAGGACGGGGTGTTCCGGTTCGAGCCATCGCCGGTCGACAACACCCCGCCGCCAGAGCACGACGACGAGGACATGGACGGCTGGTTCTCCACCGAGACCGACCCGGCGATCGTCCAGGCGGTAGCCAAGGCAGAGGCGGACGCGCGTCTGACGGCGGACGGCAGCCTGCCGCCGCAGCACGAGCTGAGGCAGTGATGTGGGCGGTCTGACGTCACCGAAAACGTATGCGGCCCTTGCGGCTTTCCAGGCCGTGGATGCGGTGGCATGCGCGATCCAGGTGCCGCCGATCGCGAGAACCCTTGACACTTTGGGTGTGCCGCAAAACATTCGGTGGCTTCTGCCGGCGGCCAAGGCCGCTTCTGTCGTCGGTCTGCTTGCGGCCGGCTGGAGCCCGGCATTGGCGCGTCTCACCACAGCGATGCTGACGCTGTACTTCGTGCTCGCGGTGGGCGCACACGTTCGCGTTCGGGATCGCCCCGTGAATGCCCTTCCGGCGGCGTCGTTCTTGGCCACCTACGCCGTGCTGACCTGGAAAGGACCAGACCCGGGCTAATGCGGGGTTAATCACGATCGCGTTCGAATCGGCAGGTAATGGGTACCTGACCGCCTGATGAACAGTGCGCGCCGGCTAACCGGCCTGAGTCGGCGGCGGCCCCGGCGCTGGACCCGTGACCAGATCCAGGTCACCGACCCCGAAGTGATGCGCCGGTCCATCAAAGGTGCCTCGATCGGCAACTTCATGGAGTGGTACGACTTCGGGGTCTACGGCTACATCGCCACCACGATTGCCCAGGTGTTTTACCCCGGCGACAGCGTCAGCGCGGTCCACCTCATCGCCACCTTCAGCACCTTGGCGGCGGCTTTCGTGGTGCGCCCGGTGGGCGGGCTCATCTTCGGTCCGCTCGGCGACCGCATCGGGCGCAAGCGGGTGTTGGTGATCACGATCGTGCTGATGACGATCGGTACAACCGGGACGGGTTTACTGCCGGGCTACCACACCATCGGCGTGTGGGCGCCGATTCTGCTGGTTGTCGCGCGGGTGTTCCAGGGTCTTTCGACCGGCGGCGAGTACGTCGGCGCGATGACGTACATCGTCGAGCAGGCCCCGGACCGCAAACGCGGGATGGTGGTCGGCTTTCTCCCGCTGGGCAACCTGGCCGGGTTCGTGGCCGCAGGATTGATCGTCACCGGGTTGCAGACCTGGCTACCCAGCCACGACATGCTGACCTGGGGATGGCGGGTGCCGTTGTTGCTGAGCGCCCCGCTCGGGCTGGTCGCGGTGTTCATGCGGATGCGACTCCAGGAATCGCCTGCCTACCAGGGGGAGAGTAAGGACGCGACACCCGAGCACGATGCGCGGCAATACCGGCGCGCCATCGCCGAGCAGTGGAGGCCCATGCTGATCTGCGCGGCGCTGGTGTACACATCGAACGCGGCGGACTACATGCTCACCGGGTATCTCCCGACCTATCTCAAGGTCTTGGTGCACATCGGCCCAACGATGGGGCTCGCGATGATCACGGCGACGCTGATCATCCTGGCGATTCTGCTGGTGTTCGTCGCGGCGCTGTCTGACCGCATCGGCGTGAAGCCGATCATGCGGACAGGCTGCGGGCTGCTGATCGTCGCGTCGATCCCGGCGTTCCTGCTCATCCGCCAAGGCAGCGCCTTCCCGCTGATCTTCGTCGGGATACTGCTGATCGGGTCGATGGAACTCTGCTTCGACAGCACCTCACCGGCCACGATGCCGGCACTGTTTCCGACCAATGTCCGCAGCGGTGCGCTGGCCATCTCCTACAACGTCGCGATATCGGCCTTCGGCGGCACCACGCCGCTGATCGCCCAGGCACTGGTGTCCGGCACAGGCAACCTCATGGTGCCGGCGTACATGCTGATGGTCGCGGGGTTAGTGGGCGCGGTGACGCTGTTCTTCACACCGGAAGTTGCCGGTCGCCGGTTGCCGGGATCGCCGCCTAGTGTCGAGACCGAGCGGGAGGCCCGCGAGTTGGTGCAGGACGGCGATTAGCGGCGGCGCGTCGGTGGGATCAGTGCGGAGTGCCCGGAGGACACGGTGGCGGGTACACCGGCACCCCACCACCGCCTCGTGCGCTTCCGGGTCCGACGCGCCCGTACGGCCAACACTTCATCGCCGGGAGGGCGGGTTTGGGAGTCGCCGAATTCGGGTCCGGCGGTGGGTCCAGCGGCGCGGCACTGACAACGCCGACGCCGAACGTCAGCGTTGAGGCGGCGATTGCCGCGGTCGCGATCAGATGCCTTACGTCCATGTGGATTGCCTCTCAGACAGAAGACCGATACCTCGGCAGTGCGGAGTCACTGTCTGGCCCGTGCGAAATCGTTCAGTTATTCAGTGTATCTATCTATACGCACTTGTGCCGCGGCGAAGCGGATCACCCGCGCAGCGCCGCCTCGGGGGCGTCGTCGACGTCGGACACCGCGGCCCGGTGATGCCGGCGGTATTGCCGAATCTCGTACGCCAACAACGTGAGCCCGACCAAACCCGTGCTCAGCGACACCAGAAAAAGCAGTGGGCTGACGTCACCGGTGAGCGCATCGCCCAGGATCACTACGGCCGCAGTACCGGGAAACAGGCCCACGACGGTCGCCAACGCGTAGGGCAGCACGCGCACGCCGGAGGCGCCGGCGGCGTAGTTCAGCGGCGCGAACGGCAGCACGGGGATCAGCCGCAGCGAGAGGACCGCCAGCCAGCCTCGCTCGCGCAGACGGGTGTCGACCCTGTCGACCGCCTGATGGCGAACCAACCGGCTGAGCTGCCAGCCGGCGGCCCGGACCAGCACCAGCGCGATCATCGCGCTGCCAGTGCTGGCGGTGACCGCCAACGCGATACCGAGCAGTGGACCGAACAGCAGTCCGGCGGCCAAGGTGAACGCGGTACGGGGAACCGGCAACACGGTCACCACGATGTGAGCGGCGAGAAACGCCAGCGGGAACCACGGGCCCATCGACGTCGACCAGTCCCGCAGTTCCATCGCCGAGGGCAGATGAACAAGCAGCGCGACCGCCACCAGGATGACCATCACCGCGCCGGTCAGCACCAGTCGGCGCTTGGACACCTGGCGCGCGGTCACGGCCACCGCGGAGCCCAACGGACGTAGCGCGTCGGCGATTCTGTTGCTGGCGGGGCCGGTCACGGGGTGCAGCCTACGGGCAGGCGGTGAACAATCGGTCAGCGGACGATCAGCGACAGCAGCTTCCTGCCCAACGGCACTGGCGCTGAGCTGGTTTCGCTGTTGACCGTGATGTGCCGGCCGGATCGCAGCCGCAGCTCACGCTGCAGTTTGTCGTGTAACGTGCTGGCGGCCGCCGGGCACCCGCGACACGCGCCGGATAACCGCACGTTCACCCGGTCGCCCTCGACCGACACCAATTCGATCGAGCCGCCGTGTGATTCGGCGAGCGCGCCGATCGGTCCGGCGAGCAACTCGGCGGTGATCTCGGCAAGCCCGGTGGTGTCGTCGGGTGCGGCATCCACCCGCCACCCGGCCGGATCCAGCAGCGCGTCGCACAGGGCGTCGCGAACGCCGTCGCCCAACTCGCGCCAGCTGTTGCCGGCGCGCAGCGCGATCAGCACATCGCCTGTGCGGACCTGAATTTCGTCGATCACCCCACCGTCGAGCAGGTCGCCGAGGCGACCCGGGGCCTGACGTACCGTGCCCCTGGCCGGCAGCCGGTCTTCGGCCACCACCCAGCGCAGCTGCTGCGGATTCACGGTGGCGGTGGCGTGGATCGGGATCATGCGCCCACACCGATCGCAATCAACCGCGCGGCGAACGCCATTACCCAGGCGAGGATGAACATGTAGCCGAACGCGAAGGCGGGCCAACGCCAGGAGTTGGTTTCGCGGCGCATCACCGCGATCGTCGACATGCACTGCAACGCAAACATGAAATAGACCATCAGCGCGATGACCGTGGGCGCGGTGAAAATCCGATGCCCGTGCTCGTCGGTCATGCCGGCCAGCGCCGCATGCGGATCTTCGGGATCAGACGCAGCCGACACCTGGCCCAGGGTCGACACGAAAACTTCACGCGCCGAGAGTGATCCGACCAGAGCGATATCGGTCCGCCAATCGAAACCCAGCGGAGCGAACACCGGCTCGACAGCGCGGCCCACGTCGGCGGCGTAGCTGTGATTCATCACGTATGCGGTGGCATCGGTCGGGGACATCCCACGGGTCTGCACCTCGCGGACGGGCAGACTGAGCAGCGCCCACAGCACCAAAGAGGTGGCCAGGATGATGGTTCCCGCCTTACGCAGGAACACCCTGGCCGCGCTCCACATCGCGGCCAGCATCGCCTTCGGGGACGGCAGGCGGTAGGGCGGCAGCTCCATCGTGAACGGCAACAGATCGCCCCGCAGAATCGTCGACTTGACCAGCGACGCCGCGATCAGCGAGGACAACCCGCCGCCCAGGTAGAGCAGAAACATCGTCACGCCCTGCGCGCTCAGTCCCCACCACCTTATTTCGGGTGCCACCAGCAGCCCGACCAGCAACGTGTATACCGGCAGCCGCGCCGAGCACGTCATCAACGGCGCGGTGACGATGGTGGCGATCCGGTCTTTCGACGACGGCAACGTCCGGGTCGCCATGATTCCGGGGATCGCACAGGCAAACGACGAGAGCATCGCGACGAACGCGCGCCCCTCCAGCCCGGTCCTGGCCATCACCCGGTCCATCAAGAACGCCGCCCGTGACATGTAGCCGACGCTCTCCAGAAACGCGAGCAGGCAGAACAGCAATACGATCTGCGGGATGAACTGCAGCACGGTCCCGACGCCGCCGATGATTCCCTGGCTGAGCAGTCCGCGCAGCACCGGATTGCCGACGTGCTCGGCGACCTGTCTGCCGAGCCAGGCCAGCGCGTTGCCGATGCCGTCCCGCAGTGGGGCGGCGGCGGTGAAAAGGACCTGAAAGAAGTAGAACATCACCGCGAAGAACGTGACGGTGCCCCAGAGCGGGTGCAGCAGCACCCGGTCGATTCGGCGGGTGCGCTGATCCGGTTGCGGCGCAACATAATCGGCCGCATTGAGCACCGACTGACCCCACGCGTCGATGGCGTCCTGGCCGGGCGGGGGAAGCACCGGCGGCCGTTGCCACTGCCCGGAGGATGCCAGCTGGGCCCGCAGGTCGTCGATTCCCGATCCATGGTTCGCGACGACCGCGGCCACCGGGATGCCCAGCGCCGTCGACAGCGCCTCGACGTCGATTCGGCCGCCGCGGGAGCTCAGTTCGTCACCCATGGTGAGCGCCAGCAGACACGGTAGGTCGAGCCTGAGCACCTGGCCGATCAGCAGGATCGACCGGCGCAGTGTGGTCACGTCGGCGACCAACACCACGGCGTCCGGCCTGCCGATGTCCGGATACTTGCCGGCCAGCAGGTCGGTCACCACCTGCTCGTCCGGGCTGATCGGGTCGAGGCTGTAGGTGCCGGGCAGGTCTTCCACGGCAATCGCGACGCCGTCCACCATGGTGGTGCCGACGCTGCGTCCGACGGTTACTCCCGGGTAGTTACCGGTCTTGGCGCGCAACCCGGTCAGATGGTTGAAGACGCTGGTCTTGCCCGCGTTCGGACTGCCGACCAACGCCACCCGCCGGATGCCGGCGAGGGCAACCGGCGAGTCGGTGACGTCATGGCACGCGGTCATAGATCCACTTCGGGAACGACTTCGATGAGCTGCGCCTCGCGGCGGCGCAGACACAGCTCGGTGTCCTGCACGCGATAGATGGTCGGGTCACCAAGTGGTGCCCGGCGGATCACATCGACCCGGGCGTTCGCGCGAAAGCCCAACTGCCCCAGCCGGTTCGCGACCATCGGATTGGCCTGGGCGGCGGTGCCCACCACGGTTGCCCGCGTTCCGGGTGTCAGCTGGGCAAGCACGATCACCGAGCCGGTTTGATCGCCTGCGCCCTGCGGTCGAGTACGCATGATCGCCCTAACGTTAGCCGCTCTACCTTAGTAAGGTACTCCTCACCTGGGCGGGTCGTTGTGCCTCGTCAGACCCGGTCGCCGCAGGTTGTGCGGTCACGCGACCGAGCATCATTTAGCCTGGTGGTCGGGTGACAGACCAGTGTCGGGTTGTCACGTACTGGACCTGCCACATACAGAGATGGGGAGCCGCCGGTGTCAGTCGATGTGTCCGCTGAACCTGCCGATCTCGAGCAGGCCCGCGCCAGATGGCGCACGGCGGTGGCCG
>JGI12627J18819_10000917_pt1 | contig 10014 bp, 12 predicted proteins | sample TexAe_OM1H0_M2_FD_18819 | JGI IMG/M metagenome (IMG submission 18819)
TTTCCTACGCTGGGATTGGATCGGGGCCGGATCCTCATCGGCCAGCGGACGAGTCGATAAATTGTTCCACATGGAACATTGCGATCGGGGCGATTAGCGGCACACAAAGAACCGATGTTCCACATGGAACATTCTCGATGTTTTCCACCGGCACCCAGAAAGGCACCCATCCCGGCGAGAAATATTGGCTGCGGATTACTACAATAATCTCAGTTGTTTACATAAGGGCCATCCTCTGCATTGTCCAGCGATCCACAGACAGTGCCTCGTTCTGCACAGTCGACTTATGTTGCTTTGCGTGTCTCTCCGCAAATAGTCTTGATACTTCATGGCTATAGTCTTGGCGGTTGTGAATCAGAAGGGCGGGGTTGGTAAGACCACCACCGCAATCAATCTTTCGGCAGCGCTGGCCTTGGAAGGATTGAAGACGCTGCTGATTGATTGTGATCCTCAGGCGAATTCAACCGGAGGCTATGGGTTCGGCCGCGACGACGAACGAAAGTCGACGTATGAGATCCTGAGCGGCGACTGCACTATTGATGAGGCAGTTCTCAGGACGGAGATCGAAACACTTTCCCTCGTTCCCTCCAGCAAGAACCTGATTGGGGCGAACCTCGAGCTGATCCAGAACGAGCAACGGGCGTTTCAATTGCGGAGCGCGCTCGAAAAAAACCGTGATAATTTCGACTTTATTGTGCTCGACTGCCCACCCGCTCTCGATCTGCTGACGCTCAACGCGCTGGTGGCCGCGGATCGGTTATTGGTTCCGATGCAGGCGGAATACTTCGCTCTCGAGGGGATCAGCGAGCTGGTGCATACGCTGGAAAGGGTGCGCGGTGGATTTAATCCCAAGCTGGAGATTGAAGGCGTGCTGCTCACGATGTATGACGATCGCACGAACCTTGCACAGCAGGTTACGGCCAATCTCCGCGAGTTTTTCAAAGACAAGCTGCTTAAGACGGCAATTCCGCGCAATGTGCGCCTGGCCGAGGCGCCAAGCTACGGGAAGCCGGTAATGCTCTACGATCCGAAGTCGCGTGGCGCTGAGAGCTATCGTGATCTCGCTGACGAACTGCTTGCGCGCAACAGTATCGAGAGTCCTCGTGCCAAAGAACGCAAGGCAGCTGCCGCGAATCGGGGAAAGATCGAAGTCAAGTTCTGGCCATACGGATCTAAGTAGCTGTATTTAATATGTTTACACTTCGTAGACGAGATCATTGGCCATCAAAGGAGAGGCATTGGATGGGAAACCTGGTTGAGCCATTAAAGCGAAAGGCATTGGGAAAAGGGTTGGAATCCCTGTTGCCACGGATCAATGCGGTGACTGAAGAGCGTGTCGAGAAAGTCTCTTCAGACGGCACCCCGCGCGAGATTCCACTCGATGCGATCGATCGAAATCCATTCCAGACGCGAACGCAATTCGATGAGGTTGCCTTGGGGGAACTGGCTGCGTCGATCGCGGCAACGGGAGTCGTGCAGCCGATTCTGGTTCGGCAGATGCCGGGCGATCGGTTCCAACTGATCGTTGGAGAGCGGCGCTTCCTGGCCTCGAAGAAGGCTGGGAAGTCTACCATTCCGGCCATCCTGCGGCAGGTCTCGGACGAGCAGGCGATGGAGATCACCATTGTCGAGAACCTTCAGCGGACAGATCTCAATCCCATGGAGCAGGCGCGAGCCTATGACCGCCTGAGCCGCGAATTCAAGCTTACGCAGGAGCAGATGGCGCAGCGAACGGGGAAAGACCGCGCGTCGGTCGCCAACTTCCTGCGTCTTCTTCGGCTGCCTGCAGAGGTTCAGGGCAAGGTAGAGGCTGGAATCCTCAGCTTCGGGCACGCGCGGGCACTGCTGTCGTTGGAAGATCCTGAAACTATCTCAAAGGCAGCGCAGAAGGTTGTTGCGCTGTCGATGTCCGTGCGCCAAACAGAGAGCTACGTCCAGGGAATCGTTAATCCGGATAAGCGCAAGTCTGAGGAAAAGGTAAAGGAGCCACTTGATCCGAATGTTCGCGAGGCGCGTGATCTGCTGCAGCGCGCGCTCGGGTTGAAGGTGACGATTGAAGACCGCAAAGGCAAGGGCCGCGTGATCATTGAATACTCCAGCCTCTCGGACTTCGATGAGTTACTGGAGACGATCGAGTCAGTGCGCCGGGCTTAATATCAAGTAAGCCAATGGACGATCTTTCGCAGCTCTTGACCGAAACTCGCAATCCGGCCACCGACGGCCTTGACCGCCTCACTACATTAGACCTTGTACGGGTACTGCACAGCGCCGATACAGAGGCGGTAGCCGCGGTTACAGCCGAATTGCCGCATATTGCTGCTGCCATCGACGGCATTGTGCAACGACTGCAGCAGGGTGGACGGCTTTTCTATTTGGGTGCGGGGACTTCGGGCCGGCTGGGAGTGCTCGACGCTTCTGAGTGCCCGCCCACATACAACACGCCTCCGGAGATGGTGCAAGGGCTGATCGCCGGCGGTGATGTTGCGCTGCGCAGCTCGGTTGAACGCGCCGAAGATAACGAAGAGCAGGGTCGGCTTGATCTGAAGGCACACGGCTTCTCGAACAAGGATGTGCTGGTGGGAATCGCGGCCAGCGGACGCACGCCGTATGTGCTGGGCGGCGTTAAGTACGCGCGTGAGCTCGGCGCTCTCAGTATTGGTCTAAGCTGCGTTCCCGGTTCGTCGCTTGCCAACGCGGCTGAGATGGAAATTACTCCGGCAACCGGACCCGAGCCCGTCACCGGATCGACACGCATGAAGGCGGGCACGGCGACCAAGCTTGTTCTGAACATGCTGTCGACCGGGACGATGGTGCGGATGGGTTATGTCTTCGGAAACCTGATGGTGAACGTGCAGCCCACAAATGAGAAGCTGCGCGATCGCGGGGCACGCATCGTTGCAACGATCACAGGACTCTCGTATGCCGAGGCAGCAGCGCTGCTCAAGTCTGCCGGATCAGTAAGAACTGCGATTGTGATGCAACGGCTCGGCCTCAGTCGCGACGATGCAGAGAAGAAGCTGGAAGCGGCTCGCGGACGCCTGCGTGTGGCTCTTGAACGCTAATTTGTATCTATAAATTAATCAATTCGGTTTAATGTAACTTAATAAGTTACATATTGCGGAGCGCTGCGTCAGGTGAGAGCAACTCAATTCGAATTTCGATTCCGGTTGTGGATCGCCTTTGCGGTTTATGTCCTCGGATTCTGGGCTCCGTGGGCGGCTCCTAGCTCAACGATCTGGCTTGAACTCTCAGGAGAGCTCGCGCGCTGGCTGCCGCTGCAGACTGCATCAATCGTCGTAACTTCAGTCGCACTTCTGCTTGCAGTATCAGGAACAATCTTTCGCGTGTGGGGGACGGCGTACATGGGAAGTTCCGTGGTCAAGTCGAGCACAATGCATGCGCGCGAAGTAGTCGCTGCAGGACCTTATCGCTATCTCAGAAATCCGATCTATTTCGGAACCTTTCTTTTTGGGGTGTCGATCACGATTTTCATGCCGCCGTCGGGTGCAATCTTTGCGTTGATCGCGAGCTTTGTGCAGCTGCTGCGCCTGATCCTGCGCGAAGAGGCATACATGGAGTCACAGCAGGGTGAGGCATATCTGGCATACAAGCGCCGCGTTCCTCGTCTGCTGCCGAGCCTGGTAGCGCGCGCGCCGAAATCGCCGGCGCAGCCGCAGTGGCTGCANGCTATCGTTGCAGAAATTTTCTATGTGCTCATGACTGCGTGCTTCGCCGTGCTGGCGTGGCGCTATAACGCGACTCTGATGATACAGGCGCTGCTCATTTGCTTTGGATTGTCGCTGGTTGTGCGCGCCATCGCGATCAAGCGAGACTAAAAAGAAAATGGGAGACGTGCCTCAATGTCGTCTCCCTCTCCCTAGAATCGATTGCCGCGTGCTGTCTGTGAATGGCGGCGGCTGCCATTACGAATAACTACTTTTTCGGCGGCGCGATGGAGTCCTTCGCGGCCTTCGCAACGCGGAACTTCACGACGGTCTTCGCCTTGATCTTGATCTGCTCACCGGTCTGAGGATTGCGGCCCATGCGGGCTTTGCGCTCAGCCTTCACAAGGCGTCCGAGACCGGGGATCACGAACACGCCGTTCTTTTTTGTCTCCTTGATCGCAGTCTCCGCGAGCAGGTCGAGGAACGCTGCCGATTGCTTGTTGGTCAATTCGCACTTCTCTGCCATCTGGCGGACGAGAGCGGTCTTGGTCATTGCTGTTGCCATAGTGTTTTTTGTTTCCTCCTGATTCGGTATTGCTCAAACCGGCAGGCCGGTTCGGCGCTGCAAGGTCTTTCCTCTCCGCATTTCACTTGCCGAAGCCTCGCAGCCGCAGCCTGGAACCCAGTGTTTATGCGGGTCCGAGAGAACCCACCGCCGTTAACCTTGCGTCTTTTCAAGAGCTTTGTCAACAGGAAAAGCCCGGTTTCCACAGGTTTTTTGCTGATTTCTTGGGTTTTTCCCGGTTTTGGCCTGCTTTTTGGGCAATTTCGGCGCTGGCACACCAAGAAAATGACAGGCCTGGAGCGCCTGATCTTGGGATTCACTGCCGATAAGTCTAGGCGCGGCAGCCGCGTCAGTAAAGTGCAAAAAGCGGTTTTCTCTTCTGCTTTTCAACCGACCGCAGCAGCGGCTCGTTCAGAAAATCAACCAGCGGTGCAGCGAGTCGAAAATACTCCTCGATGATTGCAGGCAATTTCGGTTTGAGCGCTTCAGCGGCAGGCAGAGTCGCGATCACGCCCCACTGGCGCCACTTGATCCAATCGATCGCAGGATGTTCCGCGTCGAATCCCTTCGGCGGACGCGTGAGCGTCTCCGGATCATGCAGTGTCATCTTCGCACGCATTTTTTTGTTTTCGATCAGGCGTCGAAACTTTGCGTGGTGTTCCAGTAAGTGCTGGCGAACCGCGAGCAGTTGTTCCTTCGGGGGCATATAGACACCGGCTGCGATGATCAGCTCGGTCGGGCTGAGATGCATGTAGTAACCTCCGCCTGACGTCTTCTCCAGCCCGTTGCGTGTCCACCATGCGGCGATATTTGTTTTGTATGGAGTTTTATCTGCCGAAAAGCGTGTGTCACGATAAATGCGCAGCATGCACTTCTGTGGCGGACGGAGATGGTTTGGTGCGTACTCTGTCATGCCGTGCATGAGATGCTCAATCAGGGCGAGCATCGGCTGCTTGAGCTCACGCTCATAAACATCGCGGCGCGCTTCGAACCACTCGCGGCGATTATTGCGCTTCAGCTTGCGCAGAAAGTCGATCGCCTGCGGCGTGAAATGTGGATTCGCAGGAGCGGGCTTCTGCGTCCTGGAGGCTTTTACTTGCTTCGCCTGCTTCATGTGCTTCGCCTGTTTCATGATGACTGTTCTATTTCTACCTAATCGCCGGCGCAAGTGCGAGCAACGGGTGGATTGTCTCGAACTGCATCTTCCAGGAATATTGGACCATCCAAAGGAGATCAGGCCTGAAATTGCAAACAGAAGGAGCCGCAATGCCGTTGTTACTTGATCCGATTCGGATTGGAGAGCTTGACCTGCTAAATCGTGTTTTCATGTCGCCGCTCACGCGGCTACGCGCCACCGATGACCATGTTCCGACTCCGATAATGGTGGAGTATTACGGACAGAGGGCGGGAGCGGGACTGATTATCAGCGAGGGAGTTCCAGTGGACCCGATGGGAGTTGGCTATCGAAGGGTTCCGGGCATCTGGAATGAGGAGCAGGTTGAGGCATGGAAGCCTGTCACGAAAGCGGTGCACGACGCCGGAGGCCGCATCTTCATGCAGCTCTGGCATGTGGGACGCATCTCGCATCCGATGTTTTTGAATGGAAAACTGCCGGTGGCTCCCAGCGCAATCAAGCCGAAGGGATACGTGAGCCTTGTGCGCCCGCAGGTCGAATTTCCGACCCCGCGAGCCCTGNCAACCGACGAAGTAAAGCAAGTTGTTGAGCAATTCAGGCGCGGAGCCATGAACGCAAAGACAGCCGGTTTTGACGGCGTAGAGTTGCACGGCGCGAACGGTTACCTGCTGGATCAGTTTCTGCAGGACGGAGCGAATCACCGCAGTGACGAGTACGGCGGGCCGGTCGAGAACCGTGCGCGGTTGATGATTGAGTGCGCCGAAGCGGCGGCGTCAGTCTGGGGGCCGAAGCGCGTGGGCATGCATCTGGCACCGCATTCGCCCTCACACGACATCAGCGACTCAGATCCGATCGCGACGTTTACATATGTGTTTCGCGAGCTAGGCAAGCGAGAGCTGGGTTTTCTCTGTGTGCGAGATCCGTTAGGCCCGAAGCATCTTGGGACTGCGGTAAAGCGCGCCTTCGGCGGCGTGGTTGTAACAAACGAGGCCTACACGCAGGAGAGCGGCGAACAGGTTGTGCAAGCCAATGACGCCGATGCAGTCGCCTTCGGGAAATCATTCATCGCAAATCCCGATCTGCCGCGGAGGTTTGCGGAGAACGCTCCGTTGAACGCGCCGGTGCAGGACACGTTTTATCTAGGTGGCACCGAGGGATATGTGGACTATCCTCCATTGCCGGAGGACTAAATGAGCGCGAAGCCCGGACATGGCTTCGCGCTATTCGTTGAATCCGAGGTTATTCGGCGGCTGCTTCTTCGCCCTTCACCGTCACAGCGACGTGCGCAGTGACTTCGCGATGTAGCTTGACCGGAATGTGGAACTCGCCGACCTGTTTGAGAGGCTCGTCGAGCTGCACCTTGCGGCGGTCGATGTTGAATCCCTTCTGCTCGAGCTGCTGCGCGATGTCGGCCGCAGTGACTGAGCCGAAGAGGTGATCGTGCTCGCCAACCTTGCGTTCAAAGACCAGCGAGACGTTGTTGAGCTGACCGACGAGCGCTTCAGCCTCGGACTTCTCCTTGGCAGATTTGCGGACCGCCGACGCTTTCATCTGCTCGATGACTGCCTTGTTGGCGGCAGTGGCCTGCAGCGCGAGCTTTTTGGGGAGTAGGTAGTTGCGGCCATAGCCGTCAGCCACCTTCACCACGTCGCCGCGGTGGCCCAGATTGCTGATGTCTTCCTTCAGAATGACTTCCATGTAAATCTCCAGTATGAGACGCACCTGCGCGGACGAGGCCGCAGACCCAGTGCGGAAATTTCTTAGTAGCGAGCCGCGAACGGAAGCAGAGCGATGTTGCGGGCCTGCTTGATTGCGCGCGTGAGCCGGCGCTGATGCGTCGTGCAGACGCCGGTCAGGCGCCGGGGCACGATCTTGCCGCGCTCGGCGACGAAGCCCTGCAACAGGCGCACGTCGCGATACGGAATCGCGTCGATCTTCTCGGTGCAGAATTTGCAGACCTTCTTACGGCGGAAAAACTTGCGTCCGCCAGGGCCGCCAGGACCGCCGGGGCCACCAGAGCGCGGTCCGCCGGAGCGGGGTCCGGATGAGGATGGCGCTCCGCCTTCGGGAGCGCGTTGGGATGTAGTTTCGTCAGCCATGTTGTTTCCTTTTCCTTGCGGCCGCTTGCCGGAAACCTCTCCGGAACTTTGGCCTGATCTTGAATTCGTTATGCGCTCGCCTGTTCGGCAACGTGCTCGTGCTTTTCGGCAACACCTTCGGCTCCGGCTGCAGGCTGTGCGCTGACCTTCTTGCGGGTTGCACGGATGGCCTTGATCTTGTCGATGCGCTTCTGCTCTTCATCCATGCGCACAGTGATGAACTTGATCACAGGCTCGGAGACGCGCAGACGGCGCTCGAGCTCGTGCACCAGTGCGCCGTCCGCATCGATGGTGAGCAGAATGTAGTTGCCTTCGTTAAATTTGCGGACAGTGTAGGCGAGCTTGCGGCGTCCGAGCTTCTCGGTCGAACGAACCTTGCCTCCGCCATTGGTCACCGTGTGCTCAAAGCCGGCGATCAGCTTGTCCAGGTCTGCGTCCTCCACATCGGGACGGACGATAAACATTACTTCGTAAAAACGTTCCATGCTCTGATTCTCTTTTCTCTGGGCGCGGCCAATTTGCATCCGCGTCCGGTCCAGATTTTTACCCCTCCGCCGGCTCGTTCTGCTCGCGCCCGTTGTCCCGGCGGTTAAACTCGTTCATCGCGGCTTTGACTCCTTTTGCCGCGACCACTTCCACTGCCTGCGCCACGCGATCAAGAACCTCGTCGAGTGTCGCCAAATCCGCTTTCCGCATCGGCATCAGCAGATAATCCTTGCCGCGCCTGAATGCGCTGGCCGCATCTTCATCGGGACCAACTCCGATCCGGATGCGTGCCCAATCTTCTGACCGGAGCGCGCCGGTGACAGATCTCGCTCCGTTGTGCCCTGCCGGGCTTCCGCGCTCTCTTACGCGCATTGTGCCCATCGGCAGGTCCAACTCGTCGTACAAAACCAGCAGGTCGCGGGCAGGGTCGACTTCGAACTCCTCCACCAGCGCCGCAACCGAAAGACCGCTAAGGTTCATGAAGGTTTCCGGCTTGGCCAGGATCACTTCACGTCCGGCAATCTCAGTTTTTGCCGTCAGCGCGCGGCAGCGGCGGTTAACCACTGCCACGTGATGATCGTCAGCGATACGATCCACTGCGAGGAAGCCCGCGTTGTGCGGTGTGAACTGGTATTCGATGCCCGGATTTCCGAGACCGACGACCAGCAGGGCTCCGTCCGCAGTGGCCAATGCTTACTTCTTCGCACCCTTCTCTGCAGCGCCCTTCTCGGGAGCAGGAGCGGCTGCTTCCGCTGTTTCCTGCTTGCCCTTCTTCACAACTTCGGGCTCGGCAGGAGCAGCAGCCTCGGCTGCAACAGCCTCGGGAGCAGGAGCAACTTCTTCCTTCACCGCAGTGATGTGCGCAACGGTCGAGTCCTCGTCGGTCAGAAATTTCACCTTGTCCGAATGAGGCAGATCGGCTACGCGTAGCACGTCCCCGAACGAAAGATTCGTCACGTCCGCGTCGATGTGGCTCGGAATGTCTCCCGGCAAGCACTCGACTTCGATTTCGCGCAGCACCTGATCGAGAATGCCGCCCTGGTTCTTGACGCCGTTGGGAATGCCGAGGAGCTGAATGGGAACCTCGACGCGAATGGCTTTATCGAGCGCAATGCGCTTCAGATCGATGTGGAGCAGCGAGCCCTTGATCGGCTCATACTGCCAGTCGACGATCATCGCCTTGACCTTGGCGGTCGATCCGCTGATCTGGAGATCGAAGATCGAGTTGTGGCCGGACTCCGAGTGCAGAATCTTCAGAATCTGCTTGGGGTCGACTTCAATGGCGACCGAAGGCTGCGCCGCACCGTACACGACGGCGGGAATCCTGCCCTGGGCGCGCACGCGACGCGCTGCGTTTTTGTTGAACTTGCCCTCACGGGGCGTTGCTGCTACGACTTCCTGACTGATCATTGTCCTTTTCCTTCGGGCACGGTAGAGCAGCTTCTAGCTACTAGCCTCGCTTGTCCCGCTCCCTTTTGTTTATGCGGCCTCATCTATGATGAAGCCGCGAAAAAATCTCTTCAGCGACCGCTTCAGCTAAAAGCTAGAAGCTAGTAGCTAAAAGCTACAGAAACAGCGAACTGACGCTGGTCTCCATGTGAATGCTCTCGATCGTCGCGGCCAGCAGCCCGGCGATCGAACGCACCTTAATCTTTGCTACCTTCTGCGCCTCTTCGGACAGCGGAATCGAATCAGTGACAACCACTTCTTCGATATTCGAATTCGCAATCCGCTCGATGGCGGGTCCGGAGAGCACCGCGTGGGAAGCGCAGGCGTAAACCTTGGTCGCGCCCTTTTCAAGGAGCGCATCGGCGGTCTTCACGAGCGTGCCGGCCGTGTCAACAATGTCATCGATGATGAGGCAGGTCTGGCCCCTTACATCACCGATCACGTGCATCACTTCCGTTACGTTCATGTCCGTCCGGCGCTTGTCGACAATCGCCAGCGGAGCGCCCATTTTTGTCGCGAAGAAGCGCGCGCGTTCCACGCCTCCCGCATCAGGTGAAACCACGGTCAGGTTCGGCAGGTTCAGCTCACGGAAGTAGCTCACCATCACGGGGCTCG